>TARA_R110002050_G_scaffold847_1_pt1 | contig 22700 bp, 23 predicted proteins | sample TARA_R110002050 | Tara Oceans TARA_R110002050 (sample SAMEA4396988) | marine metagenome | biome: Polar Biome; feature: [DCM] deep chlorophyll maximum layer (ENVO:01000326); material: water (ENVO:00002006), including particulate matter (ENVO:01000060) such as... | depth 25 m
ATAAACTAAAGTTGTGTCCGGTGAGTACCGCTCTGGACCCTGATGTCAAGCATTGGGCGACAAAATAGAGTCGATGAACATTATTATCCCTCTTATTTGCCTATCAATCTGACAAATTTAACCATAAAGTGTAAGGCTTTTTCTAACATTGACCCTAACTTTACAAATCGTTATTGCGGGCGTGTCTTCAAACTTGACCAACCGTCTCTGTCTTGAGATACTTTTATAAATACAAATAGGAAACAAAATGAATAAACCCATTATTGGATGCTTGATGAATTTTGAAAAAGGCGGCGACTGCTTTTCAGATTTTGATTGGTACGCCATTCGCGAGAATTATTTTAAAGCCATCCAGAATGCAGGTGGGGCAGGCATTGCCCTTCCTTACGATATGGATTCAATTTCTGAATATATGTCAATTATTGATGGCTTGGTTATTATTGGGGGGTGGGATTATTCCCCATCATATTATGGTGAAGATACCAAAAACCCAGATCTTTATTCTGGCAAAGATAAAAAAATACGGACAATGCCGGAACGGGAACAGTTTGATTTTGCCATTTTAAAAGCAGCACTGGAATTTGATAAATCAATTTTGGGAATTTGTGCGGGTGAACAGTTGATAAATATCTATTTCGGAGGGACCTTAATCCAGCATATTCCAGATGAAATTCCCAATGCCCTGGAGCATTTGCGCCCTGTCCCAGCCAGTCAAATTGCCCATGATATTAATGTTGTTTCAGGCACCTTGTTGCACAAATGTGTTGGGGTTAAAAGCTTTGGCGTGAATTCAGCCCATCATCAAGCTGTGGGAAAATCAGGCAAAGGTATCGTTGTTAATGCCCATGCCCCTGATGGTGTTATTGAAGGCGTTGAATATCCAGATCATAAATTCTGTTTAGGGGTGGAATGGCATCCGGAATTTGAACTTTCTGAACATGACCGCAATATTATGAAAGCCTTTGTGGCGTCAGCAAAATAGATTAAGGGCACGGAGGTTCTTTAATAGTAAAGGTAAATACATTAGCCCCCCCATACAGACCTGCCCGTGCAGCCGCCAAAGAATTTCCAGGGATCGTAATCTGGGCTGTCATATTAGGGATGTTAACACTTGAACAAGGATCCGGGGGGATGGTGCCTAAAGACTTAGGCGGATTGCCTGTATATGTTCCTTCATTCAAAGGGGTGAAACCGCCTATCTGGCCGGGGCCTATTGCAACGCCAACTGTGTAAGGAAGGGAAAAACTTGGATTGTCAAAATTTTCAAGCCCCCCACTTGCTGTGTTATTTTCCCATTTTATGCAAAACAAGCCATCCCCATCTATAGGATCTGTAATATCTGAATAAAGGCAAAAATCTGCTTCAGCTGTAAAATCTATAGCTTCAGAAATATCTGCTTCGGTTATGTTAATAGGAATTCCCCCCGTGGGTGAATTAACTTCCACTAAGGCACAAGCTTGATTCCCAAGGCAGGATAAAAAAAATATAATGGCTAATATAGTTATTGAATAATTCATTTTGCTTCTTTCTAAGCTTAATGTAAGCTAAAGAAAAATACAATTATGAAATTTAATAATGTTAAAAAATAATTTAATAAAGGGGCTGTGCTTTTTAATTTTCTCATTCGGGGCGCGGGCTTCTATGGATAGTGCCAACGTTGATGTTAACGTAAATGTCAACGAAATGGTGGAGATGGGTGGGCTGACGATCCCTTATTTAAACATTTCAGATAACGAGGTAAAAGGAGGCGTAGATGTGGAAGCCACCGGGTCTTTTTGTGTTTATTCTAATGTCTATAGGGACTTAGGCGCCCCGTATCCGCAATTTCGATTGGGGGCGACATCGGCTAATGGAAATGGGTCTTTTATTTCCCAAAATGGAAACTACCAAGTGGAATACACTGTTTTATATGGTTTGGGTGCGAATCCGACGGGCTTCAATCCTTTGGTTGAAGAAGGGCTGCCTTCTTTAATTACAATGCAAAACATCCCGTCGTCTACTTGTGGTAATAACTTGGCAGACAATATAACCTTGAAAATAAAAATTTCAGGGTACATCTTGCCGACGGTGCCAGCAGGTTCTTATTCTGATTACCTAATGATTAATATTACAAATTTTTGATATTAGGTTATTGACTTTTTACAGTTTTAGTGAAAGTATTGAATAATAATTTACTGGGGAGAATCTGATAATGATTAAACTATTAACAGGGATTTTAACTATAATACTATCATACCATACAGATTGCCGGGCGTCTGGTGATCCAGGTCCTACGATTGATCAAGCTGTGGAAGTTGGGAATATAACATTTGATGCTGGCACCCAAGGTATTGGTTTTGCTGATATTACTGGGGCTCAGAATGTAGAAGTTATAGGAAATTTTTGTGTTTATTCAAATGTTTTGGCTGTTCCTGCGACAGATACAACGCCTTCTTTTCAAATTAAAGCAGATGCAGGGGGGACAGGGTCTTTTCTTTTGGGAGAATCATTTGCAGGGGCGCTGACGTCTACTATTCCTTTTACTGTGATTTTATCGAATGGTTTAGAATCTTCTGCCCCCCTTACTGAAGGGATTCAAACAGGAAATTTAAAGCTTACTGCGTTTCCCGGTAACACATGTTCACAAGGGTGGCCTGATAATATTGAAATGACTGTTTCAATAGCTTCGGCTGCCTTGGCAGCTGCACCAGCAGGGGTTTATACCAGAACCATTACTCTGACTGTTTACCCCCCTACCGTAAGTTAATTGTATAAAGGAGCGTTCAAAATGAAAAAAATAAAGGTTTTTATATTATGTCTTTTGATGGGGGTTCCTTGCCATAATGTTTTGGCAGGCAGATCCATCCATACAGTGACACCTATGAAAATTACTTTCAATAAAAGTCAGCGTAATAATATCATTACTCTATCAAATAAAGGGGATGATAAACTTTACTTTTCTTTCAGTGTGGAAAAAAAGCAAGCTGATGGAAAAATGTTGGATATAACTGATAAAGGTTTTTTTACAGCCGTTCCAAATAAATTGGTATTAGATTCAGGTGAAACCAAAAAGGTTAATATTTACGTTAGAAATATTTCCCATATCCCTGAAGGGCAATATATCATATCTTTTACCCCTGCCAAAACTGGTAAGGCGACCAAGTTGGCGACCGTAGATGGGAAAGAATTATCTTGCCATGTTGTTGTTAGATATGCCATCCAAGCCGACGTTACGCATTAACAATGGATGACTAACAAAGTACGCTTTTTATTCATAAGCCTTCTTATTTTTTCACCTTTTTATGTTTATGGACAACTAAGCCCTTCCGATAAAAATGATGTCCCTCCGGGGTTTGAAAATATTGAACAACAAGAAGTTGAAAATTATCTGGATGTATATTTCTTAGGAAGGCCAGTTACAACTGCTTGGGTGAAATATAATCAAGATTATATCGAAATTCAAAATTTGAATGAAGTGATTGATTCCTTGGAAGGTATTACGAATAAAGCCCTAGTTAAAAAACATTTGTCTGGAAAAATTAAAAACCATTATACTAAGGCATGTCCATCCCGTTCCCGTAGAGCAAAAAAAAATTGAAAAACTGTGGCCTGATTGACCCTAAAATCGCAGGGGTGATTTTAGATAAATCGAATTTTACTTTGACTATCTTTATAAATTCTTCTTATTTAGAAAAAAGTTACCAGTCTATTCAGGGGGCGGGTCTGCCTCCTTCAAGTTCAGGATTTTCTTTTCTTCATGACGTTGATGCTTATCTGAATGATACAAAAACAAACCAAGTTAAAAACTTTAATATGAAAACGTTGTTAGGGTATAAAGAGTCTTACATTGATATGGACTCGTCCATTTATAAATCAAACTTAGATAAAAATAGACGTCGATATAATATTAATGAACTTCAAGCTAAGATAAATAAAAATAATAAAAAATATTATGCTGGGTGGGGGCAAGCAGTAGGGAGTTCTTTTTTGCAAGGAAAAAGATATTTAGGGCTGGGGATGGAAACAACAACAGACCAAATCATAGATCAAAAATCTTTATACTCAAGTGCAGTAGAGTTGTTTTTAGAAACCCCCAGTAAAGTAGAAATTTATAAAGACGGAAAATTATTAAGTGCTCAAGATCATGATGGGGGTTATATAATGATTGATACAAGTAATTTCCCTTCAGGATCCTATGATACCCTTATTCGTATCGAAGACCAAAATGGAAACATAACAGAAAAAACAGAATATTTTGTTAAAAGAACATCGATGCCTCCCTTAGGAAAACCACAGTATTACTTTAATGTTGGTTACCTTCAGGAAACTTTTGATAAAAATAAAAAAATGCTGCCTACCTATTCAAAAAAGTTACTGCTCCAAGCAGGCGGAAGTTATAGAACAAGTTTAAATACTTATTTATCCGAAAATATAATGGTAGCCAGAGGTGGTATATTTTCTGAAACAGGATTTAACTATATAGCAACTAAATACAGTGTAACCCCCACAGGGTATTTTTCTACCCATAAAGATTTGGGTGCCGGCATAAATTATAATACAAGTTTTTTTAATAAAATAAGATTTTCAATCAATGCTGCTAAAAGCTTACGAAAACATAATCCAAATCAAACGGATCCTCGCTATGATCCGCTATCATCTTTACGTTACAGAATTTCCACATCCCTTTCATTTCCAGTATGGGAAGGAAATTTAAGTTATAGGTATCGGCTTCATAGAAACTTTAATCAAGAAGTTGATCATATTAATATTATAAGATACCAGTATAACTGGAGGTTATCCCAGTTATTCAGAGCATCCCTAGGGTCTACAATTACATACAAATCGAATGAAACTGTATTTTTATTAAATATGGCCGTCAGGTTTTCTGAAAAGAATTTTGCCGCATCCGTTAATAATACCCGTACGTATTCAAAACAAAAAGGTCAAAGCCGGACCTATAAAAACGTATACGGACTTAACACAAATTGGAACAAGCAAGATCAAGAAAAAAAATACAGAACAAGCCTTGCGATAGACAAGGAATATGATAAAGATCGGGTGAATACAAGAGTTTCTTACCAAGATAATTTATGGACTATTAATCCCAGCTTAAACTATTTTAGAAGTTCTGGAAAACCAAACCACAGCAGGTCATTAAGGGTATCGACGGGCCTTGTTTTTACAGATGAAGCTGTCTCTTTCACAAATACAAAACGGGCAAAACAAGGAGTCCTTGTCACTGTTAAGACCATGTCGAAAATAGATGGTAAGTTTGAAGTTTATTTAAATGGGCGTCCTGTACAGGTTATTTCTGGTAATAATTCAATATTTGTCAATGCGCAGCCTTATAAAACTTATAAAATATCTGTTGTTAGCCAGTCTAAAGAACGTTTTGAAATTAAAGAAAAAATGAAAATGGCCACAATTTATCCAGGAAATGTTGCGCAGACAACTTTCAATGCCTATCAAATTTATGCACTGATGTCGAAATTGGTTGATGAAACGGATACACCTATTTCGAATGCAAGCTTAGAAGGCGGAAGGTTTTTTGATCAAACGGATGAATCTGGAAATTTCCAATTTGATATCAGGGCAGATCAAAAAAAATTGGTATTCAAAAAACAGTCGGGGGAAAAATGTATGGCCGTTATTCCTGATAAAAAAATTGATACAGGGTTTTTAGAAATTCCAAAGCTGGTCTGTAGGGATATTCCAGGGTCAGGAAAAATGGAAACTGAAAATAAATTAAAAATTCCAAGTGGAAAGGTTGAAGTTCAATCTTATCCTGCATAAATTTATTACATATAAAATAAAATTAAGATATAGTCCCTATTATGACAGAGCAAAATAACAATCAAGAACGTATTGCAAAATTTATGGCACATGCTGGGATCTGTTCCCGGCGAGAGGCTGAAACTTTTGTGGAACAAGGCCGCATTACAGTTAATGGGGATGTGATAAAGACACCTGCAACCAAGGTATCTTTGCAAGATGATATCCGGTTTGATGGGGAACGGATTCAAAGACAATCCCCCAGAGTTTGGCGGTATTATAAACCCCTTGGTTTGATTTGTAGTCATAAAGACCCCGAAGGGCGTAAAACAATTTATGATGTAATCGCAAAAAAAAATCCAACTTTGCCACGGGTTAGTTCGGTCGGACGTTTGGATTTGAATTCTGAAGGTCTATTGCTTTTGACAAATGATGGGGATATTTCAAGGCACATGGAATTACCTTCAACAGGGTGGATTCGTCGTTACAAAGTACGTGTGCATGGCCGTGTGCGTGATAATGATCTTGAAAAACTGGCCAAAGGAGTGACAATTGATGGGATTCGTTATGGGTCCATCAAGGTGACTTTGGAAAAACAACAAGGGGCAAATGCTTGGTTAATAATGGCGCTGACAGAAGGTAAAAACCGCGAGATCCGCAAGGTGATGGAATATTTTGGATACAAAGTAAATCGGTTAATTCGCTTGTCTTATGGGCCGTTCCAATTAGGGAATTTAAAAGAGGAAGAGGTTGAAGAAGTGCCTTTAAAAGTTTTAAAGGATCAAATTGGGAAAGATTTTTTTAAATGAAAATTATTGGCGGAAAGTATAAATCGAAACAATTGGTCACCCCAGAAGGTGCCCAAACACGCCCCACATTAAACCGCATTAAAGAAAATATTTTTAATATTTTAGGCCATCGTTTTGACGTGGCTTTCGAAGGCAAGAAAGTTTTGGACTTGTTCGCAGGATCAGGGGCGTTGGGCATTGAATGTTATTCACGTGGTGCAGACCTTGTGACCTTTATTGATAACGAAGAAACAGCGATCAAAGCGATTAAAAAAAATACGAAATCATTTGATGCCCAACAAATTAAAATTTATCAAGAAAGCGTTTTAAAGTTTCTAAAGAAAAAGTCAGCCCCGTATGACCTTGTTTTTATCGACCCGCCTTATGATATCAATATTATTGAACCTACATTAAAGGCACTTTATGAAAATAATTGGATACATGAAAATGGTTTAATTATTATTGAATCTGCCAAAGGATATGCCTTTCAATGCCCGGGTCAATTCGAAGTTTTGGACATCCGTACCTATGCAAAGACATCCTTGTTTTTTGTAAAACCTAAGTCAGAAATTATTTAATTATCAGGAGGTTCGATGCCCCATCTTATCTTAGAGCATTCAAGTACCCTAAAAAACTTTAACCCTGAAAAGTTTTTTGAAGAAAGCCATCGGTTTCTGGAAAAATATACAGATATTGAATCTTGTAAAAGTCGCAGAGTTATATGCAAGGATACTTATGTTGGGAAAGGTAATTTGGATAGTGCTTTCTTTTCCCACTTAACAGTTCTAATAATGCCAGGGCGCAGTGAGGAAATTATTCAAGATATTGGAAATACCCTTCATCAAATTTTAAAACGGAACCTGGACCCACTATTAAAAATATCGAATTTAAAAGGCGATATAACTGTAGAGGTTAAACTTCTTCAAGCTTATTTTAAAAACTAAGACTTCTTCGCAGCTTTCTCCGCGCCGATTTTATTAAAGTCAGGCATGTCTGGATCGATGTCTTTACGTACTTTAAGTTTAAAGCTTAGCAACAACGGGGCGGCCAAAAAGATGGAAGAATACGTCCCAACCGCAACCCCAACCAAAATTGGCAAGCTGTAGTTTGCGATCACTTCGCCCCCGAAGAAATACAAGGAAAACAAAGCCAGCAAGGTCGATGAAGATGTTAAAATTGTGCGCGTTAAAGTTTCATTGATGGACTTATTGATAATTTCAAGAACAGGTTTTTTCTTGTACTTACGCAAGTTTTCACGAATACGGTCATATATAACAACCGTATCGTTGATAGAATACCCAATGGTGATCAAAATACCAACGATAGCTGTTAAATTAAATTCTAAATCAAAGACGGCGTAAAGCCCCAAAATTGTTAATGCATCATGTGCCAAGGCAACAATGGCGCAAAGGCCAAATTGCCATTCAAAACGGAACCAAATATAAATCAGCATGGCCACCAAAGCCCATAAAATGGCTTGGATACTGTTGCTGACAAGTTCTTTTCCAACCTTTGGACCCACAGATTCGACGCGGCGATATTCAATTTCAGATCCCAATGTATCTTTGATTAATTGGACGGCGACCATTTGGCTTTTTTCGCCCCCTTTTTGTTGTTCAAGACGAATTAAAATATCTTGGGGACTACCATATTCTTGAAGGGCGACATCCCCAAGGTCAAGGTTACTTAGTTGGTGACGCATATTGCTTAAATCAGCAGGGGCAGGGGTGCGGATTTCCATCATAATCCCCCCACGAAAATCAATCCCGTAATTTAAGTCTTTAATAAAATAAGTTGCAAGAGATCCAAAAACCAAAACGGATGAAATTAAGTAAGTTATAAATCGTAACTTAACGAAATTTATTTTTGTCTCAGTTGGAAGTATGCGAATACCTTTAAACATTTTATACCTATTTAATCAATGGAAGTTCTGAAGTGGATCCTTTGATTTTCATCCACCATAAAATAATAACACGCGTTAATGAAATTGCTGTAAACATTGAAATCAAAATACCGATTGAAAGGGTTACGGCAAAACCTTTAACAGCCCCAGTCCCAAATTGGTATAACAAGGCGGCCCCAATTAAGGTTGTTACATTAGAGTCAACAATGGTTGCCATGGCACGGGCATACCCAATACTGATGGCCGACATGGGGGCTTGTCCCAAGGCGATTTCTTCTTTAATACGTTCGTAAATCAAGACGTTGGCATCAACAGCCATTCCCAAAGTCAGGGCAATGCCTGCAATACCAGGAAGGGTTAAAGTGGCCCCAACCAAGGATAAACATGCAAATAATAAAACAAGATTCATGACCAAGGCAGCATTGGCCGCCATCCCAAAAACAGGTCCGTAAAAAAGAATCATGAAAACTAAGACAGCGATAATGGCAACGATCGTGGCCATCTTACCGGCTTCGATAGAATCTGCCCCAAGGTCTGGCCCAACAGTCCGTTCTTCCAATACATTCAAAGGTGCAGGCAAGGCCCCAGCCCTTAATAGAATGGAAAGATCACGGGCTTCAGCTGTGGAAAAGTTTCCTGTAATAATGCCATTCCCACCAGGAATTTCAGATTGAATAACGGGCGCACTTATAACTTTATTATCCAAAATAATGGCAAATGGCCGGCCGATATTTTTGCGTGTTACATCGGCAAAACGACGCGCCCCTTTTGCATCTAGGCTAAAGCTAACGGCGGGTTGGCCGTTTTGGTCAAAAGTAGGTTGTGCATCAACAAGCATTTCACCACTGACATCCACACGTTTTTGGATTAAATAATGGCCCTTTGCCCCACGACCTTTTTCATCAGAAGGAACCAATTCGGCCCCCAACGGAATTCTTGATTTAACAGAGGAATTGCGGTTATCAGGGTGAACCAAACGGAAAGCCAATTTAGCTGTTTTCCCAAGTAAGCTTTTGACTTGACCAGGATTATCAACCCCAGGAAGTTGAACCAAAATTCTGTCTTCACCTTGTTGTTGGATAGAGGGTTCTTTGGTTCCCATTTCATCAATACGACGGCGCACGATTTCAATGGATTGGGAAATGGCCATTCTTACACGTTCTTTGCGCGTATCATCACTGATCTGGGCTTTGACACTTCCATTTTCATTAATGTCTAGGACAACATCTTGCCCCATTAACTTTTTCAAAAGTTTTTTGACATTTGATTGATCATCAATATTTCTTAAAGTGAAATATATTTCTTTATTATTGTTCCCAAGGTTTACATAGCCAATTTTTTCTTTGCGAAGACTGCGACGAATTTCATCAATAGTGGACGCAAGATAATCTTTGATAACGTTCTTTAGATCAACCTCAAGAAGGATGGATGATCCCCCCTGAAGGTCAAGCCCAAGATTAACTTGTTCATTATATAAAAAACTTGGCCAAGCTTTTACATCTGATTTATTGAAAAAGTTGGGGATGGAAAACCATGCCCCCAACAGACAAACAAACAGAACTAAAATAACACGCCAGCGGGCTACGTAAACCATGATCAGACCTTTATTATTTTGCTTTAGAAGCCTTATTACGTTTTGTCGGTGCTTTTTTTACAGCAGGTTTTGCGGCAACAGCAGACCCGGTAACACCGGCTGTTAGTTTCGTTGCGACCATGGCTCTGGAAACACGAACAAAAGTTTCTTTTTCAACTTCCAATTTGAACTCTGTTGCATGAATTTCTACAATTGTTCCAATAAGGCCACCATTCATAATAATTTTATCCCCTTTTGAAAGTTCAGAAATCATTTTTTGGTGCAGTTTTTGTTTTTTTGCCTGCGGACGAATCAGCAAAAAGTACATAAGAACAAACATCAAAACGATGGGTAAAAGGCCAGTAATATTTTCCATTCATTTATCCTTTTTATGAATTTAATTTTAAATAATACTAAAGGATTATCATCAAATGTCCAGTATCTCAACAAATAATAAAAAATTATTTTTCCCAAAACTGGATTTTGAATTAGGATAGTGATAAGAATGTTTGTTATTAATTTGTAGGAAAGTAAATGTTTTTTTTAATTCAAGGTTTGAAAATCGGCTTATTAGTCGCCGCACCTCCAGGGCCCGTGGGGCTTTTATGCGTTAGGCAGACATTAACGTATGGCATCTGGGCAGGGTTATTTGCAGGGCTTGCTGCCTCAATCGCAGATGGATTTTACAGTTGGGTTGCCGCCTTAAGTGCCAGTTATGTTAACAGCTTGATGGAAACACACGGTAAATGGTTCTATTTGATTGGTGGGTGTCTATTGGTTTACTTAGGGGTAAAATTCATTTTAACAAAAATTGATTTTAACAAAACATTACAGTCAACAAAGCCAAAGCATTTACTAAGTTCATTTTCATATACTTTCTTTCTAAGCTTTGCCAGTCCAATGACAACCTTCCTGTTCATAGGGTGGTTCACAGCAACAGGCGTGTTTGAACATACATTGGATTACATAGATATATTAAGTATCGTCATAGGCGTTTTTACCGGGGCAATGGCTTGGTGGGTTGCCTTAACCTCCTTAGTTCAAGCAACAAAAAAGAAACTACGTAACGAAGTTTTTCAGTTCCTAAACAGAGCCTCTGGAACAGTGATTCTGGGGTATGGGATTTATACCCTAACAAAACTTATTTAATTTATAGCAAAAATACTTAAACACTGGCCCAGCGTTATCGCACTCCTAACCTACATTATGTAGGTGTCGTCGCTGATGCCTTGTGCCATCGTTAATTATTTCCGCTATTTTAGAATAATACTTAAACACTGGCCCTGTGTTATGCCCCTGTGTTATTTGCACTCCTAACCTACCTACGTAGGCGTCGTCGCTGATGCCTTGTGACCTGAACCTTTAAAAAATGATCTGGCTATAGAGTACTTCTAATTCACATCTTGAAAATCAGATTCATTATTATTTCCGCTATAGTCAACGTCAAATAAATTTCTGTATTTTTCCACAATTAAATTTTCAACACTGTCTTGTTCTTGAACTTTTTTAGGTTTATTTCCCGTTATTTCCATAAGGGCATATTCCCGATGAACAGAGCCATCGGTGTCAAAATAAAACCGTCCCCGGGTTCCTTGAAACCCAGATTCAGTTGTTATTTCTTTTGTATCAAGACACACGGCCGCGCCCTTTTGGTAAAGGGTATTAATCATTATAATAAGATCATAAGATAATTCCGCAAACAAATTGGGGGGGGTGGAAAAGGCATCTTGGTAACTTTTTGTAAAGGCATCGTTTGTCCCCATTTTTATTTGAGGGAACAAAGCCCCCTTAAGCCCATGGTCATTTGTAAACAAGGGCTTGTTCCAATCAGAAGATCCCAAAACAAGGGTTTCTTGAAGACTAAGACCTTTGAATTTTAACTTGGAAACTAACGTTAATGTTTTGCGATCTGCATCGGGGATATAGATCGCCTCAGGCTTATCCTCTTGAAGCACAACTGATAATTTATCTAAGAATTCGTCCGAGGCCCCCTCAGAATCATAAAAATAAACCTGCGTTTTTTGCCCCACCTGGGATTGAATCGTTCTTCCAAAAATACGTGCAACTTCTTTTCCATAGGCATTGTCAGGTAACAAGCCCACAATATGACTGATATCCTTATTTATAAGAAATTGAATGATAAATTTTGTTTGTTCATGGGGGGAATACCCGGCAATAAAAGTATTGTCCCCTGCCTTTGTCAGATCATTTGAAAACGATATTATGTTTATGGTCTTGGGGATTTTCCTTTTGACAGCAGCAACTTGTTTGGAAAAAACAGGACCCAAAATTAAATCACATTCCTTGTTTATGGCCTGGGTTGCGGCGACTGAGGCCTGTTCTTCTGTGGTTCCTGAATCAAGGGGAATCAGGGTAATATTTGTATCCGGAAACTTATAAAGCCCCAGCAACGAAGCATTAAGAATGCTTTGGCCAATATTTTTATTTTCGCCGGATAGGGGAATTAACAAGCCAACCTTGATTGTTGTTTTGGCTTTTTCAAGACTGGGTGCGGGGGTGTTCCACAAAGGCGCATTATTAAAATTTAGGCGAAAATCTTCAGTAGAAGTTGCAGTGCCTGCAATTATTTGACATAAAATTAAGAATAAAAATGTATACCTCATGACACCAAGAACTTTATCTTGGAATTGAAAGTAAGTAAATGGTTTTTCAAGAAAATAAGAAAAACAAAAATAAAGAAAGACAAGGAAGGCAATCGTGGCGCAAAGGATTGTTGGCTGAATACCTTGCCCTTATTTTTCTTAAAATTAAAGGGTACAAGATTCTTGGCAGACGCCTTAAAACCCCTGTCGGAGAAATTGATATCCTTTGCCAAAAAAATAAAACATTGATTGTTGTCGAAGTAAAATATCGATCAACGATAGAGGCCGCCGCCCATTCAATATCAAGACGACAAATGGAAAGACTTTCTAAAACTGTGCAGTGGATAATGGGATCAAAATACTCTATGATGAAAATTAGGTTTGATGTTTTATTTATTACCCCTTATAAAATACCAAAGCATTTAAAAAATGTATGGTCACAATTAAAGTATTAAAATTATGAAGTTATTAAGTTTACTATTATTTCTTTCTTTAACATCTTGTTCCCCCTTTGGTCTTTTCACATCTTCCTTAGGCAGTTTGGATACGGCTTCGCAAGAACGTGGACTGGGTGGATATGTAACAGACACCGAAATTAAAACACGTTATTCGTTTTGGCTGTTTCAAAAAGACCACCGTTTGTATATGAAGATTAAAACCTGTTGTTATGAAGGGCGGTTGCTTTTGATGGGGCGCGTTCCAACAGAAAAAATGCAGGATGAGGCCGTTGCCCTTGCCTGGCAAGTTCCAGGAATTAAAGCCGTCATTAATGAATTAAGTGTTGGCGAAGATTATGGTGCTGGCAGAAAAGTAAAAGATTCCCTTGTCGAATCTAAATTGGAAACCTTGCTGTTTTTTAAGGGAAACATCAGCTCAAGAAACTACCAAGTTTATGTTTACAATGGTATTGTTTACCTAACTGGGATAGCCGTTAATCGTACAGAGCTTGATGAAGTCATTAACTTAGCGCGAAGTGTTTCTGGTGTTGATAAAGTTCTAAGCTATGTTCGCATTTTAACAAAATATGAAGAACAAAGACGTAAGATGTTCAGTGCAAAAGTTGAATCACCTTTAGATAGGGAAAGAGAACAACGTCAATATCGAATTAATCCTGGGAAGCGTGTTCAAGAAAGAATGCAAAAAGAAAATAAATAAAGGACTTGTTGAACGATAGTGTTTTTGAGGAGAGCGAAAAAGCGCATCTTGCAACAGTCCGATAAAATAGGATCCAGGATAAAGACTTTATAATAAAGTTTAGAAAACGATGCTGAATCGATGCCCGTTTGTGAAAATAAAATGGGGACTTTCTGTCTTTTAATATAAAATACTTCCCTGTTTATCGTTAAAAAAATTAAAATGATTGCACGTATATCAACAGTTTCTTTTCAAGGTGTGGATGTTCTGGATATTGATGTTCAAGTTCAAATAACCAATGGGTTGCCCGCCTTTCATATCGTTGGCCTGCCGGATAAAATGGTTGGCGAATCACGCGAACGTATTCGTGGAGCGCTTCATGCGATTGGGTTGCCCTTACCCCCCCAAAGAATCACAGTTAATCTGGCCCCTGCGCGGGTTCAAAAAGAAGGCAGTCATTATGACTTGCCCATTGCCATGGCTTTGTTATCAGCAATGTCAGTTATTGATGCAGAAGATATTGAAAACAAATATGCAGTGGGGGAATTGTCTTTAGATGCCTCTATCAATTCTGTTCCAGGTGTTTTACCTGCAGCCATTCAGGCATTGAATAAAAACAAGCAACTTGTTTGTCCGGCTTCTTGTGGATCAGAGGCTGCGTGGGTGGAAGGCTTAGAAGTCATTGCCGTGCCTAATTTATTATCATTAATGAATCATTTCAAAGGGACACAGGTTTTATCACAGCCAGAACCCAAGGCAATAAAAAGGGAAAATTATGGCCTAGATTTTTCAGATGTAAAGGGGCAATCCACCGCAAAGCGTGTCATGGAAATTGCAGCAGCCGGGGGACACAATGTTATGATGATCGGGCCACCAGGGGCAGGAAAGTCAATGTTGGCGGCCAGGCTTCCAACAATTTTACCTGATATGACAGCAAAAGAATCATTGGATATTAGTATGGTTTACAGTGTCGCTGGAAAATTAATAGAAGGGGGTTTATTAACAGAACGCCCCTTTAGGGAACCCCATCATTCGGCCTCATTACCATCCTTGGTTGGGGGTGGGATGCATGCCAAACCAGGGGAAATATCCTTGGCCCACAACGGCGTATTGTTTTTGGATGAATTACCAGAATTTTCCAGAGCGACCTTAGAATCCTTAAGGCAGCCAATTGAAACAGGTAAATCTGTGGTATCCAGGGCGCACGGTCATTTTACCTATCCTGCCAATTTTCAATTAATCGCCGCAATGAACCCCTGTCGTTGTGGGTATATGGGGGATCCTGATAGGTCATGCTCGCGGGCACCAAGATGTGGGCAAGACTATCAATCCAAAATTTCAGGGCCACTATTGGATCGTTTTGATTTATTTATTGAACTGGCAGCCTTGTCCCCCATAGAAATTTCAAATCAACAAGCCGGGGAATCAAGTGCCGCAATTCAAAATCGTGTTATGGCGGCGCGACAACAACAAATGGCCCGTAATCCAAAAAAAATAAGAAATTCAGATTTGGCCGCAAAAGATTTAGATACAATATTAACGTTGGAAAAAGCAGCCCAAGACATAATGATCAAGGCTGTAGAAAAATTAAAATTATCAGCACGGTCCTATCACCGCCTATTAAAAGTTGCCCAAACAATAGCCGATCTTGATGGGCAAAAGTCAATTCAGCAACAGCATGTTTCTGAGGCTTTAAGTTACCGATTATTAAGATATGTTTAGCAAAAATACTTAAACACTGGCCCAGCGTTATTGCGCTTCTAACCTACCTAAAGTAGGTGTCGTCGCTGATGCCTTGTGCCATCGTTAATTATTTCTGCTATTTTAGAATAATACTTAAACACTGGCCCAGCGTTATTGCGCTTCTAACCTACCTAAAGTAGGTGTCGTCGCTGATGCCTTGTGCCATCGTTAATTATTTCTGCTATTTTAGAATAATACTTAAACACTGGCCCAGCGTTATTGCGCTTCTAACCTACCTAAAGTAGGTGTCGTCGTTAATATAAGAAGTACTGAAAGGTGAAAAATTGGATAATAAAATCAGATGTTTTGGCGAAAAAGATAATCAAGAATTATACGCAGATTATCATGATAATGAATGGGGGATTCCTGTTCATGATGACAGACGGCACTTTGAAATGTTGGTACTGGAGGGGGCACAAGCAGGCCTAAGTTGGGAAACAGTCTTGAAAAAAAGGGAAGGGTACAGAAAGGCCTTTAAGGGGTTCGACCCGGAATTAGTTGCCAAGATGACAGATGATGACTTGGATATATTATTGACGGATCCATCGATTATTCGAAATCGTCTAAAGGTATATGGGGCCAGAAAAAATGCCCAAGCTTTTTTAAAAATTCAAAAAGAATATGAAAATTTTGATGAATATGTTTGGGGGTTTGTTGGTGGCCAGCCCATTATTAATCATTGGCAAAATTTTGCAGATGTTCCTGTAACAACACCTGAAAGTAACGCCCTTTCAAAAAGTTTGAAAAAATATGGGATGACGTTTGTTGGCCCAACCATTATCTATGCTTATATGCAGGCGATCGGAATGGTGTTTGATCATTTAACAGCCTGTTGGGTTTATGAAAAGAAAATAGGCAAAGCCCAAGCTTGACTCCGTTCTTGCCTGTGATACGATTATGTGTATTACTTTTCAAGGGGGCCAGTTTGTTCAAGAAAAATACATATGTAATCTTATTAATTTTGGTAGGTTTTTTTAATACGGCTGTTGCCGGCGATGAAGGTGCCGAAAAATCTGATAAAGAAAGTTTATGCAAAAATGATGAGAAAGCTTGTTATGGTATTGCGGATGCGGGCCAGAATGAAAATGTTATAAACCCGTCAATTGATGGGCATGTTTATGGCATAGGGGAGGCACCAGCCTGCCATCCAGAAGCTTATATTTGCCTTCCAAAGGGAACTGATTGTTCAAGAATTATTGTTGGGCAGGATCAAAAATTAAATTATGTACGTGGATCTGGCGAACCTAATTTTAAAAGGCCCCAAGTTGATTATTGTTATCCCTATAACCTTGAAGAAGAAAAGCCAATGTTTCCAAATCCAAGCTGGAAGCGCAAGGTCGATAGAATTTAATTCTTAAAAGGATAAATAATGTTAAAAAAATCTTGTCCAGTTCTTTGTCCCTTTGAAAGTTTATTAAAGCCAATTTATTGGTTGGGGCTTCGCGTATTTTTGGCCAATATTTTTTGGCAATCAGGATGGTTGAAATTCCAAGATATGGTTTTGGCGAAAAATTTATTTGGCCAAGATTTTAATTTACCAGAATCTTTGACGTTGGTATTTTCTGTTTATACCTATGCTTATTTGGAAACAATCGGGGCCGTTCTTCTTGCTGTGGGATTATTTACCAGATTTATATCAATTCTTTTAATGGGGCTTTCTGTTTTTAGTCAATTTTACGGTGTGGATTTCCCCGATTATTATTTTTGGATGTTTGCCTTTGCGGCTCTTGTAATTTATGGTCCAGGAAAAATTTCATTAGACTTTATTATTTGGGAGAAATATGGATGCAAAAAAGTTTTAAAAAAATAACATTACTTCTAACCTTTCTATGTTTGGCTGAATCGGCCCAGGCCATTCACCCCGCCCAGTTTTCAGATCAGATTTCTGCCATGCTTCGTGATGCTGGTTTATACCCATCTTTAGAGGTTGAATTGGATTTTATGTTTGATCGCCGAACACTGCGCACAACACAACGCAAGCTGCAACAGGTCAGATTGGCCCGTAAACATGGGGCAAGTGAACTGGCAGAAACAGCTCGCAAAAATTTCTTTGCAGGGCGACGCCTTGTCACCGAAGCCCGTTGGGAAACATCAGATGCCTTGGAAGCAGATGAAACAGAAGCCATCGTCCAAGCCATCGCCACGATTAAAGAAAAAATTACGGCACTGGAAGAATTGAAAACAAATTTTTATGAAACCGTTGATCAATGGAGCAAGCTAGAAAAAGAATGGACCCTAATGACAAATAATGATTTTGTTAATTTTGCAGAAAATTCTTTCTTTAAGCTTGTTCGCCGAAAAATTTATGAAGCAAAAAATAAAGAAGACCCAAGACTTGTTCCAAGCCTGGTAGATGATTTAAATTATTTTATTGCCGAAGCTGGAAAGTGTTTAGGCTATCTAAAACACAAATTAAAAGAAGTTTAAAGTGGTACCCGCTGCCGGAATCGAACCAGCACGACCGTGAGGTCAACAGATTTTAAGTCTGTCGTGTCTACCAATTCCACCAAGCGGGCATGTCATAAAAATACTTTATGTTTAATTAACTTAGCAAGTTATATTAAGATAGAAACTTTTCATAAAGTACTGGATCCTTTGCAAAGGATCAAGAGATTTTTCTTTCGAAATACCACATTTATATGGTAAAACAATAATAAATGGATTATTGCATAGGTGTTTTTCTCCTGCGGCCCTTCCCGTTGTCGTCCCGTACTTGATGCGGGATCCAGTAAAACCTATAGGGAAAGCGGGTTGTATCCGGTTGATGCGGCTCTGGGGGCTGCGTCAAGTGCGGAATGACAAGAAGAAAACCACATCGTACAATAAGCCCATAAAATTTAAATAAGTATTAGGAATTTTATAATGTTCGCATCTTTAATTAAGAAATTTATTGGGTCAAACAGTGATCGATTGGCTAAAAAACACCAGAAAACAGTTGATCAAATTAATGCCTTAGAACCCGAAATAAAAAAATTAACGGACGATCAATTAAAAGCCCAAACAGAAAAATTCAAAGAACGTTTGGAAAAAGGTGAAAAACTGGATGCCCTTTTACCCGAAGCCTTTGCAACTGTGCGTGAGGCATCTTGGCGTGTTCTGAACATGCGTCATTTTGATGTGCAATTACTTGGGGGGATTTTCCTGAATAGTGGCTCTGTCACAGAAATGCGCACAGGGGAAGGGAAAACCTTGGTTGCCACTTTGCCCGTTTATCTGAATGCCCTAACAGGCAAGGGCGTTCATGTTGTAACCGTGAACGATTATTTGGCCCAACGTGACTCTGGTTGGATGGCGCAAATTTATAATTTTTTGGGCATGACCGTTGGCTGTATCACAAATAATATTGATGACGAAGAACGCAAGAAAGCCTATGCCGCCGATATCACCTATGGAACAAATAATGAATTTGGTTTCGATTATCTGCGCGATAATATGAAATTTAATTTAGACGAAGTTGTCCAACGGGATTACAATTTTGCCATCGTGGACGAAGTCGATAGCATTTTAATTGACGAAGCCCGCACACCTTTGATTATTTCTGGGGCGGCCGAAGATTCATCTGTGATGTATGTTTCTGTTAACAAAGTCATTAGACAATTAAAACCTGAACATTATGAAAAAGATGAAAAACAAAATAATGCTGTCCTAACCGAAGTTGGGGTGGAACAAGTTGAAAAACTTTTGACGGACGATGGTTTGTTAAAAGGTGAATCCATGTACGACAGTGGTAACATTTCTTTGGTCCATCATGTGAACCAGGCCTTAAAAGCCCACACCCTTCATACCGTTGACAAAGATTACATCGTCAAAGATGACAAAGTTATTTTGATTGATGAATTTACAGGCCGTATGATGGATGGCCGTCGTTTTTCAGATGGGTTGCACCAAGCGCTGGAAGCCAAAGAAGGTGTGACCATTCAAATGGAAAACCAAACATTGGCCTCTATCACCTTTCAAAATTATTTCCGTATGTATCCAAAATTGGCAGGGATGTCAGGGTCTGCCATTACCGAAGCCACAGAATTTGAAGAAATTTATAAACTAAGTGTGGTAGTTTTGCCCACAAATAAACCTGTTATGCGGAAAGATTCCAATGACGAAGTGTATCGGACAGAACGTGAAAAATTCGATGCAGTGATCACATTGATCAAAGAATGTCAGGCCCGCAAGCAACCTGTTTTGGTTGGGACGGCCAGCATTGAAAAATCAGAACAATTATCCGAACTTTTGAAAAAACAAAAAGTATCCCACAGTGTTTTGAATGCGCGGCATCATCAAAAAGAGGCCAATATTATCGAAGATGCGGGGCGCCCAGGGACCATTACAATTGCCACAAACATGGCAGGTCGCGGGACGGATATTAAATTGGGTGGTAATTTAGAGGCCCGAATTGAAAACGAATTAAAGGGCATCACTGGTGACAAGCGTCAAAAAGCAGAAGAAAAAATCCGCCAGGAAATTGAACAAGATGCCAAGGCTGTTTTGGTATCTGGCGGGCTGTATGTTATTGGAACAGAACGTCACGAAAGCCGCCGTATTGACAATCAGTTGCGTGGACGGTCTGGCCGTCAAGGGGACGCAGGGGCGTCGAAATTTTTCCTCTCTTTAGAAGATGACTTGATGCGTATTTTTGGGTCTGAACGGTTGGATCCCATGTTGCAAAAACTTGGATTAAAAGAGGGTGAATCGATCACACATCCTTGGATTAACAGAGCCATTGAAAAAGCGCAAATGCGTGTCGAGGCCCGTAACTATGATATCCGCAAGCATCTTTTGAAATACGATGATGTGATGAATGAACAACGTAAAGTAATTTATAATTTACGCCGGGATGTTATGCATGACATGGATGTTGACACAAATATTCAGGAATTTCAGGATGATATTATTGAAGATGTCGTTAACCGGTGCATTCCAGAAAAGGCCTATCCCTCCCAATGGAAGGTTGATAGTTTGCATGAAGAAGTGCGCCGTATTTTCGGGCTGGAATTACCTTTTAAAGATTGGGCCGCTGAAGAAGGCATTGCGGATCCAGAAATTCGCCAACGGTTGCATGGCGCTGTGAAAGATCACTTGGATAAAAAGTTTGGGGCTTATCCAGCTGAAGTTATCAGCCTTATTCGCAAATCTGTTTTATTAAGAATTTTGGATCAAGTATGGAAAGATCATTTGTTATCTTTGGATCATTTGCGTCAAGGCATTAACTTGCGTGCGTATGCACAGCGGGATCCTTTGAATGAATTCAAGCGTGAGGCTTTTGAATTATTTGAAGACATGTTATGGCGTTTAAAAGAAGAAACTTTAACGATCATTTCACAATTTAATTTTGATCCTGCCCCGCGGGAAGAAGAATTATTACCGGAAGAACAAACGCAAATGCAAGAAGGGCGTGGGGATCCAGCACTGGAGTCTGAGTCTACCGCCCCAAAGCAAGTTCGTAATCGTCAGATAGGTCAAAAAGTTGATCCCAAAAAACCTGAAACGTGGGGACGTGTTGCCAGAAATGATATGTGTCCTTGTGAATCTGGCAAAAAATACAAACATTGCCACGGGCAGATAAAATAAGTTTTTATGGGGCGCCTAAGGCGCCTTATAGTTGTTTGTAAATCACCCTGCCACCGCGAGTGCCCGTTTGTCTCGTCAAAGCGTAATGGCGGATAGGATGCGCGGCGATCCATAGGTCACAACGAAATATAGATAACAATGGAGAGATAATTATCACCTCTATACTGTCCCCAATTAGCTATTGAAAAGAAAACGGCTTCATAATTTTAAATGATTTCCCTTCTAGGTATTATCTAGAGGGGATTATTTATGGTAATGTGTTTTCAAAAATATAGGAAATTTCGATGAAAAAACTTACCTTATATAAAAGAACAAACGAAGGAACTAATTTTTGTGAATTTGTTTTGGATGAAAAAGATCCCTACAAAATAACAGGAGTGTTAGGGCAGGAAGGAAAAAAGGAAATTATAAAGAAAAAATGGTTTTCTTCTTTAAACAAGACTGTGGAGGGTATTATTAATAAAACAGTGTCATCTGGAATGAGGGAGCCTACCGAGGAAGATTATGAATGGTTATTCCTGAGTTTTGAAATTTTTCAAAATAAATATTTTAATCCAAAAGAGCTGGAACAGGAATTGGGAGATTATATTAGCAGCTTGCTAGAAAATGACAGAAATGGTTTTATATCTTCTGTTCAGTATTCGAAGAACAGTGTAGAAATATCTTGTTCTGTTCTAGATTCTATGTTGGCTAAAAAGGCCATGGAAAATCACTTTTCTGGGTCAACTCCTCTTTTAAAGCACAAAAATCTTATCAAAAAATATAAGTTTAGAAGTATACCTAACTATTTTGCTTATTATAATTTATCAACCTTTACTTTTTCTTCTGAAGGTGAGTTATTTTATACAAGGTTTGCATACCCAAAAAATTGGCATATAGGGCAGGCTTCCACTGCTAACAATGAGAGTAGGGAAATTATTTGCCCAAAAAATTTATCTCCAGAAGATGGGCTTGTTTATCCGTATGTTGAGACAACTTTATTGGATATAAATCAGACAGAAGACGAAGAATTTAAAGCTTCTCAAAAGGAGTATTATAAAAAGCAAGGCTATGTAAAAGTTGACTCTCTTAGCTCTCTTAAAACGTATGATGATAGAAAAATAATAGTTTTAAGAAAAGAAACTCCTACATACGGGAGTGTCTCTTATATAGCAATGATTCCTATTAAAGAATTGGGAGATATAGTAGAAATGTTCGCTTTTTTTATTAAGAAGGGAGATAAAGAAAGTGAAAAGCTGTTACCAGAATTTCTTCAGACCTATAAGTTTCAAGAGGTAAATAAGGATATGGCCGCTCTGTTTTCATATATGGAGGATATTTATAAGAAAGGCTTTATCAAGAACATTCTTTTTCAACAAAATTAGTAGGTTTCTTGATTAGATTTATACTGCCCTGCAGCCCTTCCAACACAACCTTGAATTTATCCGATTCTTTTTGATTACTCTCTTAGCAATCTTCAATACTTAACTGGGGGCAGTATACCGGTGATCTTATACGTATCGTCGCCCCGGACTTGATCCGGGAACCAGTTATATACCAAAAAGCAAGCGGGTTGTATCGGGTGAACACCGCCCTGGACCCTGGTGCTTGACACCAGGATCCAGGGCGGTATTCACCAGGTTTCCCGTTAAAATTGCCCG
>TARA_R110002050_G_scaffold49322_7_pt1 | contig 22687 bp, 20 predicted proteins | sample TARA_R110002050 | Tara Oceans TARA_R110002050 (sample SAMEA4396988) | marine metagenome | biome: Polar Biome; feature: [DCM] deep chlorophyll maximum layer (ENVO:01000326); material: water (ENVO:00002006), including particulate matter (ENVO:01000060) such as... | depth 25 m
AGGACGGCTCGGTGTCAGGGTGATTTGAAGGCGGTGCGGCTTTGCCAGCCAGGTTGCCAACTGCGCAAGCGACGCGCCCAATTGCCCGGTTGTTCCATATTGCTGTTGGGCCTGGATAACGGCCAATCCGGCGGTTAATTGCAACTGGTCGGCGGGAACGCCGCTTGTTGCTGCGGCAATTTTCCACACGGTTGGCATCAGGTTGTCGCCGGAAATTTCCAGCGAAGCGTCCTTGAGTTGCGCCGAATCGCCAAGGATTTTGCCGATGCGCTGTTCGGTGTCGATCACGGGAACGTCCTGCAATTGACCGATGATGTCCGATGTCAGCCCGGCCAATGTCAGGGAGAATTTCACAGTGCCAAAATCGCGAACGGTTAATTCATCAAGCGCGTACTGGAACTCACCATTTTCTGTGTTCCAGCGCTGATGTGCGTCCATATCCACTGTAATCTGACTAAATCGGTCCACACCCAGCATACTGGTAATACGCGGGTCGGAGCTGATTTCATCGGGCATATCGATGCTCAGGCCGCCCATATGGCTGGTGGCAGTCCGGGCAACATTCGGGCCGCCTTCGCGAACCGGACCAACATCCCCCAATGCGCCGCCCAGCTCGTCCAATGTCAGATGGAAGGTTTCTCTGCCGGTAATGCCAAGTTCCACACCGGTCAGCAAATAAGTAGACAAGACTGGCGGGTTAAAGGGAAAACCGAAATCGCCCAGTGTTTTGCCCTGGATTTCTGCAAGTTGTTCTTGCGGGTTGTTGGCGGTCATGCCCTTGAACTGGCGGGACAAAGCAGCAATATTGGCAATGTCAATATCGCGAAATGTTGCCTGATCCATACCGATTTTCATGGTTTGGGCAACGGTGCTGCCATGCACGGAAAGTCCGCTCGACGACACTTCACCAATGACGTGATTGGCAAGGTTGGTGATGGCGAACCGGTCCCAGCGTATTTCTGCATCGGGCATGGTGTAATGCTGGTCGGAAAATTCCAGCTTGCCGATTTTCACGGTTTCAAATGCCGCCAGCCAGCGGTCAAAGTCAAACTTTTCGCCCGGGACCGGGATCAGGGCGGGGTCAATGGCCTGATCAAACCCGCTGAGCTCAACCCGTCCGATTTCGAAGGACCCTTCATTTTTGGGCAGACGAATTTTAAGCGCGTTAATGCTGGCGGTTTCAATCGATTGTGTGGTCATGCCGTCGATCAATATGCCCGCCACCGAAATGGCGGAATGGTCGGGCAGGGACATGGTTAAATCGGCCAGCGCCATGTTTTTACAAGATTCAGCCGAATTCCAGTTAAAATCACTGTTGTCAAGCTGCTGTAAAAGCGGCAGCGGGCCTGCACAATTGGCAAAGATGCTTTGCGCAATGCTGGCATTGCCCTGATCTGGCCCGGCATCATAGCTCCAGGCACCCGTGGTAATGCCGCCAATATGGCTGGAGGCGATATCCTGAATGTGGATATCCTCGATCGTGCTGATTTGATCCTGATAGGTCTGGGTCAGGTTGGGGATTTGAATATCGGCAGCGGCGAATGTTTCGGGCAGCCAGCTTGCCGGATCGGCCGAAACGCCCGTAAGGCTTGCCTGATCAAACGCAATTTTGCGTCCATTCACCGCGATGGTGGCACCTTTTAACGCCATGGTACCCGCCAACGCATCGCCAGATGGATTAAACCCGTAAACGGCAAGCCAGTCGATGCCCGTGATGTCGACATGCTGTGCGTTATAAACGGCGTTATCGACGCTGGTGATTTTGACATTGTCAGCAGACATGGTGCCTTTGAACGGCGACATCTGAAAATTGCCAAATTCGCCACGGATCGTTGATTGCGGATCGGTCAGCGCACTTCGCAGATTGTTTTCGGTATAGACCGGGGCCAAAAAGTGAAGCCCGACACCAGCAGCAGCGACAATAACGACGCTGCCAAGAATGAATTTTGCGGTTTTGGCCATCTGATCGAACGATTCCCTGCAAATTTGGAAAAATTGTGCACCAACATATCACGCGGGGTGTGTATTGCATGAACCGATTACGATTTATTTTGTTCTTTCTGCGATCCAATGGGTTGAATCCAAATAAAAAGGCCGGAGCGCTGATGGCTCCGGCCTTAAAATTCAGATTATGAACAGGCTGTGGTTACACAAGCTTGTTCAGTTCGTTGATAACGGCTTCACCCATAACGGTGGTTGAAACCTTTGCCATGCCCGGCTGCATGATGTCGGCAGTGCGCAGGCCACCTTTCAGAACGTTCTGAACCGCAGTTTCAATCATGGTGGCGTCATCGCCCATGTCGAACGAATAACGCAGCATCATGGCAAAGGACAGCAAGGTTGCCAGCGGGTTGGCAAGGTCCTGGCCGGCAATGTCCGGGGCAGAGCCGTGGACCGGCTCGTACAATGCTTTGCGTGCGCCGTTTTCATCGGCCGCCCCCAGCGATGCCGACGGCAACATGCCCAGTGATCCGGTCAGCATGGCCGCACAATCAGACAGGATATCGCCAAACATGTTGGTGGTGACCATCACGTCAAACTGTTTGGGGTTGCGGACCAGTTGCATGGCGGCGTTATCGACATACATGTGGCCCAGTTCAACTTCCGGGAAGTCTTTGGCAACACGTTCAACAACTTCGCGCCACAGAACGGTGGATTCCAGAACGTTGGCCTTGTCGACCGAGCACAGGCGCTTGTTCCGCTTCATCGCCATATCAAAGGCAACACGCGCGATACGTTCAATTTCCGGTTCCGAATAAACCAGGGTGTTGTAACCATACCGGACACCGTCGCGTTCTTCGATGCCGCGCGGCTGGCCGAAATAAATGCCGCCGGTCAGTTCGCGCAGGATCATGATATCCAGGCCTTTGACGACATCTTCCTTTAAGGTCGATGCGCCAACCAGGGCGTCAAATACCAGGGCCGGGCGCAAATTGGCAAACAGGCCCATTTCCTTGCGAATTTTCAAAAGGCCGCGTTCAGGTTTGATATCGAACGGAATATTGTCCCATTTCGGACCACCCACGGCACCAAGCAGAACCGCATCAGCCGCCATGGCATCGGCCAGGGTTTCGTCGGTCAGCGGGTTGTTGTGGGCATCGATCGATGCGCCGCCGATCAGGCCTTCGGTGACGTCGAAATTGATGTCACGTTTTTTAGCCATCCAGTCCATAACGCGCTGAACCTGGCGCATCACTTCGGGGCCAATGCCGTCACCCGGCAACATCAGGACTTTTTTGGTAATCGTCATTTTCAAACCTTCGCAAAGAAACAGCGGCGCGCAAGCGCGCCAGACATGCGGGAATTAAAAACGGGCGGCGCAAAATATTTGCGCCACCCGGAATTTTTTAAAGCGACAGCCAGGGCTGGGAAGCCGCACGTTCGGCTTCAAAACCGTTAATCGCATCGGCCTGTTGCAGCGTCAGCCCGATGTCGTCAAGGCCGTTCAGCAGGCAATGCTTGCGGAACGGTTCGACATCAAACTTGATGCAACCGCCATCCGGGCCGGTGATTTCCTGTTTTTCCAGGTCAATCGTTACCGTGGCATTGGCACCGCGTTCGGCATCCGACATCAGTTTATCAACATCTTCCTGCGGCAGCGCGATCGGTAAAATGCCGTTCTTAAAGCAGTTGTTATAGAAAATGTCGGCAAAGCTGGGGGCTATAATGCACCGGATACCAAAATCCAGCAGCGACCAGGGCGCATGTTCGCGCGATGAACCACAGCCAAAATTGGCCCCGGTCACCAGGATTTTGGCATTGCGATAGGCCGCCTGGTTCAAAACGAAATCAGGAATTTCATTGCCCTGATCGTCAAAACGCATTTCGTCAAACAGGTTCTTGCCCAGACCGGAACGTTTAATGGTCTTGAGGAACTGCTTGGGGATGATCATGTCGGTATCGACATTGAGCATCGGCAACGGTGCGGCCACACCGGTTAAAGTGTCAAACTTGTCCATTGTCTTATCCCTTGTTTTCGGCGTCCAGCACCAGACCCAGCGCTTCGATCAGGTCTTCGGCGGCGTCAATGTCATTGGCGACGAAATCCGGCAGGTTAATACCGGTGAGCTGGGGCAACAGGCTTTCCAACACCATTGCCCGCCCATACCGCGTTACGCCGTTTTCGGTGATCATAAAGGCTTGTGCAGACATTGCCGTGCCTTACACAATTTCAAGTTTACGAACATCGGTCAGATAACCGGTGACGGCAGCTGCAACAGCCATGGCCGGGCTTAACAGATGCGTGCGGCCGCCGCGGCCCTGACGGCCTTCAAAATTCCGGTTAGATGTCGATGCACACCGTTCGCCCGGTTCCAGACGGTCCGGGTTCATTGCCAGGCACATCGAGCAGCCCGGTTCGCGCCATTCAAAACCCGCTTCGATAAAGATCTGATCCAGACCTTCGGCTTCGGCCTGTTCCTTGACCAGACCGGACCCCGGAACAACCATGGCATTGACCGATGCGTCAACCTTGCGGCCTTTGGCGACAACGGCGGCGGCGCGCAAATCCTCGATCCGGCCATTGGTGCAAGAACCAATGAAAACACGGTCGATTTTAACTTCTTCCAGCGGCGTACCGGCAACCAGACCCATATATTCAAGCGAACGGGTAATGGCTTTTTTCTTGCCAGCATCGGTTACATCGTCCGGGCCGGGCACAACGGCACTGATCGGGGCAACGTCTTCCGGGCTGGTGCCCCAGGTTACCTGCGGGATGATGTCATTGGCATCAAGTTCGACGATTTTGTCGTAATGCGCGCCTTCGTCAGACGGCAGGGTTTTCCAGTATTCAACAGCCTGTTCATATGCCGCCCCTTTGGGGGCCATCGGACGGCCTTTGATATAGTCAAAGGTTTTTTCATCCGGTGCGATCAGGCCAGCGCGTGCGCCGCCTTCAATCGACATGTTGCAAACCGTCATGCGGCCTTCCATCGAAAGCGCGCGAATGGCCGAACCTGCATATTCAATGACATAGCCGGTGCCGCCTGCGGTGCCGATGCGGCCAATAATGGCAAGGGTGATGTCTTTGGCGGTCACACCGGGGTGCAAATCACCCTCGACCTTGACCAGCATGTTTTTGGCCGGTTTTTGAACCAGGGTCTGGGTTGCCAGAACATGTTCAACTTCGGAGGTACCAATACCAAATGCCAGCGCCCCGAAGGCACCGTGGGTGGAGGTATGCGAATCGCCGCAAACCATGGTCACACCGGGCAGGGTAAAGCCTTCTTCCGGGCCAACAATATGCACAATACCCTGACGAAGGTCGTTCATCGGGAAATAGTGAATGCCGGTGTCGCGCGCGTTCTGGTCAAGGGTTTCCACCTGAATGCGGCTGTCTTCTTCCTTGATACCCTGCGAGCGGTCGGTGGTCGGCACGTTATGGTCGGGCACGGCCAGCGTCAGTTCCGGGTGGCGCACTTTGCGACCTGCATTGCGAAGGCCTTCAAAGGCCTGCGGGCTGGTAACCTCGTGAACGAGATGGCGGTCGATATAAATAAGGCAGGTGCCGTCATCCTGCGTGTTAATCACATGGCTTGCCCAAATTTTGTCAAAAAGGGTTTTCGGGTTTCCCATCTCGACCTCCTCTCTATTCGATCCTGTGTGCGGTATTGCAAAACATGATGCACAGGGCAGGCGATGTGAATGATACCGGGGATGATGTCGCAGGGTCATCACGGGATGATCTGGCGGCAATGCAGGGTGGCGGGATACCGCCATTTCCTCCGGCGCAGCTTTTCGCTGCGAAATTTTATTATTCAGAAACGCTTGCCCGGGGCTGTTTTTGCCGCGGGACTGTTTTTATACACGCCCGCTTTTAAATCGCAAGCGCCAGAGCGGGTGTTTTTTCGGACGACAACATCTTTAAATTGAAATGATCAGATTTTGGCATCTCTGGGTGGTTGGTGCCAGCGATAAACCGGGATCAAGCCCTATAGTTTAAATAGCTGATATAGGAAAAGGTGATGGCTAAGGGCGAACAATTCCGCCAATGCGATGGTTGAGAGGCCCCTTTTGCCGATTCGCCATAACACAACTTTTGCGAGCACTTAAAATGGCTATACCGCCATGGTTTGGTCTTCGCAGGTCGGGGCAGGTTGTGGCCGGGAATAAAAAAACGGGCCCATTTTGCAATGGACCCGTTTTGTGCTGTCCGGTTTCCCGGTGGTCAGCTTACTTCTTGCGTTCAGCCGCCGTCAGCTTGCCTTTGTGACCGGTGGTCTGTTCGGCGATACGTGCCGACTTACCCGTACGGCCGCGCAGGTAGTAAAGCTTTGCACGACGAACATCACCACGACGCACGACTTCGATTTTGTCGATGGCCGGGGAATAGTTCTGGAAAATACGCTCAACACCTTCGCCCGATGCGATTTTACGCACGGTGAAGGAAGAGTTCAGGCCGCGGTTTTTACGCGCGATGCAAACGCCTTCGAACTGCTGAATACGCTCGCGCGTGCCTTCAACAACTTTCAGGTGAACGCGAACGGTGTCACCGGCATCAAATTCGGGGACGGCACGCTTTGCGGAGATTTTATCAAGCTGATCTTTTTCGATCTGCTGAATGATTGCATTGGTCATGATTTAACCCTCTTTGCTGGGCCCGTGGCAACATACTGATCCCAAAGGTCAGGACGCCGTTCACGAGTGATTTCTTCTGCCTGGTCAAGCCGCCAGGCCTGTATCTTGGCATGATGCCCGGAGAGTAGAATTTCCGGTACGTCACGCCCGTTCCAATTGGCCGGGCGCGTGTAATGCGGATATTCCAGCAACCCGGTTTCAAAGCTTTCCTCATCGACGGAAGCAGCTTTATTCACCACCCCTTCGATCAGGCGTATGCACGATTCAATCAGGACCATGGCCGGCAATTCGCCGCCCATAAGGATGTAGTCGCCAATGCTGATTTCCTCGACCTGGTGTTCGTCCAATACGCGTTGGTCGATACCTTCATATCGACCGCATAACAGCATCACACCTGGTCCCGCTGCCAGTTCCCGGCACCGTTTCTGGTTCAGCATTTTTCCCCGCGGGCTGAGATAAATCAGCGGTAACTCCGGTGCCGAAGCCCGAAGTTCACGCAGGGCGGCATCGACGATATCGGGGCGCATGACCATACCGGCCCCGCCCCCGAAAGGATTATCGTCAACCGTGCGGTGGCGGTCCGTCGCATGATCGCGAATGTCTTTGACATCTAACGACCAGATCCCGTTTTCCAGTGCTTTGCCCGCCAGAGCCTGGCCAACAGCACCGGGAAACATTTCCGGGAACAGGGTTGCGACCTTGGCCTGCCACACAGGCATCCTCAGGCCTCCTTTCCGCTGCCGGTCGCGGGTTCCGCGCCTGCCGCATCTGCGGTCACGGCTTCGGAGTCGCGGTCGGCCTGGGTGTTGTTGCGCGATTTTGATGCCCGACGCGGGCGATTGCCCGGTCCTTCATCTTCCTGCAACAGCCCCTCGGGCGGATTAACCACCAGCTTGCGTTCCGACAAAACCACTTCTGGCACAACAGCGCGGGTAAACGGCAACACAACAACTTTTCCCCGGCCTTCTTCCAGGGCGATTTCGATGACATCGCCCGCCCCAAAGTCAGCCACGCCGCGGACGGTGCCAAAAACAGATCCATCAATATGGATCGCTTTCAGACCGACCAGATCGGCAAGATAGAATTCGTCGTCTGTTTCCGTGTCCGGCAATGCCGCCCGTGGAATATGAAGCCGGGTTCCGCGCAGTCGTTCAGCACCGTCACGGTCATTGACACCGTCGATCTTGGCGATCAACTGGTCACGAACGTGGCCAACGGGCGACAGTTTGAATTTCTGTTTCCCCTTGGCATCAAATAACGGGCCATAACCAACCAGATTATCCGGATCGACGGTATAGCTTTTGACGCGCACGGCACCGCGAACCCCGTGAGGGGCCGTGATCATGCCGATGCAGACAAAATCTGTATCGCTTTTGGATTTGCGGTTCTCAGCCATGTCAGTTCACAATTACCTGGTATCTGATCAGATCGTACGATCAGCCAATTATTCGCTGGCAGCTTCGGCAGCAGCTTCAGCAGCGGCAGCAGCTTTTTCAGCTTTTTCACGAAGACGTTCCTGGGCTTTCGCCTTCGGAGCAGACTTCTTGGGCTGTTCGGTCGGTTTGAACGCATCAGCCAGACCGGCTTTACCCAGGAAACGGGCAACGCGTTCGGTCGGCTGGGCGCCAACGCCGAGCCAATATTTAATGCGTTCTTCTTTGAAGGTAACGCGGTTTTCAGCTTCTTTCGGAAGCATCGGATCATAGGTTCCGACTTTTTCGATGAAGCTACCGTCGCGAGGCGCACGGGCGTCAGCAACTACGATGCGGTAGTAAGGACGCTTTTTGGCACCGCCACGGGAGAGACGAATCTTGACAGCCATTCGGATAAGTTCCTTTCAGCTCGGGTTTAGTAGTCTTTACGTTACGGCCCTTTACAGGGCCAATTTGGTCCGGTTCGAAGGAACCTTTAAGAGAGGTTCGCGCGAGACCGCTTGAAGTGGTTCTTTCGAACCGGGGGCCTGGTTATTTCTTTTTACCAAACCCCGGAAAGCCCGGCGGCAAAGCACCGCCGCCCAATCCCGGAAGTTTTGGCATACCGCCGCCAATACCGGGAAAACCTTTGGGAAGCTGAACATTGCCAGCATCCCCGCCTTCCAGCATGGATGGGTCCATCTGGGGCATTCCTTTGCCAAACATCCCTTTTTTGCCCATTTTGCCGACTTTTTTAATCATCGTTGCCATGGTCTGGAACTGTTTGAGAAGCTTGTTGACGTCCTGAACGCTCAGGCCGCAACCCGCCGCAATACGTTTTTTGCGCGATGCCTTGATGAGCGCGGGGTTTTCGCGCTCTTTCACGGTCATCGACTGAATGATTGCTTCCTGGTGTTTCAAAAGCTTGGGGTCGATCTTGGTCTGGGCCATCTGCTTTTTCATTGCACCCATGCCCGGCAACATTCCCATGATGCCCGACAGATCGCCCATTTTCTGAAGCTGTTTAAGCTGTGCCAGAAGGTCGTTCAGGTCGAACTGGCCTTTTTGCAGCTTCCTGGCCATCTTTTCAGCGTCTTCACGCTCGATGGTTTCTGCGGCCCGTTCAACCAGGCTGACAACATCGCCCATGCCAAGGATACGGCCCGCGATACGGTCGGGATGGAAGGGTTCCATCTCGTCGATTTTTTCGCCAACACCAAGCATCTTGATCGGGCAACCGGTAATCTGACGCATCGACAGGGCCGCACCACCGCGCGCATCGCCGTCAACACGGGTCAGAACAATGCCGGTAATGCCAACCTTGTCGGCAAATTCCTTGGCAACGTTTACCGCGTCCTGGCCGGTCATGGCATCGGTGACCAGCAGGGTTTCGGTTGGCTTTACTGCATCACGGACCTGGGCGACTTCGCTCATCAGTTCCATGTCGATATGCAGGCGGCCCGCCGTATCAAGGATCACGGCATCAAAGCCTTCCTTGCGGCCCATATCCATGGCACGTTTGGCAATGGCGACCGGCTTTTCGCCCATAATAATCGGCAAAACATGCAGACCATTGGCATCAGCCAGAATTTTAAGCTGCTGCTGGGCGGCCGGGCGATAAATATCGAGCGAGGCCAGAAGGACTTTTTTATTGCGCTTTTTGGTCAGGTGCAGGGCAATTTTGGCGGAACTGGTGGTTTTACCAGAACCCTGCAAACCGACCATCAAAATCGGAACCGGCGGGGTGGCGGCAAGATTGATTTCTTCGCCATCGCCCAGCATGTTTTTAAGTTCATCATGGACGATCTTGACGACCATCTGGCCTGGCGTAACCGATCGCAGAACATCCTGGCCGACAGCACGTTCCGTCGCCTTGCTGATGAAATCTTTCACAACGGGAAGGGCGACGTCAGCCTCGAGCAGGGCGACGCGAACTTCGCGCATGGCTTCGCGGACGTCAGATTCCTTTAACGCACCGCGTTTACGCAGTTTGTCGAGAACGCCGCCAAGCCGATCGCTAAGTCCTTCAAACATCCCATATCCCGTCTGTTTGCCGGTGTTTCCACCATGTGCGCACAAAAAAAATTTGCCCAGTGCTCGAGATCTCGAGGACTGGGGGAGTCACCACACGGATGACCTTTGCTGAGGGGTGTTTAAGTGAGTACAGGGTAAGAGTCAAGCGCAAAGCGGGGTGAAATCGCCGGTTTCTGCCGTTTTTACCGACATTTTAGGGGGCAGGCCGCAACCGCCCGGGCGATGCGGATTCGCACCGGTTTGAACGGCCTTTCCCGCGTATCGGGATGCTGCAATGGCAAGGCGTCGTTGCGATGGTACTTTAGCGCGGCATAATTGCAAGATTGTCGATCAGGCGGGCCTTGCCAAGGCGGGCAGCAACAAAAACCCGTGCCGGGCGGTCTATCACACCCTGCATCAGGTCCAGGCTGTCGGCATCGCGAATTTCTAGATAGTCAATCGGGGTGAAACCTGCCGCCGCGATCTGCTGGCGACCGGTTTCCAGCAAGGGTTCAATGGCATCGCCCCCGGCGGCGCGATTGGCAATGGCCGTTAACACCTGATACAGGGTGCCAGCAGTTTTGCGTTCGTTCGCAGAGAGATAGCGATTGCGTGACGACATGGCCAACCCGTCATCTTCCCGGTGGATGGGGGCACCGATGATCGATACCGGAATGTTCAGGTCGGTGACAAAACGTTTGATCACCATCAATTGCTGGTAATCCTTTTCGCCAAACAGGGCGACATCGGGCAGGGCCTGAAGCAGCAATTTGCTAACCACTTGCGCCATACCGTCAAAATGGCCGGGGCGCGAGGCACCACACAACATGTTGGTCATTTTATCGATATGCAGGCGGGTGGCAAAGCCCGACGGATACATTTCTTCAACCGTGGGGGCAAAACACAGTTCGACCCCGGCCTCATCCATAATTGCCTGATCGTCGGGCAGGGTACGGGGATAGGCGGCAAAGTCCTCGGTCGGGCCAAACTGGGTAGGATTGACAAAAACGCTGACAATAACGCGATCTGCAAACTGGCGGGCCAGTGTTGTCAGGCTGATATGGCCCTGATGCAACGCACCCATGGTGGGCACAAGCGCAATTTTAAGGCCTTCTGCGCGCCATTTGGCAACCTGGGCGCGCAGATCGGCGACGGTGTGAACTGTAAGCAGGTTCATGTTTTGAAAATCGCTTGTCTTGTCTTATTTTACCGCGCGCAAATTGCCCGGTTTGGTCATGCCATAACAATGTTCGTCACCGGGAAAGCTTCTGTTGCGAACTTCGGCGGCATAACGGGCTGCGGCTTCGCCCACCTGATCCCCCAGATTGGCATAGCGTTTGACAAATTTCGGGGTGAAATCGGAAAACAGACCCAGCATGTCCTCGGTGACCAGCACCTGACCATCGCAGGCCGGTGAGGCACCAATGCCGATGGTGGGAATGTCGATTTCGGCGGTAATGGCGCGGGCAACGGCTTCGACCGTCCCTTCAATCACAACGCTGAAAGCCCCGGCCCTGGCAACGGCTTTGGCATCAAGCATAACTTTGCTGGCGGTTGCATCGTCACGACCCTGCGATTTAAAGCCGCCCAGCGTGTTGACCTGCTGGGGCATCAGGCCGATATGGGCCATGACGGGGACGCCGCGCTGGGTCAAAAATTCGATGGTGTCGGCCATTTCGGCGCCGCCTTCGAATTTGACCGCAGCACAACCGGTTTCGGATAAAATCCGGGCGGCAGTGCGAAAGGCCTGTTCCCGGGATTCCTGATAGCTGCCAAAGGGCAGGTCGATGACGACGCAGGCATTTTTACTGCCCCGCATCACGGCCTTGCCGTGGTTGATCATCATATCAACCGTAACAGCCAGCGTGTTGTCCATGCCGTAAACCACAGTGCCAACAGAATCGCCAACTAAAAGCAGGTCGCAATGCGCATCAAGGCGCTGGGCCATTGGTGTGGTATAGGCCGTCAGGCAGACAATCGGCTCGGCACCCTTGCGGGCGCGAAGGGCGGGAACCGTGATCCGGCCCTTTTTATTTGTGGTGGTGCTCATGACGTTTCTCCCCCGGGGGTGCCGGTATGTACAGCCCGGTCTTCGCCGGACGGGCAGTCATGTTTACAATAGGATGACAGCGGGCGCGAAATATTTTTTCGCAGTTGCATATGCACTTTGGTCAGGGGTGGTTCCCGTTTGCGGCCCCGACCCCATAAAGATGGCTGTTTTTAAAGGATTTACAGCCCCTCGGCCAAATCTTCGAGCATGCTCATGCCGATGGCATCGATATGCTTGTTGTCTTTAAGCGAAATGGTCGATTCCTTGCGCAACTGCGTTAAGGTGCGCGACACCGTTTCGATGGTCAGCCCCAGATAATCGGCAATGTCAGATCGGCTCATCGGAACCTCGATGGAGCCGGCAGCATCCATGCCACGATGTTCCTGGCGGCGGGCCAGCATCAAAAGGAAGGACGCCACTTTTTCCTTGGCGGTTTTGCGGCCCAACAGCAGCATCTGGTCCTGTGCGGCGGCAAGTTCATCAACCGCCATGCCAAGCATACGTTTTTCAAGGCGCGGATATTCGTCAAACAGGCGTTCCAGCTTCTGGCGCGGAAAGCGGCAGGCTGTTACCGGTTCGATCGCCTCGGCGGTATAGCTATAGGTGGTGTTAAGGGCCAGGCCCAGAAAATCACCGGCAAACAGAAAGCCGGTAATCTGGCGGCGGCCATCGCCAAGAAGCTTGTAAAGTTTCACCGATCCCGAGGTTACGTTAAAGACGTAATCGGCATCTTCAGCTTCATGGAAAATGGTGCTGTGCCCGTCATACTGAACGTGGGTCAGTAGTTGACGCAGCCGAATATGTTCTTCGCCATGCAAGGCAGAACAAAATGTAAGGTCCCGAATATCGCAGGCCTCACAAAGCTGGGAACGAACCGCCATCTGTTTCTCCAAGGTTGCACAGTATATACGCGCACAAACTGGAATTACTTTAGACGATTGTGATGAAAGGATACAAGACAATCATTTCATGACTGTGATTTCGATCCTTTTCGCGGGGGATTGGGACCGATATCTTCGTCATCGTCAAACAGTATTCGGTTTGCGGCACCATCCATATCGTCGAATTGCCCGGACTTCAATGCCCATAAAAAGGCACCCAGCCCTAAAAGGCCCAGAAACAGTGCAATCGGTATTAAAAGCAGCAGATTGCTCATGATTGTTTCTTCCAGTTTAGCCGCAACGCATTGGCAATGACAACCAGGGATGATGTTGACATGGCGATGGCTGCGATCAGAGGTGTTACAATTCCGGCCACGGCCAGAGGAATGGTGACAAGATTATAGGCAAAAGAGAGCGAAAAGTTCTCACGCACCAGCCTGTCGGCCATTCGGGCAACGTCAAGGGCAGTTAAAACCGCGCCCAGCCTGTCGCCCTGAAATACGATGTCGGCGGCGTTCTGGCTGATTTCAGCCGCACTTGCCGGTGACATCGATGCATGGGCAGCAGACAGGGCCGGGGCATCGTTAATGCCGTCGCCCACCATCAGGTCATGATGACCGGCATTGGCACGTTGTTCAACCACGGCAACTTTTTGCGCCGGTGACAATGTCGCCTGCCAGTCGGCAATGTCGAGTTCGAGAGCAAGCTGACGCACATTTTCCACGCGATCCCCCGACAGCAGCTGTATCGGGATTTTCTGCCGACGCAGGGCGGCAATGGTACTGGCGGCATCGGGCCGGGGCAAATCGCGAAAGCCAAACCGGGTGGCGGCTTTGCCGGGTTCGGCCAGCCATATTTCCGGCCCGTTTTCGGATGGTGCGGGAATAATGGCGAATCCTGCCCCGCAGAAATCACGGCTGCCCAGCCGAATTTCGCCTTGTGCCGTCATCATCGACAGCCCTTGTCCCGGATGTTCGGTGACACGGGTGGCAACAAATGTGTCGCCCGCCGCACGAACCAGAGCGCGTGACAGGGGGTGGTTGCTGTTTGCGGCCATTGATGCGGCCAGTTTCAGGGCATCGGGGTCCGGTTTTGTGATCAGTTCGGGGCGGCCGGTTGTCAGGGTGCCGGTTTTATCAAACAAAACGCCGTCAATTTTGGTCAACCGTTCCAGCGCTGTGGCCGATTTAACCAGAATACCGGCTTTTAACAGCCGCCCGGTTGCCAGCACCTGAACCACCGGCACCGCCAGTGCCAGCGCACACGGGCAGGTGACAATCAGCACCGCAATCGCATTCATGAGCGAATCCTGCCAGCCAATACCGCCAATCAACCACCAGCCCAGAAATGTCAGGGCCGACAGGCTGTGAACCACCGGGGCATAGGCACGGGCAACCCGGTCGGCAAGGGCGACATATTTTGCCCGTCCCTGTTCGGCATTTTCCATCAGTCGGACAATCTCGGCCAGCAGGGTCGCGTTGCCTGTTGCCGTGATCTGCACCCGGATCGGTGCCGACAAATTCATGGTGCCGGCAAAAACCCGACTGCCAATTGTGACCGGGGTCGGCAGGCTTTCGCCGCTGATAACACTGGTGTCGATGTCGGACTGTCCGTCAATGATGTTGCCATCAACGCCTACCCGTTCGCCGGTTGCAACCAGCACGATCATGCCGGGTTGGGCTTTTTCCGGGGCCAGCAATTTGCGCGTGCCATCTTTTTCAATCACGGTGATGGATCGTGCCCGCAAGGTCAGCATATGTTCGGCAGCGGACCGGGCCTGGCTGCGCGCGCGCCCGTCAAGATAGCGGCCAATCAGCAGGAAAAACAGCAAGGTTATGGCAGAGTCAAAATAGGCATGTTCGGCACCGCGCATGGTTTCAAACAGGCTCATGCCCAAGGCCAGCAGCACGGCCAGCGAAATGGGAACATCCATATTGACCCGGCCGTGCCGCACGGCCCCCAGGGCCGACCTGAAAAAGGGCCGTCCGGCATAGGCAACCGCAGGCACCGCGATCAGGGCGGAAAACCAGTGAAACAGGTCGCGGGTAAATTCACCCATGCCCTGAATGTAGCCAGCCCAGATCGACACCGATAACAGCATGACATTGCCTGCCGCAAACCCGGCCACGGCCAGGCAGCGTAAAAGTTCGCGATTGCGCTGGTCGGCGGCCCGTTCAAGGGTTGCAGGGTCAAACGGGATCAACCGGTATCCCATCTGGAAAACCGGTGCCACAAGCCCGGCAATATCACCGGCCTGTCCGTGCCATTCCAGATGCAGGCGCCGGGTGGTCATATTGATCCGGGCCTGAACCACCTGTTGCTGGCGTTGTAAAATAGTTTCAATCAGCCACACACAGGCCGCGCAATGCAGCCCGTCGATCATCATGTCGAGACGGCAGTTGCCATTCTCGCCGGTGCTGACAAGATCGGTAAAATCAAAGGCGCCCAACCCGTCATCTTCGGGTTTAAGGGCGCGAATGTTGGGATCAACGCTGCGGCGGTTGTAATAGGATTGAAGGCCCAGATCATTAATCAGGGAAAAGGCGCCTTCGCACCCGGTGCAGCAAAAGTCAGGTCCAGCCGGCGAACTGGCAGTCACCGGCTCGCCACAATGGCGGCAGGCGATCACGGCGTTCATTGTTTAATCAGTACATCCTCGACGACCTGGTAGTCGTGGTTTTGCGCATGGGCGACAATGCGCAATTTCCAGTTCCCATAAACCGGAACCTTGGCGCGGGTCCGGTATTCGCCGGGGCTGATTTCATCAAGCATGATTTTTTCATCCATATCGTCGCGGTCATTGCGCATCAAAACCGCTTCCATCTTTGCGCCGGAAATCGGCTCTTGCACCTTGTCACGGAACAGGACGGTGATGGTGGCTTCGTTATTCATCACGCCTGCAACCGTGACCTTGGTGCGCCAGCCCAGTTCGGCCTGGGCCCGCGCATCGGAAAGGGCCTGATTATAGGAGTTGCCATCTTCAAAGGCGTGGTCGCTGACCAGTCCGACCCAACTGGTTTGGGAAAAAACAATCAGGCAGACATTGGCGAACAGCATGACGGCAAAGCCGCCCACGAAATACCACGGGATCCACCGGTCCGATTTGCGCGGGCCCGAGGAAGCCGGGATCGAGTTTGTGGTCGTTGTAGTGGTCATTTCGACGGCCCTTTTCGGCGGGGCGACCCTATTTTTTAGGGCCGGCAAAGATGGTGTCATGGGTTTCAGAAACGCCGGTTTCGGTGTTTGTCACAATGAAATTAATCGGTGTGGCATCACTTTGCAGGCTTGACGGGGTGGCGGCAATGAAAACCCGATAGCTTCCGACCTGATCGGCGGGGACTGTCAGGGAAAACGTGCCATCGGCAGTTTGTTTTTGACCAATAACCTGGAAATCGGTGGCATTAACGCCCGACAGATCCAGCAGGTAAGTTTGCGCGCTTTGTTCCTTGTTGAGAACTTTCAGCGTGTAGCCATTGCGGACATCGCCGGTGGAAAGCGGCACATAAAGCGGGTTTCTATCCCGCAGGACATTAACGTCCGTCGTGCTGCGGTTGAGCAGGCCAAACATCATCACGCCCGACACCAGTACCAGCAAGATGGAATAGAAAATGGTGCGCGGGCGCACAATGCGAACTTTGGTGGCTTGGCCATGGGCGCGCAATTGCGAATTCTGGACCGAGTCGAAACGCACGAGGTCGCGCGGGAAACTTATTTTGTCCATGATGTCGTTACAGGCATCAATACACAAACCGCAGCCGATGCATTCAAGTTGCAGGCCATCGCGGATATCGATCCCGGTGGGGCACACATTGACGCAGGCCCGGCAATCAACGCAATGGCCAACGGCAGGGACTTCGCCACGTTCCAGATTTTTGCGTTTGATCGGCCCACGGGGCTCGCCGCGCCAGCCTTCATAGGTGACGATCATGGATTCGTCATCAAGCATGGCCGACTGAAACCGTGGCCACGGGCACATATAGGTGCAAACCTGTTCGCGGGCCCAACCCGCCAGCAGATAAGTCGAAAATGTCAAAAAGGCCATGGTGACATAGACAGCCATGCTGGCATTGCCGGTGACAATATTGACAATCAGCGTCGGCGCATCGTTGAAATACAGGACAAAGGCCCCGCCGGTTAGCAAGGAGATGACGATCCATGCCATATGGGTCGCCCCGATTTTGGTAATTTTTTCAAGGGACCACGGGGCATTGTCCAGGCGCATCCGGGCATTGCGGTCGCCCTGGATATACCGTTCAACCAGCATGAACAGGTCGGTCCATACGGTTTGCGGGCAACCATAGCCACACCAGATGCGGCCAAATAGCGAGGTTGCCAGAAACAGGCCGATTGCAGCCAAAATCAGGATGCCGGTAATGTAATAAACTTCTTGCGGCCAGATTTCGATAAAGAAGAAATAGGCCCGGCCCTGATCCATATCGATCAGGACCGCCTGATGTGGCGCTGACGGCCCCCGATCCCAGCGCAACCACGGCACAATCCAGTAGATGGCCAATAGCGCGATCAGCGCGAACCATTTCAGATTGCGAAAACGGCCCGAAACCCGTTTCGGGTAGACCTTTTCACGGTCTTTATATAACGGGATGTCGTCCTCAAGCGGCGCGTCATTGTGTTGCGGCGTCATCTTTTCGGGCGCGGATGATTGAGTACGAGATAATTCCATGATCGGGACCTGACCATTCGCCGTGCGATACAGACCGTCTGCTCTCTCTGTTGATTGTCGGGCAATCAACCAGCTGGTCTGCGGGGATCTGTCAGGTCGGCACGCTCGGCCTGACAGACTTGGGATTATTCAAATCCCGCAGGCAAAATATTGGAAACTGGCCTTGCTGTTCCATGACACAAATCAATTTTCGGCCCTGCGAACTGCTCGTGGACGGTTACCTGTCACGTATTCAACCGAAGCAAATCCTGTTTTCGAGCAGGGGAACTGATGCCCGGTCATCAGCAAGTGCTTGAAGTGTCACGGTTTTATATTCAAAAGTTGTGATAAAGGACCGGATCGGTATTGACGGCAGGGCGATTTTGCAGATGCGAAGGATTTTAAATTTTATGAATTTTTTTGACGAAAGTACGTCTGAAAGCCGCATGAAACGGAGGTTTTTGCGACATAAAAGAACGTAATTTTGCCGGACAATACCCATACAAATCGCTGTTGAAAAATGGTTGCGAAGGGTTCACTGCGAATATGAGTCGTCGCGTCGCCAGATTCGCATATGAACCGGGTATAGGAACCTGCCGGGTGAAGTGGGCATCTATGTATTTATAACAATAATGATAATGATTATTATTTACATTGTTGTTTTGTGGCAAAGCTGTTACCAACGGCACCAACCTGTTTTTCACTGTTGGTTTCGCAAGCTCAGGCATGTCTGCACATGATCCGCTGCATAATCTGTTTTCAAAGCGCCGCAAGGCGTTGCTTGCGCTTGCCTATCAGCGGTGCGGTTCGCGTACAGATGCCGAGGATTTCGTCCAGGAATGTTTTGCCCGTGCCATGCAACTGGACTGGGCCGAGGTCGGAAAACCCGATGCCCTGTTGGCCACCATTCTGATCAACCTGATCCGCGATCACGGCAGACGCCAGTTTACCCGGCAATGGGCGGATGATGGCAGTGGCCTTGAAGCCCGGCTGGAGAAAATATCCGATCAGTCGCCATCCGCTGAACAGCGGCTGGAACATCGGCAAACGCTGGACCGGGTGATGGAAGCAATGGCCGAACTTCCCGATAAACGCGCGCGGATATTCCGTATGAGCCGCGTTCAGGGCATGAGCTATTCCGCCATTTCACATGCAACAGGCCTGACCAAGAAGGGAATTGAAAAACACATTCAACGTGCCTTAAGTGACCTGCGCGAGATATTGCGCCGGCACGATGTTGGAAAAAGGCGTTATTTTTCCGACAAGGACAGTTAGGATCATGAATTTAGACCTGAAAGTAGCAGCGAGCATTCCTCAATTGATGTGTAATCTGGATATCCTGTGATGGCCGGGCCCGATCAGAGCAAAGCGGAACAGGAACAGGAACAGGAACAGGCGGCGCGTGACTGGTGGCATTTGATGGCCGACGATGCCCGCGCAGCCGAAAATTTCGCGGCTTTTGTCCAATGGTGTGACGCCGCACCGGGCAACCGTGAAGCGTTTGATCGCATCAGTCTTGCCTATCAGCAAAGCCGTATGGCATCGCCCTTGCGGACCAAGCAAGTTCGGCAGCAAGACTTGAGCCATAAACCGGCACGGCGGGCTAATCCGTTGCGCCGGTTGGGTATGACCCTTGCTGGTGCGGGTTTTGCGCTGGTCGCGGCCTTATCTGCGGTTGCCGTAATCCCGCGCGATGCCGCCTGGCAGGAAATTGATCTGGCGGATGGCTCGGTTGCTTCGGTCGCGCCGGGAAGTGATTATGACATTGCCTTCAATGATCAATTTCGCAACATCCGCCTTTCCCATGGCAGTATCGTTATTTCGGCCGCCAAGGATCGGCAACGACCGATGCAGGTGATTACCGACCAGGCAACGGTGCGGGTAGTGGGCACCAAATTTGCCGTTTCCATCATTGGGAATGATGTTGAAACGTCGGTTCTGGAAGGCATTGTCGGGGTGCATGGCAATGCCGGGGATAGCCGCAATTATGAACTGAAACCGGGCGACCGCCTGTGGCTTGGTGCCGGGCACGATGCCCTGCAAACCAAAGTACCGCTGGCAAACGCACTGGAAATTCGCAAGGGCTGGCAAAGTTTTCGCAACGCCCCGCTTGCCGATGTGCTGGATGGTATTTCACGCCATAGCGGGCACCGTTTTGTACTTTCGCCCCTGTATCAGGAACAAAAAAGGATAACCGGGCGGTTTAACCTGACACGCGCTGATCAAACCATTGCCGTACTGGCCAAACTGGCCCCCATCACCATTCAGCCGGTAACCGGCAATTTAACGCTGATTTATTAGGTGCCTTGCCGTTTGTGCTTCAGTCATCTGCTATTTTCAGTTCAGGCTGCCCGGCGCAAATGGCTGCCAGAAAGTCGATAAAATGCCGCACGCGTGATGACATGCGCCGCCCGGCACCTGTTACCGCATTGATCGGGTAGGGCGATGGTGCATAAGCATCAAGGATGCGTATCACCTCGCCACTTGCCAGTTCGCGGGTGAAAAGCCAACTGGCATGATGGGCGATTCCCAAACCGGCAAGCACCGCACCGCGCACATGTTCGGCATCATTGGTGCGAAAGGCACCCTTGGCATCAAAGGTAACTTGCTCGCCATTTACCAGAAAACCCCAGCCCATAATGTCGCCTTTATAAACATAGCTGATGCAGTGATGCTGGCTTAGCTCATCAAGGTTTTGCGGGGTGCCATGCCGGGAAAAATAGGTGCTTGATGCCAGCGTGATCATGCGCATATCGCCAATATGGCGGGCGATCAGGGCTGAATCCGACAGCCGCCCAATACGAATGGCAACATCAATGCCTTCCTCGATCAGGTCCACATGCCGACCCGATACCTCCATTTCAATCAAAATATCGGGGAAGCGGTCGCGGAATTCCGCCAGCCTGGGAATAATAAACATGCGTCCGAATGCCGGGGAAACCGATACGCGGATCAATCCTGCCGGGGCGGATTGCCCCTCGGTCACCCTTTCTTCAATCAGGTCTATATCCTGCAAAATATCAAGGGTGGCTTCGTAATAGTCCTGTCCGGCGGGCGTAACGGCCAGCACCCGCGAATTACGTTGCAAAAGCTGGATCCCAAGCCGGGCTTCAAGGGCGGCAAGCTGCTTGCTGACGGTTGGCTGGCTGATATTCAAATCTCGCGCCGCCTGCGAAAAGCTGCCGCTTTCAACAACGCGCACGAACATTCGCATGGCATCCAGCTTATCCATTCTCCACCTTTCAATTTCTGCTTACCCGGTCATTCACTTTTCCGGTTTTCATATGCGCGACCAAGCCCGTGATTATTGGGCAGGGAAAGACAGGGCCATCCGATGGCGCAGGGCTGCCCCCAATGCTTTGGCTTATCGTGCTGCCTACCTTGTGACGCTACGTTTCGCAGCATGGATGGCTGCTAAAACAATCATCTTAAATTCTAAAATAGAATAGATGGTATTATAATTCCGTCAATTTCATTCGATATGTGAATGGATATATAGCCGTGGCAGCGCCCAGTCACGGGCTTTGATTTGAAAGGTATTATAATGGCGATCAGGATTTACGGTGACGCGGGCTCGGGCAGCCTGCGCCGTGTAACCACTGCGGCAAAGATCATGGGCATTGATATTGAGCGCGTCAAAATTGACCTGTTCAAAGGCGAAAGTCAGACCGATGCCTTCAAGGCACGCCTTAATCCCCATGGTTTGACACCGGTGCTGGAGGATGAAGACACCATTTTATGGGAGGCATCGGCCATTAACCTTTATCTTGCCAGCAAGGCGGATTCCCCGCTGGTTGGCAGGACAGAGAAAGAACGGTTTCAGGTTTTGCAATGGATGTTCTGGTCGGGTGAGCAATGGCGCACCTTTACCACCACCATTTTTGGCGAGCGTGTTGCAAAACCGGTCATGGGCCAGCCCCAGGACGAAGCCGTGGTTAAATATGCCGAAGACCGTATCCACGGGGCGGCGAAAGTGCTGAACCAGCATCTTGAAGGTCGGAATTTCATGGTTGGCGATGCGCTGACCTTTGCCGATATCGATATTGCAGCACCGTTTTCGCAAATTGACCGGGCAAAGTTTCCATTCGGTGATTATCCACACCTGATGGTCTGGCATAATAATCTTTTGCGTACCATCCCGGCCTGGGCTGAAACAAAAGCCGAGGTCGATGAACGCATGGAAGCCTTCCTGCGCAGCGTGGGTGTGACCCTGTAACACAGCTTTGCGGTGGCTGGTTTCCATTCCGCTATGGGTGGGGATCAGCCACCAATATCCGACGCATGTGTTGGTGAGGGCTATCTGATCAGCTGGTGTTGTTTCGGTCGGGTTTTTCGCGCGAATACTTTCCGGCACCATTGGAAAAACCCCCTCAAATATCGGGTAGCCCTCGCCAGCATGCATCGCTGAGAGTGCTGGATGGTGTCGTCCAGCAGATTGTGGGCCAACCGAAATTTCGGAATTCCAGCATATTTTGGCTTTTTTCCGTAACTCCAAAACTAATTGCGAATAATTTTCATTTTCTTTGTCGGGCAGTCAGCTGTTTCTGCGTCCTTACTATCAAGCCGGATTTCTTTCCCTGCCGTCAGATAGTTTAGGACACCAGAATATGACTTCACCCTTGCCATCGGGTTCTTCGTTTAAATGGGTATTGCTGTTGGGTACGGCCCTGATCCCTGCTATTTCGGTATCTGCCTTTGCCCAGCAAAAACCGGCACTGGCGGCGGATAGCAGCTTGCAATTCAATATCCCCCGCACCGATCTTGTTTCGGCGATTGATCTGTTATCCCAGCAGGTTGACCGTCCCGTTGCGCTGAGTGACGGGGTGAATGGTCATCAGCAGGTGGGGCCTCTTGTCGGGCGTTATAGCCTTGAACAGGCCTTAAACCACCTTTTGGGGGCAAGCGGTATGAGATACCAGCTTGGTAATGGCAGCATCATCATATTGCCCGGCAAACCTGCGACAGATGTGCTGTCTGCGCGCGAAGACGAGGTTCTGAAACTCGACCCGGTGATTATCGTTGCCGATCATATTGACCGTTTCAATGTCGGTGTTTCCTCGGTCAGCAGTGAAATGATCGACCGCATTCAGGCAAC
>TARA_R110002050_G_scaffold168135_1_pt1 | contig 22660 bp, 16 predicted proteins | sample TARA_R110002050 | Tara Oceans TARA_R110002050 (sample SAMEA4396988) | marine metagenome | biome: Polar Biome; feature: [DCM] deep chlorophyll maximum layer (ENVO:01000326); material: water (ENVO:00002006), including particulate matter (ENVO:01000060) such as... | depth 25 m
TAATATAAATTGATACTTACATTCTAAGTATGTAAGTTCTTTTTTATTATAAGCTATCTGTAGTATTTTTCTATGTAAATCATAATTATGTGCTTCTTTAATAAAAGCATGTGAACCATAGTAGGTTTTCCAATCGCTTTCTTTTAGCACTCTTTTGAATGTTGGTGGGCGACCTTTACTTTCATATAGGGCTTTTTCCTTTTTACCTAATTTTTTCTTTAAATTATAAATTAAAGATTTTTTACCAATGTATTTTTTTCCGGTTGGTAAATGAGTTGTTTGATAGATGAAACCAAATGCGCCTTCTGGGAGATCACTGATTTCTTGTATAATTTTGTCTTGATAGTTCCATTGCATAATACCAATATAAAAAAAAGACCCTGGAAAACCAAGGTCTTTTTAATAAATATTTTATAAATTATTCAGCTGTACCGACTGTTACCCCCTCAGTTCTAACTAATAATCTTTCAGTATCTGATAAGTTTCTGTTATAAACATCCATATAGTATTTACCATCACGTAAACCAGTCCATGTAATTGTTTGTCTGTTTCTTGTAAGTACGTTAGTAGGTGGTAAGTTTCCAAAGGAACCTGATTCTTGATGAACACCTTTTCCATAAGATCCAGTTATTCCAACTCCTTCAAAAATGTATAATTGGAAGTAATATGGAGAATCTCCTGCTGCTATTCCCGCATCATTTATTTGTCCTTCCATATCAATTGTAAATTCAATTCCACCATCATTTCCTCCTGCTTCTGTTTCGTTAGTTACATCTGTTTCTCCTTTTATAACTCTAGGTTTTGAATAACTACCTCCTGGATTAGATTGAGTACCACATAACCAATTATTTTCAAGATTAATATCTTCACATTTTTCTTGATATTCTAATATTTGTTGTTGTTGTAATAATTGTTGGTGTTGATTATCTACAAACTGTTTGTGTTTCATTTTGTAAAAATGTATTACATCTTTTTGGGGGATATTTGGATATTGAATTTTAAACTCATTAAGAGTATATTCTCTTGGCCAAATATTGTTGTCTATAATGATCATTTGTTTGTGTGTTTTTGGTGATACATATTAACTAACTATCCCAACGCATTATAAATGTAGTATCTGTTTCATCAGATACACGGACTGGTTGTCCTAACTTACCTACCATTAATAATTCGTAATTTTCATTATATAGTCCTATTGTTGTAATATAAGGTCTAGTACCAAATCCTTCTGATGATGTAACAGGGCAACTTCCCGATAGGTAAGAATTCTGTAGTGATTTATCAAAAAGTTTTAATTCTTGGCAACTTTCATTTGGTATTTTTCTTTGTGATATATTAGTAGTGTAATTATATTCTTGTTCATCTATAGTGCATTGATATTCATTTTCATATAAAGGTAATGTTCCTTGAAATCTAACTACGTGATTTGTTGTGTCTTCTATTTTACTTTTAACATGATAAGGTTGTGGTTCTCCTGTAAAGGTATTTATACTATTAAACAGAAATATGTCTCCCCATTCTCTTTTTTCAGACCCTGCTGTGTTTTTAGATATATTATGGTTAGATCCTGTTGTTGTGTTATATAGAGAGGATAATTTTGTAGGATCTGTGATTGTAGCTATTCCTTGTGAATAGTATATATTTCCTACTTTACCTGAAGGAGCTCCATACCCCCAAGTAGATATAAACATAATATCAGCATCTGATAAACCATAACTATATATTGATAATTCTGCTAATTTTCCAGTAAAATGATTCCCGTTTCTTTCTAAATAATGAGCAGGATTATGTGTCATGTTAGATGCACTTAATGGTTTTTCTATTTGAAGAGCATCACATAAAGAATCTCCTTCACAATTAATACCTGTATGGTCTGTTGATCCTATCCCTCCTCTACTTCCTATATAAAGATTAGCATTATTTTGTGTAGGTCCAAAACATTCATCATTTCCTGATAACCATATAGGATGGGCAATAGATTCTGTTGTGTTTATATCATGGTTTCCATTACTATGTTCTTCATTTGCTATATAATCATAACAACCTCCACCTCCTCCCCCTCTCTGTCCAAAAATATTGTTATCTATAGCAACGGGTGTTTGTAAAGTTGGATTATATCCATCTAACCAAATATCTAATTTAAAATCTTTATATCTACAAACTACTGTATACCACCTATTAAAAATTGTTGGTTGGGCTGATTCAATTGGGTTATGGATACTGTGGGTTTTATTTTCTGCAAAATCTCTATCCCAAGGAAAGTGGACTACTGCTGCTGCTTCTTTATCTCCATCACTTCTTCTAAAAACTAAATCAATTCCTTTAGCACTTCTACCAAGCCATCCTTGATCTTCTTTCTTAGTTCCTGGGTGTAGATATCCTAAAGGGTCATAAGATCCTGACTCTCCCCACTGTGTAGTATCATAACCTGGTACTCCTCCTGCCCAATGTGATTTTCCATTTGCATCATATCCCTTTCTATCTAAATATACTTCAAAAGGAAATTGAGATTCTGCAGGTACATTCTGTTGTTGAGTTGTTCCTGTTGCATTTGTATTAAGAGGGACTCCTGTTGTAGTTGTTTGTGGGGGTCCTACTATTGTTTTTGTTGTACTTTTAGATATAATATATTGTCTAAATGCTGGCCAATATGGTGCTTCATTATCTTGCCATGATAATTGTGGCCAAGAAAAAGTTATAGGGGTTGGTGATAATTGACCTTTTGATATTATATTAGTATGTTCCATTGAAGGTAAATACATTTTAAAAGTAATAGTAAAGTCTTCTCCTGGATTAAAATTATATTTTTCATCATTTGGAGAAGATATTTCTGATCCTTTATAAAAAGCATTATTTTTAAATAGAGGCCAAACATCCCCAGATCCATTTGATTGAGAGTAATCACATACTGGTTCCTTTGCAAAATCTCCATCTGCAAATGTATTTGATAAAAACTGAATATTATTTTGGTTATTTATAACATTTCCTATAGGTACAAAAGGTATGTGAGAAAAATGACCATGATGGTTTGTCGTTTTATCACTATTAAATTTGATATTCTTATAATTTAATAGATTTTTATAATAACTATCATCATATACAAAATCTTCTGTATATGTTACTGGGGTTTTAGAAGAAGATACACAGAATTGTTGGTATGTTTGATTTCTTGCCATTTATTATTTATTTTAAAATTACCCCTGCTTTATCCATCCCTGGCTGAACAATTGGTGGGTTTCCACAATCAATTTGATCATAAAACCCATCTAAACAATGAGGTATATTTTCATATATATTTACTAAAGGCATTCCATACTTATCTCTATGTAAATTTGTAAGTTTATGGCCATTTTTTGGGCTTAAATGAAATACTTTTAATTTTGGATCATTTAATCTTTCTAAATCAGCTCTCATCATAAAAGCTGGATCCACAAATTGTGAAAAACCCTGAGAACGATACATGTATTTAATAGTAGGAAATTCACCTAACACAGAAGCAGATATTTGTAAATCATCTGATGATGAAGGGGATGTTGATTGGTATTGGTAGTCTTCCTGAAGTAAGGTTATTTCTGAATTATAATTAAAATAAGGGTTTATTCCCTTCGTTATTCTTTGTGCATTATAAGAAGAACTAAGGGTATTAGAACTAAAATATATCTGACCAAATTTACTTTGTGATACTATAGTATCTACTAAATTTCCTTTACCATCATCTTTTACAAATATAGGAGGTATGTAACCTGACATAGTTGTAGCTTTGTCTGGTCCTTCTTGATACATAAAACTAGTCCATAAATCTATATCACTATCTCCTACAGATTGTGTATAGTGAAAGGTGTTTGGTTTTATTTCATACCCATAAAAATCTTGGGGGATGGATATTACAGCTGATGTGTTTGTTAATTCTCTTTTTTGATGATAAAAATCAACATCACCAAAAATTCCTCCTATTCTATTAGGATAAGTACTTGATTCATCATTACTACCATAATACAATTGTTCTAATTGACGGTGAATTAATTGTGGTTTTCTAAATCCCTCTATAGTACTTTGACTATAAGCTGCGTGGTTGAAAGTTGCATGTGGGTAAGTTGGTATAGGGTTAGAGGTGTTTAAACCATCTATTCCTACTGAATAGGAAATATTTGATCCTGTCCAACTAAGTTTAAAGTTTTTATGTGCATTAAAGGGTACAAGTGCTATGTCGGATGCCTTTAATTTTTTGTATACAAACATCGAAATGCATTTTTAGTAATCAACTTTGACTTTTATTAAGCTTTCTTTTGTAAAATCTTTTTTTAATGGTTTACTTAATTTTGCTACTGCTAATAAGTCACCTCCATCACTATATAAACCTACTGTTGTAATATACACTGTTGGGTTATCTACCATAGAATCAAATCTTAAAGTACCTGTAGTATCTATATAAGATGGATTTCCTGTGTAGTTGAATTCACTGTTTTTAACTCTTGTAAAGTAATATTGAGATGTTAATTTTTCTTCACTATCACATATAAAATAATTTCCTGCATCAAGCATATCTCTTAATTTATAATGGTTATGACATGCTGTGTTTGAATCTTTAACAGCTAAACCATTTGAAAAATTTGTAGCACCCCCACCAATACCTGCTCCTCCTGCAGGTAAAGATAAACCTAAAGCACCGGGATTTAAAATTATAAATCCAGAATCTGGATAATATAAACCATAAGAACCTGATGCTGTTTGGGATAAAGTAGATCCTGACATTACCCCACTAGCTCCTGATACTATGTTAAATTGTCTACCTGCCATAGTTAATGTAGCTGATCCTGACTTTGTTACAAAATCATCTGTTAGTCTTACTGTTGATGATCCATCTGATAAAAACATATTTAAAGAACTTGGTTTTAAATTATGTTTATAATTTTTTCTTTCAACATTAATTACCCAAATATCATCTGGAGTAGTAGTATCAAAAGTAAAATATTGAGCTTCATCTCCAAAAACTAATTGTCTATACTGACTGTATATACATTTAGTAGGTGAATAACCAAATGAACCTGTATCATTTGTAAAATCTAAAGATCCAGAACCACATTTATGACCATAGGCTACAGAATATTCTTTTGAACTTGAAATTGAACCTGTAGGTTGGTTGTAAACATCTACATAAAAGGCTCCGTTTGATGTAGGTGTTGAATCTTCTGACTGTATTGATGAAGTAAATGATGTAGTTAAATTGTTAGTATTATCCGCCCATGTTGAGGTTGATATTTTTGCTGTATCTAATACTATATCTTCTGAGTTATATCTTATAATTGTTGACATGTTTTATTTTTTATTTAAGGAAGGTTCCTGATATTCCTTCAGATCCTTTTACAGCTATTACGTCTTTAGAAATTTCTAAAGGTACTGTTGTACGGGCTCCTGAATCTACTCCTTCAAAAGTAATTGTTGTTAATAATTTTGTGTTTGAACCAAATAATGTAGTACTATTAATAGCTGTTAAACTAAATGAAGTACCCATAATAGTATCACTTAAAGCTGAATTTGCAAAAGGTCTTCTTTTAGATTGTCTTCCTTTTGCTCCTACTGCTGTGAATGCTTGTAATAATCTTCTATCAGCGATAGTAGCTTTGTACCCTCCTGGTTCTTTTAAGTTAGCTACACCTCCAAAGTTAAGAGTTGTTGGATTAACAGCGGATGTAGCTCCTAAAGATAACTGAATTTTAGATAAATTAATAGTTACTACAGGCATTTTAGAAGTACCTCTTGGTAAAGTAACTAATTTATGTAACATTATATTAGTTTCATCTGGAAATGCTTCTAATACAGGTTGGTTTTCTATTGCTTCTCCTGAATATTGATTTCCATTTGGATGAAGTTCATTCCATAATGAATAATCAATTTCATCATCTGCTAATGCAAATTGTGTTATTCTAAAAGACCCATCATTACGTGCAAGTAATTCACGTCCTCTTTTTGTTAATACAGCGTCTACTGTTATTGAATTGTTATCTAAATATCCCATTGTTATTGTGTTTTGTTATAAATATAAATAAATTATTTTTTCTTAATATCCTAATTTAGGCTTCCACCATTTTGATTTCTTTTTAAATTTGACAAATCCTTTTCCTCCCCCTTTCTTAAGTGTTTTATCTTTACGTTTTGGTCCTATGTCTATTAATTGTGCTTTCTTTAAGAAATAGTCAATATTATTTTTGATTTCAGGGGTTAAATTATTAGGTAATAATACAAATCCTTTTTTACCAAATGTATTTGGTAATTCAACACTTTTATTTAAATCAGTTAATATATAATTAGGTTTGTCTTCCATTTTACATATTTTCCATTCTTCACATAATGGTGAATTTGATGCATCTTCTGCATCATCAGGATCAAATCCTCTATTAGAAAAATATCTATTATTAGTTCCATACCATATTTTATCCCAAACATCTATACCTGAAGTTGAAAGAGTTTGATATGTGGAAGCTGGTGAGGAACATACATTTGCATCAGGATGAAAATGCCCTTCACGACGAACTATCCCATATTGAAGTTCAAATTTCTTAAAATAAGGGGTATAAGCTGAGGGAATTCCAACAGTAGGAAATCCTTCATCCCAATATATGCCTTCTGGGTAAGCGCCTTCTACGCCTACTCTAGTAGCAGGACACCAAGGAATAGCTCCAAAAGTACTTAAAGGTTTAGTTACGTTAAATCCTATTGTATCCTGATCTTTTAAAAGGAATGCATTTCTAAAAGTTGTATCTACATCTTTTGCTTTATTAAAAACTTTAACATAAAGCTCAGGTGATGGTCTATTATAAACTGATTCTAAAAAATATTTAATACTACCTGATCTTGCTGCTTGGCTAGCAGAAATTTTTGTTATGTTTGTTTGTCCTCCTTCCATAAACCACCAATTAACTGATGGGTTTTTATCATTAATAGTAAAACTTCCTGATATTCTCCATTCAGGATTCCACCAATATGATCTTGCAAAACTAGCTGAATTTGCCCAATAATCAGGATAATCATTTGCTCCTTGTGCTGAATGGTTAGCTTTCATATATTGGTCTGTTGTTAAACCATCTCTAGGGTTACCTGTACCTGACATGTTTTGATTAAGTCCTCCTCCTACTCTAGTGTCATACTTATCTGTATAATTGCTAGAGTCTCCAGTATCATAATATACGTCTCTTAATCCATAATAAGCTCCTGTTCCTTTTTGGTGAAAAGGTGCCCATGATCCTGGTTCAGCATATACTACATCTCCATATTTACTTTTTGGTATATTATAATATTTAGGGTTTGTAGGGTAATTATCATCTAAAACAAAATATTCGTCTTGTAAAGTACAATAATCATGTTTTATAGTTGTTTTATCAGTTAAATTTGGTTTAAAAGTAGCTATTGTTGACCATGGTCCTCTATTCCAATGGGTTCCGTGTTTTTCTTTTAATTGATGAGATTGTTGTTGGTCTAATAATTTTATTGAAAAAGTAGAAGCCCAAGGAAATGTTGTTCTTACTATACTTGCAAAGGTTTCAGTATTTTCTTCTTTGTTTTCTACTATAAAAAATGAATCATCATCCACATTAAATACTATTATTTTATCTAAAACCACATAAGAAAATTCAGGACCAGGACTAGGCCATAATTCATGTTCTTCATCTCCAATAATAGTTGTTCCTACAAATATTGCAGTTGTTGTATTTTCTATTAAAGGGGTTTTACCATATGCATCATCCCCATCATAATCAACTACAGGAGATGTAAAATATTCTCTTTCTTCTGTTATATGATTTGTGTAATTCTCAGCATTCCCTGGAGATGAGTCATCTGCAGTGGTTGCACCTGGAAGTCCTGCTTGACCGTTTAAGGGAGTGGTAGTGTCTACTCCTTTTGGAGGCCAACCATTATACCAATATCTGTCACTAGAATGAGTTATCATTCTAAGAGGATTTGGAGCTATTTCTTTAGTAGATCCTGATCTAAAAAGGGGTTGTACTGTTGTGTGGGTAGAACTTAAATTTAAATTCTTAATAGGTCCTAAAAATTTTGCATCTTGTTCGGGACCTTGATAAGCATTATAATATAAGGCTCTTCCTCCAGATCCATCATATCTAGGATTTGTCCAACCTTTTAGGCTTAAATTAGAATCTTGAAATTCAATAATATAATCTTTTCCTCCTACTTTTACTGGCATATCTTATTGTTTTATATACATATATATTTTATTCAAAAGCTGTGATTTTTATGGGATGTGAGGGCCAACATTAACTGCAGTTGTTTTTATTCCTCCCCATGATGTTCCACTATTATAATTTGTTATTACTACTTTATTAGGATCTGCACTCTTAACTACATTATAATAAACATTACTTATTCTGCCTGTTACAAAATTTCCATATAATGGGTCTGTATTGTCCCATAATGTTACATAAGTTACATTTTCAGTACTTTTTTGTGTTACCTTTTCATGTTTTTTTATTTTTGCTATCTCTCCTTTACCTAAACCTGCTAGGTTAGGGTCTCCGTGGTATGGTCTTTGTTCGTGTTTACTTTGACTTTTATACCACATATGATTTTCAGGATTCCAAGGTCCGCTTGGATATTTATGTCCTGCCCACTTCCAATTATTTTCATTTTCTCCATCTGATACATTTATTTCAAAAGATAGATTTGTTTCTTTATAAGGAACATCTGTACTACCTGACCAAGGTAAACCTGGACTTTGTACATAATAAGGGTGTTGTATTGCTACTTCTTGTTCTAATCTTGTAAATTCTGGAAACTGGTTAGCTCTTGATATTTTAGTTCTTTCAAGATAATTAGGTTCAATTAAAAGACCTGTTTTTAAGTTAGCTTTAGCAGGTACCCACTGTTCTATTACTTTAAATAAAGTATGATCTATATATTGGATTGTTTTTATATAATCCCAAAAGTTTTGTCTACTAGATGCTTTTATACTTCCTGATACATCATGAGTATTTCCTAAACTTCCAGATGAATTTATTAATTTTTTATAATAAGTTTTACTTAATTTTGAAAGATCAGGATATGAAGAATTTGTTTGGTGTCTTGGATCTCCAATATAATCATCCATTCTAAAGGCACCTAAAGTATAAACTATATCTTCATTAATTTCTGTTTGTGGTGAGAAAAATATTCCTAAATCGTTGTAATCTAAAGGTTGGTTATCTAAAACAGATACTTCTGATTTTACATCAAAAGATAATATGTTTTGATCTATTGTTCCTTCATCTAGCCTTGTTTTTTCACTTGTAGTTGAAATACCTACAGTGTCTGGAGTTGGGTGTCTGTGTGTTTCTTCTATTTCTATCCAACTTTGAGTTGGCATACTACTAAATACATTTGTAGAATTTAATCTAGTATCAGGACAAAAACTTGAACTATCTTTTATATTATTACTCCCTAAGGGTAATCTAACTTTTAAATTAACAAAAGAACTAGATACAGATCCTCCACTATATAAGAAAGGCTCCATAGCATGTATTCTTAATAACTTTTGTAATTCTGTTCCTTCATTACCTGTTTTTGGGTTTAATATAGATGATCCTGGGATACCATCTCCATAAATATCCCCATAATAAAATTGTACTTCTTGGAGAGATCCAGAATATCTAAGTGATGCTATGTTTGAAACTGGTTCGGGTTGGGATCCAAAATTAGAAGATGGATCTAAACCACAAATATATAAGTCTCTAGAACTAGTAGTATTCATTGGTCCCGAGGGATGATTTGGAGATGGAGAGGGGTGAAGATTTATAGAACCTGTTAATTCATTCCAATATTCATGTACATTTCCTAAAAAGCTAGATTTATGTGCTCCAAACTGATAATCAACTATTACATGACCTCCTTCAAAATTAGTATATACGCTGGACCCTGTTCCATTTGTAGGGTTAGGCTGGTTTTGATTTATTGAAGAAAAACCATTAACTCCCGTATGAAAAAATATATTCCAATAATCCCCATCATATATAGGAATTAAACTTGATGTTTGTTCATAATAAGTTCCTCCATTAAAATCATCCCAATAAGTAAGTTTTAGACGACCATAATTTGAGTAATCTTTAGATTCAGATACATCAGATCCTATATAAGGTTCTAAAGTTAATGATACATTGTCTTGAGTATTACTAACACCCCCTTGTTTTTCTGTAAAAGAAAATAAATGGTAGTTTTCTGATGTGTCATTTGAACTTGAAAGATATGCTCCTTTATCATGTTCTTGATTAAACCAATAGTGTTTTCTGTATGGTTTTATTCTAAATTTAAGTAAATTGTCTCCAAAAACAAGACTTTCAGAAACATTTGCACTACCTGAGTTAAAACGTTCTGGATGACCATCATATGCATTTTGGTAAGAGGTTTTTATAAAATAACCACTTGTTCCTGAATCTCCGTTTAATGCTAAACTTGATTTTTGATAGTTAAAAGTTTTATATGTTGTTTTATCAGATGAAGGTCCTCCATATTCTTTTACATTTAAAATTGTTTCTGGAACCCCATAACAATTCATTAATGCTCTAACTCCTCTTTCTGTTCCTTTATTTTTTAATAAAAATGGTAAATTGTGATATAATCTTTTCCAAACTTCTTTTGTAATATCTCCTTTAGCCATAGAAGAATTTCCTCCATGACATATCGCTACAGAAGAGGTAACAATAGTTTGTCCTGCAGGTGCCTGATGTATAAAACTACTTCCGTCTTTAGGGGTAGCTGATAAATAATCAAATAAATCTTCATTTTCAAATTGATCAAAAGCTTCTATTCCTAGACTTTGTAAGGCAGTGAATACTAGATCTTTTGATATTCCTCTTTCTAAGGAATTATGGGCTTCCTTTATTTTAGTTATATGATCAGCATATAACCATATTTCATCAAAATATTGTCCTACCATATTTACAAAAGTAGTATAATCATTATTATCAATATCCATTAAAACATGTTCAGGTATTGTTTTTTCTAAATTATGTTTATTCCAATTATCATACATGGAAGCTGAATATAATTGACCTCCATATCCCCCTGTAATTCCTGAAACTCCTGGAATGTTTGGATTATCACTACCCATCCAATCTATTGCTATAGTTGAAGTAGTAGGCATTAAAGTATATGGTTTAACATATATGTTACAAGGTGGTACTCCTACTGTAAAGTAATGTGGTGGAAAAGGTGCTGGTGGAAATCCTGCTGAGCTTGTTACTTGCATATAACCTATACCAAAATCTGGAGCTTTAGGCCATGCATATGGGTGATTTTCAAAATAAAGAAATTGTTCATAATGATCTAAATTTGCTATTATTTTATCAATTTTATCTTGTATTAAAGCTTTATTATTTAATACAACAGCAGATCCTGAAATACTTCCTTGAATTGTATTTATTTCATCTATTTGAGTTTTATATAATTCTATTAATTCTAATTTATATTTAAAGTTTTTTAATCTATCTGTTGCTGAACTAAAATGTGTAAAATTTTCAAAATGGTATCCTGATTCTGCGTTTATTGTATTTGTAAATTCTATTGTGGGAGATATACTTCCACTTAGTTTACTTAATATAGAATGTTTACTTGTTTCTGATGCTCCTTCTAAAAAGTCATTATATACTTTGTAATATGAAGGTACAGAACCATTTAAACGTGTGTCTATTCTAAAATTAGGGCCTTTTAGGGGGATTGATGAATCAGGAAGAGTAGGTTCTCCTAAATCAACTGAAAATTCAAGAGGTTCTATTATATCTTCACATAACCTAAGAAGGTCTGTAGTATTTATTCCGTTTGGTAGTGGTTCATATAATTTAAATAATATAGAAAAAGGGGTGGTAGATTTATCTAATGCTGTATTAACAGCTAGACATTTTATATTATCTCCAAAATCTATTAGGAAGTCTTTAAAGAATAAAGAAGATCCTATAGAAGCTTGAAAGTTATTAAATAAGTTTTCTAATTTTTCATCAGTAACAGCATCTGTAGATACTCTTAATTCTGTTCTATCTGGTGATATTTCATCTAAACTAAATGGTTTATCAAAACTATTAAAAAATAATTTTCGTTCTATACAAAAATTTAAACGAAATTGACCAGTGCTAAATCCTAAATCTGTAAGTACTTTTTGGGGGTTTATAAATAAGGTGTTAGTTAATTCTCCTATGTTTTCATCTTGAGGTAAAGTATAATCTTTAAAATCATTAATTTTATATAATAATTTATTATTTCTATCATAAAGATACATAGAAATATAGTCATTATACTTTCCAAATTTTTTGACTATATTCCTTTGTGTTAATTTTGATTTATCCTCAGGATTAAGCCTATCTAATATATTTATTCTTATATCTTCCATTTATATAAACTATTTCATGTATTTATCTTGATTTTTTCCTTCCCAAGTTCTTTTTATCATTTTAGGAGCCCACTCAAATTGACTTTTTTTCCAAATATATTTAGAAACTGGGTTTAAAGGATAAAGTGGGTTTCTTAAAGTAGGGAAATCACCATTATTTTTAGGTTTTAATGACCAATACCAATCACCTTTAGGTGTACTTTTTCCTAATCTCATCTTTTTAACAGCTTGATCTCTATTTTTATTAGGAATTATTCCTGCTGGGTTAGCTGAGAATCCTGATGGTGGGTGGCTTGGTTTCTTTTCATTTGATGGTAAAGTACTCATCCCCATACCTGCTGCTATACTACCTACGTCTATTCCCCCTTTTTGGGTTGTTGTTCCTGGGTTTTTCTTTTTTATTTTAGGATCTGTATCTTTTGTTTTAAATCCTGATATTAAATTATCTAATCTGTTTTTACCATAAAGGGTATCTCTTCTTTCTTCACGAGTAACTTTTTTCTTCATTTCACCTGTTACTATATCTTTAAGTTGAGATGTATCTATTTCTATATTTTTAAGATCTCCATCTGGATCTACAGATTGTAAGATTTTAGCATATTTTATTATAGTATTTCTTGTAGCTGTTAGTTCTTCTAATACATCTTTAAATCTTTCTTGTGCATCTGCTTTATCTGCAGGATCTGTTATGTTTTTTCTATCATAATTGTATCTATGATATAATTCTTCTAAATATTCTTCTTTAGCAGATTTTTGTCTTATTTCTCTATCTAAGGCTTCTAAATAATCATCTACTGTTGGGTAATTAGAAGGGTCTGCTTTAAAATCATCCGGATCTAATTTAACCATATTCTTTGTTTCTTGTTCTTCTCTTTGTTCTTCATCTCCATATAAATCTTCAGATCTAAATTTAGGACCCGTATCTATTCCTTTAATTACATCTTCAGTTACTGTTATCCAAACATTTTCATCTTCTTTATCTACATCATGGCCTTGTACTCTTTTAAGTGTAAGATAAATATCCCAATTTCCTATTGCTCTCTTTTTACCCTTGTACATATACCAAACAGTCTTTTTATCTCCTTCTTTTAAGAAAGTACCATTTGCAAATATAGGATGTTCTGCATCTAATTGATCTTGTTGTGCTAGTTTTTTTTCTAGTTCTACTATTTCTAATAAAAGCTCTTCTATTTCTTTATCTCTGGGATCTACAAAATCAGTAAGATAGCTTAAGCTTTCTTCAATTAAAGCAGCATGAGATTCATTTCCTTCTTTTGGTATTTCATAAAAAACTTCAAAATATTTTCTAAAAAATGCAGGTATATCTACTTTATTTTCATTAGGATTAGTATTAGTTAGTTGGCTAAAATTTCTATTTATATTTTTTTGAAAAGAAGCTTTTCCATATACCGCTGTTTGTAATTTAATAGGGTGTTCTACACTTATTATTTTATGAATATGATGATTTTTTCCTTCTATAGGAGCTTCTACTATATAACCATCTGGATATTCTCCTACATACTCATGTGTATGTTTATGTTGTTCTCCATTTTTATCCTTATGGATATATTCTAATACTTCTACTGAATCATCATCATAAACTACTATTTGATGAAGATGAAGTGATTTTACTTCTTCTCCACTTTCAGGGTCAGCCATCATATGAACATAGGGAGTTGTTTCTCCTCTATATTGTATTATTCTTCCTGGGTTAGTAGCTGTTTCATTAGCTAAAAGTAATTGTTCGTTTGTTCTTCCCATTATCTAACTAATTTGAAATAAAAATCTTCGTCTAATATTGTAGTATGAGTTTGATAGTTAAAATACCCATCATCATACTCAGGTATTTCAAATTGAAATTTGTAAAATCTTTCAGGGTATAATCCTCCTACATATACATCAAAATAATGTCCTTTAACATCTGCACTTAAAAATCCTGATTGTTGGACCTCGTCCGTTTCTCCATCTTTTATCATCCACTGTGTATATTGAGGTAAATAGGATATAGGTAAATAGTTTGAAGATGTTACAAAAGCTCTGTCTGGGTATCTTTTTCTTGCTGTTACTCTAAATCTTCTTGGTGTAAAATCCCTATTAGGATATTTATAAGCTTGATTTTGTTTATGGGTAGTTCCTCTATTATCATATAAAGATAAAAATACTTCTTCACCTATTAAAGATGTAGCTCCACTTGATGTTACATAAGATGAATCATCCCATGAAAACTCTAATCTTGGAGAATAAATAGTATGTGTATTTGAAGAAAAATATTTTAATTCACCAAAACTTGAAGATAAAGATTCTTCTTCTGGTTGTGATTTTTTAATAATAAAACCATTATTAGTTAATCCTGTAGGATAAACTGCTGATTGGTAATAACTTGAAGAATATTTTTTTATAACTTCAGTTACATTAAATGATAAGTCTAAATCATCTGTTGATAGAAAATTTTGGTGTGATTTAAAACCAGAACCTGTATACCAATTTCCTCCTCCTTTTTGTTTTACAAATGATCCTGTTACTCCTGTATTAAAGCTAGCTGTTATCCATTTGTTAGTAGGGTTATGTAATGGATCTCTGTTGTTACTTCTATATACCCATGTTGCCCCATTAGATGATTGTGGGGAAGATATATATTTTCCAGTACCTTCAGACCAAGATTGAGATAGTGGTAAACACTGTAATATATGATCTGTTGCTAAATTTTTATTTTCTGTTGAGTATAATTTTAATGTAGCATCCCAATTATCTGCTCCTACAAATGATCCTGTTTGTTTTAATAGATTTTGTAATGCTAATTGAATGTCTCTATCTTTAAATTTAATTACAACACGTGAAGGATAATATGTATTTCCTTTTGGTTCCTTAACAACTTCAAGTATTTCATCATGACCTGTATTTAAATCACTTCTGTCAGGGTGACTATATAAAGTTGTATCGATTTGTGGGAATATAGAGAATGTTGCCATTTTTTTAATATGTTGTTACACGTCCTTTAATGTCTGTGTTTGGGTTTCTAATTTCAAATATACTTGGGTCTAGTGAGGGATATATTATTCCTTTTATAGTAGCATCATCTAAATCATATTTGTATTTAGAATAGCCAAGTTCTTCTCCTGTTGTGTTAAATAATTTTACACTAGGTACTGATTGTACTCCTACTATTGCTCCTATTGCATTATATATTTCAGATATTATTATAGGTTGATTAATTTGCCATTTTTCAATATCAAAAAATCGTCTTACTTCTGTGATACAATTTAATAATACTTCTTGATTATTATAATCTTTAAATACTATTATATCAAATTCTACTCTTAAAGTAATTAAAAATGCATCTTTAATATTAATAGCATCAGTTAACATTCTATGTTGTTCTAAATATGTTTGTAGGTTTGTTTTTGTAGCTGTATTTAATGTTGTTATTTGTCCTTTATGATTATATCCTAAAGTGTATATATTTAAGGCCATAGGATTTGGTATTTTTCCTGGACTTGTAACTAACGGAGAAATTTGATCATCTTGAGTTATGTATGCTTTAGATATTCTACCAAATTTGGCAGGCATAGATAAAGTTCTAATTAAATAATCATCTTTTGTTACTGTTCTATTTTGAGCACCAAAATTAGCCATAGCATTCATTCTTATGTCATTTATTGAATCTCCTGCTCCTCCCCCTGTTGCTGGTTCTTCATTAGCACATGCTACTGATTCTTTCATCCTTTGTAAAACTACAGGATCTATTGTACTGTTTGCATTTATAGGTTGAGCTTTTATACTAATATCTTCTACTTTAGTAATTGTATTAGATGGTACATTACTTTCTATTCCATAACTATTAATTCTATATTCAACAGTTAATGATGTATTAGAAGGAACTACACCATAAGTTCCTGTATACATAAAATTTGTAGGATCATATGCCATGTCTAGTTTTGATCTTCCATCTTTAATTCCTAAACCAATATTATCTGGATTTGGAATAATTTGTTCATCTATTTGACTTGATTCTCCTGCACCAAATTGGATTTCATAATTATCATCTGATTTTAATCTGGTTACAAATCTTCTTGGGACTCTTTTTACTTTTAAAAGATAAGGAGTTGATTCATTATATCCATGTAATTGAGGATCATTAGATGCTATATTTTCAACTGCTTCAAATACAGTGTCTTGAGCTAAATAAGGTACTTCTGTGTATTTATTTCCCTCTGCATCTATTACACTTACTATATCTACAACTCCACCATCTAGTAAATCTAATGTTAAATATTTTTGATAAGCTCCTATATTAAAAGATGCTGTTTTTATTTCTGATGAAATTACTTGTGTTTTTTTCTTTAAAAGATAATAATCTGGTTTATTTGTTGATGCATCAATACTATATACTGTAGTTTCTGTAGGGTTAAATTCTGTGTCTGTTCTAAAATCAACCTCCTCTATTGTTGCAAAAACAGGTCCGGAAGTAGATGAAAAAGTTGATCCGGGTTGTACTGAAAACGCATAATTCATATCAGGGGTATTGTCTGTTCCTTTAGCAGGAACTAACTGATATATTTCTAAGATTGTTGTTGATGTATTTGTGGCTTTAGGTCTATATCCTAAAGAATAAGCCATATTATATAGATTTTCTTTTTCTTGTGCTAATAATAGGAAAGTTTCTTGTAATTGTGTGTTTTGATAAAAGGATAAAATATCTCCTACATAAGCCGCCATTTCTATAAACATCATTCCCGGGGAGGAATCACCAAAATCTGTATGTGTATTGGGGAAATAAGTTTTAGCGTATTCTATTAATTGAGATTTAAAATCAGGAAATGTTTTATTAAGATATTTTATATCTCTTCCTGGACTTATATTTGATGTTTTTTGAAGTGCCATATTATTGGAAATTTAATTCTATTGCGTCTACTGTTCTATCCCATATTACTGAATAAAATAGTTGGATTGTTAATACATGTGTTTCTTTATTCATAGCTATTTCAAGTCTATTTAAAATTACTTCAGGAAGATATTTAGCTATAGCGTTTTCTATTCTACTTTGTAATGATTCTTTTTGTATATTTTGTTCAAATAATAATTTTCTTATTCCTACACCAAAAGTAGGCATCATAGGTCTTTCTCCTTTATCTGTTAGTAGAAGATTTATTAGATTACTTTTAACCTGTTCTTTAGTTGTAAAAGTTTGTCTAAAAACTCCCCCTGCATCGAAGGGAAAAGGGATACCTACAGCTATTTTATCATTTTGAGGTAAATCTATAGGATTAATCCTTATATTGCTATTATCGTCTATTAAGGGCATTTATTATCTTCCTTTCTTTTTATCAATTGCTTGCATTAGAGCTCTATAATCTCTATTTACTACATCTTGTACAGGAGCAGGCATTGCTTCTGTTGGGATAGGATCTTTAGTAGTAAAAGGATCACCCATTGCAGCTCCCATTGTTGTTTCTAAATTTGTATCTCCTTGTGCTGTTTCATTTAATAGGTCATTTAATGCTCCATTAGATGTAAAATTTTGTGTTGGTTTTTTTAATGGGGCTCTACCCATAATTTTTTCTTTTAAAGAAGTTTTTGTTGTTTTTGACATTTGTTGCATTTTTGGTACTTCAACAAATCTTTCAGTATGTTCTGTAATTGTTGGTTTTAATTCATCACGTAAATCTTCTTTAAGTGTTTTAATTTCTCTACGTAACGCATAATCGATTTCTTCTCTAACTACTTTTCTAATTAGGTTTTCAAAAGTTTTTGCTTTCATGTTTTAATTGTTTTGTTATAAATATAAAGTTTGTTTGTTTTTATAAATCATCTATTGATTCTCCTTCTTCTTCTTCACCTTCAGGTGTTGAAAAATCAGCTGGTTTAGCAACGGGCCATGGAGCATTTGCCGTTATGTCTTCAGAACCAAGAGCTGCATTAAATCTTTCATATCCTATTGTTTCAAAACGAGCATTTCTAATATGACGAATATATTCTTGGTTTCCACTAGCTCCAAATTGACTCATTATTTCTTCTGCTGTATTTGCTGTTAGTAGTCCTTGTAATCCTAATGCATTGTTATAGTCCTTGTCCCCACTATCCCCACTTATACTTCCATCTCCTTTACCCCCTAATAGATTTTCTTGGTCTTCAGTTAAAGCACATTTTTGCATTAACATTAAATATAATAATTCTAAAATAGCTATTAAACCTGTTACAGCTGCTAATAATTTTGCTGCTAATGCTAAAGCTTTTTTTATCATTTTTTTTATTGGATCTATATATTTTTTAAGCATTCTTTTTATCCATTCAGCTGCTCTTTGTACTGCGGTTATCCATTTTTCTATTTTTTCTTCTGCTTTTTTTATTATATTTGTTAACATTGATAATGGACCTCCTGTACCAGTACCTCCTAAAAAGAAAGTAACTATTTTTGCTATTTTTATTATTATTTTTAATACTTTTAATATTACATTTAATACTGTAATTATAGCGTCTATTATTGTTAATAAAACATTTAGTCCTTCAAGAAGAGCTAATAAACCTCCTAAAGCTAAGGTTGCTGCTGTGAGTCCTTTTTGTATTTTTTTTAAAAAGTTTTTAATTTTATTGTACATTCTTTCCTTCTTTCTTTTAGAAGCAGAATCACAATTATCAAATTCTAATTTTTGTTTAATTGTATCTTCATTAGGGAGTTTATCTTTATATGATTGAACTTTTTTCTTTCCTTCTTTTTTAACTTTTTGTTTAACTTTAAACATTAAGCTATCTCCCTTAGTTGCTATTTTTGCGAATAATTTTTCCATTTTATACTATATATAGTCTTTCACTTGCTATTTTACTTTTTTTCATTCTTCCAGTTATGGGATCATTTTCTTTTTCATAATTCCCACTTGAATCTTTTTTATAACCTAAATCTTCTCTTAATGCATCTATTCTTTCTGCTACCATATTTTGTTTTAGTGCTTTTACAAGTTCACTTCCTGGTCCATGTCCTGCTGCATCTATGTTTTTAGGAGATGCTAATATATTCATACATAGGAACTCTAGTGTTTCTAATAATTCTGCTAACCATTCTGTTGTTGCTTCTCCTTTTAAAGCAGGTTCTGTTGGTTCTTCTAATCCTCCTCCTTCTTTTCCTGATGATTTTAAACCTAAAATAATTTGACCCGCACTTACTACAAACTTACTATTTAAAGGGTCTGTTGGGTTTGTGTCAAAGTGTATACTTCCATTTGAACTAAAAGACATAGCTTTATCTGCGAACATAAGTATACTATCTGTTTTGGCCTGGAATACTAATCTATCTGAGTTTATAAAAACTTGATTTCCCATATATACATGAGGAGATTCGGGTTTATATATTTTTGCTTTTGCCATATTTTTATTTTTTATTTAACAAAGTTTGCTAATGCAATTGCATTTTTAACATATTTTGATGAATCTCCTCCAAACGCTTCTGGTCCATACTTAGTAACATCATAATATTCTAATTTTCCAGGTATAACTTTTTCTGGAAATCCTAATTCTGTAAGGAAAACATGCATATTAAATCCAGGACACCATTTAAGTGCTAAATTATTATGTCCATATATTTTTGCGTTAGGATATTTTTTATGATAAGCTTTTATTATTCTATAATAAGTTCTAAATTGAGCTTTTGTACAATTAGAATCTCTCCATCCTGGTATTAGGGGTGTAATTCCATCTACTTTATTTCCTAACCAACATATGTCAACTGTTTGATTTCCTGGATCTCCATTTTCCCACATATAATGATTTCCTCCTTGTGATCTTCTAACTCCTATAGGTTCAAGTTGTTCATTTGAAGCACCATAAGTTAATTGATCATCTAATCTATTTTGATTAGCAAAACCATTATCATCTACTGTCCATGTATATCCAGGAGCTCTCCATGGTTTATCTCCATTTTTATACCCAAACATAGACCATGCAAATTGATAATTTGTTCTATAATTTCCTGCTGTAAGATGACATACTATGGCTTTAAGATTTGGATTTTTTCTTGAAGAAGCTATAGCTGATTCTGCTTCGCTTGCTTTTAAAGGATTTACAATTATTGAACAATCTTTATTATTCTTATGAAATACTTCAATCGGATATTGATCTGCTCCTGCATCTTTCCACACATTATAATCAGTTTTGGAATATATTTTAGTAGGTGGTTCTCCTGTGTTATTATAGGTTTCTATATTTTTTTCAGAGTTTTCTTTTATATCTTTTGATTTAGTCCCATCAGATGCCTCTGGTTGTTTTTCATTTGTATTAGTAATTTCGTTTTGTTCTCTTTCATCACCTTCTATATATGTAGTATCTTCTACTTGTCCATCTGATGGTCCTCCTCCCCCTATTGTTACATCTTCAAATAAAAATTCATCTTCATCAAAATTATCTTGTGCTATTAATTGATCATATATAGATAATTCGTCATCTGGAGGCCCACATACGGGTTCACTATTAGCAACACATTCTAATTCTTCTGTTTCTAATTCAGCACTTTCAGGGACTTCATTTTGTGCCATTAATTCGTCTTCATCTTCTTGCTTATCTTCAGTGGTTTCTTGTTCCTTTACTATATCTGGACCTGCTGTTATGTTATCAAAAGAGGATATTGCGTCTTTAGCATTTAAAGTATCATATGATACATTCCATGATTCCCAATGTTTAGAAACTACTTCAAAATTAGCCATCATTTGATTAGACATTAAATATATAGATGAATGATCTGTGTTTATATTTTCTATTGTATGTTCCCACCCATTATCAGTATCTTCTATTAATTGTCCATTTCGAATAATTGTTATAGGATCACCAAAAGATCCAGTAGTTGAGTATGCTGTTTTTTCGTATGCCCCCATAGGAGTTCCACCTAATCTTATTGAATTACCAAATCTACCTTCTAAAATAGAATCTCCTTCAAAAGGTAACATAGGTTGTAAGGATATTTTTTCTTTAAAATATTCTCCTAATTCAATTTCTGTTTGACCATCAGCTGCTGTTCTTATTAAACCTCCACTTACTGCTATATAATCGTTTATTTGTTCAGGTGTATTTGAATAATACCTCATATCAGGTAAAGCATTATGGTGTTGGTGATTCCATACGTTTAAATTGGGGAGATAATATGCTGATTTAGCGTCATGATTTGATACAAAGTCTTTTGATGGACTTGTTATTATCATTACTATTTCGTTTTTTAAAGGATATTGTTTTAAAAATGAAAATAAGGGTCTAGCAGAATGTAAATTTTCTGGATTTCCGTTTGCTCCTCCTTGAGCATTACGCGATCCTTCAAAAGCTACATTAGTATAAAATATAGTACCAATAGAATCATATCCACCATATTTTTTAGCTTGAATATGATTTACATCTAAAATTATATCTTCAACCCTTACAGGTTTTATAATTTGTTCTCTTCCTCCCCCATTAGGGTCAGTTGCTATTCTTCCAAATGTTAATAAACCTTCTTGTCCCATATTATTTAGGTTGTTCTAATTGTTTAGGTTCTTCAACTGTCTTTGCTATTTCTTCAGCTACATCCATTAATTGATCCATTTCCTCTTCAGTTAATAAACCACCATCCCCACTTGAAGCAGCTCCTGAAGATAAACGTTGTACAATAGCAGCCATTTTAATTAGTTGGTCATCATTTTTAACGCTAATTTCCATATATTCTTTAATTAAAGGAACTACAACAGTAGCATCACCTAAAGATTGAACTAAAGGTCGTAACTCTGCTATTAAAGATGCAAGTTGTTTAGCTTTTTTCTTTTGATTACCGTGAATTTCTTTCAATAAATCACCAAAAGATTTGTCGTCAAATAATATTTGATTTAATGAATCCATATTGTTTTGTTATAAATATGGAAAATTTAGATTCTTACATACCCTGTTTCAGAATATTCAGTATATAATTTTTTATAAAGCTTTTTAAATATTTTTGTAACTTTAGTTATTACGTGAGTTTCTACTTCCGTCATTTCTCTTATGTAAATATAAAGTGCTTTTTTATTAAAAATTTCTAAATTTTCTCTACGTTTAAAAAGTACATTAATAGCATCTGCTACTTTTCTATCTTTTTCTTTTTTAAATAAGGTAAATAAATGTTGATCTGTATATTCTGTAAAATAATCTATGAATTCTTTTATTTCTTTTTTACGTTGATCTCTTCCTAATGAGTATAAAACTCCTTCATCTTCATCTGCTGCTAAGGGATCTGCTTTTTGTTTTTTCTTTTTATAATTGTTGTTATTATATAAAATAAGATAATTTTTACCTACAATTGAAAAATAA
>TARA_R110002050_G_scaffold280153_1_pt1 | contig 22643 bp, 24 predicted proteins | sample TARA_R110002050 | Tara Oceans TARA_R110002050 (sample SAMEA4396988) | marine metagenome | biome: Polar Biome; feature: [DCM] deep chlorophyll maximum layer (ENVO:01000326); material: water (ENVO:00002006), including particulate matter (ENVO:01000060) such as... | depth 25 m
GACTGGTCGAAATGGCGGCCTTTGAACATGGTCATCTCCCAAAACATCGAGAGGTGATTATCGGTCGCCGGTTAGCGAAGAGTTTGCAACAGAGCCCTCCGTCGACACTACGTCGACGGTTGCAATTTCTCGACGCTGCTGAACGCCATCGGTGCCGATAAACTCAACCCAGACCTTCATCCTCAATTGTCCCATAACCGAGTGCCCTTTCCAGAAAAGGACCCGATTATCAGAAGGTTCTTACCCCCACCTTTTTCCCGCTCCCTGTCCGGCTTCCACCCTGTCATCAGGCTCTCACTCGATGCTGCCTGCATAGTCGGCGGCCGGTCGCTGCACCCAACTGACATCCATGTCGACTTGGGCTGCGTGAAGCAAGTTCATTACCGGGCAACGGAATTCCACGTTCTTACGCAATTGCTGGAAGCGGGCCTCAGTTTCATCTGAGTAGACAATAATATCCAGCTTCGCGGTCTCGAAATAGGGACGTATGCCCGGAACGCCCTTGGGACCGCGCACGTCGATCTGGCTTTCGCAGGCAAAATCGACGCCGGAATAGCTGAATTTCATCGCAGTCGCGACACCATTGATAATCACGCCATCGCAGCCGACAAGCGCCACGAGCACAGTCTCCAGAGGGCTGGGAGCCGAATTTGTCCCTCCCAGCGAGGCAGGTTCGTCGGTATAGACCGGGTCAAAATCGCGGACCTGGATCTTGGTTCGCGTGCCGGCAGCATTGGTTGCCTTGACGTGTCGAATGCCGATTTTCTTGGTGGCGGGGTCGATGGAAGGTTCGATGATGTCCTGGTCGATCATGATAAGTCCTGTTTAGCTAAGGCCGGTGAGAACACCCACGGGGGCATCCCCGCGGAGAACGTTGAAGAGTAGCCAGACGATGCCGAAGACCACGGCGCCGTAGATCAGGCCGGGAACAAGTCGCATGCTGGCGCGGGCAAACAGCATCCACAACAGCAAGCCGATGGTCGGGATGGTGAACCCGATTGCCCAAAGCGCAACCGCATAAACCACCAGAACGATCAGAATCAGCGGTTCCTTGAACTGACTTCCCGTGGATGGTGCGTAGTCGCGGATTGCCCGATACAGCAACCAAAGCGACAACAGCAGTCCCGGGTACAACGCCAGTGACGGCATCAGGCGGGATGATGCATTGAACCCCGTCATCTCCCAGATCGCATAGGCGAAGGCTATGGAGACCAGCCCGGAGAGAATCAGCGATATTGTCTTGTGATCCTCGGCGACGGGAAGGTTGAGCACCTCGGCGGCGGTGTCGGCCTTGGCTTTGCCGCGGTTCCTGAGCCAGCGGTAGATGTTCAAGATCGCCGGGATTGCGATGAACGAGGCTATAATCAGCACTCCCGGGCGCAGCAGCCAGGACCAGCCGTGGATCTGGTTGGAAAGCCAGAAATACTGCTCCATCGGAGACGCAAGCACAAAACCGACAAGGGCTGGAGCACGCGGCCATTCGGCGTGTTTCATCATCCAGCCCAAAGCCCCAAGGCCAAACAGCATGAAGATGTCGCCCATGGTGCTGGTTGCCTGATAGGCTCCGACAACCATGATGAGGATCAAGGGGGCTGCGATGATGCCGAACGGAATCCGTGTCAGTTTGGCCAGAGTTGGAGTTATCGCAAAACAAATCGCCGCACCGACGACCGACGAGAGCGCAACCGACCAGACGATCAGAAACATCAGATCAGGGTTTTGGGAGATCATCCGGGGGCCGGGATAGTATCCAAACGAGAACAGCGCGCCGAGGAAAATCGCGGCGGCAGGGCCTCCGGGGACGCTGAACAGCAGAGTTGGCACAAGATCGGCGATAACCGTTGCGTTGTTGGCGCCTTCTGAGGCCGCAATGCCGCGAATCTCACCCTTGCCGAATTTCGATTTGTCCTTGGTGGATCGGATCGCGTGCCCGTAGGCGACCCAGGTCGAGGCTGAAGCGCCGACTGCGGGAACGAAGCCCCCGAAGACGCCAATGATCGAGGCACGCAGCACCAGCCACCGGTTCTTCCAGAAATCGCTGAATCCGGCACCCCAGTTGCTGACCGTGATCGGTGTGTGTGAAATGCCGCCACCTGCAGCAAGCATCGAGATTGCTTCGGCCACGCCGAAAAGTCCCAGAGCGACGATGGTCAGGGAGAAGCCGTCGAGAAGATAGACCTGCCCGAAGGTGAACCGGAAATCGGCTGCTGCCGATGCCGGACCGACAACTCCGAGGAAAAGCCCGAGGCATGCGGCGGCAATGCCTTTTGCCAGATCCTTGCCAATCATCGAACTTGCAAAAAACAGTCCGACAAAAGCAAACATGAACAGTTCCGGCGTCCCGAGCATCAGCACGATGGGCCCAGCCACGGGAATGGCGACCAGCAGGATCACGGCGCCCATCAATCCGCCAACCATGGAGGAGAGAAATCCGACGCCCAATGCGCGCGCCGCTTCGCCCTGTTTGGCCAGCGCATTGCCTTCAATCGCGGTTGGTGCGGAGGCCGGCGAACCGGGCGCGCCTAACAATACCGATGTGATCGTGTCGGACGTGTAAACGACTGATACGGCGCCAAGCAGCATCGCAAGGCCGGAGAAATCGTCGAGATAATAGATGAAGGGGAGAAGTATCGAGACTGCGGCCACACCGCCCAATCCGGGCAGCATACCAAAAACCATGCCGACCAGCATGCCTCCGAACAATGCCAACAGGCGAACTGGATCGGTGAGCGTATCCAGTGCAGAGAAAACGTGCTCGAGCATTCAGAGGTGACCTTTTGGAGAACCATGACGACGTTCGCGGGTTTCTGGCAGAATGGTCAGGATCCAGGCGCGAGGCCTGGATCCTGTGTCATCTTTGTATCAGAACTTGACGCCGAACTTGGTTGTCAGCAGGTTCTTGAGATAGGCGCGCACTTCGTCAGAAGGCGAGAGAGCCGCTTTGATGGCTTTTTCGGTCGCGGGACCGGCACTCAGGCGGGCACCATTGGTGACCTTCTGGCTTTCGGCCTGAAACTCAGGATCGGCATTGATGTCAGCCACGGCCTGGGCAAAGATATCCAGCACTTCCTGTGGTGTGTCGGGCTTCATGTAGCCGGTCAGGCCATAGGCATAGGTAACCGAAGCGATGCCCTGAAAGGCTTCCCACTCGATGCCCGACGGTGCTTTGCCGTTCAACTGCTCATAGACTTCATAGACAGAGGGCAGTTCCGGCGCGATCGGATCACGCTGGGTGAGCTTGCCATCCGCATCGGCGCTGCCGCCTGTCCATAGCGGGACCGCGGTGCCTTCTTCGACAGATGGCACAACTTGCGTCAGATAGACTGGCGTGAACTGGTAGTCGATATTGACTTCACCCTGCTCGAACGCAAGCCGCACCGGACCCCGGCCATTGAAGCCCAGCACCGATTTGACGTCCAGACCCAGCAGTTCGAAAGACAAAAGCCCCGGCAAATCGGAAGCAGCGGCTGCAATGCCGCCATAGACCAATGGCGTTTTCGAGGATTTGATGTCCGCGGCGCTGGTTACGCCGGTCGATGGCGACGTATAGGCCACCGCGCTGAACGGGTGGCTGTAGGCGACGCGGTAGTCAGCGAGCTTGTATTCCACGCCCTTCTGACCAAGAACAAAAGGGTTCGCAGTCGACGACGTGGTGAAAAGGATCGTGGTCCCATCTGACTTGGCGTTCTGTTCAAACCAGTTCGCGCCGAGGATGGAGCCGCCGCCGGGGCGGTCGATGACATTGATCTCGGGATTGCCAGGCAGGTGCTTTTCGAAATAGGGCTCAAGGAACTTGGCTGACACAAAGGTCGCTCCACCAGGTCCAAATGGCACGATGACGTCAATTGATTTGCCGGCGAAGTAGCCTTCTTGTGCATTTGCGGCTCCTGCAGAGAGCCCGATGACGGCCACCAAAGTGGCGATAGATGTTGCTGTTTTCATGATTTCGTCCTCCCGTTTATATTATTGCAGCCGGCCTCCCGCGACCCGCGTTCAGCCGATTACATTGTGCAACTCGCCCAGACCCGTTATCCGGACGGTCATGTGATCGCCTTCTGTTAGGTATTTTGGCGGGTTGAATCCGATGCCGACGCCCTCTGGCGTGCCCGTGGCGATGATATCGCCAGGCAACAATGTCATCGTTGCTGAGATCGTTTCAATCAGCGTCGGAATGTCAAAAATGAGATCGGCAACCGAGGCCTTCTGACGGATCTCGCCATTTATTTCGGTTTCAAGCCTGAGTTTCGAGATGTCACCTACTTCATCTGCGGTCACGATGTAGGGCCCCATGGGGCAAAAGGTGTCGATGCCTTTGCCGATGACCCACTGATTGTGACGTCGCTGCAACTCACGTGAAGTCACATCGTTGATGACGACATAGCCAAACACATGTTCATAGGCTTTGTCTTTGGCTACCTGAAAAGCGCGGGTGCCGATAATCACGCCAAGCTCGCCTTCGTAATCGACTGTTGCAGTCGGGTCGAGAGAACCTCGCACCACTGCTTCCGGTCCAACGATACTGGTGGTCGCCTTGGTGAAAATAATCGGCGCACTCGGTACGGCCTCCTTGCCGCTGGAATCAAACCCACTCGAGTGAAATTCCTTTGCGTGCGCGAAGTAGTTCTTGCCCACGCAAAATATGTCGCGTCGGGGATCGGGAACCGGTGAAAGAAGAGTGACGTCAGAAATGGGAACGCGCAGCGCTCCACCGGCGCCCATTGCCTGCCAGGCCTGAATGCCCGGGGAGCCTGCCTCAATCAGTGCGCGAACAGCATAGTCTGCCCCGTCGCCTTCGGCACAGACAACGATCTGATCGTCATCTATAAAGCCTGCACCAATGTTTCCGTCTTTGCTAAATGTGACTAATTTCATTTTCTCGACAGAATCCCTTTTTAACGATAAATTGAATTTACATATATAATCTGACCTGTCAAACAGACTCTACTGCACGCATGAGGTTGCAACCGTGAACAAGGCCATTGCCGCATCCCCACCATCGCTCGAAGTGACGGGCGTTCAACTCGTCCCCGGCGGAACTCTCGCCCAGGCGGCCTACCGGGCGCTGCGGACGGATATCCTCAGCGGTACCCGTCCTCCGGGTGAAAGGCTGCGGATCGAGAAACTGAAATCTCTTTACGAAATAGGACCGACCCCGCTCAGGGAAGCATTGCAAATGCTGGCAACCGATCAGTTGGTGATCGCTGAGGACAATCGTGGTTTCACCGTGGCGCCGCTTGAGCCCGACGAGTTTGCAGATCTTAACATAGCCCGGACGGCCATCGAGCTCTCGGCGCTGCGATTGTCCATCGAGCACGGAGATGCGGAATGGGAGGCAAGTGTCGTCGCGGCAAGCTATTTGATGCGAAAGCAGGACGATGCGCTGGCCCAATCCACATCCGGCGTGCCTGATGCATGGGAAGTGGCTAACACCGGTTTTCACACGGCGCTGGTGGCAGCCTGCGGATCACGCTGGTTGCTAAAACTGCGGGCCAGTTTGCACGATCAGTGCGCGCGTTACCGCCGCGCCTCGGTCTATCAGAAGCTCGGTCAACGTGACTTGTGCGTGGAACACCAGGCGATTTCGGAAGCTGTTCTAGCTCGCGATGCTGATCGGGCCTGCGATCTGATGACTTGGCATTTTGCGCTCACGGCGGCTGGTCTGGCGGATGCATCCCCACAGCAGGCTGTTGGTAAATGACCCTGCAAATCGCGCTGTTTCTTGTTGCCGGCCTCTTTGGCGGGATCGTCAACGCGGCCGCTGGCGGCGCGAAATTATTTGTGTTTCCGATGTTGCTTGCGGCCGGGCTTCCGCCGCTTGTCGCAAACGCGACCGGGACAGCCGGCGTCTGGCCGTCGCAACTGGCTGCTATCTGGGTGTTTCGCGAACATCTGCGCGACAATATCCGCGGTCTGATAGGTCAGATGCTGCCAGCATTGGCGGGAGCCTTTTGCGGGGCCCTGGCATTGATCTGGTCCTCGGAAGCTGCGTTTCTGGCTGTCATACCTGTTTTGCTGATCATCGCGGTGGGGGCAATTCTTCTGGGAAACCGGCTTGCCGAAATCGCCCAGCGCCTGTTTCCCGGTGACAGGCTGAAACCGGTCACCGGTGTTTTGCTGTTTGCTAGTGGGGTGTATGGCGGTTATTTCGGCGCAGGCTATGGTTTCATTCTGCTGGCCGTTCTGTCGGTGACGGGGCTTGGGCTGCGGCAGGCAAACGCCAGCAAGAACCTCTTTGCCTTCTGCATGAATACAATTGCGGTGATTCCGCTGAGCTTTTCCGGACTGATCGACTGGGTTGCGGCAGGCTCCGTTCTGACCGGCTCGCTTATCGGTGGCTATTTTGGTGCCCGGTTGAGTCAGGCTGTTCCCGAGAAATATCTGCGTGCCGGCGTGGCTGGCGTGGGGGTAATCCTGACGGCTTCTTTCTTGCTGAGATAATGGAGACGATTATGCGGATTTGCATGTTTGAAGTGAACACTACGCGGCGGCTTGGAGTGATCGAGAACGAGACCGTGATCGATTTGGTCGCTGCAGGAGCTGACGCCGGCGCTTTTGCGGATGTCACAAACTTCATCCTCGGCGGAACTGCAGCCATGGATGCTGTACGCCAACTTATACGGGACGCTCCGGAAACAGCCCGCCACAGCATTGACGCAGTGCGGTTGCTGGCGCCGATCATGCCTTCAACGGTGCTATGCGCCGGCAGCAATTACCATGCTCACAACGCAGAAAAACTGAATACGCCGCTCAGTGGCAAGGAACCCGAGTTCTTTCTCAAGACTGCCGATTGCGTCATCGGGCCGGGTGACGGGATCGTATGCGATCCAAAACTCACCCGCAAACTGGATGCGGAGACCGAGTTGGCGATAGTCATCGGCAAGCCTGGCCGCCACATCACGGTCGAGGATGCGCTGGATCATGTTTTTGGCTATACCGTTTCCAACGATGTCACTGCACGCGACCGGCAGGTGCGCCAGACACCGGAAGGATTCACCTGGTATGAATTAGGCAGAGGCAAGGCGTTTGACAGCAGCCTGCCTTTGGGGCCTGTCATTGTCACAGCCGACGCCTTGCCAGATCCGCAGGCGCTGACGCTTCGCACGCGAATCAATGGCGAGTTGCGTCAGCAGGCGAACACTTCAGACATGATCTGGACATGCGCCGAGTTGATCCACTTCTTCTCTATCAGTTTCACCCTGAAACCGGGCATGGTGATCCTTACAGGCACCCCCGCCGGTACCGGATGGTCTTCCGACAAGGAACTCGGTGGCAACTGGACCCCGGCGCCGGGATTGATTGCCGCAACCCGCTATTGTCTTCCCGGCGATCATGTTGAAAGCGAGATCGCCGAAATCGGTATTCTGCACAACAGCGTCGTCAGTCCTGCTGGTGCAGATGTATTACTCTGAAGGAGCGTTGGTGATGTAGACGCCCGCGACGACCCGAGTGTGTGGCAAAGTGCGATTGTTGAAACCACCATTGGAGATGAGCATCATGAGCGAAGTTCGTATGATCGGTTTGGATTTGACCAAAGACGTTTTTCAGCTCCACGGAGCTGATGAGAGTGGCGCCGGTGTGTTTCGCAAGGAGTTGCGGCGTGGGCATGTTTTGAACTTCTTTGGTGGCCTGCCACAGTGCCTGGTTGCGAAGGAAGCCTGTGGAAGCTCCCACTTCTGGGCGCGTGAGATAGGCCGTTTTGGGTACGAAGTCCGGAGGGGTCCTGTCAAGTAAATCGACTTGAGCCAGATAGGCCCGTCCGGTAGGTTCAGGCCATGACCAAACGCAGTCCAATTCGGTACTTCCGAACCAGCCCAGAAATCATCCGCCTGGCGGTCATGATGTACGTTCGCTTCCCGCTTTCGCTACGAAATGTCGAGGACCTGCTTCACGAGCGTGGCATCGATGTTTGCCACGAGACCATTCGTTTGTGGTGGAACAGGTTCGGCCCGATGTTTGCTGCCGAGATCCGCAAGAAGCGCACCGAGCAGCTGCGGTCCTGGCCGCAATGGCGATGGCACCTGGACGAGATGTTCGTGAAGATCAATGGTGAGCAGCACTATCTGTGGCGGGCGGTCGATCACGAGGGCGAAGTGCTGGAAAGCTTTGTAACGAAGACGCGGGACAAGAAATCCGCGTTGAGATTCCTGAAGAAAACCATGAAGCGGTATGGAGGGGCTGCTGTCTTCGTCACCGACAAACTGCGGTCATACGGCGCAGCCTTGAAGGAGATCGGTGTAGCCGACCGGCAGGAAACCGGTCGTTGGCTGAACAATCGTGCGGAGAATTCGCACCTGCCATTTCGACGACGGGAACGAGCGATGATGCGGTTCCGACGCATGCGAAGTTTACCGAAATTCGTCTTGGTCCACACCTCGGTCTGCAATCATTTCAACCAGGAGCGTCATCTCTACTCTCGACAAAGTTTCAAAGCCGGCCGCGCCGCTGCTCTTGCTGAGTGGCGTCAGCTCGGCGCGGCATAATGGACAGCTTTCTTGCCATTGTAGTGCCCTGTTCTCATCCGTCTGACAGGACCCTCCGGCCGAAAGCGCTGCCAACAGCCTTGTAAATCCACGTATGAACAAAAAGCGTCAGATGCGTTGGTCGCCGATCGGGGCTCACCGGGTGTTGCAGGTGCGAGCAGCGGTTGCTGACGGGCGGCTCAAACGAGCTAAGCTGGCCCTTGCGGCTTGACCCCAACCTTTTTCCCGCTCCCCTCCGTACATTTGCAGATCCACGCACCAAAGCCACCCATTTGGCGTACGGCCTATTCCGGGGCAACCAGATGGCCAGCTTCCACATCGACCAGGGCCTGTCGCGCGGGACCCTCGCCCAGGGGCCAGACAGGGCTTGGAACCTCGCCGGTTAGCCGCGGCAGGCCGGCGCGCGGGCTGCGTGGATCAGGTACGGGGACGGCGGCAAGAAGCCGCTTGGTGTAACTGTGGCGCGGGTTGCCGAACACCTGCTCTCGCGTTCCCATTTCGACGATCTGGCCCAGATACATAACGGCGACCCGATCGGAAATGTTCTCGACGACGGCCAAGTCGTGGCTGATGAACAGATAGGTCACACCCATTTCCTCTTGAAGGTCACGTAGCAGGTCGAGGATTCGGGCCTGGATGGAAACATCGAGTGCCGCCACGCTCTCGTCACAGACGATCAGTTGCGGTTTGAGCGCCAGCGCCCGGGCGATGCAAATGCGCTGACGCTGGCCACCGGAAAACTCGTGCGGATAGCGGCTGTAGTAGGAAGGCGACAGGTCGACCCGTTCGAGCAACTGATAGACGCGCGCGCGTTGTTCCTCAATGGTGCCAATATTGTGGATGGCCAGCGGTTCGCGGATAAGCTCGCCAACCGTCATTCGTGCATCAAGCGCGGCCATCGGGTCCTGAAAGACGATCTGCAGGTCGCGGCGCAGTGCCTTGCGACCTGCTGCGTCCAGACGAACCAGGCTTCTGCCATTAACCTCTATGTTGCCGCTGTAGGGCACCAGTCCGACCAGCGCCTTGGCAATCGTGGATTTGCCGCAGCCGCTTTCGCCGACGAGCGAAAGGGTTTCACCGCGGACAATCTCGAGCGAGACATGTTCCACAGCATGGACCTGAGCCTTGACCCGGCCAAGCACGCCCTGGCGGATGGGAAAACGCACCGAAACATCTTCAAAGCGCACCAGGGGTTCATGTTTATTCAGGTGTGCGCGTGCCAAGGCACCACCGATGCGCGGCACGGCGGCCAGAAGCTCACGGGTGTAGTCTTCGCGCGGGTTTTCAAACAGTTCGACCGTGGAGGCGCTTTCAACCGTGCTGCCCTGGCGCATGACGATCACACGGTCGGCCATTTCAGCCACAACGCCCATATCATGGGTGATCAGAATAACTGACGTGGACAGATCTCGCTGAAGATCGCGCAGCAGGTCCAGCACCTCGCGCTGTACTGTCACATCCAGCGCGGTTGTCGGTTCATCGGCAATCAGCACGTCGGGACGCAGGGCGATGGCCATGGCAATCATCACCCGCTGGCGCATGCCGCCGGAAAGTTCGTGGGCAAATTGCTCAAGCCGTTTTTCGGGCTGTGACAGACGTACGGCGCGCACCGCCTCCAGCGCGCGGGCCCGCGCATCGGTCACGGATACGGGATCATGCGCGCGGATCGCCTCGATCAATTGTCGGCCGATGCTCATCACCGGGTTCAGTGCAGTCATCGGTTCCTGGAAAATCATGGCGATGCGGTCACCGCGCAGTGCGCGCATTTGCGATTCCGGCAGGCTGGTCAGTTCAATCTCGCCCAGCCGGATCGAGCCCTGGGTAATGCGCACAGCCGGCTGGGGCAAAAGCCCCATACAGGCGAGCGACGTGATCGATTTGCCCGAGCCGCTTTCGCCAGCGATGGCCAGCACTTCGCCGCGCTTGAGATCAAAGGAAAGGCCCTGAACCAGCGGCACCAGCCCCTCCTCTGACCGGGCACAGACATGAAGATCACGGACCGACAGGACAATGTCCTGCCTGGCCGCATCCAGCGCCGGTGAAAGCGGTTCAGCAACTGTCATTCGAACACGACTCGGGGGAAATAAAAGCTGACGACCACATTCGGCATATCCACGATCTCGGAAATCCGCAGATCACCGCAGGTGGATGCCAGCATATAGGCGTCGGCTGGGGACAGTTTCTGTGTGGCGCACAGCAAATCAATCATGCCGGACAAGGCGTCTTTTGCTGCGGTCCAAAGATCAGGACCGATTCCGGTTGTCACCTCATAACCCTTGGCGTCGAGATGCCGGGTGACAGGGCCGGGGGTGGTGAAACGCGGGGTTTTCAGCGGTTGATCCTTGATCAGATCCAGGGTCAGTATGGCGTCGAAGGGACTTTCGATCGCTGTCCCGCACACTTCGCCGTCGCCTTGCGCGGCATGGGTGTCGCCAACGCTGAACAGAGCGCCTTCCACTTCCACCGGCAGATAAAGCGTGGTGCCTGCCGCCAGGTCGCGGATGTCAAGGTTGCCGCCCACCCTGCGCGGCGGGACAACCGAGTGCAGCCCTGGTTCCGCCAGCGCATTGCCGATGGTTCCGGCAAACGGTTTTAGCGGCACCCGGCCGTTCTTGCCGAACAGCGCCGGTTCCTTGGCATCAGCGTCGAATTTCCACACTGTCAACGCCGGTTCGGCAAACTGATCGGCCAGAAGTCCAAAGCCTGGAATGATCGCGGTCCAGCCGAAACCAGCCCCTTCGCGCAGTTGCGGGGTGAAACCTTCAATGGTTACTTTCAGCACATCGCCGGGCTTTGCCCCATCGACGAAGATGGGGCCGGAAACCGGGTTGATTTTGCCAAAATCCAGTTTGGCCACTTCCTCGACGGTGGAACGGGGGCCAAGCTGGCCCCCGGAACTGTCGAGGCACTGGAACAGGATTGTCTCGCCCGGCGCAGCGGTCAGGGCGGGGGCAATGCTATTGTCCCAGCCGAAATGGTGCTGATGGGCGTGGATAGTGTGGTTACAGTGCTTGCACATGCCGTGCCTTACTCCTTGATGAAGACGTAGTCGTAGTTGACAGGAATCGACACCGGATCAACAAAAAGCGCATCGTCACCGCCAATGCGGGCCGATTTCATGGTGAAACGCTGCTCGTTGAACACCGGCGCCCATGGGGCGTCTTCCATCACAGCCATGTAGATATCGGACCACAGCTTCAGGCGCTCATCGCCCTTGGCCGGATCGACGATGGAGTCTGCGTCTGCAGCTTTTGCGTCCAATGCCTCGTTGCAGTACTTTGCCCAGTTCCAGCCGCCTTCCACGGCGCCGCCACATCCGAGAATCGGTCCATAGAAGTTGGCAGGATCGGGGAAGTCAGCAATCCATGCCATGCCACCCGACCAGATCATCGGCGCGGTACCGGCACCGCCGGCTTCGATCACGTTGGCCTGCGCCAGTGACTTGATCACGGCATCAATGCCGATCGCTTTGAGATCTTGCTGGATGGCCTGGGCGATTCGCGGGTTCGGGTCCGTGTTCATCACGAACAGCTCGGTTTCAAATCCATCGGCATAGCCCGCATCGGCCAGAAGCTTTTTCGCGGCTTCAGGATCATATGCATAACCGGCGTAGTCCTTGGTGTAACCGGGCATGGTGGGCGGCAGCGGCTGGTTTGCCGGCACCGCGCGGCCGTTGATGACCTGAATGATACGGTCCTTGTTGATTGCCATGTTGACGGCACGGCGCACTTCCACCTTGTCGAAAGGGGCAGCAGTAACGTTCATGGTGACATAGCCCGTGTGAAGCTGGCCACCCTCGACAACCAGCGCTGCCTGCGCGGGGTCGTTCATCACCTCGACAAATTTTGCAGGCGGAATGCCGTCACCGGGAATGTCCACTTCGCCGTTCTGGGCGCGCAGCAGGGCGACGATAGGCTCCTGGCCGACCTCGACGGTGAAACTGTCGAGATAGGGGACGCCCGAAATCCAGTAATCAGGGTTCTTCTCAAACGTCAGGCGCTGGCCCAAAGACCATTCGGTGAGCTTGAAAGCGCCGGTTCCGACTGGCTTCTTGCCGAAATCGTCCCCTTCGGCTTCCACCACTTCTTTTGGCACCACGAAGGAAAAGTTCAGCGCCATGATATGCAGGAACGTGGCATCGGGGCGCGACAATTTGATGGTGACAGTATTTTCGTCCGGGGCAGTGACCCCCGAAAGGCCATCTGCCTCGCCCGACGCGGCGGCATCGAAGCCTTCGATCATGCCGAAGAAGCCTTGCCCAGGTGACTGGGTGGCCGGGTTCACCACGCGGTTGATCGAATAGACCACATCCTCGGATGTCATCGCGCGGCCGTTGTGAAACTTCACGCCTGGGCGTAGTTTGAACGTATAGGTCAGCCCGTCATCGGACAGGGTGTGGCTTTCGGCCAGGCCGGGACGCAGCACGGTGGTGCCCGGCTCATAATCCATCAACCCGTCAAAAACCGATTTGATCATGGACCAGTTTTGCCAGTCATAGCCGATGGCAGGGTCAAGCGTGGCCACGTCGTCCTTGTAGGTGACAATCATATTGCCGCCATGCTTGGGTTCTTCACTTTGTGCAAACGCAGGAACCGCCATCAGAGCGGCAAGTGCGGTAGAAAGTAGTAGCTTTTTCATCGTTTTCTCTCCCATTGGTAGGTTACATTCAGCGTAATCGGATACGCGGGTCGATAAGGGGGGCGATAAGGTCGGCCAAGAGGTTGCCGAGCACGATGGCAAACGCCGACACGAGCGTGACACCCATGATGATCGGGATGTCGACGCGCTGGATCGCCTGCCAGGCCAGTTGGCCGATACCTGGCCAGCCGAAGACACTTTCCACCACCACTATGCCTGACATGAACATGCCGATATCAATGCCGACCATGGCGATGACCGGCAGAATGGCGTTGGGCAGTGCGTGAGCCAGAATAACGCGGGTGCGTTTGAGGCCTTTTGCGCGCGCGGTGCGGATGAAATCAGCGCGCAGCACATCCAGCATCGAAGAGCGCGTGATACGTGAATACCAGCCTGATCCAAGGATGCCCAAGGTCAGCGCGGGCAGCACCAGATGTGCAAATGTGCCGTAACCACCAATCGGGAACCAGCCCAGTTTGACCGCAAAAACATAGAGCAGCAGCAGCGCGACAACGAATTGCGGCGCAGAGACGGAGACGAAACTGCCCAGCATCAGAACGTTGTCCAACGGCCGTCCGCGGTAGAGCGCGGCGATCATGCCAAGAGTCAGTCCGATTGCCAATTCACAAAAAATCGCCGCGACCATTAGCAGAAGCGTGGCGGGCAACCGTGAAACAAGCAGCGCGCCCACTTCGGTCTTTTGCAGATAAGAGCGCCCCAGATCGCCGCCCAGCAGGTTCCATAAATAGGTGCCGTATTGCACGATGAAAGGTTTATCCAGACCAAGCTGGCTGCGGATGCTGGCGACCGTTTCAGACGTGGCTGACCGACCGGCGATTTGGCGCACGGGGTCTGCGGGCAGGATATAAAGCAGCACGAAAGTGATGAAAGACACGCCCAACAGGATCAAGGCAGACTGGATCAGACGGCGCAGAATATAAGCTGGCATCAGTCACGCCCCTGTTGTGTCGGATCGAGAATGTCGCGCAAGGCATCTCCAACCAGGTTGAAGCCCAGTGCCAGCGCCAGAATGGCCGCACCCGGAATGAACACCAGCCAGGGTGCTGACTGAAAGTAGGTCTGGTTTTCGAAAATGATGTTGCCCCAGGATGGTGTTGGCGGCTGCACGCCCACGCCCAGGAACGACAGCGTAGCTTCCAGTAGAACTGTGGTCGAAATGCCCAGCGTACCCCAGACGATCAGGGTCGGCACCAGATGCGGCAAGATGTGGCGAAAGAGAATGCGCCCATGGCCTGCACCCAGCGTTTTTATTGCCGCGATATAATCCCGCTCGACCAGCGAGGAGGTTTGGGTAAAGATCACCCGCGCTGTCTGCACCCAGTTCACGAAGGCAATCACCATTGCCACGATCCACAGCGAGGGGGAAAAGATTGCCGCAAGACAGATCGCCAGCAGCAACGCCGGAAAGGCCATCATGAGATCGGTAAAGCGCATCAAGACCGCGCCCACCACGCCGCGGAAATACCCTGCGGTGACCCCGACAAGTGTGCCGATAAACAGCGCGACCCCATTGGCCACAACCCCGATGAACAGCGAGGTCTGAGCGCCGAACAGCAGGCGGGTAAACAGGTCACGACCCAATAGATCCGTACCAAGCCAATAGACCGCTCCGGGCGGCAGCGGGGCGCCTTCGATCGTCAGCCCGTCAAAGTGCTGTTCGTTCGGATCGAAAGGGGTAATCCAGGGCGCCAGCGTTGCGCCAAGAATACAGATCAGCATGATCACCAGCCCAAGCACTGCCAGCTTTCGCCGGGCCAGCTTCTGCCAGACCGAATGCGGACTGACGGTAGCCGGCTCAAGGGAGATCGATGCGTTGACTGTCATCCGACACCTTTTCGCTTGAATGGTTGGCAACCAGACGTTGGGCGGCCTCTTCGATGGGCATGCGCCAGGCCATTGCCGTCTGGCGCAGCAATTCATAGGCTTCGGCCTGGCTTTTGCCGCGAAGCACAAAAATCATCACCGCCTGCACGATTGTCTGGCGCGCCGAAAGCCGCGTCTCGAGATCGGTGATATGGGCCGCGGCCTTGTTGGCGCGGTCAAAATTGCTGCGCGCTACCAGGAGTGCTGCATAGATACCCTTGTCGCTGACGGGCTTGAGCAATTGGGCATGAGCACCCATCGTCATTGCCCACCGCAACCGGCCCGGGGCTTCAGAGCCGATCAGAGCGACCAACGGCATCGGCGAAGCGCCGGGCTTCCACAGAAACTGCTCCTCATGGGCCATGTCTGCGTCGTAGAACACGAAATCTGCCATCAATGCCTCAGCGGGGAGCTCGGGCCAGGCCTCATGCACATCCAGACCAATCACATGCAGCTGCCGCAATAGCGGCTGCATCGAGGGATGCGGGCGGTGCAGCACAAAGGCCTTGGCCTCGCCCAGGTTGTCGGTGCGGATCTGCGTCATGATACCACCCTGAGGTGGGACGGCGGTCGGGATGACCTGTCGCGCCGGCTCCAGTAGGGATCGGCGGCAAGCTCTGGAAGGCGCAGGATCTCTTGAAATTTCCCGGCGCGCAGCTGCGCGATCACCACCGGTTGGCTGGCATGCTGGTTTTCGCAGTCGAGCCGCAGGGTGCGCGATTGTTTTGCTGCCAACGCTATCAGATCACTCAGGGGCAGTTTCTCGGCACCCGGATTGGCATTGAGATACCCGGCCAGTTCATGCACTGCCAATCTTGACATTTCGGCAATCGACCCGTGCCCGACGACATTTTGCTCGAAGAACGGGCCGGCCGCATACATTCCTTCAGCCGCAGAACCCGCTACAGCAATCTCCCCTTCGGTGAAGTTGCATGACAAAACCGGCAGTAACTCCGCGTTTTCCGCTTCGGCGCGCACTTCCGCCAGCCGGGCAAGAAAGCTGTAGGAGCTCTCGCCGATCAGTGAGTTGACGATGAAATCCGGTTGCAGCGCCCGGATCTCCTCGAGGATCTGACCCAGCCCCGTATCGCCAATCGGAAGATAGCGGTCCGACAGGACCTGGCCGCCCATTGTGCTGATTTTTTCGCGCGCTATCTGGGCAATTTCCCATCCCCAAATATAGTTCGATCCGATCAGGCAGACCCGGTTTCCAAATCGGGGCATCGCAAATTCCACCAGCGGCAAAAGATGCTGGTTTGGGCAAGAATGCATATAAGCCACATGCTCGTTGGCCTCAAACCCTTCATAGGGGGCAGAGTACCAGAGTGCGCCGTGAAACCGCTCCAGTTCGGGGATGACTTCTTTGCGGCTCGACGAAGTGATGCAACCGAAAATATGCCGCACACCAGCGTTTTGCAGCATGTCACGGCACAGCGGCGCGTAGCGATCAAGCCGTCCTTCCGGATCACGCTCCACCACCGAAAACCCGACGTCCAGCGCCGGGTCGGCATTGACTTCAGCCACTCCTCGCAGAATGCCCGCACGGGCAACCGTCGCCAAGGCGACATAGTCGCCGCTGAGCGAGTGCAAAAGGCCGATCTCTATGTTCCGTTTCATCATGGGCCACAAAATCAAAAAGCCCCGCACCGATTCGCAATTTCGCGATCAGTCCGAGGCTTGGATGCCAATATGTCCGCATCTTTCTAGCGCCTCTTGAGCGATAGCGCTAGCCCCGGAGAGGATTAATGGTTCTGATTGAGTGGACGGTCTCCTGCCCCGGCATCTGAGATGCCATAGGGCGGTTGTTGGAAGCCGCAGAAAGGAGAGCTGTCCATGAGGGAAGTTACCACAGTTGGAATTGATACGCTCAGGCCAACAAGATGGTGCGGATCGCATGGGCCTTGATGACAGAAGAGACCATCTTCAGAACCGCTACGGATTGATAAAAAATATGTGGTTTTTGAAGCAAAACGAGTTGGTGAGGTACCAATGGTGTGAGGACAAGGGTCGAAATCCGGATCGGGACAATCCGTTTTGCGACGAGCGCGAAAAGCGCGTGGTTCTGATGGAACCTGATCTGCGGACTTCATCATGGCCAGCGGCAGTCTGTGAATGACCGCAATCAAAGGCCGGACACATACCTGCTGCCGACCAAGCTGTCAAAACATCAAAATGGCCCTTGCCAAACGGAGACCGTTCACACATGAACCGAATGCTTGTCTGCGGACGCCCGACATCCGTTCGTTGCCAAACCTCGGCGGGAGCAACCAAATAAGCGGCCGATCAAAGACTGAATGCTGACCCTATGCCGATCCGCGTACCAACGCCCTGGCAATGCAATCGCTTGAAATGACATGCCTTCGGTGGGCCCGCTCAGAGACCCGGCAGCGCGCCGTCTTCGCCTTGCATCATCTTGTCCAGGATCAGGTTGAGTTGCTGAAACTCGGCCTCGGTCAGCTTGCTGCGGAAATAGTTGGCCGTCTCCATTGCACGCGGCAAGAACGCGTCGAGCTTTTGCTTGCCAAGGGCGGTGAGATGGACGTCACGACCGCGCTTGTCACCGTCCAGGGGGATGCGTGAAATCATGCCTTTCCGGTCCATCGAACCGAGGATCCGCGAGATCACCGCCCGGTCCACACCCAGGTAATCAGCCATCGCCGACGGGCTCTGGATTCCGTACAGGCCACGCATCACCAGAACGCACCACATAATGCGCGACAGCCCGAGTTCGCCCAGAAGCCGTTCGTAATGCCGCTCCATGAGCCGGGCGGTGCGGGTAAACCTGAAACCCAGGCCCCCGCGCAGTTGATATTCATGTTCGTCGGTCATGTGATTGACATTGTCAATTATCTCGTTTCATATGTCTGATAACGAAGAATTGGCGACGAGGCAAATTTGCTTGGACAAAGCCAATCACGGATCAAAGGCAATCTCGGGATTGCGACCTCGGACAAAAATGCTCCTGAAAAGCTGAGTGCCGAAGTCAAGGGAACCACTGAGAAAACGGTCGGGCTGCAATTCCCGCCACACATTCGGAGGATAACATGAAAGTCGCAACTCTCATTCGCGCAGCCATGCTTGCACTCGCAGCAGCTGCCGCGCCGGCTGCTCACGCGGCTGAAATGAAGACCATCGCGATTTCGACAATCGTCGAAGTGCCATCACTGATGGACGGCAAGCAAGGCATCATCAATGCCCTAGCAGATCGCGGATATGTCGAGGGCGAAACGCTCCAGATCGAATACCAGAACGCCAATGGCAGCATGCCGACGCAGCAGCAAATCGCCAAGAAATTTGTCGGCAACGCGCCGGACGTGATCGTGCCGATCACCACCCCGACCTCCCAGGCCATGGTCGCCTCAACCAAGGCCATCCCGATTGTGTTCGTGATGGTCACCGACCCGCTGAAAGCCAAACTGATTGATCGCTATGAGCAGCCCGGGGCCAATGTCACCGGTGTCTCCGATGCTGCTCCGATCGGCCAGCAACTCGACCTGATGCTTGAACTCCTGCCCGACATGAAGACGGTCGGCTTTGTCTACAATCCCGGCCTCGACAATGCCCTGGCCGCACTCGCGGCCCTCAAAGAAGAAGCCGAAAAACGCAATCTGGCCGTTGTGGAATCAGCCGCGCCGACCACCAACGAGGTTATCCTGGCGACCAAGAAACTGATCGGCAAGGTCGATGCCGTCTATGTGCCAGACGACACCACCGTGGTCGCGGCGATGGAAGCCATCGTGAAGATCGGCTGGGACGTGAAAATGCCGATCTTTTCCGGCGAGACCAGCGGTGTGGAGCGCGGTGCTGCGGCTTCGGTCGGGCTCAACTATTACGCAGTCGGCCGGCTTGCCGGAGAGATGGTTGCCGACGTTCTCGACGGTAAGCCGGTGGGAACCATCGATGCCGTCATTGCCAAGGATCTCAATGACAAGTTCGAGACCCTCATCAACAAGTCTTCGGCCGAGAAGATGGGATTGACGGTGCCGCAATCAACGCTCGATGCGGCGACCAAGATATTCCAATAACAGCATCATCCCATCGGGCGATTGGCGCCCATCGACGTCAATCGCTCCAAGCTGATGGCAGTGAACTCCCATGTCCTTGTATGAATTTCTCGGCACGCTCGAGACCGGTTTCATTTTCGCTATTGTCGCGCTCGGCGCCTATCTGACATTCAAGATACTGGACTTTCCGGATCTGACCGTGGAAGGCAGCTTTCCGTTGGGCGCCGCCGTCTGCGCCACCCTGATTGTCGGGTTCGGCGTCAATCCCTGGCTGGCCACGCTGCTTGCGGGCGGCGCCGGCTTTGCCGCCGGGTTTATTACCGCCTACCTCAATGTGCGTTTCAATATCCTGCATATTCTGGCCGGCATTCTGGTGGGCATTGCGCTCTATTCGCTCAATCTTCGCATAATGACGGGGCCCAACAAGGCGCTGCTGGGGGTCGAAACAGTCTATTCGGCATTCGAGGGCTGGGGCTATCCGGGCTACATCGTCAATCCGATCTTCCTTGGCATTCTGGTGCTGGTCATCAAATTGCTGATCGACCTTCTGCTTGCCACCGGGCTCGGCATTTCGATGCGCGCCGCCGGCGCCAACCCGGCGATGGCCGAAGCAAACGGCGTCAATGTCGGCAACATGAAGCTGTTTGGCGTCGGGCTTGCGAACTTTCTCACCGCAATCGCCGGTGCGCTGTTTGCACAAATCTTCGGCGCGGCCGACGCCTATATGGGGATCGGCGTCATCATTGTCGGACTGGCATCGGTCATCGTCGGCATGTCGGTCCTGCCCTCCGATACGATCGCCCGCGCGACTGCGGCCTGCATCATCGGCGCGGTGCTTTACCGGCTTGCGGTGGCAGCGGCACTCAATGCCGACTTCATCGGGCTGCAGGCGTCCGATGTCCAATTGGTGACCGCAGCGCTGGTTGCTGTGGCCTTGATCGTACAGCAATCAGGACTGTCTTTCCTGAAGTTTTTCAAGAGGCGCAGCAATGATTGAACTTTCGGATGTCCATGTCACGTTCAACCCCGGAACACCGCTGGAAACCAAGGCCTTGCGTGGCGTCAGCCTCAATGTTCCCGAAGGCCAGTTCCTGACCGTGATCGGTTCCAACGGCGCTGGAAAATCGACCTGCCTCAATCTCATTGCCGGCCTGTGCCGGCCTGCCAGCGGCACCGTGGCTGTCGCCGGTGACGATATTTCCGATTGGCCGATCTATCGGCGGTCGAAGTTCTTGAGCCGGGTTTTCCAGGATCCCAAGATGGGCACATGCGAGGATCTGACCATCCTCGAAAATTTCGCGCTGGCGCAGGGCCGAACCCGCCCTCGCGGGTTTCGCATGGCGGTCACCCGCACAATCAAAGACGAGGCAGCCGAGCGGCTGAAGGTGCTGGGACTCGGTCTGGAGAGCCGGCTCCACGACAAGGTCGGTCTGCTGTCGGGTGGCCAACGCCAGGCGGTGAGCCTGCTGATGGCCACGACCGGAGACACCAAGGTCTTGCTGCTCGACGAACATACTGCCGCGCTTGACCCGAAAACCGCCGGTTTCGTCCTCGAACTGACGCAGTCGATCGTTGCCGAACTGAAGCTCACGGTGGTCATGGTCACGCATTCGATGGCGCAGGCGCTGCATGTCGGCGACCGCACGGTGATGTTTCACCGCGGCCGGATTGTCACCGACATCGACGGACCGAAACGCGCGGCGATGCATGTCAACGACCTGCTCGCGTTGTTCAAGCAGGAGCAGCACGAGGAACTCAGCGACGACGCATTGTTGCTCGGCTGAGACGGGCCGGCAACCCTACAATCTTTGAACCCAGACAGCCAAGGAAACCAGCAATGCCATGGATTGATGCCATTCCCTACGATCAGGCCGAAGGGCCGCTCAAGACCATCTATGACCGGGTCAAGGGACCTGGCAACAAGGTCGACAACATTCTCGCCATGCACAGCCTGCGTCCGCATACGCTCGAAGGTCACATGACGCTGTACAAGAATGTCCTGCACAATTCCAACAACACGGTGCCGAAATGGTTTCTTGAAACCGTCGGCGTCTGGGTGAGCGCGCTCAATCATTGCAGCTACTGCGTTGATCATCATTTTGCCGGTCTGAAACGGCTGTTGAAGGATGACGCTCGCAGCGACGAAATCCGGGCGGCAATTATCGGCCGCGCCATCAGCCGCGCGCCACTCGATGACGCTCAGAAGGAAGCCTTGCGCTACGCCGAAATACTGACGCTAGCACCCAAAAACCTGGTCCAGGCCGATGTCCAGAAGCTGCGTGAACTGGGCTACAGCGACGGCGAAATCCTCGAGATCAATCAGGTGGCGGCCTATTTCAACTATGCCAACCGGACGGTGCTTGGCCTCGGCTGTTCCACCGACGGCGAAACACTTGGCCTCTCACCCAACGATTCCAGCAAGCCCGATGACTGGAACCATGGCTAAGCGCCGCAGCCCATTCAACCGACCATTCCAAGGAGACATAGATCGATGACGGATCAAAGCGATTTTCACATAGGCGAGCGGGCCGAGGCCGCACCCGTCCCAACCCAGTTCGAACCGTCGCCGTTTCGCAAATCCCGCCCGCCCGAGCCGCTTTACTTCGAGGTCAATGTTGTTGCCGAAGCCCACGACCGGCAGAAGAAGTCGGGCGTGGTTCAGGTCAACATTCCCGGTTTCAGCCCGGTTAAGCTGTATTGCGACGAGCAGACGCCGGTCGGAGACGACACCGCGCCGCCACCGTTGGCCTTTTTCTCCGCAGGCATCGCCTTCTGTCTGATGACACACCTGACCGATATTCTCACAGCACGGAAAATCCAGGTCGATTCCCTGCGCCTCGAACAGCGGATCCGCTTCATGACCAATCTGGGCACGATGCGCGAACTCGGTCACACCACAGATGGTCGATGCGAAAAAGTCGAGACCCATGTCATCATCGAGAGCCCCGAATCCGAAGAGAGCATCCAGGCGCTCCTGGCCGAGGCGGAAGGCGCCTGCATGGCCCATTTCGCGCTGCGCAATCCGATCCCCTGGTCAACCCGACTTGTACACAACAACCGCGAATTGATTAGTAATGAGGGCTAGCGGATTGGTTCCGTAATTTGGCAAGCGGATTGATTGAAACAGTCGTGTCCCGGCACGTTCTCTAATCGCCTTGCATGACCCAAGCCACTCGTGCTGCCCTTTATCGCCGGCATCGGTTTCCCGCTCAGTCTGCGAATGGTCGAAGATTTGCCGGTGGCGCGTGGAATCATCGTCTCGCACCAGACAGTCGGCCTTTGCGCCGCGAAATTCGGTCTCCACTTTGCCAATGAAATCCGGCGGCGTTCATCCGGAAAGCTTGGCGACAAATGGTATCTCGATGTGCTGCTGCAGAGCCGCCGTCATACCAAGGTCGCCAAACTCTGATGCGGAAGCTTCTCAAAAGACAAGGTCATGCGCCACGCGTCATGATCACCGATAAACTCCGATCCTACGGCGCGGCAAAGCGCGATATCATGCCCGACGTCGAACATCGTTCGCACAAGGGATTGAACAACCGGGCAGAGAATTCCCATCAACCGACACGACCGCGAGAGCGGATCATGAAGGGTGAGCTACCCCCCGAAATTTGGACACTGACATAAGCTACGATTT
>TARA_R110002050_G_scaffold76618_2_pt1 | contig 22574 bp, 16 predicted proteins | sample TARA_R110002050 | Tara Oceans TARA_R110002050 (sample SAMEA4396988) | marine metagenome | biome: Polar Biome; feature: [DCM] deep chlorophyll maximum layer (ENVO:01000326); material: water (ENVO:00002006), including particulate matter (ENVO:01000060) such as... | depth 25 m
ATCCGCGGAAGATGGTCAATCCATCCCTGGAGTTTCTGTATCAGTTAAAGGGACCACGCTGGGAACCATTACGGACCTGGATGGCAGATACGTGATCAATGTCCCTCAGGACGCATCGACTTTGGTATTTTCTTTCGTTGGGATGCAGAGCCAGGAGGTTGCTCTTACCGGAAACACGGCCAATGTAGTGATGGAAGCTGATGTGGTTGGAATCAACGAGGTTGTCGTAACCGCAATGGGAATCAGCCGACAAGAAAAATCTTTAGGATATGCTGTCACTAAAGTCAAAGGAGAAGATCTGGTTAGAGCAAAAGATGCTAACATTATTAATAGTCTTACAGGGAAAGTTTCCGGAGTAAGAATTAGTCAGCAATCAGGGAGTGTTGGATCATCCAGTCAAATATTAATTAGGGGAAATACCTCGTTAGGGGGAGACAATCAACCTCTTTTCGTAGTTGATGGAATGCCTATAAACAATGACTACGTAGACAATGGTATTACCGCAGCCGTAGACTATGGAAATGCTGCGGCTGATATTAACTCCTTGGACGTTGAGTCAATTAACGTCCTGAAAGGTGCGGCAGCTACTGCCCTATATGGGGCCAGGGCAAAGAATGGTGCAATTATTATCCAGACGAAAAAAGGATCAGAAGGCAAAATCAGTGTCAGTTACAATTCTAGTATGCGTATCGACAAAGTCGCCAAGCTTCCAGAATATCAAAACGAATATGCACAAGGATTAGACGGGGAATACCTTTTAAAGGAATTTAATGGATGGGGACCCAAAATAAGTGATGTAAGTGACCAAAAATTTGAAGATTTTTTGGGCGATGAAGTTACACTAAAAGCATACCCAAATAACGTAGAGGACTTTTTCGACACTGGACTTACGCAAATTCATAACTTTGAATTAAGTGGAGGAGATGCCAACAGTGATTTCCGCATTAGTTACACCAACACAAACCAAACCGGGATTATTCCTCAAAGTGAATACAAAAAGAATGATTTTTCTTTCAATGTTGGGCGAGAACTTGATGACTGGATCGAAGTTAGGACTTCTGGAAACTACAGCAGAAGCACTAGAGACGGATTAACTGCTCAAGGATCAAACGATCCAAATGTCATCGTTGGAGATATATTGGGGATGCCAAGAACAACTGACATTAAGAAGTTGAGAAACAACACCTACAATGAGTTCGGGAACCAAAACTCATGGGATGGGGACGGAAGGACAAATAACCCCTATTTTATTCTTGATAATAATAAAATCACAAGTGATAATGAAAGATTCTATGGGACGGGAGTGCTAACCGTGACACCAACCCCATGGCTTACGATCAAAAATCAGACAGGCCTAGACTTTAATGTCGAAGAAAGGAAAACAGTCTGGGCAATGGGTACCATTGGAGAAGAAAAAGGGGCCTGGAATACGCATGTACGCCGCAACCGTGTAATTAATAATGACTTAATTGCAACAATCAACGCAACTATTACAAGCGATCTGAAACTTTCGGTATTAGCGGGTTATAACATCTATCAGAAGGAATTCGACCGCAAAAGTAATTTGGCTCAAGAGTTGACTGCGCCTGATTTGTACACTTGGTCAAACGCTAAGATAAATTCACCTACAAATTTCTACTCCATGAAGAGAATTCATGGCGTTTTTGGAGAAATTAGCACAGAATACAAAGACATGTTATTCCTATCTATTACTGGTAGAAACGACTGGTCTAGTACTCTTCCAAAAGAGCACAACAGCTATTTTTTTCCCTCTGTCAGCTTAGGATACATTTTCACCAGTAGCTTTGACGCTCCGGCGTGGTGGAACTTTGGAAAAGTAAGATTGAACTGGGCAAACGTAGGTAGTGATGAAGAACCATATCAGCTTGACTTCGAATACCTATCGCAAAGCACCTATTATTCTCAATACAGCTTAAGCGGTACTTTCCCTCATATGGGTGTAAGTGCGTTCTCGATACCAAGAACACTTCCAAACTCTCTGCTAAAACCTCAAAATCAAGTTAGTTACGAGATTGGCCTGGACCTTCGATTCCTAAACAACAGAATTAGCTTGGATGCAACAGCATATAAAATTGATACGAAGGATCAAATTATCGGAATTGATGTGCCTCTTTCTACAGGTTATTTTGCGAAAAAGATCAACGCAGGACTTGTCCGGAACAAAGGCATCGAAATTACTCTAAATGTGGTCCCCGTTAAAACGAGACGAATTGAATGGAATTCAAGTTTCAATTTTAGTTCGAATGTTAATACCGTTGAAGAACTCTTTGGAGACTTGAAGAGCTATGACCTAACGAGTGGTTGGTCAGGCCTACAAATAAAAGCAGAACCGGGAGAACCTATGAGCTTATTTGGGACTGCATGGAAACGCAATGATGCTGGTGAAATAATTATTAACTCCAGCACCGGTCTCAGAGAAATCACACCAGGTCAAAATCTTGGTAAAATTGATCCTGACTTTATGCTCGGATTTAATAATCTTGTTAGGATTAAAGATTTTATACTTTCTGCTACTATTGATTGGCGTCAGGGAGGAGTCATCTATTCAGGAACTGCTGCAACACTCCGCTCGTCAGGCATTGCTAAAGAAACCTTGGAAAATAGAGGAGAAACGTTTATTGACAAAGGTGTCAATGAAATTGTTTCAGGAGAAACCACTACTTATACCGAAAATACAACTCCTGTCAAGAATATGCAGGAGTATTGGCAACATACAAGTGCTGTGAGTAATACAGAAGGTAACGTTTATGATGCCAGCTATATGAAACTGAGAGAAATAAGTCTTACTTATACTTTGCCCGACAAATATCTGCCGAGTGATTATATTAAAGGGCTGACTATTGGCATTGAAGGAAGAAACCTTTGGAACATTGTTGATAACGTCCCCCACGTTGACCCAGAATTGAATTTCTTCGGACCAGGCGAAATCAGTGGAGGTGTTGAATTCAATAGCGTGCCAATGTCAAGAAGCTTCGGAGTAAATATTAAATTGAACTTCTAATTTCTAAGAAAATGAAAAAGCAAAAAATATTAATAATTTTTCTCTTGGCAATTTTCGTTTTGCCAAGTTGCGAGGACTGGTTGGATGTAAACCAGAATCCAAACGCAGTTTCGACAGTAGAGCCTGAATATTTATTTGGTTATGCAATTACAAGTTGGAGTGCAAACAGAACTGGAGGTGACAATTATTGGCCTATCGGGTTTATGAGTCAGCTGATAGCAACTGGAGGAAACTATGGATGGGGCTACGGCGAAGATCGTTATGATATTAGCCCTTACTCTACAGGTAATACCTGGAAAGTTTACTATGCAACTGCCGGAGCAAACTTCAAGAAGGCAATTGATATTGCGGAAGAACAGAATAAACCTAATGTTGCCGCTCAATGTAAAATTGCATTTGCCTGCATGTTTTACGAGTGTACCATGATATGGGGAGATGTGCCCTACAGCGAAGCATGGACAGATGAAAGTTATCCAGCTTTTGATTCACAAAAGGATGTACTTGAAGGCCTGGCTGCACTGTTAGATGAGGGAATTCAACAAATTGACAAAAATTCTCCTCAAAAAGTTATCACAGAGGACTTATACTATAATGGAGACTTGGATCAATGGATTAAGTTAGCAAATAGCATGAAACTAAAAATTGCGATGACCATGCTCGACTCAGATCCTTCAAAAGCAGATTTGGCAAATGATTTAGCATCTGCAGATTTGATCCTGACCGCAGCAGACAATCTAAAATTCCCTTTTGCAGATGCAGGAGGTAATGAAAACCCGATGTATAAGATATTTAAAAAATATTCAGGCGGGCAAAACGTATGGATGATGGCTAATAGCGTTATGCTTGATAGCATCATGAAACCGTTGGATGATCCAAGAATTGAAAAATACTTTGCCCCAGGTGATGAAGCAGAAGGTGAATACCATGGAGTCTACACCGCGACAGATGCTGATGCCACTACGGCATTAATGAGAGTGGGTACTGGAACTTCTATAGCGGCAGACTCACCCGATTTAATTATTAGTAGTTCAGAAATGAACTATTTCTTAGCGGAAATTTACTTGAGAGGTATCGGAACATCCCCTGATCTATTAAAAGCTGATCAGTTTTTCAAAACAGGACTTCGCCACTCACTGGAGTATTATAATGTCGCATCATCTGACATTGAAACTTTCCTCAGCAAGCCCGAATTGGATTTAACAACCTCCTCAGATCCATTGACAACGCTCCAGGAACAACAATGGATAGACCTATACAATAGAGCGCTTGAGTCATGGGTACAACAGAGACGTAGCGGAGTTGAAGGAAGTGAAGTGCCAGCCCTTAAAACGCCGAACGGAGCACCAGTGCCAGAAGGTGAAATTGCAAGAAGATGGCCCTATCCTGATGATGAACTAACTGGAAATATCAATGCTCCAAATGAAGTCCCACACTTATGGGATAATCTTTGGTTTGATAAGTAGAATCGAAATGCCAGAGTAGTATCTTTTCAGTTTCAAAGAAAAGTTCTCAGTTACTGCCGCTCCGGTTCTTTTAGATGAACTAATAAAAAAGGAAGTTCAATATGAGCTTCCTTTTTTTGTGCCTTTCCCCCTGCTTTTTAACCCTTTTCAGCTCGTTTAGATCCTCTTTCCATGGGTCCTCCGTAAGCCTATCGGTTCTAACCCAGTTCATGCCCATATTTTCTATGTATCTTCTATGTTTATATACCCATCATATACACGGAATATTCGTCGAAGATAAGGAGAGAAAACAGGGAGCCTGTCTGCCGGAGTAACCGAATCTAAAAGCGCATTTGAAGAGCAGTAACGAAAAATAAGGTCTAATCTAAATGTCACAACGCAAATAAATAAAAAACCCCGGCTGAGTTTCAGCCGGGGTTTTTTATTGATATTGTGAACCGTTTATTTGACTTCGCCGTTGGCAATTAACCATTCGGCAATTTGAACGGCATTAAGCGCGGCACCTTTTTTAATTTGGTCGCCCACACACCAAAAGGTAATTCCTTTGGGGTTTGTCAGGTCTTTACGCAAACGGCCAACATACACATCGTCTTTGCCCGCGACAAAAAGCGGCATCGGGTATTCTTTGGCTTCTGGCTTATCAACCACGGTGAGGCCTTCGAAATGATCAAACGCCTCGCGTACTTGCTGCAGGCTCAGTTCATCTTCGGTTTCAACCCAAATGGCTTCGGAATGCGAACGTGCCACCGGCACACGCACACAAGTGGCGCTCACTTCAGCATCGGTGTGCATAATTTTTTTGGTTTCCCAATTCATTTTCATCTCCTCCTTGGTATATCCGTTTTCAAGGAAAACATCGATATGAGGAATGATATTCATCGATAACTGATACTGAAATTTCTCGATGGTCGGTTCTTCGCCATTGGCAATCTGCCGGGTTTGTTCTTCCAGCTCGGCAATTCCCTGTGCTCCTGCACCACTGGCTGCCTGGTAAGTCGCCACCTGAATTTTGGTAATCTTCGACAGGTTTTCAATTGGTTTCAAGGCAACCACCATTTGAATGGTCGAACAATTTGGATTGGCAATAATATTGCGCGGACGGTTTTTTGAATCTTCCGGATTCACTTCGGGCACCACCAAAGGCACATCGTCATCGTAGCGGAATGCACTGGAATTATCAATCATGACCGCACCATATTTTGTAATGGTTGATGCAAACTCCTTGGAAATGGAAGCGCCAGCCGATGTCAAGGCAATATCAATATCCTTGAAGTCATCGTTGTGTTTCAATTCCTTCACAGTCAGTTTTTTTCCTTTAAAATCATACACTTTACCGGCACTGCGGGCCGATCCAAACAAAACTAACTCATCGAGTGGGAAATTACGCTCGGCCAGAACTTCCAAGAATTCCTGTCCTACAGCACCACTTGCACCAACAACTGCAACTTTCATAATTAAACAAATTTTGTTAATTTCAATTCATTATTTACGTTCTTCCGAACGTCGTATAAAGTCCGCAAAATTAGTAGTTTGCTTTTAAATTTTCACACAATGTGGCGTATAAATAGTGTTTTTATTTTTATGCTTTCAATATTATTAACAAATGAAAGCTACGGCACGGTCATTTGGGAGGAAAATTTCGACACGCCCAACCTGGGTGTTTGGGGTGACGACGATGGCGAAAGCCTGCATATTAATCTGAATCAAGGAGAAAACTGGAGCATCAATTTTGATGACTGCAGTCTGACGGACGGATATGACTACTACGTAAAAACCGTTTCCACTTCGGCTGGCAGGTTTGAGGCGCTAGACTGCGACGGCGGGGCCATTTGGGATTCGCCGTGGATCAACATCAGCAACTACACGGAGGTTAATTGTGAGTTGGAAAACAAAGAGCCTGCCGGAAATGAGGGCGAATGGATTTGGACAGACCAACAAAGCGATGGTACAAAATGCCAGCTGGATATCTACTCGTCAGGCTCGAACTCCACGACCAAAATGGCACGATCAAACAGTATAAAAAAGCATGCAGCCTCTCCTACCGTTTGGAATGATGCGGCCACCACGCTCAGTACAACCCCATAAACATCAACCAATAATTAAAACCCAATTTTTAATGAACTACAGCCTTAATTCGTTTGCATGGAAGGAAGTCACCCGGTCGTCGGCTTTTGGGAAAAGCGTGGCGACCACCATCATGCTCGGCTTTTTAGCCCTCTATTTTGCCATCAATTTTTTGGCCCTCGGTCTGATGATTCCCAAAATGATTGCTGAAAGATTTCCGGACGCCAATCCGGTGCAAATCTTCAACAGTTACCTGCTGGTCTATTTTGGCTTCGATTTGCTGTTTCGACAAGTTTTGCAAAGCTTGCCGACCGTCAGCCTCAAGCCCTTACTGATTCTGAACATCAAGCGAAGCCGGATTGCCCGCTACTTGTTGCTTCGTTCGCTGCTTCATTTTTTCAATTTCCTCCCCTACTTTCTACTCATCCCAATAACCTTTTCGCTGGTTGCAGCAAACCACACATCAGCCGCCACCTTCGCCTGGTTTGCGGGGATTGTCCTGATGATTTTCACCAACCATTTTCTAACCATTTGGTTGAAGTGGTGGATTAACAACAGCGGCTATGGTTTTTACATTTTCATGCTCGCTTTTTCGGCACTCTATGCCATCAACTTCTTCAAAATTGTTAACCTGACTGGCCTGTTTGGAAGCTACTTTGACCTGATATTGGCTAGCCCGGCTTGGGTGGTGGCTGCTGTTATCCCAATGGCTGCTGTCATTATTCTAAACTACAAGTTTTTACGCAGCAGGCTTTACCTCAACTTGGTTGAAAAGAAACAAAAAGACAACACCGTACGTGACTTTTCGTGGATGAGCCGGCTGGGCGAATATGGCAAATTCATCTCACTCGAAGTCCGCATGATCTGGCGAAACAAACGTCCGCGAACGTCCTTTCTGATGACGATCCTTTTCCTCTTTTATGGCTTGCTGATTTACAAAGACAGCGGCAATGGAATTCCCGATTTCATGTTTATTCTGGGAGGTTTACTCATGATCTCGATGTTTTCGATTTCTCTTGGACAATTTTTCCCGGCATGGCACAGCAACTATTTCGCGATGCTGATGACCCAGAACTTCAAAATGAAGCAATTTTTGCAATCTTTTTACTACATGAATGTGGCCATCTCCTTTGTATATTATTTACTTACATTGCCCTACATGCTGATTGACACCCGGATTGGATATTACCATTCGGCTATGTTGCTCTACCACCTTGGGGTGAACATGAACCTGATTTTTTTATTCGGAAAAAACAGCAAGCGTGCACTTGATCTAAGCAGCTCGTCCATGTTCAATTACCAGGGAATGGGTGCTGCCCAATGGCTGATCACCTTTCCGCTGCTGCTGGGGCCCATGCTGGTTTACCTACTTTCGAAACTGGTGCTGGGAGCCAACGGCGCTTTATTGCTGCTGGGTGGACTCGGTATTGCAGGAATCTTGCTTCAACCACAACTGTTCAACTACTTTGGCAAAGCCTATCTTCAACAAAAACATCGTTTAATCAAAGACTATAAAAACTCCTGATCATGATTGAAATTAACAGCCTGATAAAAGCATACAACAAGGAAATTGTTCTGAATATTCCGGAATTAACGATTCGTCAAGGCGAAGTATTTGGATTGGTGGGTAACAACGGTGCGGGAAAAACCACGCTGTTCAACTTACTGCTCGACCTGATTATGCCCAGCAAAGGGTTTGTAATCAGCAACCAAATTAAGGTGCAGGAGTCAGAAGACTGGAAGGCGTTTACCGGCGCCTTCATTGACGAAAGCTTTACCATTGGCTACCTGACCGCCGATGAATATTTTGGTTTTATCGCCGAGCTTCGCGAAATGAATCAAGCCGACGTGGACCAGCATTTAAATCGCTACACCGAGTTTTTCAATGGCGAAATCCGTGGAAAGAAGAAATTCATCCGTGACCTTTCAAAAGGAAACCAGAAAAAAGTAGGCATCTCCGCCGCCATGATGGGCAATCCCGGAGTGGTGATTCTGGATGAACCGTTTGCCAACCTCGATCCCGGGTCACAATTCAAACTGCGTCAACTGATCAAGGACCAAACCGCAGATTTTGGAACAACATTTCTGATTTCGAGCCACAACCTGGATAACATCACCGATGTTTGCAGCCGCATTGTCATCTTGGAAAAAGGCCAAATTGTGAAAGATGTTCCGAAAACAGCCACAACACTAACCGAAATTGAAGCATTCTTTACCGGTGTAAAGGAGGCAGTAGGATTTAGTATCGATTAAGCTTAGCCTTATTTTATGTTCTGCTAAAAAACTAAAATCAATGAGCACAGTAAAAATTAAAATCGCAGGAATCGCAATCCTGCTGGGAATAGTTGCTTCGTCGTTTCGTGGTGAAGCCTCAGAACTGGAGCTTAACACGAACTGGAAAATGGCCTCGATGGAGCAGGTGAATGCTTTGGGCGAAGAAATTTCCAACCCGAACTATCTTTTGAACGGATGGCAGGCTGCCATTATTCCGGGAACCGTACTAACCAACCTGCTGGAGCAAGGTGAAGTGCCCGACCCTTTTTATGGCATGAACAACGAAAAAATCAAAGACATTTACGAAACCGGGCGGGACCATTATACCTATTGGTTTGCGAATGATTTTTCAAAAAAATTAAAGGGCGACGAACAGGTCTGGTTGCATTTTCGTGGTGTCAACTATAGCTGCGATGTTTTCCTAAATGGCCGAAGGGTAAACGACGAGAGACACTACGGCATGTTTCTGCGCCAAACTTACAACATCACAAAATTGCTGGCTACCGATGGCAACAACCGGCTGGCAGTCATTGTATATCCTGTCGATCCGGTTGGTAACCCCAATGGCGGACAGGGGGGCGATGGCGAAATTGCCCGCAATGTTTCGCACCAATATGTGGCCGGCTGGGACTGGATTCAGCCTGTTCGTGACCGCAATACTGGGATATGGGATAAAGTAACCTTGGAAACCACCAAGCTTGTAAACCTTCAAAATCCACATATCGTTACGCATGTGCCCGGTATTCGTTTTCCAGGAAAAATGCAGGCTCCGGCTCACATCGAAACATCGGCCGAATTGGTTAACCCCACCTACAAAACTGTGAGCGGAAAACTAGTGGCTGAGCTCGATGGTATAAAAGTTGAACAAGCTGTATCGCTGCCGGCCAATTCAACTCAACTGGTAAAATTGCCCGAACTGCTTGTCGAAAATCCAAAACTTTGGTGGCCCAACGGTTATGGTGACCAAAATCGTTACAGCCTATCGATGAAATTCTTGATCAATGAGCAGTTGGCAGATGAGGAAACTCTCACGGTAGGTATCCGCGAAATTCAACGACAGTGGAACGAACGAACCCGTAGCATGCAAATCATGGTCAACGGCCAAAAAGTATTTATCAAAGGTGGCAACTGGATAATCTCCGATGCCATGCTTCGTTTCTCTCCGGAGCGTTACGATGCCGAAGTCCGCTACCACAGCGACATGAACCTAAACCTGATTCGGATATGGGGTGGCGCACTGGTCGAGCGACCAGCGTTTTACGAGGCCTGCGACAAACATGGGTTGTTGGTGATTCAGGACTTCTGGATGTCGGGCGATTGCAACGGACGCTGGATGGATCCGAAGAAGAAACACGACCAATGGACTCGCCGGCAATACCCCGACGATCATCAGTTGTTTATTCAGTCAGCTGCCGATGCCGTTAAGCTTATTCGCAATCACCCATCGCTGGCCATGTGGTGCGGGGGTAACGAAATAAAACCACCGGTTGATATTCTGGAAGTACTAAGAGATTCTGTATTGAAAGAACTCGACGGCACACGCTGGTTTATTGAGTATTCGAACTCCGACAGTATGTCGTATAACTTTTTGGGCGGAAATGGCGATGGCCCATACGGCATTCAGCCCGACTCCATCTTTTGGCAGCACCGCACCTGGCCATTCAACTCCGAAGTGGGCTCTGTTGGCGTGGGCGATGTGGAATCACTCCTTCGTTTTCTGCCTGAAGAGAACCAGGTTATTCCTACTGAAAAGCGTGGAACGGAGTCTGTTTCCGATCCGGTTTGGACTTACCACAAATACATTGGCTATGGCAATTCGATCGCAGCTTATGGCGAAGCAACGAACATGGAAGACTTTGCCCGGAAAGCCCAGCTCGTGAACTACAACCAGTATCGGGCACTGATAGAAGGATTCAGTGCACACATGTGGGACTGGTACACCGGAACAATCATCTGGAAAACTCAAAATCCTTGGACGGCGCTGCGCGGACAGATGTACGACTACTACCTCGATCCAAATGCCGGTTTGTTTGGACTGGGTGCAGGAAGCAAAAGCCTTCAGGCCATCTGTAACCCGGCAACGAAAATGATTTCGATTGTAAACAATGGGTTTGAATCAGAGAATGATTTGATGCTAATTGCCAAAGCATATGACATGGAAGGAAATGAGCGGCTCATCACCCAGGTTTTTGTCTATGTCGGCCCAACGACAACCAAAAAAATACTGTCGGTCGACCCGGCGCTTAAACGGATTGGTGAGCAGAAAGATGGTTCATTTCTCTTGTTGCAACTGCAAAATAATCAACAGGAAGTGGTGGCCGAGAATTTCTACTGGTTTCCGAATGCAGGAGGAAACTATAGCGGTCTGCAATCCATAGCTAAATCAAAGCTCGAGGTTTCGGCCAAAAGAAATGGGGACAATAAAGTCGTAGTTCATCTGAAAAATCCATCCGATGCTCCAGTCGCATTTTTCAATCGGCTGGCCATTGTCGATGCCAAAACCAACGAACGGATCTTACCGCTGTTTGCCAACGACAATTACGTTTCACTGGTACCAGGAAGCGAAAAAATCATCGAGTTGGAATGTCCACAGGCTGATTCAAGTAACTGGAAAGTTTCGATTGATGGGTGGAACTTCGACAAAAAGGACTTTCCAGTCCAGTAGGCAAGTCATTACCTCAATTCAAGCTGCATAAACAAACAACCTGCTGATGCAGCTCTTTTGATCCCGTACGAATGCAGCCCATTCGACATAGAAAAAGCGGAACGCCTAAGGTTGTTCCGCTTTTTCTATATCAGATCAGCTATAATCTGTTATTTCATCTTTTCGAGATACAGCTTTTTCAACTGCTGCAAATACTCCAGGCTTAATTTGTTACTGTAAATCCGGGCAAATTCGCGCAACCGCCCCTGGTGGTAGAAAGCGCCCACTGCAGCATCAAACTTACTCTCCTGCCAGTTGTATTTTACGCGGTTGCTCAAGGCATCGAAGGCCTCCCAACCACAATAAACCGGAAGTTCGATATAGGCATGAAACCGCTCTTTCCGATCCAGATAGATTCCTTCATCAATTTCTTCCAAAGTAAAAAACTTCACCACTTTGATACTGGCTTTTTCCTTCAGACTTTTTTTATTCTTGCTCAAAAAGTGAATTCCGTTATCCTCGTACGCTTTTTGCAGCGTACCAATCAGGTCATATCGGTTTAAGTGTCTTACCCGTAACACATAGTACGTTTTATCATAAATAGTCAAAAAACCCTTCCCGGCATCAAACTTTTCGTCGAACACTTTTTCCACTTCCTGTGTCGCACGAATAATGCTCTCCAATGGATAGTGTTCCTGCAGGGCAACGTACATGTAAATCGGCTTTGTGTCAAAAGGAGTTTCGTGATAATACCCCGGAAATGGCTCAAGCGACTCAAAAACGAGCGTCCCTGGCTCAATTTTATCATCAATCGTGAAAACGGTTTCACGTTTGTTAATCGTCCCAAATACCTCAATCGTGTTTTTTTGTTCCATAGTTCAAATTTTGAAGGATTGTTTATCTTCGTCAGCAATTATCGATTTTTATGAAAGCTGAAAAAATGATCGTTGTTGAACCTGTTGGACAGGTTGCTTTAGTTAGAAATGAACGCTCCCGTTATTTTCGGTTACGGGTAAAACCAAATGGACTTGCGCATGTTTCCATGCCTGCATTAGCGTCCGAATCGAAGGCCATCGACTTCGTAAAATCTAAATCGGCCTGGATACAACAACAACAACAAAAGATAAAAACAGGTTTAACCGTTTTTGGACAAGATAGCGCTTTTCGAACAAAGTTTCACCAATTGAAAGTAGTAAAAGTTGACCGCGCAAATGTTTCAAATTTCATTGGCAACGGTATCATTCAAATTAATATTCCGAGTCAATACGACCATCAACACCCATCCATTCAGCAATTTATACGCCGAACCCTAGTTGAGGTTATGCGGCAGGAAGCCAAAGTATATTTGCCTGTCCGCCTGCAGGAACTGGCTGACAAGCACCGGTTTGATTTTGAAAAAGTATTTGTAAAACATGTAAAAAGTCGCTGGGGAAGTTGTTCATCAACCAATAATATCAACCTGAACCTACACCTCATGCGCTTGCCAGAGCCTTTAATCGACTACGTAATCCTGCATGAGCTGGCACATACGAAAGAGAAGAATCATAGCAAAACTTTCTGGGATTTGTTGGACGTAGTTTGCCCCGGTTCGAAAAAACTGGACAGAGAATTAAAAAACTACCACGTGGATATATTTTGAACAGAAAAGCCGCTCAACTGCTTATTTAAATAAAAAGGTATGATGAACTGGACGGAATTGATTTCAAGTAAACGATTGGGAACCAAACCAGCCGTAAAGCAAACGGAACTCTATAACCGAACACAATTTCAGCGCGATTACGACCGGATGATTTTTTCGTCCCCTTTTCGGCGCATGCAAAACAAAACGCAGGTGTTTCCACTTCCCGGAAGCATCTTCGTACACAACAGGCTCACACACAGCCTCGAAGTAGCTAGCGTCGGACGGTCGCTCGGCAATATTCTCTCGGAAAAGCTGCAAGCTGCAGGCGAAAACAATCCGCTGATTACCGAACTGGGGTCCGTGGTTTCGGCAGCCTGCCTGGCGCATGACATGGGCAATCCACCCTTTGGACATGCTGGCGAAGAAGCGATTTCAAGTTATTTCAGAAACGGAAAAGGCCAAAACCTGCAACTGGTTTTGCAGCCTGAAGAATGGAATGATTTTGTGTATTTTGATGGTAATGCCAACGCTTTCCGATTACTCAGCCACCAGTTTAACGGACGACGCGCAGGCGGTTTTGCACTGACCTACACCACCTTGGCCAGCATTGTTAAATATCCGTTTGAATCCGTTGATATCAAGAAGTCGAAATTCGGATTCTTCCAATCCGAAAAATCCATCTACGTAGAAATTGCCAAAGAACTCAACATCAAACAACTGGCGGACAACCCGTTGAAATTTGTGCGGCACCCTTTGGTTTTTTTGGTTGAAGCTGCCGACGACATCTGCTACCAACTGATGGACCTGGAAGATGCACACAAACTCGGAATTTTAACCTACGAGCAAACGAAAACGCTCTTTCTGAACTTTTATGACCCGGCAACCGACACCGATTTGCTCGCCCGAATTGAGAATACGTTTCACGATGTGCTGGATCACAATGAGCGTATTGCCTATTTGCGGGCCGGAGTCATCAACAAGTTGGTTCACGAGTGTATGGAAGTGTTCGAACAAAATCAGGCAGCTATACTGGAGGGTACGTTCCAAAAATCGTTGATCAGCCAGGTTCAAGGCTCGTCAAAAATAGCCATGGATGAAATTGAGGCGCTTTCGATTGAAAAAATCTACAAACACCGCTCCGTCGTTGAAATTGAAATCTCGGGTCACCAAATCATCGGCACCCTGCTCGAATCCTTCACCGAAGCCATTCTTTCACCCGACGAGGGATATGCCAAACTGCTCATTTCGCTGATGCCCATCCAATACCGGGGCGACCACCAAACCACCTACGAAAAGGTGCAGTCGGTGATCGACTTTGTGTCGGGTATGACTGATTTATATGCCTTGGATTTGTTCCAAAAGATTAAGGGGATCAATTTGCCATCGTTAGGCTAAAGTTCGCCATCCCCCAGTTTTTCCCCACCCCTTATTTGGCAAGCTCACTTTTCAACAAGCTGACATTGTTTCTCAATTGCTCAATCGTTTCATCTTTGGCCTGAAGATCGACCTTGAGTTTTTGCACATCTGCTTTAACTGAAGCTAACTGTGCTGACAATTGCTCAATGTTTGCGTCTTTTTTATCTAGCTGCGACTCCAGAGTACTGTTTGCCTCACGTTGGCGGTTCAAGTCAAACCGAACCTCGGTAAGATCGCCATTCAGTTTTTTCACCTGCGACGAAAGACTTTGCTTATCGCTCTGCAACGAACCGATTTCCTCTTTGTAATTTTCCATCTGCTGGCTATACTGCCGCTTTTCGAATTCGAAGGCGTAAATCCGTTCTTCCAAGCTGGCATCTTTCTCCTGCACATTGGTCGAAAGGTCGTTAATCTGCCCATTCAATTCACTGATTAGCTGGTCCTTTTCAGCGTTACTCCCCATCAATTCCGTTTTGGTTTGCTCATAATCAGCAATCAGCTGCTCAATCCGGTCTGACTTGGCATTGGTTTCATCGGTCAAGTCGCGAACCCGTTGTTCAGCCCTCAATTTAGATGATTCCATGTCCAGGTATTTCTTTTTGGACACACAAGAGGAGAATAAAACTGCCACACAGGCAATCAATATGACTAGTCTGCTTGTTTTCATTTTAAATCTTTTTTCAATTGATGAGAAACCCAAAGCGATTTAATCCTAACTGTTTGTAAAATCAGGCGAATTAAACTTCAGATTTGTTTCATTTTAAACTATTTTTTCGTTGATTGGTCATTCAGGATAAATAACGCTGATCACATAAATATGTTATTCAATTTGTACTTTTAAATTTGTTCTGACGTTATAAGCTAAAAATAGGAAAAACTCTGAGCTAAAAAAAAGACATCATGAGAAATCTACTTATATCTTTCATTCTTCTCTTTAGTTTGCCTGCCGTGGCGCAACTTCAAGTTCTTAAAGGACGGGTGGTCGACTCGTCAACGCAGGCAGGGGTGGCCTACACCAACATTGGCGTAGAAGGTACGTTCTACGGAACAGCCAGCGATGCGCAAGGTTTCTTCGAACTCAAAATTCCGGAAGAATATAAAAACGATCAGCTTTTCTTTTCGGCTGTTGGCTACCAAAACCAAATGCTTCCTATTCCGGATCTGCTGAAAAAGGATTTTCTAAAAATTGCGTTGGCCGAACAAACCTATAACATCGAGGATGTGGACATTGCCGCTCATTCACGTGTTTTGTTCCGGATTATCAAAACAGCCGCTAAAAATATTCCGGCTAACTTTCATCAAGGGCCGCTGGGCGTAAAATTCTATTACGAAGAAGAGACCAAACCAAACAACGACTCCACGGAGCAGAAACGAGAAGCGGTTGTGGAATTGTATGACGAAACGGCCTACCGCTCACCTTCCATTACTGACGCATTTAACAAGCGAAATTATCAATTTAGCCAAGTGAAGAAGAACTTTGAATCCTACTCCATTCCGACTGGAAAAACCGGATTCGATGAGCTGCTTGAAATGGACATTGCCCGATTATCAAACGGCATTTTGAATGAAAAGCTACTGAATAACTTCGACCTGAAACTGGAAAACATCAGCCAATTTAACGGTGATTCTGTTTGGATTATTTCCTACAAAACCTCGAAGACCGACCTGGCACACACGGGCGACTACTACGCCACAAAGTACGACGGGCAAATTTACATCAGCCAAAATAATTACGAAATTTTACGGAATGAATGTGTCGTGGAAGCTAGTCGGAACAATCCTCATAACCGATCGCTGGCTACAACAAGCCAGGATCAAAACCAGGTAAGCTATCATTACACGGCCGTGTATCAACCACAAAACGGTAAATATTTCCTAAGCTATCTGGATTGCGACAAAACCTTTGTTGACGTCGACAACCAGCAAACGACCTACAGCCGTAAGGCCAGCGCACTAGGAATTACCACAAGCCCGGTAAAAATCAGCGGGAAAGATTATTTTGAAGACGAAACTTATGTGGAAAGCTTTTGGAAAAGCTTTGAGCGCCCCGAATAAGCGCTGATCGAAGCGAACGTGTGGCTCTTTTCAAAAGCATTTGCTAAAAACCGGGCCAATCGAAAAATAGTCGTTCGATGGTCGATTCGTAATCATTTTAAGTTGTGTCTAAACGATCAATGGCAATTAAATGACTACCAAACGACAATTATTGACCGCCCAAACAGGTGAGTTGGGGAACAAGTCATATTTATTCCCATAACAGCCAGTGAGTATACGTTTGCTCCGATTTTTATTCTTTGACTTCAAATAATTCCTTTTCATCCACCGCTTTCACCTGCAAGCTGTCCTTCAAGGTTCGGCTCACAATGTTGTAGGGCCCGGTAATCACTTCACTAGTGTCTTCAATACCTTGCAATATTTCAATGCTCATGTTATCCTGAATGCCGGTTTTCACCTGACGCTTGCGGGCAAGCCCGTCTTCAAGCACAAAAACCACCTCTTCCTTTTCAGCTTGTGTGGTTTCATCTCCAGCCCCACTGCTTTCGTCAACAAGCCGGGTAGTAACAGCCTGAATAGGGACAGCAATCACACCTTCGCGGGTTTCGGTCTGAATATCGACTGTGGCCGACATACCCGGACGAAAAGGGTAAATTTTCATGGCCGAACTATCAATCAAATCAAGGTAAGAATCCCGCAGCAACAGCACTTTAACGTCAAAATTGGTGACCTGGTCTGTTGAAGTGCCCACGGTATTGGCCGAATTGGCGATCTCAGTCACGACACCTTTAAACTTGCGCTTCAAATAAGCATCCACCTCAACCAATGCGGTATCACCTTTGGACACTTTAACAATGTCATTTTCGTTCACCTCAACCTTCACCTCCATTTTATCGAGGTTGGCCACCACCATCATTTCGGTGCCGGCATACATATTGGTTCCAACGACACGTTCGCCTTTCTCCACATTTAGCTGAGATACGACCCCGTTCATGGGCGCATAAATCTTCGTCTTCACCAACTGCTCCTCCGCTTCAGCAACCGACGCTTCGGCTGATTTAACGGCAAACTCTGCAGCCCGCACTTCGGCAGCAGCTACTTTGAACGCAGCCTGGGCGGTTTCAAAATCAGATTGGGGAACCGCTTGCTGATCAAACAAGGTTTTGGTTCGATTGAAGGCCAGCTCACGCTCAATCATTTGTGCCTGGGCTTGTGCCAGACGGGCCTTTGAAGAATTCAGTGCAGCCTCGGCCCGGTTCAGGGTCTGAATATAAATATCAGGTTTAATGACCACCAGCAATTGTCCTTGCCTTACTTCATCGCCTTCCTGGATATCCATTTCAATGATTTCACCCGAAACATCGGGGCTTATTTTCACCTCCGTTTCGGGCTGAACCTTTCCGTTAGCGGTAATCAACTCGGTGATGGTTTTACTTTCAATCGTCTGCGTGATTACTTTCACCTCAAAATCTTTCCCAAACCATCCTTTCTTTTTACCAACAACCAGTAAAATGATGATGATAACAAGAAACACGAGTAAATAGGGAAGCAACTTATTCTTTTTTGTTTTTGCCATGATGGAGTTGTTTGGTCAGTTCAACACGTCAATTTTTGGGTTGCCTAAATTTACACTAAAAAAACAACTTATGACAAACAAAAATTGCTGGTTTTCAATTTTATTGCATTCCTGCCCGCACACAAGCGGCAAGCCTGACACATTTAGGGACACCGACCTATTTTAGCACCAGCCGGGCAGTTCTTCGGCTTTTTTGTTCCAAAAAGACCTGCCGGTTATGTTTCATCTTGCCTAGTGCCTCATCATTGTAAAACCGGATAGTTGCCAAAATCAATCCGGTATTGTATAGCACATCAAACTCCTTTCGCAATTCAACAACCAGCGACTCCAAGCCAACTTCGGGTTCGTCAATACAGAGCGATAGATCAATCGCCGATTGTTGAATCAGGTTGACTTTAACGCGGCGTTTTTTAAACAAGCTGAATACTTCGGACAGTTGATCGATACCAATAAAAGAAAAGTCGGAAGGCGATAGGGTAATCAGCGCCTGGTTCTTTTTCAGAATGTAAACCGGCACTAAATCCAGTTGATGATCCACATCATGGATCATGGTTCCAGCCTGGTCAGGAAAATCGAACGGACGAACCAGCAGCGGAATCCGCTTGTTGCGCAGTGGCTTGATGGTTTTGGGATGAATGACTTTCGCGCCGGAATAAGCCAGCTCAATGGCTTCCTTGTATGACAGTTCTTCCAGCTTGACGGTATCGGGAAAATCAACCGGATCGGCATTGAGCACGCCCGGAACGTTTTTCCAGATGGTCACACTTTCGGCGTTCAGTAAATTACCCAAAATAGCAGCGGTAAAATCGGAACCTTCGCGCCCCAGCGTGGTGGTTTGGTTGGTCGTGGTTGACCCAATGAAACCCTGGGTTACATACAAGCCAGCATCCTGAAAGTTGAAATTGTTGTTGATCAACATTTCCGACCACTTATAATCGACGATAGCTTCGCGGTGGGTTTCATCTGTCCGCAAACTTTGGCGAATATCCATCCAGCGGTTTTTCAGGCCACGTTTGTTTAAAAACACCGAAATAATGGCCGTGGAAATTAACTCACCATAGCAAACTGTCTGATCATATTCGTAATCAAAATTCAACGATGGACTACCCGACAAGCGTTTTTTCAGTTCGGCAAACAACTGGTTCACCAACCCCAAGTCAGCGTCCTCCAGATTAAGATCGGCTATAATTCTGGCATGATAATCCTTAATCTTCTGGAAAATATCGTCGGTTCCCTTTCCTCGCTTGAAATAGCTTTTCACCAGCGTTTCCAGTTCGTTGGTGGTATTGCCCATGGCCGAGACAACGATCACTTTTTTATCGGGAAAGAGTTCAATAATCGATGCAACATTCTGAATAGCGCTTGCAGAGCTTACAGAAGCTCCGCCAAATTTAAATATCTTCATAGATTCAATTTTTCTTGAAAACTCATTGATGCCAAATTAAGCAGATTTAGCTGATCATAAAACCAACATTTATCAGGCTTCATTTTTATTTCAAGCTAAAAATAATGAAATGAATGACAACAAAGTAAAACTTTCGCCTGCTATTCGAAAAAACAAAGGAATCGTCCGGTGTTTGCAATGACCTACTGCATCAGAAAGTTTCCCTTCTTATGAATGATCCGCGCCCAGTACACGAAAGGCGTATCGGCGGCAGCAACAGCCCATTTCAAGAGATACGTGGTGATGAAGATCTCCCAAAGTACGCCTGTTTCAAAAACGCCCCAAAAAGCAATCAGGGTAAATACAACGCTGTCCAGCAACTGCGAAACCATGGTGCTCAAATTGTTACGCAGCCACAGCTGTCCCGGAGACGAAAAGCGCTTCTTCCAGAAATGAAAAGCCCAAATGTCGTGTCGCTGCGAAACCAGGTAGGCCGTCAGGCTGGCAATGGCGATTCGCGGCATCAACTCAAAAATGGTACTGAGCGATTCGTGCGTGGTGGCGGCAAACTCATCGCCTTGTAACGGAAGAAAGTAAAGTGCCAGGTTCATCAACAAAGTCATGGAGATCAAACTGAAAAAACCGATCCATACGGCTTTCTTCGCATCTTCCTTCCCGTAGTTTTCCGACAGGATATCGGTCACTAAAAAAGAAGTGGCGTACACAATGTTTCCCAAAGTAGCCACCAATCCGAACAGTTCAATGGTTTGAATAACCTGGATATTGGCCACAATGACTGAGATGGGGATCCACATAATCAATCCCCATTTCCCAAACAACTTATAGGCCGCAATGATTAACAGAAAATTAGCCAGCAGCATAGCCAGCCAGAGCATTTCGTTGTGCATTTTTTTAATTTTACATATCGCAGGGTGATGCCACCTGCAAGGTTCACAAAAATTTTCCACCGCAAATATACTTATTTCTGCAACATCAAACCACTCACCATCCTTCCGGTATCAACACCGTCGCGTCGTGCCGAATAAAAAAGCTGTCCGTGCGAAAAGGAGCAAAAGCCCATGATTTCAATCTGCTCATCCGGAACGCCTGCAGCAATTAGCAGGCTTTTATTGGCTTCCCATAAATCGAAATAGGCCTTTCCCTCTTCAACCGAGGGTTTCAACAGCTGCCGGTGATTGTCAAAGTTCTCCCGAACCGCCTGAATAACTTCATCTCCAACCTCATAGGCATGCAGGTGAATGGAAGGCCCAATGCCGGCCACAATATCCTCGGGAGCCGAGTCGAAGTATAACTGCATGGCATGCACCGTTTTAGAAACAATTTGACTAACCGTTCCCCGCCAGCCCGCATGAACCGCGGCAATCACCTGCTGTTCCGGATCGAACAGCAAAACAGGAACACAATCGGCCGTTTGCACGCAAATGCAAAGGTTGGCTTGATTGGTAATCAGTGCGTCCGTATCCGTAATGTCGCCCGCTACCGGCCCGTTCACAACCTCAATCTTGCTGCCATGCACCTGACGCGGAAATACCAACTGCGAGGGACGAATCTTTAACCCGCGAGCCAGCTCTCCCCGAAACGACTGATACGTTTCAGGTTGATCTCCGGTGAACCGCGATTTACCATCACCTCCCCACCCCTGCTTGGTTGATGTAAACTGAACCACGCCAGGCAGATCCAGCCCATTAAACTGGTAAAACATTTTTCCGTGAACCTCAAACTTTTTCATACTTCTGCTGCTTCCTAGAAATCTCAACACGATTTTGGATCAGGAGTTCAATCCCTCAGCTTATTTAGAAACGAAATCTGCCTCCAGCAAATTAAAAACAAGCGCGAGATGAGTAATTTCAGCAGGAAAGTAGTATTAGTATCATCACACCCAAATTAAACTAAAAGATGAAGATATTACTTGCAAAGCTAATCCTGTTCTTCCTGCTGGTGATTCCGTTCAGTGTATTTTCTCAGTCGAACACCAAAACCGCTTATTTCGAAAAAGATTCCATCACCCAAAAGGGATTTACCCTCGTTTACATCAACAAGTCAGAATCGTTCGATCCGGCGGTGGGACAAAAACTCAAGGACACTTTCTTTAGGGTTTACCCGCCGATGGTAAAACAATACAATAAAAAATCGGCCAGAAAAGTCACCTTCTTGATCGACCCTGCCTACGATGGTGTTGCTGCAACTTCATCCGATCGTGTCATATACAATCCCGATTGGTTCAGAAGAAACCCCAATGATATTGACGTGGTGACCCACGAAGTGATGCACATTGTGCAGGCTTACAGCAGAACTCCCGGCCCGTGGTGGGTAACTGAAGGCATCGCCGACTATGTTCGCTACAAATATGGGGTTGCCAATGCCGAAGGCAACTGGACACTCCCGGATGTAAACAAAAATCAGAACTACGATAATTCCTACCGGGTAACGGCCCGCTTTTTTGCATGGATCGTCAAAAACAAGAACAAGAAATTCATTGAGAAGATGGACCAGGCCATGCGCGACCATTCCTACAACGATGAACTGTGGGTTGAACTTACCGGCGGAACTCCGGCCTCTCTGTGGAAAGAATACCTCGCCAATCCGGCCATCTGAGGTGATTCGGGGTCCAATCATGCAGAGTCAGATCTGTTTTTCGCAACTCTCACAGCCTACTTCCTCTTTCAACCACCCAAAGGTGTTGGCAACACATTGGGGAGGGTAGACAGGTTTCTCCATACGCCTGTGGTTGGGTCTCCGCCCGAACGAATTCTCCGGGGGCTATTTTGAAATTCGTCGGTGACTTATTTCTTATTCTAACTGCTGTCCGTTGACCACAACGTTTTTCAGGGTCAAGCCATCAAACAAGTCCTGTTTCAGTTCGCCATTTTCAGCAGTGACTTCCACGTTCTCGAAGGTGAAATTCTTCAGATGATCGTATTCCGAAACATCGATATCGGCAAAAATCTTCGTGTCGAGTTTGATGTCGCGAAAAACAATGTGGTTGGCCTGCGACACCGGAGGCGCTTCGTGCCCTTTCAAGTCGAAGAACTGCCGCCAGGGCTTGGCGAACAACAGTCGGGTAGCATTGCCGGTAATCCCCTCCACCCGGATG
>TARA_R110002050_G_scaffold180202_3_pt1 | contig 22549 bp, 18 predicted proteins | sample TARA_R110002050 | Tara Oceans TARA_R110002050 (sample SAMEA4396988) | marine metagenome | biome: Polar Biome; feature: [DCM] deep chlorophyll maximum layer (ENVO:01000326); material: water (ENVO:00002006), including particulate matter (ENVO:01000060) such as... | depth 25 m
TCCTTTTGTGCACCGTGAGCGCAGCAGGGTAGATGGCATTTTAGTGGGCGCTAATACGGTAATTAACGATAATCCCCATTTAGGCATCAGCGAATTTGCTTCCCAAAAAAACATTTGCCGCATTATTATTGACCTACAAGGCAGGCTTAATCTCAATTCCCAAGTTTTTAGAGATGCCCATTTCCTTTACTTTTCTGCCGCAGCACGTGGTGTAGAAACGCAGGTAATTGCTGCAGAAAATCCGCTATCCGAAATTCTCAAGGTCCTACATCAAAAGGATATTCAAAGTATAATGGTAGAAGGCGGAGGCTTTACTTTGCAACAATTTATTGCCGCACAGCTTTGGGATGAAGCCCTCATTATTAGCGGTCCTCAGGCCTTGAAAGAAGGTTTAGCTGCACCAGAGATTGACGGCAAAATTACCGAAGACTACTATTTAAAACAGGATCATATCCAAAGACTATTTCCCCTATGATTTGGATTTTACTGAGCATCTGTAGCTCCATTTTAATTTTTGTGGTTTTCACCTACCTCAAGAAATTTTCGATCGATAACCTTCAAGCGATTCTGGTTAATTACCTCGTGGCATTCAGTATTGGTCAAGCCCAGATGGGGTTTTCGAAACCACTTGTGTCTGTTTTGGAACAACCCTGGCTTAACTCCGTATTGCTCCTAGGTTTTCTCTTTATTACCCTCTTTAACTTAATGGCTTGGGTGAGTCAGAATTTCGGACTTACCACCGTTAGTATCGCCGTGAAAATGTCAGTTATGGTTCCCATAAGTTTTGGCATATTCTATTACAATGAAAGTGCCTCGGCCTTAAAAATCAGTGCTATAATTCTAGCCCTTTTAGCGGTATGGATGTCCACCTACAAGCCCGCAAGAATCAAGTCCAATCCCCTTTCCATAATTTTACCAATACTCCTCTTTCTCGGCTCAGGCTTTCTCGATTCCTTTTTAAAATACAATCAACAAGAGCTAGTTCCCGCCGAAGATCAAGCCTGGTTTGCCAGTAGTATTTTCGGTTTCGCCGCTATTTTCGGAATCGTCGCTATAATTTACCGTTATTTTAAAATGCGGGTGCCACTGCAATTTAAAGCACTTTTAGGCGGCATTGCCCTGGGTGTTCCCAACTACGGCAGCATTTATTTCCTCTTACGCGCGCTCGACAGCCCGGGCATGGAAAGCTCAAGCCTTTTTGCGATTAATAATGTGGGTATCGTGGCCCTGTCATCACTCTTAGGCTATTTTGCCTTTAAAGAAAAGCTGAGTCCCATTAATATCGCGGGGATTATTCTCGCCATTATTTCTATCTTGCTAATAACTGTAGTTTTATGATTCAAGAAGCAATAGAAGGCGATCATTATCAAAGCATTAGCACTACAGGCGAAGCACTTTTTAAAGATAAAGGCTCCAAGTTTTTCGCTTTCGCTAGATGCGTAAAAAGTCTAGAAGATTTTCAAAGTTTTTTAGAGGAATTGAGAACGCAGTATCACGATGCTCGGCATTTTTGCTATGCTTATCGCTTCCAACCCAAGAAACCAGAGGTTCGTATTAATGATGATGGCGAACCTGCCCATTCGGCGGGAACGCCAATTTTTAATGCAATTATGAGTGCCGAACTTTGGGATGTTGCAGTAATCGTCGTGCGCTATTTTGGCGGCACCAAATTGGGCGTACCAGGGCTAATAAACGCTTATCGTGAATCTGCAGTTGAAGCTTTACAAAACTGCCAAAGAATTGACATATATTTATACCAATATTACGAATTACGCTTTCCTTACTCTGCCATGGCAGAAGTAATGAATATTCTACACCAGAGTTTATTTGAAATTGTTTCAGAAACGATGGATAAGGATGCTGGCTATGTTTTACGTTGCCGCGAAAGCAAATTAAATATCGCTCAAGAACAAATAAAAAACCTCTATCAAGGTGAATTAAAGGAAATTACCCCATGAGAAAACGATCATTCTTAATCGCTCTTTTAAGCATTAGCTTCGCTTTGAGTGCGCAAAACACTAAACAGGAAAGCAGTTTCACAGGCCTTCATCAGGCACCACTTTATGTTTCGGTTTCCCTAGATGAGCAGGAGTCAGGTCTTGCTCTTTTGGAAGAAAAAATGGCCCATGTAGACATTAATTTTAAGCCCACTAAAGTTTTAAAAAGTGCCGGTGGGACACACTTTTACTACCAAATAGAAAAAGATAATATTCCTTTTTACGGCCAAAAAGCGGTGGTACATGATTATCCTAATGGATTCGCCACCGTTCAATATCCCATTCTAAGTACTAATTATTTGGGTGATTTTAGCTCGGGTATCGATTTAGAAATGCTTAAAGGGGATTTGAAAGCCGACCGCTTTACAAGCGAACCTATTTATTGGGCTAATCAAAGCAGCAATTTTAAAGCACTTCGTACCGACTTTTTTGGTCAAGACGGTTTGCATTATGTATTAGTTAGTGCTGACGAGGAGATTTTGGTTTTAGAAGATCAAAGATTGTATTTCCAAGGCGTGGATAGTACTTGTACGGCGAATGTTTTTGCGCCCGATCCGCTTAGTACCGCTAATGTAAATTACGGCGGATTGTATGTGGATAATAACGATGGTCCCGTGCCGCTACTCGACTTAGAAAGACAAAATATCACTTTTAAAGCCGATTATAGCAATGGTTCTTTCCGCTTGCAAAATGCCGATCTTATGATTGCCGATTTCAGCTCCCCTTCTATTGCTCCGCTTACGCAAACGAGTCCTAACTTCAATCTTACCCGCGATCAAGATGGCTTTGAAGACGTGAATGCTTTTGCGCATTTATCTATTTTTAAAAACTATATAGATAGTTTGGGCTTCAGCTCAATTCCTGGTAATCAAATTCAAATAGATGTGCACGCCATTAGTGATGCCGACCAAAGTTTTTTTAGCAGTAGTGACTGGAAAATTTACATGGGTGAAGGTGGTGTTGATGATGCAGAGGACATAGATGTGGTAATTCATGAATATGGTCATGCGGTAGTTTTCGGTGCCGCTGCTAACACCAATCGCATTAATGAACGTGCAGGTATGGAAGAAGCTTTATGCGATTATCTCGCTTTAAGCTATTCAACCAAGTACACCAGCAACCAAACCGATCGTATTTTTAATTGGGATGGTCATAATGTGTTTTGGCCTGGCCGCGAGGCAACTAGTACTAAAAATTATCAAAACCTAAGCTTTACTGGGAATATTTATACCAACACCGACTTAATGGTGAGTTGCTTACGCGAGATTCTTTTCAATACTTCTCGAGCCACTAGCGATCAAATTGTTTTAGAAGCTTTTTTTAGTTTGCAAAACAGCAGTACCTACCGCGATTTCGCTTTGATGGTTCTTAATGCTGATCAAATTTTAAACAATGGCGTCAATTACAATATAATCAGAGATGCATTTGTAAGAAGAAATGTTTTAGCAAATAATTTTAGCCTGAACGAATCCCCGATAACAAATAGCAGCATTTCAGTGTACAATAGCTTTGCCTTCGCTTCAGGCGGAAGCTTATTTATTACAAGTACCGAAAGACTCAAAGCCTACCAAATCTTAAGTTTAGACGGAAAAATAATTCAATCAGGAGCTCTTAGCGGCAAGGAAAGTGAATTGCTTGCACCCAGTCTTAAAACTGGATTATATCTAATTAGAGTGGAGGGAAATTACTCGAGCGAGACCTTTAAGGTTTTCCGGAACTAAACTCAGATTCCATAGTATTTACCAAAGAGTGGGGAGCCCGACAAGGTTTCCCACTTTTTATATCAACAAAAACTAGTTCCACCTTCCCAAGGGTTAATAATTTACCGTCTTCATTATAAATCTCGTGCTCAAAAGCAATTCTAGTTTTGGGGATTTCAGCGATACAAGTTTTGATACGTAACAAATCATCATACCTCGCCGGAGCAATATATTTCACTTCCAACTTCAAAACAGGAAGCATAACTCCTTCCTCCTCCATTTTTTTATAACTTAAACCTAAGGCTCTCAAGGCTTCAACCCTTGCCACCTCAAAATATTGGGGATAATTACCATAATATACAACCGACATTTGGTCGGTTTCTGCATATCGAACACGAAGTTTTGTTTCTGAAAAATACATTTTCTTAGACCTTGATTATTAGGTTCTTTCGCCCGTCTAATGCGGGATACAGCGCTATAATGCCTTGCTTAATGTCCGACAAATAAACTAGATAGTCAATACCAATTTCATTTTTTTTATCACTTTTTTCTCCACACTTTTGTATGCCGAAAAGGGAGGGTGCGCATTGCCGCCAAAAGTGCAGATTGAGGGGTAATTAATAGGGAAGTAATTAAAAAATTCAGGTGTAAGAATGGAATTGACTGCAAAAACGGTTTGGGATAATTGTCTCATATACATAAAAGATAATATCTCATCTCAAAGCTTTAAAACTTGGTTTTTGCCTATCAAGCCACTAAAACTTAAGGATAAGGTACTCAGTATTCAGGTACCAAGTAAGTTCTTCTACGAATGGTTGGAAGAAAACTACATTAAGTTGTTAAAAAGTGCAATTAGCAAAGAATTGGGTGAAGATGCCAAGTTGGTCTATAGCATCGTGATGGAAAACACCTATGGTAATACTAACCCGATTACGGTTAAAATACCGAGTAGCAACCGCGGTAGCATCAAGAACCCAAAAATCAACATGCCGCTAGAGATTGGTGAGAACAGTGTTAAAAACCCTTTCATTATTCCTGGCCTACGCAAAGTTCACGTTGAGTCTCAGTTAAACCCTAACTATACCTTCGACAATTTTGTAGAAGGCGATTGTAATCGTTTAGCACGATCAGCTGGTTTTGCAGTTTCTAAAAAGCCCGGTGGCACTTCTTTTAATCCGCTATTACTATATGGTGGTAATGGTTTAGGTAAAACGCACTTAGCCCATTCTATTGGTATCGAAATTAAAGATCGTTACCCCGAAAAAACCGTCCTGTACGTTTCTGCTGAAAAGTTTCAACAACAATTTATTGAAGCTGTACGCACCAACAATAAGAATGACTTTTTACATTTCTATCAAATGATTGATGTGCTAATTGTAGATGACGTTCATTCATTTGCTGGTAAAGAAGGTACCCAGAGCGCCTTTTTTGAAGTCTTTAATCACCTTCATCAACATAGCAAACAGGTTATTTTAACCTCCGATCGTGCTCCAGTGGACTTACAGGGTATGGAGCAAAGATTACTGTCGCGCTTTAAATGGGGTTTAAGTGCAGATTTACAGGTACCCGATCTAGAAACCCGTATTGCGATCTTAAACCAGAAACTATACAACGACGGGGTAGAAATGCCTGTGGATGTGATTGAATACTTAGCCTACAGCATCAACTCTAATGTGCGTGAATTAGAAGGAGCATTGATTTCACTTTTAGCCCAGTCTTCTTTAAACAAGAAGAAAATCACCGTTGAGTTGGCTAAGCAAATGATTGATAAGTTTGTTAAGAATACAACGCGTGAGATAAGTATCGACTATATTCAAAAAGTGATTTGCGACTATTTCGATATGCCAATTGAACTCTTAAAGTCTAAAACACGTAAAAGAGAAATCGTTCAAGCTCGTCAACTGGCCATGTATTTTTCTAAACAGCTAACCAAAAACTCTTTAGCAAGTATTGGTGCTCAGTGCGGAAACAAAGATCATGCTACAGTATTACATGCGTGTAGAACGGTAAATAACCTCACAGAAACCGATAAAAGATTTCGCACCTACGTTGATGATTTGCGGAAAAAATTGACGCTTAAGTAATGTCCCAAACTATTTTGAATGTCTTAACTAAATTTAGTAATTTCATTCAAAATAATCCACCTTGAGAAATGGCTGAGGACTTGAATTGTGTATGGATTGTAGATGATGATTTAATTGCTCGTCTCTTAATCAAAAAACGTTTACAAAAAGAAAAGTTTAGTACTACTATATTTGAGTTCGAAAATGGTGAGGATGCCTTAAATGCCTATCTAAATATAGATGGACAAGTTGCTCAGCCTGACTTAATTCTTCTAGATTTAAACATGCCGGTAATGGATGGATGGACATTTTTAGAGTCGATAGGCAAGCATTTGCGAGAAAAGCTACCCTTGCCTACTGTTGCCATTTTAACCTCCTCTATCGACCAAGAAGATCGCGATCAAGCTAAGCCTTATACCAACGTCATTTCCTTCCTTAAAAAGCCACTAGACCTCGCCGTCTTAAAAGAAGATTTAAAACGGTATGCCTCTTAAGTGAAATTGTCGAAAAATAGCGTTCCTCCCTTTTGGATTGTAAACTTTGGTGTGCCCATCCAAACTATTCCAAAAACGCATTATTCTGAGGTAAAACACATAGATGAAATTCCACAAGACCTCAGTGAGTTAACTGAACTGGTTATTCTGCTCGACCAAAAATACTTTGAGGACTATCAAACCTTGCGACATAAAAATTACAAACTGATTTTGGTTTGTAGTGAAGAGCAAAGCCCGCCTCCTAAATTATTCCAAGAAGCAAGCTACTGTTTGGCCAAGCACGATGATAAATTAATTCTTGACTTGCTTCATCCCTATCTTTTGCAACTCAATAGCAACAGTATTGATGAACCGCGACAATTGCATTTAATATGTGATGAAGAGGGAACTATCCTTTACAAGGATAAATGTATTTTCTCCTTTTTTAACCTTCCGGTGGGACCTCAAATCAAACACTTTTCTGAAATTCCTCTTAAGTTTCGTTTCGGAGAGTTAAAATCATTTGAACCCTTGGATGGTTTACTAGAACTAAACCGCGTCGATAGATGGCTGAGTTTCCGTTCTACTAAAAAAGTGGATGTATTTAGAGTTTACGTTACTAAAACCAGGAGTAAAAAAAATCCCCAAGTACACCAAGCATTTACCTTTAATTTATGGCCCGAAAAAAGCCAATTAGAGGAGAGCTACAAAGCCAATGTAAACGCCTTTACCAGCTTATTAGAAGAGAGCTTCGATGCTATACTAATATCTGACGCTTCGCGCATTATAAAATACGCTAGCCCAGGTATTACTCGCCTTACGGGTTATAAACCCGAAGAGTTAATTGGATTAGATACTGCCGATTTCACCCTGCCGGAAGATGCAATTAAAAGTCATCCCGAAATTGCTTTGGTGCGCGCTTCTTTAAAAGAAAGGACCATTGTACAACACCGTATTCGTCATAAAAATGGAAGCTATATTTGGATAGAAGTAATTGTTGCCGATCGGCGCAATACTCCTGGTATTGACGGTATAGTTTCTAGTATCAGAGATATTAATGCCGAAAAAATCAGCCGCCTTGAATTAGAAGAAGGTAATCTGCGCTTTGAATTAGCAAGCAGAGCTTCCAAAGACGTGCTTTGGGATCTCGATTTAGATTCCCGTCTTATTCATTGGGGTGAAAATGTAGAAGACGTTTTCGGCTGGAATGCAGAAGAGTTAAATACCATTGATAAATGGATGGCTAAAATTCCCAAGAAATTCCATCGTTTGGTAAATAAAAGTTTTGATTCGGTCTTTAAAGAGGGAGATGATTTCTGGTCTTCGCGATACGACTTTAAAACTAAGGACGGAAAGTTAGCAGCCATCGAGGATCGCGGATATGCTTTAAAAGATGAGCAGGGCAAGGTTTATCGTCTCATAGGAGCAATGCACGACATTACTGATACTAAGGCATTTGAAAACCAATTAAGCAAAGGAGAAGAAAAGTTTCGACGACTTTTTGAAGAGTCTTTAATTGGTGTTTCTCTCATTAGAATGGAAGACTTTCTTTGCTTAGACTGCAACCAGGCCTTACTGAATATTTTAGGCTATCGTCGCGAAGAGCTACTGAAAATGTCACTCTTAGAGCTAATCCCAGAGGATAATAAAGAGCTATTTTATAAAGAAATAAATGCCCTTAATAAAAGTGAAGGCGCTAGAAGCTTTCAGTTAGACTTTATCCGTAAAGATCAAAGTATTATCAAGGTGGCGCTCTCTTCCTTTACCATTGAAGAGGAAAATAACGAAAGTAGCGCTTGGATGCATATTTTAGATCTATCGCCCATAATAGAATCTAGTGCTGCCTTAAAAGCTGCCGAAAACCGCTTTAGAAGTTATATTGAAAAGTCAAGTGATGTTTTCGTTACTCTAAATGAGCAGTCTATCTATGAATATGTTTCTCCTAATATTATCAAGCTCTTGGGCTATCAGCCCTCAGAGGTAATTGGCCTGCACAATTTTGATCTAATTCACCCCGATGATCACGAGTCCGTTATTAAGGCCTACTCAGAGGCCGACGGCGAAATTGGTAAGGTAACCCGTTCCATTTTTAGAGGCCTTCACAAAGATGGCTCAACCCGGTGGGTGGAGGCAAATGGTAAAATAGAAAACACTAATCAAGGACTGAAAGCCTTCATTAATATACGTGATATTGAAAAGGAACACCAAAATGAAGAGGAACTACGTAGACTTTCTATGGTGGCCAATAAAACCGAAAATGCGGTTATCATTACCGATGAAAAACTCGCGGTAGTTTGGGTTAATAAAAGTTTTGAAAGCCTTAGTGGCTATACGCTGCAAGAAACGACTAACGAAATAATTACTGGCAAACTATTTACGCGAAAGGTCGCGCAGAAATTAGAGGCCGAATTAGTAAAAGGTGAAGCTTTAAAATTAGAGCGTAAGGGCAAGCATAAAATGGGACGCAAGTTTTGGCTCGATTTAAACATTACGCCAGTTTACAATGCAGAAGGGATATTGCAGAACTATATCTTCGTGGCATTAGACATCTCTAATAAACGCAAGCAGAATAAGCAGATTGAGCAAAATTTAAAATTAATTAACGAGCAAAATCATCGACTGAAATCATTTGCCCACATTAGCTCGCATAGCTTTTTGGCGCATTGTCAAAACATAGAATCTTTAACTAAGGAACTGAAGAATAGTCATAATAGCCTCATTCAAAATGAACTCGTGCAAATTTTAACGCAGACCACTCACAGCCTCAGCACGTCCTTAGCGAATTTTCAGTCTATCTTATATACCGAAAGTCCAGCTCAACAAAATTTAGAAGACTTAAACGTAGCCGAATTTGTAGAGAAGGCCAAAAGACTATTAGCACGTGAAATAATTGTGAAGCTTGCCAATATTGAATATCAAGGAGATCCTAACTTTACGGTGCCTTATTTTCCTGTCTATTTAGAAGATAGCTTATATACACTTTTTGCTCAAGCCTTAGCCGAAACTAGCTCAGAAGCATTTGACCTATTTATTACTACGCGTAAAGATGCTTCTTACCGTATAATAGAACTGCAGTTACCTCTGGGATTAAAAAAGAAGAAAAAGAAAAGTTTGACTAGACCGCCTAATTTGCTTTTCAGTTTCTTAGAAAGCATAGAACTTATTAAGAGCCAACTACATAACTATGGTGGTAAATTAAAGTTAGAGCCACTCGATAATTTTGGAATGCTTCTATCTTTTTACTTCAAAGATTCTGATTAACTTGAAAGCTAAATGCAATTCTTGTGAAAAAAATACTAATGGTTTGTTTAGGAAATATCTGTCGCTCCCCCTTAGCAGAGGGATTACTCCGGACTAAGGTTAATCCTAGAATGGTGGAGGTTGATAGTGCCGGCACGGCAGCCTATCATATTGGAGAGGCGCCCGATATCAGAACTATTATGCATGCACGCAAAAAAGGACTCGATATAAGTAAATTTGTAGGCCGCAAGTTTTCGGTAGAAGATTTCGATGCTTTTGATTACATCTTTGTGATGGATCACTCTAATCTTCATAACGTTAAAGCCCTAGCCCGAAATCAGGCGGACATAGATAAGGTAGACCTCATTCTGAATCAAATAAGCCCTAATGGAAACCAAGACGTACCCGACCCTTATTACGGCGGCGATGAAGGCTTTGAAAAAGTTTACCGTCTACTGGACGCTTCTACCCAAATAATAGCAGAAAAAATTGACAATGGAACACTCTGATTCGCCGGGAAAACTCTACTTAATTCCCTCTTTGATGGGAGAGGTGGAACCTTTAGAAGTGCTGCCTTTAGCGGTGAAAAAGGTTTTAGACCTCTGCGACCATTATATTGTAGAAAACGAAAAAACAGCTAGGGCTTTTATTAAAAGGGTTTTTCCTGCTAAAAGTCAAAGCGATTTAGTTTTTTTCGTAACGAATAAGTTCAGCGATCCAAGCGAATACCCCTCTTATTTAGAGCCTTGTTTAAACGGTGAGCACATGGGAGTAATTTCCGAAGCAGGAGCGCCTGGTATAGCCGATCCAGGAGCCGAAATTGTAAACATCGCCTATTCTAAAAACATAAGAGTAGTGCCTTTGGTTGGCCCATCTTCCATTTTCATGGCCATGATGGCCAGTGGTATGAATGGTCAAAACTTTGCCTTCGTTGGTTATTTAGAGTTGGATGCTTCCGAACGCAAAAAGAAGATTAAACAATTGGAAAGTCTCAGTCGTAAAACTGGGCAAAGTCAAATCTTTATGGAAACTCCCTACCGTAATGAAAAGTTATTTGACGATTTAATGAGCAACTGCAATCCGCATACACGCTTATGTATAGCTCGTGAGGTGAGTTTAGCTACAGAATTAATTAAATCGATGACAATCCAAGAATGGAAAGCAAATAAACCTGACCTTGAGAAGAAACCAACAATCTTCATTATTGATGGACGTTAAAAACCTAAGTTAGACTTATAGTTAGAGCATCACATTTTTAGTCGCTCTTGCTTGAAAAGCAGATTCCGTGGCTACTTAAAACTTAAATTACTGGGGATTTTGGTCTGATTTAGCCATCAAATCAGGTTCATACTTAATCAATAAGAAACTTTGCCAGAACCCTTCTTAATTCGGAGAGTTCGATGGGCTTACTAAGGAAATCATCCATTCCGGCCAATAAAACACGCTCGCGTGACTCTTTAAACGCATCTGCCGTAAGAGCGACTACTGGCGTGGGATCTTGCACTAATAAAGCCTCTTTCTTACGCCATAACTCTATCGCCGTTATACCATCCATTATTGGCATTTGCACGTCGAAAAAAACCAAATCAAAAAACTCAGATTCTAGAGCTTTTAGAGCTTCCACCCCATTTTCAACAAATAGTATTGAAGGATTCCAGCGTTCTAGCATTTTGCGTAGAACCAGTTGATTCATCAAGTTGTCTTCCGCCACCAATAAGCGTTTGCTACTAATGCTGTCAAAGTTCTTCGACCATTGAGCATTGTCTTTTTCCACTCTTGGCTCAAACTCGTAGCCAAAAGTTAGTTTAAAAAAGAAGGTGCTGCCTTCACCCGCTTTACTTTCTAACCAAATCTTTCCCCCTTGAGCCTCAATAAATTTACGTGTGATGGTTAAGCCCAATCCCGTGCCCCCAAATTTTCGTGTGGTATCATCACTTTCTTGCGTGAAACTTTCAAACACTGTTTCCAGCTTATCCGCAGCAATTCCCGCCCCGGTATCTGATACGGCAAAAAGTATCTCTATACTCTTATCGTCCTGCGATTCAATTTCTGCTTCTATTAAGATTTCACCTTGCTTGGTGAATTTCACGGCATTACCTACCAGATTCAAGAAGATCTGATTTAGTTTGACGCGGTCTCCTACTAAAAATGGAGGAATGCCATCTTCAGTTTCAATTTTAAAATCGATTCCTAACTCGTTCAGCTTAAAGCTAAAAGTTCTTTCGATGCCGCGTAAAAGGTGATCTAAGTTGAAAGGAATCTTCTCAAAACTTAGTTTACCCGCTTCTATTTTCGAAAAGTCTAGCACTTCATTAACGATACCTAAAAGTGTATCGGCCGAAAATTTCATGGCTTGCAAGTAATTTACCTGCTCCGTTTTAGGGTCTTCCTGAAAGAGAATATTGGTTAAGCCAATAATGGCATTAAGCGGGGTGCGTATTTCGTGACTGATTTTTGATAAAAACTCAGACTTGGCAAGGGTCGCCTTTTGTGCAATATCGCGAGCATTAATCAATTCCTCACGGTACTGAACGCTCTCGGTTATTTCCAATGCGTAGCCTATATACAGCTCAATATTTTCATCTTCACCAAAAACCGGTAAAAGCCTTCGTAAAAAGAATTTCTTTTCCTCTCCCTCTCCTACTTCCTCAACCCACTCGCTTAAAGTCTTAGTTTTTTGAACCTGTAGGTACATGCTTTGCCTATTTTCGGCAATAGATTTTGGCTTTTTTTTAATGCGACAAAAATCAAAGTCATCGCGACCAATTAAATAATCGCGAATTTCCTCTTTCTCCTCTACTCTTGGATTTATATAGATGAATTTGAACTGACTATCGGCAACTACAATTTCGGCTGGAACATTATTAAGAATGCTTTCGTAAAAATTACGATGACGACGCAAAGCCGTTATACTGGCATTTAGCCTTTCATTAGCTCTCTGATCTAAAGACTGTAACTCTTTCCGACACTGCAAAAGCTCCGCTTTACTTTGGGCATAATCCCTTTCTAGCTTCAACACTTTTGCTCGTTCTTCTTCTAAAGCGTGATTTAAATCTTCGATTTGATTCATCAATGCAGAATTTGGCAAAATTCTAATTTAGTATTATGTTGAGCTTGTTTCAGAATTTGAAGCGAAGATATTTAAAAGTACAGCTCATTGGATACCTCCACCGAAGGTATAAAAGATTTTTGCTGAACTTTTAAAGTAGACAAGCTCTCATGTCCGTGAAGACTCATAATCATTTCGGAGTCTAAATACACTCCAAAATCTAGGTCCATTGAGAAGCCCTTAATTGTGTCCATTGTTGATTTCATTTATCACCCTTTTACAGAATTTAAAAACTGGTTTCTTTTAAGCTGTGTCCTTTAGTACTTTGCGGGTGCTTTAGTACTTTGCGGGTTCACTTAAAGCTAATTTTACCGATTTCCTTTAAGCGAATATACAAGAAATAATAATATTTCTAAACCCTGTGTATCAGTAACAAAGAAATCAACAACTACTAATTTTCAATATCCAATGGAAAGACCAGTTATATACTATGTTTTTGATGTGTTATGCAGTTGGTGTTATGGCTTTAGCCCAAATATCAAAAAATTGCAAGAAGAGTATAAAGATCAAATTGACTTTAGGGTAATGTCTGGAGGCATGGTAATCGGCGACCGCGAAGGTCCCATAAGGGATTTAGCCCCAGAAATAGTAGATACATTTAAACGTATTGAAGAAATGAGCGGGCAGCCATTTAGTCCTGAATTTTATGCTTTACAAGAAAAGGGTGATGCTATTCTAAGCTCTTTACCAGGCGCATTAGCCTTGGCTGCTTTCCGGACCTATCAGCCCGATAATGCAGTACAATTTGCCAGTCGCATGCAAGAGGCATTTTATCAAGAAGGCTTAGAACCTGCTTCGGCTAAAACCTACGGCCATTGTGCAGAAGATTTTGGCATGAATGCGGAAGACTTTATGAAGTTGATGGTAGATAAAGATCGCTTGGAGTTGGTTAAAGAAGAATTTGCCATAGTCCGTAAATGGGGCATTGCAGGATTTCCCGCAGTTATATTACAAGAAAAAGACAAGGCCTACTTATTAGCACGTGGTTTTACGGATTATGAAAGTTTAGAGAAAAATTTACTTCAAATGAGTTTGACTATAAATTAAGCTAAGTTCAACCTAAAAATAATGCTTCGAGTTCAATAAATGGAAAAGACTAATCTAGATTGTGAAGCAGTAGTAGGCTACCGCAATTGCGCCAGATGCAAGATTTTTACTTTTAGTTGAAAAAACCTCTAAGCCCTTTAGCAGGAATAGTTTTTTAGACCTTAACTGTTTACCATCGTTCGCTATTGCTTCAGCGCCTTGGCTTAAAACCCACTAATTATAATAGGTCTGAGGCCTAATTTCACGGCGAACACTCCTAAGTTAATCTTATCACTCCTTAAAAATTGAAATAAAAAAAGCGGCAAAGTTTTAACCGAGCCGCTTTTTTATATTTTAGAATTGGGCTTCTGCCCTGATTCTTTTATTCTTCCATCAGTGCATCCTCAGCTACTTTGGCAGCTGCAACCCGTGAAGCTACACTTTCTGTAACCAAGTCCATTTCGTCTACTAAATACCCTGCTCCTGCAAATTTGTCGACGATAAAAAGGACGTAACGTAAGTCAACCATGATATTACGACAACGGCGCGTATCAAAGTACATATCACTCATCACTCCTTCCCAAGCGCGATCAAAATTTAAACCAATAAGCTCACCGTATGCATTCAATACTGGGCTACCGGAGTTTCCCCCAGTAGTATGGTTTGTGGCCACAAAACAAACTGGCATTTTACCATTCTCCCCATAAAGGCCATAATCCTTCGTATTATAAAGTTCTATTAAGCGGCTCGGTAAATCAAATTCATAATCGCCTGGTACGTATTTTTCCAACACTCCTTCTAAATAAGTACGGCTCTCATATTCAACGCCATCGCGCGCATCATATGGCTCAACCGTTCCATAAGAAACTCTTAAGGTACTATTGGCATCTGGGTACATTGCTTTTTGCGGAAAGGCAATTTGCAATGCCTTAACATAACTTGCCTGCAATTTCTCAATTTCCGCATCTTGTTCGGCCACTGCAGGATTTAAAATTGCTACAAAATGAGTATACATTGCTAGGCTTAATTTATAGGCCTCTGAATTCAGTAAAACCTTGGCCGCCTTATCCGGATCCGTCTCTAATAAACTTTTAAACTCTGGATCTGCCAGAGGGCTTTTAGCAAATAACTTGCTTATATATTCGGCTCTATCCTCGGCGTCTTTTTCTCTGAGCTCATTGATGATTTCGGGCAAATCAGTTTTAATGGCATCTAAATAAATCGGGATTATTTTTTGCGCCACTTCTGCTTCTAAATTCGCATCATAATCTTTCATAAAGCCTCCTAAACGCTTGGCTAAACGCTCGCCTTCTTTTTGCTTTTCTTCAGCGGAAGCGTCCTTTTCAAGATTATCTACCAAACGAGAATAAGCTAATAAATGGCGGAAGCTCTCTAAGCCGTAATACCCAACTTCTATATAGGCATAACGCTCCAAGTAAAACGGCACCCTTTTTTCGTAGGCTATAACCATTTCCGGCACTAAATGCTGATACTCGGATATAGCAGGAATTTTACGTGAAGCCTTGGTAAAGCGCACTTCCTCCTTGCGTTTTTCAATAATACCATTGGTAGCTTCTACGCCAATAATTTCACCTTTCCATCTTTTCCAGCTGTTGCTGATGCGTGCATATTTACTAGCGTACTTTAACCGTGTAGCCTCATCCACACGCATCTTGGCATCTAAAATGGCTAAAATTTCATCGCGAATGGAAATTCTAAATGGGTTGTATTCGCTAACAATATTATTTACTTCTGAAGCGGGTAAATATTGTTGGGTACTTCCTGGGTAACCATAAACCATGGTAAAGTCTCCATCATTAGTACCAGCAATATTCACTTTTAAATGCTGGGCTGGCGTGTAAGGAACATTGTTCACATCGTATTCGGCAGCTTCATTATTCGCATCTGCATACAAGCGAAAAATGGAGAAATCGCCTGTATGACGAGGCCAAACCCAATTGTCGGTATCGGCACCATATTTTCCGATACTACTTGGAGGTGCGCCCACCAAACGCACATCGCGGTATATAGCTTTGCTAATTAATAGGTATTGATTACCAAAGAAAAAGTCTTTGATCTCAAAATCTAAGTTCGGCTTGGCCTCCTTTTGCTCTTCCAAAATTGCTTTAATATTGGCCGCTATGGTTTTTTCCCGCTCTTCAGCAGACATGTTCTGGTTAACACCCATCAATACCTGATTACTAACGTCCTCTAATGCTTTCACGATTGAAGCAAATACTCCAGGGTTCGCCAATTCCTCCGCCTGATTCATAGCCCAAAAACCATCTTTCAAATAGTTTTTTTCTAAGGTAGAGTGCGATTGAATCATACTATAGCCACAATGATGATTAGTAAGTAGCAATCCTTTGCTGCTAATTAATTCGCCGGTACAACCTCCATTAAAATGAACTATAGCATCCTTAAGGGAAGACTGGTTTACACTGTAAATATCATCGGCACTAATTTGCAAGCCCATGCGCTGCATTTCGGAATAATTGAGCTGCGCTAACAGCTGCGGTAACCACATTCCTTCGCGCGCTAATGCCGTAAAAGAAAGGGTGATACTAAGAACTAATAGATATACTTTTTTCATTCTAAAATTTTATACGTACACAAAAATAACTAAGCTAATTCCGCTTTAAGCAAAAGAGATGCTTTTTTCCAAAAAAAAAGCCACCCAACAGGATGGCTTTTTTATTAAAAATTTTTGTTCTAGTAGAACTTAGGGCGGTTATCGGTAATCTCGGCCGAGTTTTGAATCGACTCGAATACTTTCTGAGCGGCTAAATTCACCATTTCAGTTTCAATTCTAATTTGCTCTGACTCGTAGCCACTTAATTCTTCGGCATCCGTTCTAGAGTTAACTTTTACTAAATACACCCCTCTCTCGCCAATAATCGGCGCTGAAATTGTATTTAATGCTAAGCTAGTGGCAGCACCAATAACCTTTGGTTCGTTGCCAAATCCAGTAAGGTTAGCGGTAGAAAAATTAATTCCTTGATTTTTAATCTGTACTCCTAAATCAGCTGCAATTGCAGCAAAATCGCTTTGGCTTGATTGAGCGGCCTTCAGCTTCTCGCTTAAAATTTCACCTTTTTTCTCTTTGCGAACTAAAGGAGTAATACGTTCTTTAACCATCTCAAAAGGTAGAGTTCCTTCGGGTTGGATTTGTGTTAACTGAGTAACTAAGAAAGCGTTATTATCTTGATTGAATAATTGAATTGCTCCTAAAGAAGTTTCTTCATTGTGCAACCAACGTACTACCTCACGATTTTGACCAATTCCTAAAATACTTTCTTGGAACACGGAAATATTAGCCGCTGGACGTGCACTATAGCCTAAGTTAGAGGCAACCTCTGCGAAATCTGCGCCTTCGGCATTAGCCTCAGCAGCAAACTTAGAGGCGAGGTCGTAAATACTATCACGCGTTGCGTCACTTGCTTCAATTTGACGTTGAATTTTAACTAGTTTCAAAGATTTGTTAGAACCCTTCTGATCTTGAATTTGGATAATGTGGAAACCAAACTGGGAAAATACAAGGCCAATATCTCCTTTTTCGTTAAAAAAACAGAACTTGTTGAAAGGAGCAACCATTTGACCTTGGCTAAACCAACCTAAGTCACCACCTTTTAAACCTGATCCTGGATCATCGGAATATTGCTTGGCTAAAGCGCTAAACTGCGTGCTATCTGTACTAACCACTTTTAAAAGGCTATCGGCTAAATTCTTAGCATCTTGTGGCGCACGAGTAGACTCTGAACGGCCATTACCCGCTCCTTGGTAACTCAAGAGAATATGACGTGCTTTTACAGAATCTGGGACATAAGCAATGTCGCTAATTTTGGCTAGGGCAAAAACTCCATTTTCTTCGTAGGGTCCGTAGATATAACCTTCTTCTTGCTCAAATAAAATAGAATCCATTGGTGCGGTTAAGGCATCTTTTTCATAGTAAGCCGCCGCAACATTTAAATCAGAGCGACCAACTGCGTAAGATGAATCATCTTCAGTATTCGCAAAACTAACTAAGGTGTCGGTTCTACCTCTAACAGTAATGATTTGATCTGTTAAGTATTCTTGTAATTCATTTTTCAAATCACTGCGATCTTTTGCAGAAGGCTGAACGGGGAAGTTAACGAAAGCGATATCACGCGTTCCTTCACTTTTAAAATCATCGCTATTTTTCTTGTAGTAGGACTTTAATTCACTATCGCTTACTTCTAATGTAGAATCGGCTACAGTGCTATACTCTATGCCTAAATATTGAATTGTACTCAATTCGTTTCGGCGATTATAATCTGCTTTAGCTAAAGCTGAGGGCATATATAAACCTTTACGCACAGCATAAAGGTATTTATTGCGCAATGCTTCTTCGCGGGTACCATTCTCAAAATTAATCCACTGTTGGAATGCTGCAGCAGCTTGTGGATCGTTATTCACGTTATCCTCGATAGTTTGGATGTATTGCTTTAATTGCGCAGTACTAAATTTACCAGTTACCTTATCTTTAAAACCCTCTTGACTTTTAACCTGCGGATTTTTAGTAATACGTTGAAATAACTCTAAGTCATTTACGGCTAAGCCCAACTCGTCATAATTCGCTCCTAAAAGGATTTCTTCTTGGTACTCTCTCCAAATTTGATCCGCCAACATGATGCGACTAATACCCGCAGCTTGTTGCGGATTTTGTTGTTGAATTAAAGCTAAACGCTCATCCATTCTAATATTGAAATCTCTGATGTCAATTTCAGAACCGTTTACTTCCCCTACTACATTCGCATCGTTGCGTAACATAGAATTACCTGATCCTAAAAGGTCAGTTAGGATAAATGCAAGCATCGCTAATCCTATAACGATGAGAAGAAGTCCGGAACGTTGTCTTATACGCTCTAATGTAGCCATTGATTCTAAGCTTTGAAAATTAAGGCTGCGAATATACAATTGTTGCGGCAAAAGCCTTTATATTTATGGCACTCAATGCAATCTTTTATCAAGAAATGTACTTTAATCTCCGAAATTTTACCAATAATCGAATAAGCAAGGGCTTTCCACAGGATGCTTCCTTTATTTGTAAGGACTTTAAAAAGCACATGAGACATGGACACTAAAGAGATTAGAATAGAAAGTACCGCAGACATCGTTCAGAATGAATCTGCAGATGATAAGAGGTTAAACGCTATCAAAAAAATTCTAGTTGGTAATCAAATCGAAAGAATTGAAAATCGTTTTCGTGGCCTTAGTCGTCGTGTGGAAAGCTCTAACAGCCATTTAGTATCTATTATAGAAGAACTTAATCAAGAAATGGCTTCTATTAAACTGAGAAACAATAGTTCTGCTCCAACTAACAGCTCATTAAATCCTGAGGTTGAAAAACTAATTCAAGAATTTGTGGATGCCAAGAAAGAAGGTAAATTAGCTGAAGCAGAATTAGTAAGCAATTTAGAGTCACGTTTGAATCAGGTAGAATTAAATATAAACGATAAGGTAGATGGCAGTGCCAACGCTTTAAAAGCAGAAGTTAGCTCTTTTAAAGAAAAAATCACTGCCAGTCAAAATGCTTTTAGTTCAAAAATCGAAAACCGTTTAGGCGAGTTGGAAGATAGTGTTAGTGCTCATGATCAAGTAAAGGCCAGTAATCGTCTCTCAAACCTAGAAGCCGAAATCAAATCTTTAAGAAGTCAAGGTTCTGCCAGAAACGCAGAGTTTGAAACTAAAATTTCTGAGCGTCAAAACAACTTTGAAAATGACGTACAAGATTTACTAGAGCGTTTAACCGGTCGTGTAAACGAAAGATTTGATTATGCTGCGGACGATCGTAAAAAACTGACCGAGCAATTTAACGGTCTGCAAAAAGTATTAGAAAATGATGTGGTTTCTTTCATGCGTGAAAGTATTTCCAATAGCTCAAAAATAGAAAATCGACTTAGCCAAGCAGAAGAACAACTCAATAGTGGTGTTAAAGCTGATCAAGTAAAAATGTTATTTGAAAGCCTTAACTCGAAGTTAAACGACGTTGAACTAAGCTTGAACGATAAGATAAAAAATAATCAAGGTGATCCTGCAGCAATGAAGGAAATTACGGATCGTTTAGATCGTAAAATTTACGAAAACAACATCCGCATGGAAGCTAAATTAGATGCCATGTACGATTTAACTCAACGTCAGCTTGCCAATCGCAGCGAGGATAACTCTAAAAAAGAGGCCTTGCGTGAAACTTTGAAAAAATTAAGCCAACTATTAGATGAGTGAGAAGCCTAGTTCCTTAGAAATTCTTAAAGACTTATTAATTCGCGAAGAGCGTCAACAAGCCGATGATACCATCAGTGAAATTGAAGGTGTTCGAGAACAAATTACCGTTCGCAAGAAGCTCGAGCAGAATATGGAACCCATCTTGGTTGACTGGTTTATGCGCTTTCGCAGAGACTTCCCTAAGGAATTTGGTCATTTATTCTATCAGACTCTAGAAAAGGAGATTGAGGAAAACCCCGAAAGAATTCAAGCGGCTCTTAGTCCAGTGTTTCAGAATATGATGTCGGAATATTTCAGTAGTAGCTTTAGCCGCCTAAAGAATAATTTAGGTTTTGGAAAGGTGAATAAACTGAAAGATCCCACTAATCTTTACCGCGAAAAAATTGAGTCGAAAGTACAAGATGACGTGCGTGTAAAACTGAGCGACGTTTTTGTGTTAGAAAATGAAAATCGCAGCCTTATCGGCATGTTAAGCGAGTACTCTAGTGACAATAATGAAGTTACCTCGCTTATGTTGGACACCATTCGTCGTATGGTTGAAGATGCTATTTTACGCAATGGTCAAGCGATAGACTGGGTAGACTTTAATGGCTATAAAATCTATTTAATCACCTTTAAGCGCATTAGCATTGCCTGCACTGTTACAGGGCAGCCTTCGCCTAGCTATATGAATAAATTAGAGGATAAAGTAATGGAGTTCGCTAAAGAAATGTTACCGGAAATGCAAGATGGCAATTTCGATTACAATGCGCGTCTAGCCAATAAGTTATTGGTGCGTAACTTCGATGAAATACGTAAAAAGGGAATTTAATCTAGTCGATATCGGTGCGCTTTAAGCGGATGGTTTCGATGCGCGAATTACTCACCTCTTCCATTTTAAGGATATAGTTATCAATGCGAATCTCTTCACCCTTTTCAGGGATGGATTCTAATAGATTAATAACTAAACCGCCTAGTGAGTTGAAATTATCATCTTCCGGCAAGGACAATTGATATTTTTCATTTAGGTAGTCAATTTCGATTTTAGCAGAAAAGAGGAACTCTTTATCCGAAATCTGTTTTTCAACATTTTCCTCGATATCGTGCTCATCATCAATTTCACCAAAAATCTCTTCAATCACATCTTCTACCGTTACTAAACCTGCGGTACCACCAAATTCATCCAATACTACGGCAATACTTCTCTTTTCTTTAATGAGAAGTTTCAAGGTCTCATGCGCCGGCATACTTTCGGGTAGAAAGCTAACGGGACGAAGAATAGCGCGAATATCTTTAGGTTTCTTAAATAATTCAAAGGAATGCACGTAGCCAATAATATGATCCGCTGTATCCTTGTAAATCAATATTTTAGAAAGGTTGGAACTGATGAACTCCGCTTTTAATTCTTCAATATCTTCATTCACCTCCATGGCCACCATTTCGGTACGAGGAATCATAAACTCTCTCGACTTACGGTCGCTAAAATCTAGCGCATTTCTAAATATAACTATTTCGTGATCTACCTCTTCTTTCTCATCTGCTAAATCAGTGCGCTCGCGTATATAATTGTCGAGATCTACTTTATTGAAGGCTTTTTGGCCTTCCTCCTCCTCCATTTTAAAAATGTAATGCATCACGAAATTACTAATGCCAATCATTAGACTTACGATAGGATAAAATAGAAAGTAAAAGAAGCCACTGGGCAGTGCAAAGAACTCCAGCAAGGCATTCGAGTTAGCATTGAACAAGGCTTTGGGTAGAAACTCTGCGAAAATTAAAATTAATACGGTGCTTAAAATGGTTTGCACCAAAAGCAATAGATAAGGATTTTCGAGGGGTATATAAGGTTCTAATACTTCCGGCATAAAAAGCCCGTAGATTACCAGGGCTACATTATTACCCACTAGCATAGCCGCAATAAAGCGCGGTGGATTTTGAACTAAGTAGCTAATTATCTTATAGATATAGCTTCCTTTTTTATTTTCCAGTTCAATATGGAAGCGGTTAGATGAAATAAAAGCTATCTCTATTCCCGAGAAAAAAGCGGAAAAAAAGATAGAAATACTAATTATGAGAAAGTATTCCACCTACTAATCTATTTTGCCATTCTCACGCTCTTCCTTAATTTGAGCAAAGCGTTTCCTCGTTCTTCTTCTAAAGAAAAACATAAAAATTGAAACTAGCATAAAGCCACCATAAATCCATTTTTGCTCTCCTTCGGTATTTATAAGTCGTACAAACTCCACCAAGCAAAAAATTGCCATGGCTGCCCATACTACTTCTACCACCCTTAACATTTTAAGCATCGTCCTCTTCTATATTTATTATTCCTGATACGTGATTGATCTCGTAAGTTTCAAAATTTTGGTCAGCTTGAAAGCCTTCTCCCATAATAATTTCATTTGGGGTCGTAATTTTCACAAACTCGTCGCTGTAAATAATCTCCTTTCGATTATCCCAAAAAAGCTTTTCAGTATTTAATCGCTCGCCTTTTTTATTGATTACAATTACATTCCCTCGTGCCTCCCATAAATCCTTATTGATAAGCTGTAAAGCATAATCAGACTCTAAGCTAGAGCTTTCCAAGCCATCTGCGTCTAAAAAACGCACCTTAATGCCTTTTTTAAACTCGCGCTGTGGGTTTTCTAGCTGTGGGTAGCTTTCGGCAATCGGCGCTCTTAATTCCATTCTCAGGAAAGTACTATCGGAATACATC
>TARA_R110002050_G_scaffold150238_3_pt1 | contig 22540 bp, 18 predicted proteins | sample TARA_R110002050 | Tara Oceans TARA_R110002050 (sample SAMEA4396988) | marine metagenome | biome: Polar Biome; feature: [DCM] deep chlorophyll maximum layer (ENVO:01000326); material: water (ENVO:00002006), including particulate matter (ENVO:01000060) such as... | depth 25 m
TAACAAAGGAACAGAAGGAATGGTAGGATCATTAGAATCTGACGATTTATTCTTTAGTAATAAGCCAATTATCATTAAAGATAAATATTCAGTATCAGGATCTGATATGGCTCAAATAGGTTGGGTTGAAGTAAGTGGAGAAGACGGAGTAACAGGATACTTATGGTATCTTAAATCTGAACACGACACAAGATTACGTTTTGAAGATTACATGGAGACAGCTATGATTGAGGCAGTACCCGCTGAAGCAGCTTCTGGAGCAGGAGACTTTTTCCAAGGTACAGCAGGTGGTGCATCTGCAGCTAATCTTAATGGATCTGATGGTGTATTCTACGTAGTAGGACAAAGAGGTAATGTATTTGGTGGAGGTAATCCAGCAGTATTAGCTGATTTTGACAACATCATACAACGATTAGATAAGCAAGGAGCAATTGAAGAAAATGTACTGTTTGTAAACAGACAGTTCTCATTTGATATTGACGATATGTTAGCAGCACAAAACTCTTATGGAGCAGGTGGTACATCATATGGTTTATTTGACAATGATGAAGAAATGGCTCTTAACCTTGGATTCACAGGATTCCGTAGAGGTTATGACTTTTACAAGTCAGATTGGAAATATCTTAACGATCCTACTATGAGAGGTGGTTTAACTGCAGGAGCAATCAACGGACTTTTAGTACCGGCTGGTTCAACTTCAGTTTATGACCAAGTCTTAGGTAAGAATGCTAAGAGACCTTTCTTACACGTAAGATACAGAGCTTCTGAGTCTGAAGATAGACGTTACAAAACTTGGATTACTGGTTCTGCTGGTGGTGCAAGAACATCTTCTTTAGATGCAATGGAAGTGAATTTCTTAACAGAAAGAGCAGTTTGTGTTTTAGGAGCAAACAACTTCTTCTTATTTCAAGATGCATAGTAAATAGTAGTAATAGTTACCCTCGTTGTATTGACGAGGGTAGTTATTATTTTTTTTAAATCAAATTAAATTATATTATAATGAAAAAAACAAAAGAAAAATTTTCAAACAAAGCCTATAGATTATTAGGCGAAGCAGCACCATTGTGCTATATGTTGGCATCCCGCCACACAAGAAGATCACCCTTATTACATTTTGATGAAGATCAAGGCATAAACAGACCCTTACGTTATGCGCGTAATCAAAAGTCACCTTTTGAAGATGAGCAAGATGGTAATGCAGTTTTAGAGCCAATAGTTTTTGAAGATGGTATGTTACAAGTACAGAAATCTAATCAAACACTACAACAATTTTTACACTTTCATCCATCTAATGGAAAAGTGTTTGAAGAAATAAACCACGAAAGAGATGCGGCTATGGAGCTTCAGTATGTTGAAATGGGATTAGAAGCACAAATTATAGCTAAAGAATTAAAAGGAGATAAACTACTTACAGTATGTCGAGTTTTAATGGGAGGTTATGCTGACAATCTTACTACTGCTGAACTACGTAGAGATGTATTAATTTATGCTAAGAACAACGCTGATGATTTTTTAGACACGGTTCAAGACCCTCTGTTAGAATTATATGGTGATGTTGTTACTTATTTTAATAATACTTGGTTGGTATTAAAAAACAATGGTAAAGATGTATATTTCAATTTACCAAAAAACAAAAGTAAACTTTTATCTGTACCGTTTGGGGAAGATCATTATCACATAGTGGCTTCATATTTCCAAGTGGATGATGGTGTAGAGACTTATAAACTGTTAAAGAAAAAGGCTGAAGCTAAATAATTAAAGTTATTGTATCTTTGTCTTGAGAATTGTCTCATAACCCATTAATATTTTTACCTATGGAAAAGTTTATTAAATTATTTAAGTCTGGTACCGGACAGAACAAAGGCAACATTTTAATTCCAGTTGCTGGAATTATGGAAATCAAGCAAGAAAGTGACACTGTTGTCAATATTTTTTATGCTGGAAATTCAACTGCTCAAGCAGCTGGATCAATTAACTATGGCGCAGATGCTGCTCAAACAGTACCTGCTGTAACTAATGTTGTACAAGCGTACAAAATTACTCACGATGCTGTTGTAGCTAATTCTTCTTCAATGAAAGATTGGTTAAATGATGCTGTTGAGAAATCTTTACAGTTATCATGGCAACAACCAGTTTATGCTCCAGGAGGATTACCTGTTTCAGCTGCTTCTGCTTATGTAGCGGTAACTATTACAGCTATTGAATTAGGAGTAAAAGCTGCTGGTGATGTAGCATAGTGATTAAAATTACTAACTAACTAAGAAGAGGTTACAAATAAAGTAGCCTCTTTTTTTTTTTGTTATATTTGTAAAAAGAATAACAAATGATTAACTCCATTAGAAACACCGTAATGGCGGTAGCCAATAAAAACAATTACGGCTACATTACCCCACAAGATTTTAATTTATATTGCTTACAGGCTCAAATGGATTTATTTGAGGACTATTTTTACCAATATAATAGTTGGGTAAATAGAGAAAACCAAAGAACTTCTGGAACTGGATACGCTAATGTTGTAAAAGGATTAGAAGAAGTAATTGATAGTTTTTCCGCAGAAGCTTTTTTAGGTCAGTTAGCTGCAGATACAAATCTTACAAATAAATATCAACTACCAGCTGATTACTATTTAATAAATAAATTATTTTATTATCCAGCAGCATTATATACGGGAACAAACACAGTCGTAACTGCATTTAAATTGACAGATACCACACAATCTTTTGTCTCCACTCCTTTGAGTATGTTAAGCCCTGACCTTGGAAGTATTATTGTTAATACCACAACAGGTCAACAATGTTACGTAACAGCCGTAGACAGCTCTACAGTGCTTTCTATAAGCGCAAACATCATGACTTTAAATGACAGTTACACTATATATAGAAATACTAATATAACTGAAGTAGAAAGAATTAATCAAAACAAATTATTTTTACTTACAAGCTCTAATTTAACAGCTCCAACAACTCAATATCCCGCTTATGTTTTAGGTGGTGCAAGTTCAAACGTTGTAGCTGGTCCAAATTCAATTGTTGGAAATACTATAGAAGTATATCCTACCACAATTAGACAATCGTATGCAATTAAAACACAATACATAAGGTATCCTTTAGCACCACAATGGACTTATTTAGAAACATCTGGTAATGATCCAATATTTAATCCAGGTGATGCGTTATATCAAAACTTTGAATTACCTATTTCAGACGAACCAAATTTAGTTGCTAAAATTTTACAATATATTGGAATTGAAATTAGAGAAAAAGAAGTATACGAGTTTGGAACAACTGAAGAAGTAATAGACACCCAAGAAACAAGTTAAGATGGCATATATAAATCAATATCAATATTATACAAATTCAGAATCTGCACCTAACGATGAAAATTGGGGTTCATATCAGTATGTATATTTAAAAGACATAGTTAACAATTTTATGTTAATGTATCAAGGAAATCATGAATTGATTAACAATGTTAATAGGTATCAAATTATGTTTCATGCAAAGCGTGGTATTCAGGAGCTGAATTATGACGCTATGAAAGAAATTAAGATACTACAATTAGACCTTGGAAGCAGCTTACGATTTGTACTGCCTTCTGATTATGTAAATTGGGTAAGAATATCTCAATTCAGAAATGGTGTTTTATATCCAATGAGTGAAAACATTCAAACTAATTGGAGTTCTGCATATTTGCAAGACAATAATTCAAATATATTATTTGACCAAGATGGTAACGCTTTAAGTCCTCAAGATTCACAAGTAGATATGAGTAGAGGAAGAGTGGGTATTTATTTAAACAATCAAAGTATTTTTAATAATCAAGAAGGAACTTGCGTAGATGGATGCTGGTATTTTAGTTACGCTATAGGCGCAAGATTTGGTTTAAACACCGAAACCGCAAATGCAAATCCTACATTTTCTATAGATAAATCATCTGGAGTTATTAATTTTAGCTCTATCGGAGGTGGTTCTGTAGTCTTAGAATACGTGTCAGATGGTATGGAGGGTGGAAATGATTCCCAAGTAAGTGTCAATAAATTGTTTGAAGAATATATATATGCTTATATTAAATATTCTATTTTAAATTCAAGAGTAGGAATTACAGAATATGTAGTTAATAGAGCAAGAAAAGACAAATCATCTTTACTAAGAAACGCAAAAATTAGATTAAGTAACATTCATCCTGGAAGACTTTTAATGAATTTAAGAGGGCAGAATAAATTAATTAAATAATATGGCAATAGTAACTACTAATTTTATATTAGGTAGAATGAATAAGTCTATCGATGAAAGACTTCTTCCTCCAGGTGAGTATATTGATGCTATGAATGTTCGTTTAGGTTCTACTGAAACCACCGAGGTGGGTGCGGTTGAAAATACCAAAGGTAATTCACAATTGACTACACTTGGATATGACAACACTGCTTTTAGTCCTAATTCAAGATGTATAGGGGCATATGAAGATGGTGCTAACGAAACTGTTTATTGGTTTGTTCATGATCCCTCTAATACAAAATTTGGTAAACTTGATACAATAGTTTCTTTTAACACTAACACTAATTCATTAAGATACCATGTTATAACTATTGACACATTAAATTTTGACCCTAAATTTTTAATTACTGCAGTAGAAAAAATAGAAGATTTGTTATTTTTTAGTGATGGTTTAAATCCACCAAGAAAAATAAATGTAATACAAAATTATCCTTTTCCAAATGGAAATGTAGATAGTACAATTGATTTAGATTTAAATGTAATTCAACAAATACCTGGGTTTGAGGCAGCGCAAACAGGATATATTCCTTTAAGCTCTCCTACTTTTGAGTTACTTACTTTACCAGGTTCACAGAATTACATAGAAGAAAGATTTTTATCTTTTGCATATAGATATCGTTATAAAAACAACGAATATAGTGCTACATCATTGTTTAGTAATCCAGCATTTAAACCAGGACAGTTTAAGTTTAGTGTAAAAAACTACGATAATGAAGGAATGAAAAATCGTTTTAATGCAGTTAATGTTTCTTTTGGAACAGGAGACAAAAGAGTTATTGAAGTAGATTTACTTTTTAAAGATTCTTCAACAAACAGTATTTATGTAATAGAACGATTTAATAAATTAGATAGTGGATGGGCTGACAATACTACTAAAACATTTTTATTCACAAATGCTAAGATATATTCAGTATTAGGGGCTGATGAATTACTAAGGCTTTACGATAATGTGCCTAAGAAAGCGCAGGCGCTTACTATTATGGGTAATAGGTTAATATACGGTAATTATACCGATGGTTATAATATCACAAATAGTTCAGGGCAAAGCATCCCTATGGATTACTCTACTGAATTATTAACAAAACCTATACTTCAACAAGATATGACACCTCCTGTTTTAGTAAATGGTGCTGCATATACGATTGACCCAAACACAACTGTAACTGCTACAAATGGTAGAATTAATTTCGATTTAACCGAAGTATCAGATAAATTAAAACAAAATGCAGTGATTGGTTTTTCTTTAGATTTTGAACACTCTTCATTATCTGGAACTACTACAACTGATTGTTACGAAGCTAACGAGTTATTTGTACAACCAAATTTAGATTTAAGTTTTAATGTTATTTTACAGCAAGATTATACTTCTGTTTTTTCATTATCACAAAGTTCTGAGTTTGCAAATGCAATAGGAACAGTTTTAAACTCAAACTTTAATCCAATAGCTACAGCTTCAGAAGGAGTATCATTAACAGATAGATTTAATGTAATAATTGTAGCACCAGCAATAACTTGTGCTTTCACAAAAACATTAAGTGGAATTGATGATCAATTAGTTCAACAACCTTTTAGAATAATAGCTACTGCAGGAAGTAATACTATTGGCTTACAAATACCTGCCATGAAATTTAAAAGTGTAGGAGATCCTACTGCTGTTCCACCAGTGCCTGATACAGACATATATGAATACTACAGATTTATAGGTGGTTCAAGTTTTTTCTCATCAGATGATGATTTAGGCTCATTGCATAGTAATAGAGATTTTGCTACTGGAATTGTTTATATGGATGATTACGGAAGAGCTTCTACTGTATTAACTGCAGACTTTAACACTATTAGTGTTCCCTCTGCAAACAGTACAAGTGTTAATCGAATAAAAGTGGTGTTAAACAATTATGCACCTTCTTGGGCTTCAAAGTATAAATTTGTAGTTAAGCCAAGTAAAGCAAATTATGAAACAATCTTTTCTAATTTTCAATATACCAATACAACAAACCAAGTAACTTATTTTAAGTTAGAAGGAGATAATCAAAACAAAGTTAAAACAGGAGACACATTAATTGTTAAGACAGATACTTCTGGACCTTTAACTACATTAGTAAAAACAAAAGTATTAGAGGTTGAAGCAGAAGGTTCTAATTTTTTAGCACAAGATACGGTTGGGTTAGGAGAGACTTCAGAACAACTTGCAGGTTTATATATGCAAATTAAAGCAAGTAATTTTTCTGTTGTTATACCTAATGATTCTATTGTTGAATACGGACAAGTTAGTACTGCAAGAAAATCAAGTTCAACATGTAAAGCTCGTATTAATTATCCTTTTTTTACTACTGATAGTGACACAGGTGTTACAAACAACTATACTATACCTGCGGGAAGTACAATAATTGTAAATATTAGAGTAAGTAGAGCAGATCGAAGTAGTAGTTGTGAGGGATTTGATTGGCAATGGGATCAAGAATTTCAATCTCAAGACGAATATCCTGACGCAAGAAGATGGTGGCAAGGAGATAACATATCTCCAGCCTTAGCCGTGCCTGGAGCAGTTTCTGCTTCTGGAGACGGATCTATTGAAGCAATTTATAATAGCACACTTTTTAATTATAATGCTGACATACCTTGTACGCAAACTGATGGTACTCCGACTGGAGATAATGCAGTATTTTTTGCTTGGGGTCAGGATGTTTCTGGTGATGCTACTTCACCTTTAGGTTTAATTGTTAAAACAAAAAAACCGGGATGTAGTGGTGGATGGCCATTTAGAAGAAGTAGAGAAATAAAAATAAGAGCAGATATTACTGTAATACGAGCAACAACCTTATTGACATTTGAAACAGAGCCTGTAGATGCTTCTGCAGATGTATTTTTTGATGCTTCAGAAGCGTACAATATAAGCTTAGATGTTCCTTCAGGTAACTATTTACATGAAGCTCCTGGCGGTGGTGGAAATCAAAGTCAATCATCAACTCAACCTTTAGTTGTATCACTACCATTTATAGATTGTTATACTTTTGGAAATGGTGTAGAAAGTTTTAAAATTAAAGATGATTTAGCTGGAAGAGCTTTAAAGATGGGTCAAAGATTTTTAGCTGTTTCTAATCAAGATTTTAAAGAAGCAGACAGATTTGCTGATCTAACCTATAGTGGTATATTTAGCAGTAATGCTGGTATTAATAACTTAAATGAATTTAATTTAGGATTAGTAAATTTCAAAGAATTAGAAACCAGCTTTGGTCCTATTCAAAAATTACATGCCAGAGAAACTGACATACTTACTTTACAAGAAGATAAGATAAGCTATGTATTAGCCTCTAAAAATCTTATTAGTGATTCAGTAGGAGGAGGAGCAATAGTAAGTTCGCCAACTATCTTAGGAACTCAAATGGCTCGAATCGAAGAGTATGGAATTAGTTTTAACCCGGAGAGTTTTGCCGCTCATGGTGATAGTTTTTATTTTACTGATACTAAAAGAGTATCTGTAATAAAACTAACAGGAGGTCGTGCAGGAGAATCATTAGAGGTTATCTCTGATGCTGGTATGAGATCTTGGTTTAGAGATGAATTTCAACTTGCATTAGAAACTCAAAAATTAGGAGGATTTGATCCGTTTATGGATGAATTTGTACTATCAACTAATGATATAAAAGTACCAGTACCTCCAGTCATTTATGAATGTGGAATAGAATTTCAAGGCAGACAGTCTGCTGAAGTTGCAACCTATACAGTTGATTTAACGTCTGTAATAGGAAACGCTCCTATAGCTTACAATGTGTCAAGTGGAAGCGTTACAATAACTGCAGTATGGAATGGTGTAACTTTTACAACTGGACAAGTTTCTGGTACAGGTAATCTAACTATAGCTAAAACAGCTACTTCACCAACTACCGCAGTTATAACAGTAACACCAAACGGTGCGGCAACATACACTATAATTCCAAAATGTGTTCAAACCACAAGTATAACTGTAGTAAAATGTGTTATAAGTTCTAATTTTGATGGCGGAAACAATACTCATGTAGAGTACAAGTGGGATGATGGTGTTACAATAAGCCCTGTAGATAGTGACGGAGTAGAACTTGGATCAAATTCGCAAATATTTAGCTTCTTTGATTCACAAACAGGAAACAGATCACAAGGAGTTTACCCATATGATGGAGCTGATTTAACTATGAGAATAAATAAATTAGCTACAGATAATTACAATTGGGAATATCCTCAAGATAACTTTAGATATTTATCTTCTACGACATTATATACTAATACACCTTCAAGTGTCGCAGCATTATTAGCTGCTTCAACTACAATTCCTAATAGTTTAGTAGTTAATCCTACAGGGACAACAATTAATCAGGCCACGGTAGGTCCAGCTACTACTCCAGCTTTTACTTTGCCAATTGGAAATCCTTACTTATATTTGATATATGATTTAAGGTTTACATCAGCACAAGATATTTGTTTTTCAGATGTATCAGCTTCAGACGCTTGTTGTTTATGCAATGTTCCTTGCGATAGTTTCCTTGGAAGCAATCGAACTAACATAGCATTTGTTTGTAGCCAGCCTTTATCACAAACGTATTACTTTACTGGTGATGGCGTAGAACCTGCAATTGGAGATTTAACATATAGTAATCAACAATGTGCTGGAAATACACCAGGAGTAAATATAAACAACTTACAAGCTGGTTATTATAAAATTAGTGGAAGTCAATATATACAAGTAAATAATTTTGGTATAATAATAGAAAAAACAAATTGCTAAATGGCTACAAGTTACGGAACATATTATTTTGATGGTATAAATTTTTCACAAGCCACATCTATTTATACAGATGCTGCATTAACGACTCTTGCAGCAAACGGATGGTATTCACAAAATGGAATTGTTAGACAACAATTAAATGGAGTGTTGTTAAACGCTCAACCTTGTAATGACTGTGCTGTACCTTGTGGTTCAGGTATTTCCGCAAACTTTTCTGGTACAGGTCATTTTAATGCAGATGTTGATTTAGCCAATAGCAATGGAGCTACAATAATATATGCCTGGATGGGATCAAGTATCCCTGATGGTATTATAACTAATTATAACTCTATAAATTATAATAGACTTACTTGTAAAAACAATCATAATGGTGTAGTAATAACTGAACAAGACGGAACGGTGGTTGATTATTCAGGACTTAATAATCAAGGAACTAACTTACCTACTTATGTAGGTAGTAATTCAAACTCCCCAGTAGGAAGTTCTATAGGAGTAACTAATTATAATTATGTAAATCCTACTGGATATCAAACTTTAGGAACAACACGTACTATTAGTGCTGTAAACACACAAGTAGGAACAACATCAAGCACCTCTCCTGTTTTTACAATGGTAGTACCTAAAACAGTAACTTCAGTTACTAATTGTAATGTTCAGATATTTGCACCTATAACTGGTACGCTTTTCAGATGGCAAATAGCTTGTCCTACAGCTCTTCCAAGTTTTCAAGGATCTGCTTTGTCTGCAGCCACAACCTGCCTTGCAAATACAGCTACATATTATTTTGTACAAAATGCTATAGGAACATCTCCTCCTTTTACTGTTGATAGCAATACTACTCCAGAAGTAGGTAACTTTGTATTTCTTGATGCTAATGGGTCTACTTACATCAACGATTTATCTACTATAAAGTATATAATTATAGATTCAACCTTTGCGTTAGGAATACGAAATGGTGTAGTCGTTAGCATTCAATCTTGTACCTAAAAAAAAACATATGTCAAATTATACACTAACTTTTAATGATGATAGCCAAGGATGGCCTTCTTTTTATTCTTACTTTCCAGAATATATAATTGGAATGAATGCTTATTTGTATACATTTAGAAATGGCAATCTATATAGACATAATACAAATAATCAAAGAAACACTTTTTATGGTGCATTTACTAATTCTTCAATTACAAGTGTGTTTAACCCTTTTCCTACTAAGGCTATTAAGTTGTTTAAAACACTTTCATATGAAAGTACTACAGAAGATGCTGATCCTAATCAAGCAAGATGGGATTGTGTTAGATTAATAACAGACCTAAGTCAAGGTAATGTTGATGATTTAAATTTTGTAAGAAAAGAAGGGGAATGGTATGCTTATGTAAGACATAATGACGGTGTTACTAATTTTGCTTTAAGGTATGCAAATGGTTTAGGTGCTGTTAATGGAGCGCCTACAGGACCCGCTACTGCATTAGTGGTTAGTTTAAATCAAACAATTAGTAATCTTATAACATCTCATTCAACTGCTTACACTTTAGTTAGCGGTCAATCACCAGTTTTAGCTGGAGATATTACAACCGTAGATAGAACTAATAACACCATTACTATTGATACTACTGTTGCAGGAGCAACCGCACCTGTAGACACTAACTTTATTTTATTTGTAAATGACACCGTAGCAGAGTCTTATGGGATGCGTGGATACTATATGGAATTTAAATTAGAAAATGATTCTACTAAACCAGTTGAACTTTATTCTGTAGGAAGCAGTATGATGAAAAGTTATCCATAGATTTTTATTATCTTTGTGTTTAAATGATGTGATTTATGAGTGAGTCTGTTATAACACAGGATTATAGGCCAGAAGAAATTTTAAATTATGTAAATGTAAATAGAGGGATTCTGTGGGAAAGAATAGAATCTTTCAAACAAGATTTAAGTGATTACGATGAAGCCTTAGTCCATAAGTGTGGTACCGAGCAAAGCGATGAAATGAAAATTACTTACCCTTTAAAACAAACCCTTGAGGGTGGTTTGTATACGAGACAGATGTTTATTCCGAAGGGACATGTTATAATATCTATGATTCATAAACAACAACACCCGTCTTTTTTACTTGAAGGCAAAGTGTCGTATTTGACTGATAGCGGAAAACTTGTAACAATAGAAGCTCCGCATATTATTTTTACTCAAATAGGAACTCAAAGAGTATTGTATATGCATGAAGATACTAAATGGTGTTGTGTGTACAAAACCGATGCTAAAACTTTCGAAGAGGCTGAAGCAGATGTATATACTGAGGATTATAAAACTTTACCTCAAGAAACAATTAAAAAAATAAAATTATGTCAGGATTAGTATTAGGAATATCAGGTTTAGCAATAAGTTTAGGGGGCATGGGTATGTCTCTTGGGCAAGCTGCTAAATCTAAAAAACAAATGCGTAAAGCAACACAAGAAGCTAAGGTCTTACAATCTAAAGCAAAACTAAAAGCTGAAAAAGATTTTTACGCAGGTTTAAATGTTCCTTTAGATGCATTTGGAGAACAATACAGACAAACTTTACAGGCTAATCAACAAGGTATTCAAGCCTTACAAGAGGGAGATTCACGTAATTTAGCCGCTGGTATAGGAGGTCTTCAAGGAGCTACAGCTCAAGCTCAAGAAACTACACGTATAGATATGGGAGATGCATTGTATAAAAATGACAAAATGAAGGCAGACGCTAAGGAAACTATGAAGCAACAATTAATCAACATAGACTTAGGACAAGCACAGGATTCAGTTGCACGTAGAGAATTATATGGACGTGAACAAAATACAGCAATGGCTGGTGCATTATCTTCATTAGGATCTGCAGTAGGCGCTGCTAATGAAATAGTGCCTTTATTTGGTAAATCTGGAGGAGATGCTGCTGCGGCAGGGATATATCAAGATTTAGTTGATGCTGGAAAAGCGCCAATGTCAAGAAGTGCTAATCCAGAATACAGTAAAGCTGATGCTGCTGCTGCTAAAGCAAAAGGTGAGGATTATATTGTAGACCCATACTTAAAAGATGCGAATGATAATTATGTAACTAATAAATTAGAACCAGCAGATGCACAAAGGTTGTTGAGACAGCAAGGTTACGGTGGACGAGATATGAGAAGAATAAGAAAAGGTAAATATGACTATGCAACTGGTGAAAAAGGAATACAAGGTTATGATGATTTTGACATGTCTATATTTTACCCGGGTATTAATTAAAATAATCAAGAACAATTACAATGGCAGAGACTCCTAATAAATATTCGTTATATCAAGGGCAAAAACTAACAAGCACAAAAGTAGACTGGGGAACAGTTGCTTCTGATGTTACACAATCATTGTCTTTAATTGCTAAAGATCGTAAAGACAGAAAGCAAAAAATAAAAGATGATACCACTGATGCTTTAAATCAATTAGCTGAAGTAGAATTTGGAGCAGCCAATAGCATGAATGGTGTTTTGTTAGATGGTTCTAATTTTTCGCAAAAGACTATGCAAAATGCTTATGATTTAGTTTCCAGAGGTGTAATGGATATTAGTGATTTTCAACAAATTAAACAACAGCAATTAGACGGCTATAAAAGTTTAAGTAATTACGCTAAAAGCTATAGCGCATCTTATGAAAGCGCACTTGAAAATGTTAATAATGGCACTGCCGCTGGCATAGAACAAGCAATGAGAATGAGTGGTTTAAAGTTTGGAAATATGGATAACAAAAAACTATGGTCTGATCCTACTACAGGAAGATTGGTTTTAGTTGATATGGTAGAACAAACAGATGCAGAAGGTAAAGGAACAGGAGAGTATTTTATACCATCGTTTAAGGGCAATGAAGAGAGGTTTATAACACCTAACGAAGCACTTAATTTTTCTCGATATGAGCAAACAGCTTTAAATTTAAAGGAGGATGTTACAAAATACGTTACAGCTAACTTAGGTTCGGTAGTAAAAGATACTTTAAGCGAGTATTCTTTAGGATTGGGAGGTAAAGATTTAGAGAGTGTTACAGATTTTCGACAGATTTTTGATGAATTAGGCCCTGGTGAAAAAATGAAAAATGCGGATGGTACTGAAATGAATTTTGACCAGTGGTTAACTACTCAAGCACAAGGTGTAATATCTTCGGAAACTGATGCTGCAGAATATTTGTTTCAAGCTGGACAAATTGAATTTATAGAAGGAACAAGAGCTAAGGGTGATACTGATAATTCCAAAATTTATTTTACTGGTGGTGGTCAAGGAGAACCTGTTTATGAAGTAACTGAAGCTCAAATGGAGTTGGCACTAAATTTAGGTAAAAATGAGATTAACTCTCAATTAGACTTAGAAGTGAAAAAACAAAAAGGATTTGCGGGGTCCAGAAAACCAAACGATCCAGTAGGAGATAGAGCTGCAGCAGCCGCTAAAGAAGATGATGAAAAAAACTTAGGTTATTTAGAACAAATAAATGTTCTTTTAACTGGAGATTTAACGGCAGCTAATAATGAAGCACGTGATTTAATAGCTGATTTTAATAAAGACCTTACAGGTGACGACTTAAAAGAAAAAGGAATTAGAGGTATAGTAGTTACTAAAAACACTATTAGAGTAGTTCCTATAAAAGGCGAACAATATGAGGTACAGCGATTTGAAGTTGGTGATGACGATTCAAGAACGCAAAGAGCTATTTCTGAAGATGCTTATGGTTTGTTTAATAGAATAGTCGCTGGCAGAACAATAACTAAGAAGAAACTTAAAGGATATGTTGACGCTAATGAAATTCAGTTTGGAGACGTTAGAGAGGATAGTTTAAGTTACAGAGAGAAACAAAAAGCAATTGATAATTCTCTTATTAATAGAAGTCCTACAGCATCTCTTGATAATAAAGATCCTTATGCTTATATTGTGGATGTATTTGGAGGAGATTCAACCGACACGAGTTCTGGTCAAAGCATGGAAAAACTTGAAGATACAACAAGATCTGTCCTCGCAGCTATGATTCCACCAGCAATAATGACACTCGCTGAGTCTTCGGGCTTTGCAAACCCTTTAACAACTATAGTAATGAACGATAACAATAGTGGTGATGGTGCTAACACTATAACATTTAGTTTTGGTGGTGAAGATGTTGTATTAGACTTTAATTTTGCAAAATCTCCTACTTATATGTATGAAAAAATTGAAACCGCTATAGAAGAGGGAATTAAAAAAATAAACGTAAAAAGAAGAAGAGGTGATATTGATACACAATCGACTTATGATGAATGGAAAATAGACCAAGTTTCAAACCCAACTGGAGATACAACTTTAGGTGGTTATATGGAGTGGTTAAATAGTAATTAATTATGGATGAACAACAATTAAATCTTCTACTTGAATTAGTACAAAGCGGTACTAATGAAGCTGGAATTAATGACGCGAATACTTTACGTGAAATTATTGAAAATGAAGGTGTAGAAGTTTTATACAACTTAATGCCTGAAGGTGCAGTAACATCACCTGAAGAATTAGGAGAACTTTTCCCTTCATTAAAAAAAAAAGACTCGAATCAACCAAGCCAAAACGAAAATGTTTCTTCAAGTTCCTTACCTTCGGTATCGAACTCAGGTATAAAGGAGCCGAGCTTAGATTTGGACTTTTCTGCAGAAGACATTGATTTAGAAAAACCAACTGGAGAAAGATACGGAAACTACCAAAACCGAGGTGAAGAAAATACTTGGCTCGAAAGAAATCTTGGTAAAAATTTCATAACTGATTATTTTGGAGATTTATATAGAGCAGGCGCTCAAGGTATAGCACAAGGTTCTACTTTGGATGAAGCCTTACAATTATTTGTAGATGGGGCTAACGCAAGCGAAGAAGATGTAAAAGAATATTTAGACGTAGTAGGCAAAATGGATCAGTATGGTATGAGCGATGAAATGGCTCAATACAATAAAATCTATGAAGATGCAGGGAGAGGGCCTTGGGGCGTAATAAAAGGTTTATTTCTTACAAGAGGTCAAATTATTCCTCAAGTCTTAGTATCTTCTTTATCATCTATGTTAAATCCCACTGTAGCGGCAGGAGCAGGTGTAGGAGCAGCAACAGGCGCGGTTGCAGCCGGAACGGTAGGAGCGGCAGCTGGTTCTATTGGAGGCCCTGTAGGTACTGCTGTTGCAGGAGCTTTAAGTGCTTCTGGTGGAGCTGTAGGTGGTATGTTCGCTGGGGCTTCAGCAGTCTTAGAAACAGGACTCTCATTTACGGAATTTTTAAAAGAAGAAGTTGAAAAATTAGGTTTAGAGTTTGACGAAGAAGGAGTATTAGAAACTTTAAGTTCTCCAGGAGTTATACAAAGTATAAGAAATAGAGCAGCTGGTCGTGGATTTACCATCGGTATAATAGATGGTATCACTCGAGGTGTTGCCAGTCAATTGGTTTTAAAACCAGCAAAAGTACTTGCAAAAACAGCAAAAGCAGCAGGGAAACAAGTATCTCGATTACAAAAAGCTAATAATGCTTTAAAAGCTGCTGGTATTGAAGCAGTTGGAGGATCAGGTGGAGAAGTTGCAGCAAGATTAGTTGCAGGTCAAGAAATGGATGCTTCAGAAATAGCATTGGAAGGACTTGTAGGAAACACTTCTGCATTACTATCTGTACCTCAAGCAATTACAGGAAAATCCGCAGTAGAATTAGTAGCTGGAGAAAAAGCGCAAGCTCAAGTTGATCAGGTTACCGAAAAAGTAGGTGCAGTAAAGACTAAAGTGTTTGACAACATTAAAGATGCATCTGGTAGAGTATATGATTTTACTTTAGGAAATAAAGGTTTAAATGTATTTAGAATACCCGTTTATGGTATTAAAAATAAAGCTGGTGATGTAACTTCTATGTCTAAAGACGAGATTTTAGAAATGATAACTACCATGTCTCCTGAAGATATTAGAACAGCACAATTTGAGGTTAAAAACGATCCGGTGATGCAAGAATTTATCACAACGGAAAAAGAAGCAGCGCAATTAAATTTAAACCTGCCAGATTATATTAAAGGAGAGAATAGAACTGAAACCATTAAGTTGGAAATGGAGCTTAGAAACATAAAAGATCCAACTCTTGAAGCTAATAAAGTTAGAGAAAAAGAAATAAAAACAAGATTAAAAGAGATTGTTGAAGTAGCAAAACTTGAAGCAGCTAAACCTAAAAAAACTAAAGTTGTTAAAACGCCAACACAAAGTCCTGCTGAAGTTCGTAAATTAGCATTAGATCAATTAGAAGCGGATGGTGTAACAGATCCAACCGAAAAACAAATAAACGATACAGTAAATGCCATTCAAAAGTCAAGCACAACGGAAGTGGATGCACAAGAATCTACCGAAGATAGCACAGAGGTGGGAGAAGGAGACCCCGATGGGTCACCTGCCGTTGAGAGCGGAACCGAAACAACCGATAAAACTCTCGATCCTGAGGCGCAAGCGCAAGAGGAAGTAGTATTAAAAGAGTTGAAAGAACAAGCTGCTGATCTTGGTATTGATATTGATGCTGATGCTGATTCAACAGATAATACTGCACAAAGCTTAGGAAAACTTCGACAAAAGTTAATTGAAGGTGGTAAAGAAAAAACAAATATATTTAAAAAAGTAACAGAACAAATAAATAAATCTGCAAAAAAACTTGGCATATCTCCTAATGAATATGTTGGAAGGGATCCAAATCAAATAACCGATGCTGAAGGGAATATTATAGACCCTATGATTAAAAGATTTGTCCAAGAAAACAGGGTACAAAAAATTATAAATAGTATAATTAAAAAAACTAAAGGTAGAAAGAAAGGTGAAAACACAAACCCAAAAACATTACTTAAAAATACTTTAGAATACTTGCAGAAATCAAAACTGTATCAGCAACTTAATGACACTGAAAGAAATCAGTTAGTTAGAGAGTTAAATGAAAAACTTGGTATCAAAATTAAAAAAGCACCAAGTGTTAAAAAAGTTTTAGGTATAAAAGATAAAAAAGTTGTTGTTAATGAAAGAGTTGCCCTTAAAGATCAAATAAAAATGCAGGCTAAAGCTGCAATAAAAAGTGTTAAAGCTTATAAAACATTTCTTAAAAATATTACCACAAAAGTCAAGTTATTAAAAAAAGCCGGTAAAATTAGCCAAGCTCAAGTCACTGCATTAACCCAAGGTTTAAGTAGAGTTAGACCATTTAGTCAAAAATCTGTAGACAGTTACTTAAAAAAAGTGGAAACTATTTTCAATAAAGCTGACTACGCTAATACAGTTGCAAAAGCTCAAAAATTAATTAAAAGAGCTAAAACTAATTTAAAAAGTAAAGTAGGTGTTATAAAAGGAGATTTAAAAACTACACTACAAGATGTATTTTCTTTAAGTCCTTATATTATTCCAGAATCTCAATTAAGTAATTACATGTCTTTATTAGAACAGTTTACTAAATTAGAACCTGGAACAGGAGAATTAAGTTTACAAGAAGCTGGTGTGCTAAGACAAAAAGGTTTAGAGATATTAAATGCTATAGAAGCTGATAATGAGGTTAATGATAACTTATCAATAGATGACGAGGTTACACCTGATGATTACAATGTAGATGAAAATGTAGATGAAGTTAAGTCTATTAAAATAACTAATGAACAAATAAATAATATTGAAGGTAAAGATGGAAAAAGAATCGCACGATTTTTACGTAGCCTTACAGTAGATCAAATAAAAGGTTTAGCCAGAAAAAAGAAAGATGGCACTATGGATTATTCTGGTATTGAAACTTTAAAAGCAGTACTTAAAAACATCCAAAGCGGTTATGTTACGCAGGGAGCTATGAAAATAAAGCGTAAAGTAGTGGCTAATGACGGAATAAATACCGTTGGAAAGGTAATTACTGAAAAGTCTACTAAAGCAAATATTCTTAGAAACATTAGAAACTCGGTAAAAAGTATTAAAGCATATTTTAGAAGCACATCGACTACGTTAGAGCGTATGAGAGGTGGACCTTTATTTAACATTGATGATATAATTGGTAACTTTAACAGTAAGCTTACATATAGAAATACTTTTGGAAGACTGCAAAAAGCATATGAAACTTTTCGTGCATCTACTAACATAGAGTATGCTAAGATTGATGCTGCTGAAAAAGCTTTAGAGAATGATGGTGTAAATAAGCCAAGAAAGTGGTTTTCTATGGGTAGATCTCGAAACTCTGTAGTAGAATCAAAAACTAAAATTAGACTTTTTCAGTTACAAAGAGAATATTTGTCAAATTTTATAGATGGGAAACCAAATCTTAAAGCACCTTCTGCTATTGATTTTGTAAATGCAACTTTAAAAGTTTTAAAAGGAGCAACAAGAGTCAATCAAAACCAAGTTGACATTATAACTAAAATAGCAAATAAGTTTACTGTAGATAGTCAGATAGATTTAGAGAAGTTAGAAAAATCATTTACTAAAGCGGAAAAACAATACCTAAAAACAATGGATGAGGTAAACAATAGTCAAGCTGAAAAGGCTTTGTTTATTTCTTCAATGCATGGTTCTCAAGTTGATTTGTTTAATAACTATAGCCACCACGCTTCTATTGGAGAAAGAAGTAAGCAAATCGGAGTTTTACAGGATTTAGCAACAAAATATAATGAGAGCATTAATGGTAAAACTAAATCTGGAACAATTGAAACGCGAAAACAAGGTGCTTCAGCAATTAGTTTTGACCCATCATATTCTGCAAAACGTGGCTTGCAAGCCACTAATATGGATTACTATATGACGGAAACTCTTAAAGAAGTTTCTGCAATAGTTGAAGGTCTTAAAACTAAGTTTGCTGATGATACAAATTCTACAACAACTCAAGTGCAGGTAACAAAAGCACTTGCATCAGCATTACAAGAAGTAAATCAAAATGTATTTATTAATAGTTTTAATGATGTTGGACCTATAGGCGAATTTATTAAAAAAGCTAAACGATTAGGTTACCAGGCAGCGCTGGCTTCTATTGCAAGAGGTGGAGCGGAGCTTATTGGTAATGTGAACATGCTAATAAGAAATCCTAAAAGAGCAATTAAAGGGATAAAGAATTTTACTGGTATGACTATTTTTGATGGAGCTACAGTTTATAATGCTGCAGTAAATTTAGGGTCAGGTGTAGTGTCTAAGCTTGCAGATTCAGATGTGTTAAAAGGTAAATACACAAATTCTGTTGATATGGGCGCTCCTACTCGAAGAAGTGGAGAGGCTGTTTCACGTTTAGAAAATGTACTTGGAATGATTAAAAGATTTAGTGGCTTACCTCAAGTAGCAGGAGCGGTTAATAAATTATCTAACAAAATACTTTCATTTCCTGATCAAGTCCTATCTCGACCCTTATGGTTTCAAACTTATTCTGACGCATTTTCGAAAGCCACAGGAATAAAATTAACAAGCAAGGACTTTAAAAAAATAGCTGAGGGTGACTCCAAGTATTTAGGACCAGAGTTCCAAGAAGCAAGAAAAACAGCTGTAGATGCTGCTGATAATGCTATAGTAGTATTGTCTACTTCTAATAACCCCTATGATGGTGTGCTTAAAATAATGCCCTCTGCTGAAGACGGAGCAAGTGCATCTGTACTTAAAGAAGTAAACGGGTTTTTAGCGCGTTACAGCCTATTTGAATATGGAAATGCCACTCATGCTCTAATGGCGTTGTTTAACAAAGGAGAGATGAGTAAAATGGAAGCTGCTGCTATGTTGACTGGAACAACAATGAGAATGGCTTCATACATGGTAGCATATACTTTCCTTACGAATGTATTAGATGATGAGCTATTTAATGCGGTTGATGAGCGTAAGGAAGATGATGATTTAGAGGACTTGATGGCTCGTCAAATGATAGGATCAATTGCCACACTTTTATTTGGTGGTAACATAGGTAACCTTGGAAGAATACCTATAAACTTTGCATTAGAGTATGGTATAAATGAACCTTTAATGGAAAGTTTGAGAAATGGCAAAGATTATGACCCTTATATACATAGTATGGTTTTTAGCCAATTAAATATGCAAGACATACAAAAAGGAGATATTGTAGAAGCAGGTATTAAAATTGGTGCAGGAGCATTTGGTCCTGCGCTAAACACTTTAAGAAGATTAACTTTAGTTGCTTCAAAATCTAAATTTTCACAAAAACCAGAGACTCGTAAGAAATACAAAGAGGAATTAGAAGAACGTATGTTAGTCGAGGTTTTAGGAAATACCGGAATGTTACCTTTTTATAAAGATATTAGACGTATCATATTGAAACAAATGTTTGGTGCTAAAAAACTTACTGCTGAAGAAAAGCGTGCTGAAGCAGAATTTATAAAAAACAATAAAGAATTGTTTAAAGATTTAGACTTAGATATAGATACTGACTTGGATTTAGATCTTGATATTGATACAGACTTTGATATAGATTTATAATGGATCATTTTGACGAACATAAATGTATGATAAACAGTTATAAGATACTAACTGGTAAGGAGGACTATAAAGAATTGCTGGATAAAGATGAAAGTATTTATTTGGTTTTTAATCCTTCACAACCCGTTATTCCTATGGAAGATGATGTTTATGATAGTGTTAGACAGTACTTTGAAGATATCGAAGATTACAAGAAGTGTGCTGAAATACAATGGGCTAAATGTAAAGCTAAAAGTTCTTAGAGTAGTTTTTACGTTCAGCCTCCAGTTTATAATACAAAAAAGCTTGAAATCCATTTACGTGTGAGTCTGTTGGAAAAAAGTATTTCCAACCTTTAGACCTTCCTTTGTTTATATAGTAAAAAAAAGCAACCGCAATTTTTCCTCCAGTTTTTACAAAGTTCACGCAAGCACTATGATCTGAAGTTGGTATAATTTCTTGAACAGTAAATGTTTCGTTGTTTACATTTCCAACTCTATTTACATTAGAGTATCTGTCGGCAATTGTCTGGCAAAAGTCTTGTAATTCTATTGCTATTGTTTTATTCATATGTCATCTGTTAAGGAAACAATTAAGTCTGCCATTACTTTGCAAATACTTTGCGCAGTCTGTTTAGCGTCTCCGTTGTTACGGTCCATAAGATCTTCATAAAGATTATTTACAAGGTCATGACAATTGTTAGTCACATGATTAATATGCGCTATAGATTTTTTGTCCTCTTGACTTACTCCATTCATTTCTTATCTGTCCATAGAATCCAGTATAAATTTTCCAAGTGTAGGATTAATAGTTTTAATCGCTCGGTAAATTGATCTTGATTTAGTTTTTACTTCTGTTCTTTCCCTATTTGAACTGTCTAACCCAAGATTACAATACATTGTACAATCAATATGAAGCAATGTATCTACTTTTTTTTTGTCTGACCACGACTTAAATGACATAACTTTTTCTAAGTCCTCTGCATTATATTTAAGTTCCTTGCTCATAGAATTGTTTGCTTTCTAACTGTTTAGTTAGAGTTTGAATCTCCAAATTAAGTAAAAAAATCTTTTCTTCCAAATTTTTACGGTCTTGTTTGCTTATTGGTCGAGTCACATAGCTTGCTTCGCTTGTCCATTCTTTTGCTATTTTTTCTTTTAAAAGACCAACTTCTGGATTAAATTTAATGATAAAAGGAAGCTCTTTAACACCATGTAAAACAGTTGCGTGGGTTCGTTGAACTGCTCTGCCAATTTCACTATACGTATATCCTAAACTCTTTTTCAAGAGATAGTAAACAATAAAACGACCTTCGACATAGATTTTAGAACGATTTTTATCTCTAATATCTACACCTAAGTTTTTACTTGTTATCCTTATAAGGTCCTGGATAATTAAATCTTTCATCAAGTTCTAAATATAAATCTAAATTAATAAAATCTAAATACTCATCAACATCTATAAATTTAATATCAGTAAATATAATGTCATAAGTAGTTGGTCTAATTATTTCAACAACAAAATATATTTGTTCATCAAAATGAGTTACTACACCGGCTAATAAATGGGAGACAAGATCATTAACTTCTAACTCTGGGCAGTATTCATCCACATATATAGCAATAAGTGTAGATAAAGATCCAGGCACATCAGTTAGTGCATCAAGAAAATCATCATCTAAATGATACCCTTTATCCTCTATATACGGAAACATTAACTCCATGCTTTTTAAGTTCTTCAATTCTATATTCCTGGAGTTTAGAGAGTTTTCCATTTGGTTTTTTTACTTCTATCAATTCTACATCTGAGTTTGGCGGTATAGCCAGCAAATCTGGGATACCGTTTTTATTAGTCAAAGTTAGTTTAATAACATAATAACCTTCAGCCTCTAACTGTTTAATTTTTTTTGCTTGTATTTTCTGCTCTGTCATTTTTATAATCCAACACAAATCCAATCGCCACTATTAAATTCATTCCTATTGATGATCCTACTTCAATTAAATCGTGAAAACTGTGAAGCGATAAATGCACGTGACCTACAACCCAAAAAGGTATGGCTAAATTTTGACTTATCCAAATTACTAAAAACTTTATAAACTTCATTAATATCTTT
>TARA_R110002050_G_scaffold252628_1_pt1 | contig 22498 bp, 27 predicted proteins | sample TARA_R110002050 | Tara Oceans TARA_R110002050 (sample SAMEA4396988) | marine metagenome | biome: Polar Biome; feature: [DCM] deep chlorophyll maximum layer (ENVO:01000326); material: water (ENVO:00002006), including particulate matter (ENVO:01000060) such as... | depth 25 m
TTAATGTCCGCAACCCGTTTCACTCATTGCAGCCATAAACAGCCTTATTACTCCGTTCCACATCGTAAAGCCACAGGCGTTTGTTCCTAATTAAAAAAAACAAAACAGACAGTTTACAGCTACCCTTCCGCACTTTGCTAAATCCTGTGCGTTTAATCGAAATCTTACTGCCGTTTGGATACTATGCGTTAAAATACAAGCAGAGCTTGCATCTTAACGCATAGTCGTAAACCTTTAAATCTCCTTTAAAATCAATGGTTTGCAGAGAAAATGAAAAATAAATTGGTCAAAATTGTCCCTTTTTCAAACGGTGGAATGGTTGATACAGAAGGTTGTTTTTTATAAGTGCTTGATTAGTAGTGAAAAGACCCTGTCCTTTTTTGAATAAGTCTAATAATAGATTTTTACAATCAGAAAATTATGGCGAGCTAAAGGGTCAAATCCTTGGTAGAAAACACAGAACAATGAATTATACAGTTTTAATATTTACGGTAGCATTTTTAACGGTTGTTATGTTGATAGCATTCTTACCCGAAGAAAGGTCGAAAAGAGTACACGGGTTTATAAAAATGGTTATGAATTTATTACCGATAAGTTCAATAATAAAGGCTTTTAAAAAGAATGATTAATAGATTATATTGCACTACCAAAAATGGGATGCCATAAACTTACATATCACGACAAGGAAAGAGCTCTAGAAGTAAATCCATTTTTTATAGAAAGGGGTCTAGAAAAAAAGAGTGGAGCGAAGAAAAATCGTGTAAGGGCGTACCGTTATGGCTTTAACGGACAAGAACGTGATGATGAGATTGCTGGGGCTGGAAACTCAATGACTGCAATGTTCTGGCAGTATGATACGAGATTAGGTAGACGCTGGAATTTAGACCCAAAGCCGAATCCTTCTATTAGTTCATATGCTACTTTTGCTAATAACCCTATTTGGTTCAATGACCCGTTTGGAGATACTACAAGTTATTATGACGTTGCAGATAACTCATATTTAGGGACAATAAATAATCCAGGTGAGCGAACCTCTGTAAAAATAACTTCAGAAAGGTTTCGTATAGCAACAACTCTTGCTACAAGTGACCCAAGTAGTAGTTTTTATGGATACAAGTCAAATCAAACAAAGGCTCAGGGATTAGTTAATGATATTGAGTGGAAAGCAAAACGTGATGAAATTATATCTGGTAATTCTAATATAATCGCTTTTGAAACAGGTGTACGAATGGAGTACTCAGGAACAATTAAGAGTAATCGAAATGGGAAATATGCAATGGGTAAGCTTAATACATATATTTCGTTTGATGACAATACAGAAGTCATGATTAATTCGATTTCAGCTAGTAGTGGTCCATTTGGAGATGGGTATATTCCTACAGGAAGCTGGGTAGTTGGAGGTCGTGAAGGGTTTTACACTTGGGGAAGAAGTGGAGCTGGTTTTACTAGGAATGGAGTATATTTTAAATTTGATATTGTTGACCCTGATGGGAGAGCCATACATCCAGATGGAAATGTATTCGGCACAAGAGGATGTATTGGTTTGATTGGGTCAGCTAATCAATTGTTGATATGGAAAAAAACGATTAAGGTAATGTATGACCGTCATGGGCCAAATATCGATTTAAATGTGAAAGATTATAAATAGTTGTGATATGACTCGAAATGGAATGATTGTGTTTTTTAGTCTTGTACTTTTAGTTGTAAGCCAATCTTTAGGGAAAAGTACTGGGGGTTTTGATTCGAAATCGGAATCAAATAGTAAGGGTGTTTTCTTATTATGTTGTAGTAATGCTAAATTGCATTTATTGAAAGAACAAAAAAAGAACTCAGCTATAAGCGAAACTATTGATAGTGGTTCACTATTTTGGGTTAAACGTATTGATGAAGGATGGTATTATGTGAAAAGAAAAAGTAGTGTGGGATTTATTGAGTTAAATCAAGATTTTCAGATAATTAGAGAGCTACCTTTGGGTAGTCAAAGAATAATTATAAGTTCAATTTTTGATAAAACTATTTTAGAATTAGAAAAAAAAGGTAATGGTTTAATTGAATTAGAATATGATTATTCAATGATTTTGGATGATGTGTTTGCGAGTTATATTTGTGCGAGTGAAGATACTAGTTTGTTTAATAGTTTTATTTTCATGATAGATAGAGGCGTTTTTAATTCTGCAGAATATAATGCAAATGCATTATGTGAAACATTTATTAACTGTCCTTCTTTTTTAATGAGTGTTATTGATACTCATGGTAAAAAAAATATTATTGATAATAATCTATATGAACTTGCTTTTTTTGCAAACGAGTATTTAAAGAAGGATACCGCGGAATATGATTTGGTAATTGGATATTATAATAAATATATTAAGTAAATTTTTATTCAAAATAAGGTGCTATTCCTGATGAGCACAGAGTAAAATAAAAATACGTTAGTCGTAGCACCCCGCACCTTGCCATCTGAATAAACCCCAAGATGCAGATTGAGCATTTTAGCTTTTCAAGGTGCGAAGCAACTTAGAAAAACTTAATGGCAATCGAGTGATAAAGATAAATAGGAAACCAACCGGAATACCCAACAACTCCAGCACACCAAAGTTTAACCCTAAAAAACAACCACCTAGCATTATTGCATATCAAAAATTACTAATTAAATCCACGATTAGTATAAATTTGAGAAATGAGTAAAGGCACAACCAGTTACAGGATTAAAGATGAAAATGCGCTATATTTTTTAACTTGTGCTACGGTTGAATGGATAGATGTTTTCACGAAAAGGAAATATAAAGAGGTGTTTTCGGATAGTGTGAATTATTGCATTGAGAATAAAGGATTAATAGTTCATGGATGGGTTTTAATGAGTAATCATTTTCATTTTATTGCACGAGCAGCGGAAGGGTTTGAACTATCGGGCATTTTGAGAGATATGAAAAAGCACATTACTAAAGAAATAGTGGAGTTGATAAACAACGAAGCTGAAAGTCGTAGCAACTGGCTTTTGGATGAAATGAAAAAAGCGGGAGGTGCCAATAGCAAAAAACAAACTTTTCAATTATGGCGAAACGATAATCATCCAATCGAATTGTTTAAAACCAAAACGATAGAACAAAAACTTAATTATATTCATAACAATCCTGTTGAAGAAGGTATTGTGGATTATCCAGAGGAATATAGCTATAGCAGTGCGAAAGATTATAAAGGTTGGAAAGGTTTAATAAAAGTGGAATCGATTTATAATTCGTAATTTGTGTCCGCTTGCCATAAAGAAAAGCTAATCTTGATAAATCAAGAACAGTTTATATATTACTGCGTTAGCCTACTGGCTGATGACAATCTGCAATTTTTTTAAATTTGGAAAATGGGAATGTGCTAGAGGCTTTCTCATTCATAAATATCTTTACGATGTCCTAAATCAATAACATCAATAATAAGTTCAGAATCCACTATCTCATAAATTACACGGTAATTAGCTACTCGGATACGGTAACCATCTCTACCTTTTAATTTTTTACAACCTGAGGGTCTGGGGTTATCGGCAAGTTGGTAGATCGCTTTTTTGATTCTAGAGAAGTAAGGTTCGTTTACATTTTTTAAAGCTTTTACCGCACGTTTTTTAATGGTGATTTGGTAAGCCATTACTTTTTGTTTTTACGTTCCTCTTCAATCATTTTAAATGCTTCATCAATCGGAATAGAAGGTTCGTTATCTGCTTTGACTTTGTCATAAAGCTTAACATCTTCTAGGTCTTCTAATTCCTCAATCATCCTGTTGTAGTCCTTAATTGGAAGAATTACAGCTAATTTTTGACCACTATTGTCTGTTATAAATTGTGTTTTCATTACATGTATGCTTTTTGTGCATTAGTATCACGAATTACCGTATCAATCAAGAAAAATAGCTTGTCTTTAATTTTAGGGCTTAACGCCTCAATCTCTTGTAAACGTTGAACTGTTCTTTTATCAAAACTTGCATTTTGCCCTTCACCTACTAAATAATCAAGAGAAACTTCAAAAGCATCAGCAATTTTCTTAGCAGCATCAATAGAAGGAGCTGCTTCATCTCTTTCATACTTGCCAATCATTACTCTTGAAACATTGCTTTTGTTGGCTAAATCGGTTTGAGACCAATTTGCTTTATCTCGTAACAATGCTATTATTTTACCTGTTTCCATATCTTAAAGGATACTTTTTTATACTAAAATGCTTGATTTAGGCAAAAGTATGTAATTAAAAGCGAAAAATAAACCTTATAATAATGCTCGCCCCGATACATCTTGCCATCTGAACAACCCCCAAGTCACAGATAAGTCACTTTAACTTTATCATGTACCATACACCCTTAAAAAAATTCGATACAAAAACCGGTTCAAAACCTGCGGTGGTTGGTGTATTTTTACGGCAATATTTATCGATAAAAAATTGCTATGGCATCAATCAATACCTATCTAACTTTCAACGGGCAATGCGAGGAAGCGTTCCTTTTTTATGCATCGGTTTTCGGTACAAAAATCGCGCATATTTCTAAATTTAGTGAAATGCCATCTGATCCGCGGTATCCTATGAATGAAGCTGATTTGAACAGGGTCATGCATGTTACTTTGCCTATTAGTGAGCATACGGTTTTGATGGGCAGCGATACGGGCGGAGAATGGTCTAGCGCCTATAAAATGGGAAATAATTTCTCTATTTCTATCAATGCAGATTCTAAGGAGGAAGCGGACCGTTTATTTAACCAACTAGCTACCGGAGGAAAAGTTATTATGCCAATGGAAACCACTTTTTGGAATTCTTATTTTGGAATGATGACTGACCCATTTGGAATTCAATGGATGGTTAGTTTTGATACGACCAAAGCATAGCCAAGGCTTCGTTTATGAGTTATAAATTAATTTCATCTCCGCTTCAAGGGTTTACCGATTACCGATTTCGGAATGCCTTTCATGAGATATTTGGAGGTGTAGATATTTACTATGCTCCGTATATTAAGTTTTTCAATAAATTGGAAATCAAAAGTTCTTATCAGCGTGATTTACAGTTGGAAAACAATAAGGTGCCCAAATTAATTCCGCAGGTGATGACTAACAGTGTGGAGGAGTTTCTTTTTACTGCCAATTATGTAGAAAGTCTGGGTTACACGGAGCTGAATTGGAATTTGGGTTGTCCTTATCCCATGGCAACTAAGCGCGGAATGGGAGCTGGACTGATTCATAATCCTGAATTAATTGACGCCATTTTAGATGAAGTGCATCGAAAGTCAAACATTACGGTTTCCATGAAAATGAGGCTAGGGCACGAGTCGCCTACCGAGATTTTGAATGTGATGCCTATTTTGGCTAAATATCCGATTAAAAGTATTGCCATTCATGCGCGTTTGGGAAAGCAATTGTATAAAGGAGGTGTGGATTTAGATTCGTTTCAAAATGCGCTAGATCACACGGAGCAAACGGTGTGTTATAATGGCGATATTACTTCTGTGGAACGGTTTACAATGATGAAAGAACGGTTTCCATCAGTGCATCATTTTTTGATTGGTAGAGGTTTAATTTCCGACCCGTTTCTACCTCAAATGATACAGCAAAATAGGACCGATTACCCAGAAAATAGGGTGGCTCTATTAGGTGAGTTTCACGATGTGCTGTTTCATCAATACGATGAGGCGCTTTCGGGTTCTAGTCACTTAGTATCTAAGATGTTGAATTTCTGGGAGTATTATTCAAATGCTTTTGAGAATCCTCAAAAGACATTTAAGAAGATTAAAAAAGCGAAGAATATTATTAAATACAAAGTTGCGGTTAAGGAGATTTTAAATGCCGAACAATAGTCATTTAATCAAATAATTATGGGAAAACAATTCGCATCGATAACGCCAAAATTGGCCACGTTTATTGCCGAGCAAAAAATGTTTTTTGTTGGAACTGCCATGCCTGAAGGACGTGTAAATATATCGCCCAAAGGAATGGATTCATTTCGCGTAATTAACGGTAACCAAGTGGTTTGGCAGAATCTTACCGGAAGCGGAAATGAAACCGCTACGCATTTGCGTACAAGTCCGCGAATGACCATTATGTTTGCAGCTTTTGAAGGTAACCCAATGATTTTAAGGTTGTATGGAACTGCAAAAGTGTATCATCCTAGAGATAAGTCGTTTGAAAAGTGGGCTACCTTATTTCCTGCCAATGCTGGATCCCGTCAGTTTATTGAAATGGAGGTAGATTTGGTGCAAACTTCGTGCGGGTATGCGGTTCCTTTAATGGATTTTAAAGAAGACCGACATTTGCTAACCGATTGGACGGGTCGAAAAGGCGAAGAAGGCGTGAAAGCCTATTGGGAAAAGAAAAATACGGTGAGTATAGATGGGCATAATACCCATATTTTAGAAGATTAGGTTATGGGTAATATTATGGGTAAAACAAGAATATTAATTGCCGGAATTGGTGGGGTTGGCGGTTATTTTGGAGGAATGCTGGCCAAAGCCAACGCGGAGGATTCGGAAGTCGAAATCTGTTTTTTAGCCAGAGGAAAACATTTAGCGGAAATTCAAAATAAGGGTTTGAAAGTGATTCATTTGGAAACCGAACAGATAGTTTATCCGCATATAGCCAGCGATGACCCGAAAGAAATAGGGAAGGTGGATTATTTGATTATGACCACCAAAAGCTATGATGTATTGGCTGCCGCAAAATCGTTAGCGCCTTGTGTGGGTGAAAATACACGAATCCTAACGTTATTAAATGGAGTGGATAGTTTGGATGTTTTGCAGGAGGTTTTCCCAAAGAATGAAATTCTGAATGGATGTGTGTATATTCTATCTAAAATTAAGTCGCCTGGTGTGATTGAGAATTTTGGAAATATTCAAAAACTGTTTTTTGGCTTGGACCAAGATCATGTTTCCCATTTAAAGCCTTTGGAACGTATTTTTAAAAATGCGGGGATTGAGGTGACTTTATCTTCCACTATTTCTGAAATTACGTGGGCTAAGTTTATTTTTATTTCGGCTGTGGCAACGGCTACCTCTTATTACGACAAACCATTGGGAGTCATTTTGTTGGATAAAGAAAAGCGGGCTGTTTTAGAAGCGCTTATCCGAGAGGTAAAGATGGTGGGTAGCGGTAAAGGGATAAGTATTGCGCCTAATATTTTGGAAAAAGTAATTCATAAATTGGAGGGCTTGCCTTTCGGTACAACCTCTTCCATGCAGCGAGATTTTAGTCAAAACAAAACCTCCGAATTGCAATCCTTGACCAAGTACGTTATAAATGAAGGAACGAAATTAGGGTTGAATACACCCGTTTATCAACAGTTGTTTGACGCGTTGATTGTGCGTTAGCTAGTTGAAAATAATCCAAACGGCAGGAGCAATATTTGGTATTCATTTTCAAACAAAAATGAAAAGGCTTAGGTGATTCTAGTTAGCAATGTAAGACGTTGGGCAAGCGGCAAACTTGTGTAATTGAATGCAAACGACTCTTTGGTATCCTATGTGATGATTATTATATAGCTATTACACTTCTTTTTAGTATGAGTTATCGTGCGTTAAATAGGATAAATACACTTAACGAATGATAATTCATACTTATTAAAAATTTGTAAAAACAAATAAAAGAAGTATCTTTGAGTGACTTATAATACGTTAAGTCATTAAATTAAGCTTTATGAATGGTTATTCATACAAAAACTGGCATGCAATGAGTGATTCTGCAATCGCTTCGCATGTTGGAAATTATGTCAAACACGAGCGAATGGTCCAAAAACGCACCCAAGAAGAGGTGTCCAAAGCTGCGGGTATAAGTCGTTCCACCTTAAGTTTATTGGAGCGAGGTGAGCCTGTAAATTTCATGACGATTATTCAGGTATTGCGTGTTTTAGATCGGTTGCATGTGTTTGATGATTTCTCGGTTACTCCGCTAGTAAGCCCCATACAATTGGCGCAAGAGGAGCAAAATGTGCGTTACCGTGTGCGTAAAAAACGTAAGTCCACTCCTCCAAAACCTGATTCCACATGGTAACTACTGCATTTGTACATATTTGGGGGGAGCGCGTGGGCGCAATTGCTTGGGATGAAAAACGAAAGTTGGCCAGTTTTCAATATGATTCCGATTATTTGATATGGGGTGCTGATTTGTCGCCTATTAAAATGCCTATTGAAAGAGAAGATTTAATTTATATTTTCCCTGAGTTACAGTCTAAAAGCGAGGAGTATAACACGTTTAAAGGTTTGCCGGGGCTTATTGCGGATGCACTTCCTGATAAATATGGAAATCAATTAATTAATGCGTATTTAGCGCAAAATGGTCGTCCGCCAAATAGTATGAACCCGGTAGAGCAATTGTGTTTTATTGGTACGAGAGGAATGGGGGCTTTGGAGTTTGAGCCTTCCGAATTAAAGGTGGTAAAACGTACTTTTAATATTGAGATGGATTGTTTGGTGGAGGCGGCTCAAAATATGCTAGGAAAACGCCAAAATTTTGAAACCAATCTGGCAAAAGATGAAAACCAAGCCATGATGGAAATCTTGAAAATTGGTACTTCGGCTGGAGGGGCGCGTCCGAAAGCTATTATTGCATATAATGAAAAAACGGGTCAGGTAAAATCGGGACAAACACTGGCGCCTAATGGTTTTGAGCATTGGTTGATTAAGTTAGATGGGGTTAGCGATGCGCAATTTGGTGAAAGTTTAGGTTACGGAAGGGTGGAAATGGCGTATTACCTCATGGCGAAAGAGGCGGGAATTGAGATGATGAAATCTCGATTATTGGAAGAAAATGGCAGGGCTCATTTTATGACCAAGCGTTTTGATAGAAAGGGAAATTCAGAAAAGTTTCATATCCAAACTTTCTGTGCGATGCAGCATTTTGATTTTAATGAGGTTGGTGCGTTTAGCTACGAGCAATTATTTCAAACCATGCGAATGTTGCGTTTGTCGTACCCAGATGCGGCACAAATGTATCGTAGAATGGTGTTTAATGTGCTGGCTAAAAATTGCGATGACCACACCAAAAATTTCGCTTTTAGATTACCACAAGATGGGCAGTGGGAGTTGGCTCCTGCGTATGATGTATGTTACGCTTACCGCGAAGATAGTCAGTGGGTGAGTCAGCATGCGTTAAGTGTGAATGGAAAACGAAAAGGTTTTAAATTATCTGATTTACTGACCGTTGCGAAAGAAATGAATATTAAGAAACCAATGCGAATCATACAAGAGGTGCAGCAAGCCATTGAAAAATGGCCGCAATTTGCCAAAGAAACAGGTGTAAACCCCAAATTGCAGCAGGTTATTCAAAGTAACTTTGTTTCCTTAAAATAAACTCCGTCCAAAAGCGGTTATTTATTCAAGCTGTAATCTGGATAAACCACTGTATTGTATCCTATTAAACGTTCGTAAATCTGTCCCGGTTCTTTGTAATACACAAAAAAACTATATTCATTGTCGGTTTCTACGTGACTTCCTTCTATTATGGCTACATCTCCTTTAACCGAATCTTGGGGTTTATATAGGTACAGATAGTTGTAATAGCCTTGTTTTAAATAGATGTTGGTTTCATACGATTTTTTTTCAGGGTTCCATTTCATTTTGTACGCATCGTCAAATGCCCATCCTGTAAGTTGTCCGTACAAGTAGATATCGGCTTTGTAGAGCTTGTTTGGGTAGAGTAGCGCAAGGTGTACGTTCATGTATTCACTTTCTAAATCGCTGTCAAATCGGATATCATCATTTTTCAGGTAAAAATGTCCGTTAATATCGGGAGTGGTGAGATAAACCATCGAGCTTCTCGGTTTATCCGGGAAAATGTAGGCGTTTAGCGAATCATTGATCGTTGCAATATGCGAGGTAGTGAGCGAATTGTAATTAATGTTTCGGATGTCAACGACTCTAAATTGATTTCCAGCTGGAAATATATTTTCTTCGTCATAGTCGTAAATTAATTTATTACCATTTATAAATTTTGGTTTCAGGTTGGTAATCGCATTATTCCAATTTTGATTTTGGGTAATCACTACCTTCATGGTAGAAAATGGCTGAATTAACTGGATCTGACTTTGAGAAATGGTAAAATCTACTTCATGACTGTTTTGACGGTAGCGCCCTTGGGTAGGTCGGTGTATGTTCGGTATTATAGAAGTAAAATATTCGGCTACAAAAAAACGTCTGGTCAAAATAGGCTGATCCTCGTTATCAAGGTCGTACACGACTAAAAGGTAATTTCCGGATTTGGTAAATTGCACATCTTGATTTGGAAACGTAAGTTCATATTTAATAAACGTTTGATACATGGTACTAGAAAACCCGTATTTGCTAAGGAGATTGTCTTCCAATCCATTTAAGTATTCCACTTTCATCATGTCTGAAGGGGTCCAATCGGAGGTGCAATGTATAAAGGTGTATCCTAAATTTTTTAGATTGTCGCTCAAGTCGTCAAAAGTGAGGTACAGGCTATGTGATTGGTTTAAGTTAATCACCGGAAAGGCTTCATTCCATCCACTTCTAAATAATTGAACTGTTTTTATGTTGTCGTTGTAAGTTTTGTTCTCGTAGCGTAAATGGTTTGGGTTGTAAAAATCATCTTCTTGAGAAAATGTTTGTACATGGATGAGGAAGAGCGAGAACATAAAGGTGTGTTTTATGAGTTTAGTCATTGTATATGTGTAATTAATTTCCATGTTTAATTTATAACAATTTTATCTTAACAATTCATTCTAAATTTGACCTTTCAAATAAACAATTATTTACATTTGCGCGGTCATAAAATGAACGATATATTCTGTGAATATTTTATCAAATATGATTTCTAATTTAAATTTCTCTGCAAATTCATTTGTGAGAGGGATATTCTTATGTACAAATTTCAAACCAGTTAGTTTATGTCAAAGCATATAAACATTAAACGAGGACTTGATATCAAGTTAGAAGGAGTAGCCGAAAAGGTGACTTCTGAATCCTCATCCGATGTTTTTGCATTAAAGCCTGCTGATTTTCATGGAGTTTCTCCCAAATTATTATTAAAAGAAGGTGCAACGGTAGAAGCCGGAACTGCAGTTTATTTTGATAAGAACAAGCCTGCGGTGCAGTTTTGTTCTCCAGTTAGTGGTGAAATCAAGGAAATCAAAAGAGGTGAAAAGCGAAAAATCCTAGAAATTATTATTTCTAGAGACCAGTCTTCTACTTCTAAGAAGTTTAGTCCAAAATCAGGTTCTCGTCAAGAGGTGATTGATTCACTTTGCGAAGGAGGTATGTGGCCATTTATTAAACAACGTCCATTTGATGTGATGGCAAATCCTACGGATTTACCAAAATCAATTTTTGTGACGGCTTTTAATACTGAGCCATTAACAGCTGATTTTGATTATTCTTTATACGGACAGGATACCGATTTTCAAAAAGGATTGGACGTATTGTCTTTATTAACTGAAGGAGCGGTTCATTTGAATTTACATTCAGAAAGAACCGCTTCAAACATGTTTAAAAACGCCAAAAACGTTACAAAAAACACTTTTTCAGGACCACACCCATCTGGGAATGTGGGGATTCAAATAAACAATATTGACCCGATTAATAAAGGTGAAATTGTGTGGACTTTGAATGCGTTGGGAGTGACTACCATTGGTAAATACTTTAATTCTGGTAAATATGATGTTTCCAGATTAGTGGCTGTAGCCGGAGGTAAAATCAACAAACCTAAGTATGTTAAAACCATTGCTGGAGCGCAAGTTTCAAGTATTGTAGGCGATAACATTAATAATGATAACACACGTGTTATTAGTGGTGGTGTTCTTACCGGTGTTAAAGTGGGAATGGAAGGATTTTTAGGATTTTCAGATTCTACTATCCTAGGAATTAAGGAAGGTAATCAAACCGAAATGTTGGGATGGTTATTACCGGGATTGAATAAATTCTCGATGTCTAGAACTTTCTTGAGCTATTTAATGCCAGGAAAATCATACGACTTGGATACCAATTTACATGGAGAGCATCGTTCATTCGTAATGACGAATCAATATGAGAAAGTTTTTCCAATGGATATTTATCCCGTACAGTTAATCAAAGAATGTTTAGCGTATGATTTGGAAAAAATGGAAGCTTTAGGAATCTATGAAGTAGCTCCTGAAGATTTTGCTTTATGTGAATTTGTGTGTACTTCAAAAACAGAAGTTCAAGATATAATAAGAACGACCTTGGATAAGGCATTAATTGATTTAGCATAAAATTTAAGAACTATGAGCGATTTCATGTCAAAATACAGGCCGTTGTTTCATAAAGGCGGGAAGTACGAAAAGTACAATCCTCTTTTTGAATCATTCGACACATTATTTTTCGTGCCTGATACAACTACTTCAAAAGGATCTCACATTCGTGATGGGATTGATTTGAAACGAACTATGATTACCGTGGTTTTAGCCTTGATACCTGCATTGATTTTTGGTATTTGGAATACCGGACATCAACATTTTGCTGCTATTGGTGAATTTACCGCTTTCGGTGACGGAATGATGGAAAAAATGCTTTTCGGATTAGAAAAAGTACTTCCTATCGTTATTGTTTCTTACGGAGTAGGTCTAGGAGTTGAGTTTATTTTCGGAATGAAAAACGGACACTCACTACAAGAAGGATTCTTGGTTTCAGGGATGTTAATTCCATTAATTGTACCGATTACCACTCCATTATGGATGGTTGCTATCGCTACTATTTTTGCCGTAGTTATCGGTAAAGAAGTTTTTGGAGGTACCGGAATGAACATTGTAAACGTAGCATTAACGGCTCGTGCATTCTTATTCTTTGCGTACCCTACAAAAATGTCGGGTGATAAAGTATGGATTGCTACTGACGGAGCGTCTACCGTAGATGGATTTTCTGGCGCAACTGCGTTAGGTGACCTAGCGAGTACGGTTCCATTGGATAAAGCAAGTGATGCCGCACATTCTACCATGGCAATGTTTGCTGATGGCGGAGTATATAGTTTATATAATTCTATCATGGGTTTTATTCCGGGTAGTATTGGTGAAACTTCGGTTGTTGCTATTGGTATAGGAGCGTTAATCTTATTGATTTCTGGAATTGGAAGTTGGAGAATCATGTTTGCTTCTATTGCAGGTGGTTTAACAATGGCATTGTTATTTAATTTATGGGGAGCCAATGCCTTTATGGATTTACCAGCTATACATCAATTAATGTTGGGAGGATTTATGTTCGGTATGGTATTCATGGCAACTGATCCTGTAACCGCAGCTCAAACAACGAAAGGGCAATGGATTTACGGATTTTTAGTTGGGTTTATCGCGATTTTAGTTCGTGTTTTCAACCCGGCCTATCCAGAAGGAGTAATGATGGCTATTTTGTTTATGAACGTAATGGCACCATTGGTTGATCATTATGTGATTGAAGGAAATATTTCGAAACGTTTAAAAAGAACAAAATTGGCTACTAGCCAATCTTAATAAGAGTTAATATGGCGTTAGATAAAAATAGTAACGGATTCACCTTTGGCTTTGCTGCCATTTTGGTGATAGTTGTAGGAACTATTCTTGCAACGTTAGCGGTGGTTTTAAAAGAACCCCAACAAGCTAACTTGAAGCAAGAAAAAATGAAAGCTATCTTGATGGCTACTGGAGTAATGACCGCAGATGATGATATGGCAACTGCTCCAGCAATTTTTGAGAAAGTGATTAAAAAGCGTTTGGTGGTTAGTGCCGTTGATGGTTCTATAAAATCAGAAAATTCGGGAGAGATTTCGAATGATAAAGGAGATGCTTTTAATATTGAGCTTCAAAAAATATATGCAGCTAAAGTAAAACCAATCAAAGGGAAATATAAAAAGGATCCAACGACCATGATTGCTAAAATCAAGGAATTGGATTTAGATTGGCCTTTATATGTTGCCGAAATTGACGGACAAACATTGTACGTAATTCCGATGGAAGGTACCGGACTTTGGGGCCCAATTTGGGGATATGTAACCTTTGAAGGTGATTTGAATACGATTAAAGGAGTAACATTAGCACATAAAGGAGAAACTCCTGGACTGGGTGCTGAAATTGCGACTACCCGTTTTCAAAAACAATACATTGGTAAAACAATTTTCAATGATGGTAAGTATTGTTCTATTCGTGTGCATAAAGGTGGAGGCGGAGCAGCCGACCCTCACGGTGTAGATGGAATTACAGGAGGAACTATTACATCGGTAGCTACAGGTGAGATGTTTTATCGCTCTCTTGATTTATACGTGCCATATTTTAATACCCTTAAATAGAATTAGATATGAGTGACACTCCAAAAATAGAAGTTAAGCAACTAAAGCCGAAAGAAGGCTTGTTCTCTAAAAAGAACATGAAACTTCTTACGAATCCGCTTAACGATGAAAATCCAATTACTATTCAAGTATTGGGTATTTGTTCGGCATTAGCCATTACGGTGCAGGTAAAACAAGCCATCGTGATGTCATTATCAGTAATATTTGTATTGATATTTTCTAATTTAATTATTTCATTGATTAGAAATATCATCCCGGGTCGTATCCGAATTATTGTACAATTAGTTATTGTGGCTGCCTTGGTAATTATCGTAGACCAAGTGTTAAAAGCATACGTTTTTGAAATATCTAAATCATTATCAGTGTTTGTTGGTTTGATTATAACCAACTGTATTATAATGGGGCGTTTAGAGGCATTTGCATTGGCAAATAAACCTTGGCCATCGGTATTAGATGCATTAGGAAACGGAATGGGATACGGAATCATATTGGTAACCATTTCCATTTTCCGTGAATTATTTGGTTCAGGTTCATTATTGGGTTTCCAAATTATGGGTGACGCTTCCGAAGGAACGGGAATGTATGCTATGGGATATATGAATAACAATATGTTTATTTTACCTCCAATGGCCTTAATTATTGTAGGAATTATTATTTGGGTTCAACGTTCGCGTAATCCTAAACTAATCGAAAACTAGAAAGTCATGCAAGAAATATTTAATATCGTTGTAAAGGGCATTTTCATGGAGAACATGATTTTTGCCTATTTCTTAGGCATGTGTTCTTATTTGGCGGTTTCTAAAACCGTTAAGACAGGTGTTGGCCTTGGGGCTGCTGTTATTTTCGTATTAGGAATTACCGTACCGGTAAATTACCTTTTAGAAAACTATGTATTGAAAGAAGGTGCATTAGCTTGGTTAGACCCTGAGTTTGCTGAGTTAGACTTGAGTTTCCTTGGTTTCATTTTATTCATTGCTGTAATTGCATCTATGGTGCAGTTGGTAGAAATGATTGTTGAAAAATTTGCTCCTGCACTTTACGGTGCTTTAGGTATATTTTTACCGCTTATCGCTGTAAACTGTGCCATTTTAGGTGGTTCATTATTCATGCAAGAAAGAGCTTATTCTACGGTAGGTCAAGCTACTGCATTTGGTATAGGTTCTGGAATTGGTTGGTTTTTGGCTATCGTTGCTATTGCAGCTATTCGTGAAAAACTTAAATACTCTAATGTTCCCGCTCCATTACGTGGATTAGGAATTACGTTCATCATCACTGGTTTGATGGGTATAGCGTTTATGAGTTTCATGGGAATTGAACTATAATAAGAAAAAGAATTAGTATGGAATTAAGTACAGTAATAAGCGTAACCTTAGCGGTATTCTTACCGTTATTGTTTCTATTGGTAGCGATTCTTTTATTCGCTAAAGCCAAGTTATTGCCTTCAGGATTGATGAAAATTGATGTGAATGGCGAAAAAGAATTAGAAGTAGAAGCCGGTGGCTCTGTTCTATCTATGTTGGGTGAAAATGGGATTTTCCTACCATCTGCATGTGGTGGTGGTGGTACCTGTATTCAGTGTAAATGTCAGGTAACTGAAGGGGGAGGCGAGATGCTTCCTACAGAAAAGCCTCATTTTTCACGTAAAGAAGCTGCTGAAGGATGGCGTTTGGGTTGTCAAGTAAAAGTGAAATCTGACATGAAAATTCAGGTACCGGAAGAAGTTTTTGGTATCAAGAAATGGGAAGCAGAAGTGGTTTCAAACTACAATGTAGCCTCTTTTATAAAGGAATTTATCGTGGAATTACCGGAAGACATGGATTACAAAGCGGGTGGTTACATCCAAATTGAAATTCCTCAGTGTACCATTAATTTTAAGGATATTGATATTACAGCTCACCCAGTAGAACATCCAGGAGAACCTGCTAAGTTTCAACCAGAATGGGATAACTTTAAGCTATGGCCATTGACTATGGTCAACGAAGAAACGGTGGAAAGAGCATATTCTATGGCTTCTTATCCTGCAGAGGGTAGAAGAATTATGTTGAATGTGCGTATTGCAACACCTCCTTTTGATCGCGCCAAAAATGGCTGGATGGATGTGAATCCTGGGGTTGCTTCATCTTATATTTTCTCTAGAAAACCAGGAGATAAAGTTACCGTTTCAGGACCTTACGGTGAATTCTTTATTCATGATACGGATTCAGAAATGCTTTACGTAGGTGGTGGTGCTGGTATGGCTCCAATGCGTTCGCACTTATATCATTTATTTAGAACCTTAAAAACAGGTCGTAAAGTATCTTATTGGTATGGTGGTCGTTCTAAACGTGAGTTGTTCTATACCGAACACTTTAGAGCACTAGAAAGAGATTTCCCAAATTTCAAATTCTATTTAGTTCTTTCTGAACCATTAGAAATTGACAATTGGAAAGTAAAAGAAAATATGGAAAGTGAAGGAGATGGATTTGTTGGTTTTGTGCATCAATCAGTGATTGATAATTACTTAGTCAATCATGATTCTCCAGAAGATATTGAATTTTACTTCTGTGGGCCTCCAATGATGAATAACGCAGTCGTTAAGATGTGTGATGATTGGGGTGTTCCTAAAGAAAACGTTTCGTTCGATGATTTCGGAGGGTAACGTTCAAAATAATACAAAAAGAAAGCTCCAAATTTGGGGCTTTTCTTTTTTAATGGTATTAGGTCTATTTCTTAGCGGATGCGAAGATGAGGCCCATGATACCAATAGCAAAGCTATGCTTCGTTATGAAATAGAAGGCGAAGCCCAAGGTACTACCTATCACATAGTATATTATACAGATAGTTTGGTGGTGGCAAAAAGTGCGATAGATTCTATTTTGGATGATGTTGATTTTGCGGCTTCTATTTGGGTTAAATCAGCCGTTATTTCTAGGGTAAACCAATCGAACGATTCGGTTATTGAAATTACGGATGACCAATTTGGGTATTTTGAAGATAATTTCAATTTATGTAAGCAAGTGTATCATACAACCGATGGCGCATATAACCCTACCGTGGGTGAGTTGGCTAATGCATGGGGATTTGGATTCAAAAACCGCGAACACATGGATTCGGTTCGGGTGGATTCTTTATTGCAATCCGTAGGGTTTGAGGATGACCAAATGTGGCTAACGCATACCAAAGAATTGAAAATTCATAAAACTAATCCCGCTACAAATCTTGATTTCAACGGCATTGCTCAAGGTTATTCGATAGATGTTTTGGCCCATTATTTTTTGAGTTTAGAACTTCCCAATTACATGATAGAAGTAGGAGGAGAGCTAATAGCTCACGGTATCAAGCCAAACGGAGACTTATGGAAAGTGGGAATTGATAAACCGATTGACCATAACTCTGAGCGAAATTTGGTAGCTACTTTAAAATTGAATAATGTAGCCGTGGCTACCTCTGGAAATTATAGGAAATACTATGAAGAGAATGGGGTTCGCTATGCGCATACCATAGACCCAAAAACGGGTTTTCCGGTGCAACATTCCTTGTTAAGCGCTACGTTAATCATGGAAAACTGTGGGTTAGCGGATGCGTATGCGACATCTTTTATGGTGATGGGATTTGAAAAAGCGAAAGAATTAGTAGAGAATCACCCAGAGTTAGGAATGGAAGCTTATCTGATTTATAGCGATGAAAATGGCGATATGCAAACCTATTATTCTCCCGGATTGAAAGGGATGATAGAAGAGTTGTAGCTATTTAGTATAATTATTATTGTATCCATACAAAATGAAGAGGTTTGAATAGTTTCCGCATTATTCATTCATCCATCGTAAATTCGTAGAAATGATTATTCAATTAAAAAACATAAATATTTCGTACGGCTCACAGGTGGTCATTGAAAATCTCAGTTTTGAGGTATCCAAGGGCGAAAAAGTGGCAATTACCGGAGAATCAGGAAAAGGAAAGTCTACGATTTTGAATGTGTTGGCTGGATTTACGCCATTTCAAGAAGGAGCCGTTTTGATGTTTGATAAGCCACTTTCACCCACCAATATTTCGTTTATTCGTCAGCAAATGGCTTGGTTACCCCAAGAAACGGCATTGCAATTTGATTCGGTACAAGAAATGATTGATGCGCCTTTTGAATTTGCGGCAAACGCAAAGAAAAAACCTACCGATGCGCAGGTACAAGAAGTTTTCGAAAACTTGAGTTTACCGTTAGATTTATTACAGAAAACCCCTGCAACTATTTCCGGAGGTCAAAGGCAACGCATACTGTTAGCGAGCAGTTTATTGCTCAAAAAGCCTTTATTGCTTACCGATGAACCCACTTCTGCTTTGGATGAGGCCAATCGGCAACGAATAACCGATTACGTACTTTCTCAAAAGGACCTGACCGTGGTAGCCTCCACCCACGATAATTACTGGATGGATAAATCAACTAAAATAATAGCGCTTTAATGGACGGTGTAACGGATATAGGATATTGGGATTTGATGATGGGCTATGCCTTACTCATTGTGCCTATTTATATATTATGGCATTACAAAACGGGTTTGGTTAAAGACGGAATCATTGCCATTGGAAGAATGACCATTCAATTACTGTTGGTGGGCTTTTATTTGGAGTTCATCTTTGAATTAAACAGCATTTGGATAAACATTTCTTGGGTGCTAGTAATGACTATCATAGCGGCTTATACTACCGTGAAACGAAGTGGGTTAAAGCACAAGCTCATGTTTTTTCCTGTATTCATTGCAGGGGTTTTGAGTATTGGCGTGACCGATGCTTATTTCTTAGGGTATGTCGTGAAATTGGACAACATGTTTGAAGCACGGTACTTTATACCCATAACGGGAATGCTATTAGGAAACACGCTTAAAACCATCATCATTGCGTTGGGTTATTATTTTAAACAATTGGATAAAGAAAGTGGACTGTTTAAGTGGTATCTAGCCAATGGGGCTACTCGTTCGGAGGCGTTGACACGATTTAAAAGAGAAGCGTTAAAAATTGCGTTTAATCCAGTAATAGCAGCTACCGCAATCGTAGGTTTAATTTCACTTCCGGGAATGATGACCGGGCAAATTCTGGGAGGGAGTTCACCCAATGTGGCGATTAAATATCAGATAATGTTGATGATAACCGTTTTTAGTTCTTCTATTATTAGTGTGATTATTACGCTTCTTATTTCCGACCGTCATGTGTTTGATGGGATGGATAATTTGAAAGATGTGTTTAGAAAGGATACGAAGTAACCTTTATTAAGCCTTCGTTTAGTAGCCATAAACTGATTTCTGCTACCCAAAAATCGGTAATTGTAATGTGATAAAAATTTACCCTTTCAAAAGGAGTGAATTGGCCTGTTCGTTATATCTTTGTGTGCATAACGAAATGAGTAAACAGTATTACATAAAATCACGATTTTGGATCGCTACGGAAGAGGGAACTTTTTTGGGGGATGGCAAGGTGAAGTTGCTGCAATCTATTCAAGATACCGGCTCTATTTCTGCGGCTGCGCGCGAATTGGAAATCTCGTACCGCAAGGCCTGGAAAATGATTGATGTAATGAATGCACAAGCAAAAGCGCCTTTGGTGGAACGCCAATCGGGAGGTAAAAAAGGCGGAGGCACTATTGTAACCTCCAACGGATTGAAAGCGATTGAGTCTTTTACCGCTTTAAAAAAGAAGTGTCAAAAGTTTATGGACTCCGAATTCTCAAAAATGGATTTTTAATGACGGCTTCTGCAACATATCACGATTTGACTTGTGTTATTCTAGCTGGTGGTCAAAGTAGCCGAATGGGCTCAGATAAAGGTCTGCTGACCATTGAAAACACCAGTTTCTCGAAACAATTAATCAATTTAGCGAAAACGCTAACTCCAAATGTAATGGTTTCGGTAGGGAAACATAATGAAGAAATGTATCAAAATATCGGTGTCGTTACTGTTCTGGATAAAGTGGCTGATAAAGGCCCAATGGGTGGAATTGTTTCGGTACTTCCTTACATAAAAACCAATTGGTTTCTGGTAATTTCGGTAGATACACCATTGGTTACTAGCGAAATGATTACGGATTTATGGGAGAATAAAACCAATTTTGATTCGGTGGTTTATAGTACAGATAATCGAATTCACCCCTTGGTGGGATTGTATCATATATCCACTAAAAACAAATGGCAAATGGCTTTGGAGCAGAACGAATTGAAAGTGACCAAAATGGTGAATTCCTTTGCTATAAATATCGTTTATCCGAGTCCAGAAGTAGCCCAAAAATTGAAAAACATAAATACTCCCAAAGAGTATCAAGAATGTATAAATCAAGCATGAAAGTAAACGCATTATATTTTGGAATGATTGCTGAAAAGCGCGGACTCACCAAGGAAGTTTTGGAGTTTTCGGATTCTGTGACCTTGGCTACGCTAAAAGAAAAAGCGCTTGAATTGATTCCAAACTTAAACGATATAAATTACGGAATTGCCGTAAATCAGGTTATGACCACTGATGACATGGATTTAAAAGACGGAGATGAAATTTCATTTTTCCCACCATTTGCGGGAGGTTGATTTTTGACGCTATAATTATGGAATTAACATCCCAAGAAATATCACGCTTTAAACGGCATTTGCTACTACCAGAAATTGGGGTAGAAGGTCAATTGGCCCTAAAAAAAGCACGCGTATTGGTTATTGGCGCTGGTGGTTTAGGAAATGCGGTATTACCGTATTTGGCTGCTGCTGGGGTGGGTAATATCACGGTGATAGATAATGATGTGGTGGATATTTCTAATCTACAACGGCAGGTATTATTTACAGAAAATGATTTGGGCAAACCAAAATCTGAATTGGCAGTGAAACGCCTACAAGCCATTAATAGTAACGGAAACTTCACAAGTCATCAAACATTTTTCACCGAAAGTAACGCGCTAGAATTAGCAAAAAATCAGGATGTTATTGTAGACTGTGTGGACCAGATTCATGTGCGCTACCTTATTAATGATGCGGCCGTGTATTATGAAATCCCGATGGTGTATGGTGCTATTCATAAGTTTGAAGGGCAAGTAGCGGTGTTTAACCATAAGGAAAGCGCTACGTATCGTTGTGCTTTTCCCGAGAATAAAACTAAAAAACCAGCACCTAATTGTGAGGAACTGGGCGTGGTAGGCGTATTGCCGGGTATTATTGGTATGTATCAAGCCATGGAGGTCATTAAGATTATTACCGGAGCAGGCACCGTTTTATCCAATAAAATTTGGATGATTGACCTACTGAATAATGCAAATCACACCATAGCAATTGAACGAAATAAAGAATCTATTGAGATAAGTAAACAACGTATGACAGAACTAGCATCATCACCACAGAATAATGAAATTATTGATATTACAGGGGCAGATATTGAACGTGTAATTGCTCAACATGCCAATTTAGTAATTATTGATATTCAGCCTCAAACCAATGTAGAAAGCTTGGCAGGGGTTGCCGTTACACATATTCCAGTGTTTGATTTAGAATCTCGTTTGATAGAACTAGACAAGTCGCAACCTATTTTACTGTATTGTGCGCATGGGATTAATAGCCAGTGGGCAACGCAATTATTAAAACAAGAAGAATTCAAAACAATCTATCATTTGGTGGGTGGAATCACGGCCGTTTAATTGGGTATTATGGAAAAAACTAAGAAAATAAAAAACGTATTCAGAGAAGGAGCAATCACTTCGGATATGATAGGGAAATCAATCGCTGCGCATCAACCAAAAACGGACATTGGAGCCCATGAAATATTCTTGGGTCAGGTAAGAGCTGATGTAATCAATGATAAAACGGTTGCCGCTATTGAATACACCGCGCACGAAGAAATGGCGAACAAAATTTTCCATGATATTCGAGAGGAAGCATTTGCTAAATTCGATTTAAGCTGCATGCATATTTACCACAGTTTAGGAACCGTTAAGACAGGCGAAATCTGCTTGTTTGTATTTGTATCCTCCGCGCATAGAGTCGCTGCACGTAAGGCATTGGAGTATTTGGTTGAAGAAATTAAAAGTAAATCGCCCATTTTTGGAAAGGAGATTTTTGAAGATGATTCTCATCAGTGGAAGGTGAATGTTTAAGGAGTTAATGGGGTAATGATTTAATGAGGGAATGAGTTAATGATTCAATGAGTTAATGATTCAATGATTTAATGAGTTAATGATTTAATGAGTTAATGATTCAATGAGTTAATGATTTAATGAGGGAATGAGTTAATGATTTAATGAGGGAATGGGTTAATGATTTAATGA
>TARA_R110002050_G_scaffold30673_1_pt1 | contig 22498 bp, 13 predicted proteins | sample TARA_R110002050 | Tara Oceans TARA_R110002050 (sample SAMEA4396988) | marine metagenome | biome: Polar Biome; feature: [DCM] deep chlorophyll maximum layer (ENVO:01000326); material: water (ENVO:00002006), including particulate matter (ENVO:01000060) such as... | depth 25 m
ACTTATTTTACCTTTATCAGTTTGGAGGAAGGATAGTTTTGTCAGGATTTGTTGGGTGGATCCTTCTTTCTGAGCAATTAAATTCGGCAGCCAAAATTTCCGCTGTTTACCTGATTCGATTTTCCTAACTTTAGGTTTTTACTGCCAAGCCAATCAACTGATATATTCCTGAACAACAGTTCACTTACACTAATTAACTACTGGAAACCGAAGCGGTAAAACACTACTGCAAAGTTTCCAAATCTTTCGGGGACTTTTTGAACAAAGCCTAAGGTTTAGGTGCCGTCGGTATGCCCGAATCCACGGGGCTTCAGCCCAAACTCTTCGTAAAACCATCCTTCTGCAAAAATTTGGCAAGTACAAGGTCAACTACTTTCCTCCTCAGGGACACGCCCGGAAAGGAATTGGCTCCTCCCATAGTCATCGTTTTTACTTGGTTTGTACTTTCTTAAACTAGGTTTCTACTACCAAGCTAACAGAAACCTAACACAAACCTAGGCGAAAGTACGGATTTGCTCCGGCTTAATCGACGAGAAAAATGGTATTTGTGTTTCGGGAAGATACTAATTGCGACAGAATGCACCGAGCTTATGAAAAATCAGAAATGCAGCATCAGTTTATGTTTTTAAAACACCATCACAAGCAGGAAGCCGGAAGGTTTCATCGGGAGAATACAGGACAGTTTACAGGAAACCGTCTTGAATAATTGATCTCGTTTTAGCCGGGTCCAGAAATCAACCTTAGCCCAATGACCTGAAATCATCTAATAATTTATTGATTTCGTGCAACATACAACACCTATATACAAATGATATGCTTACACAAAAAAAATCAACATTAAAAAAATACATCAACACTTACACAAAACACTTACAGACAGCAATATACGACTTTAAATGCTTGACTGAAAGCATGATTTAGTGGTACCTGTATATAAAATGTTTATACCGATTTTCCATCCAAAGGACTTAAATTTAGATAGTTCAGTGTTTCGCAATGCAATAAATCAATTCAAAACTAATATCGTATGAAACAATTTATCTTTCTGCAAATCTTCTTCTGTTTTTCAGTTTCCCTGTTTGCTCAGTCGGGCAAGGTAGGAGTTGATAATAAAGAAGACGGATGGAGGCTTCTGGTTGACGGAGAGCCCTTCATGGCAAACGGTATGAACTGGGATTATTTCCCCGTTGGCACCAATTTCTCCTACAGTTTATGGAATCAATCCGACGATTTTATCAAAAAGGCACTCGATGATGAGATGTCGCTGCTGAAAAATATGAATGTGAACACCATTCGTATTTACACAGGTATCCAGCCTAAATGGATAAGGTATATTTACGAGAACTATGGTATTTACACCATGCTTAACCACTCTTTCGGGCGCTACGGGCTGACGCTCGATGGTGCATGGGTAGCCAATACCGAGTACTCCGACCCGCGCACCAAAGAATTGTTGTTGAAAGAAGTAACAGCGCTGGCCAGAGAATATAAAAATACTCCCGGGCTCCTTTTATACCTGTTGGGCAACGAAAACAACTACGGACTCTTCTGGGAGGGTGCAGAGACCGAAGATATTCCAATGGAAGATCGGGAATCGACACAGCGGGCCCGCCATATGTACGAATTGTTTAACGAGGCTTCAGTGGCCATCAAGTCGATTGATCCGAATCACCCGGTATCCATTTGCAACGGCGATTTATTGTTTCTCGATATTATTGCGGAGGAATGTAAGGACGTAGATATCTTAGGCATCAATGTTTACCGGGGAATTTCATTTACCGATCTGTTCGACCGGGTAAAAAATGAATACGGGAAACCGGTATTACTTACTGAATTTGGAGCTGACGCCTTTAATGCCATTACCTTGGAAGAGGCCCAGCAGGAACAGGCCGTCTATAATGTAGCCAACTGGAAAGAAATTTACGAAAATGCCGCAGGAATTGGTAAAGCAGGCAATGCCATTGGAGGTTTTACCTTTCAGTTTAGCGATGGGTGGTGGAAATTCGGACAAACGAAAAACCTGGATGTGCACGACACCAATGCCTCATGGGTAAACGGTGGCTACTTGTATGATTATGAAGAGGGTGAAAACAACATGAATGAAGAGTGGTTTGGGATATGCGCTAAAGGGCCAACCAATGCCAAAGGATTTTATCAGCTGTTTCCAAGAGCATCTTACTATGCATTAAAAGATGCCCACCAACTGAATCCTTATGCCAGCGGGACGAACTTGCAGGGGATCCAGCATCACTTTAGCAAGATCATGGTTGTGGAATCGGTTTTAAAAGCCAGGGGTGACAAGGCTGCACTGGAAGGCGAAAAGTTGAAAAAACTTAGCCTGAGCCGGTTTAGTGCACAGTTCACCACATTCAACACAGGTGGAAGTTTAATTTCCACACCCGACGAAGCCGCCCCGGGCAGTACCTCTTTCCCAAATAAACTGGGCTTTGATCAAATGCAGTCATTCTATTTTGGTTTCGAAGCCAATCCGGCGCCCAATTTCAGAGCCAATGCAGAGATAAACGTTTTGGGCAATGTGGCGCAGAATCCCATTGACCAAATCTTTTATGAAAACAGGGGCCGGCCGGTTGAAGTGACCAGCAGTGATGGCAACCTGAATATTGAATCGATCAACAGGGTTCAGGTTTACCGGGCAAGCTACGAATGGAACCATAAATTATTTAATCTCAACGGCTTCTACCGTACCGGTCATTACCACTGGGGTTACGAAGGCGATTTCTTTGGTCTTTATCCCGAAGCCAATTATGGACCCAACATCGATATTTACAACGGCGTGGCGCCCTCAGGTTTTGAGATGGAAGGAAAGAAAGGGTTCAGCGATTTTAAACTGGCTTTTGGCCCTCAGCTCTGGTGGGGAGCCAACCCGGCTTTGTTGCTGAAATACAGTAAGAGTTTAGCAAAATTCAACTTCACGGGAATTTTTCATGAAGACCTCGCCCAACTTGGATTGACAGAGAGTTCCTTTGCCATTCCGCAACCAAAAACCCGGCGACTCACCTTACATCTGAACAGAGAATTTGGCAAGCTCGGTGTCGATCTGGGAGGAATCTGGGCCGGACAGCCTCTGCAGGGCAGAGAGTTTCAGGTGGTGAGAGGTAAAGAAGGAAATTACACCGTTTATAAAGATGAAATAAAAGCACAAGACAATTTCGGCGGTAAAATTAAATTGACTTATGAAGCTGGCCGGTTTAACTGGTACGGACAATCGGCTGCCATGGGACTTGTGGCGCAGGGTGGCGCTGAACAAACGCTGACATTCACTGGGTGGAAACTGAAAGACAGCGGCAGTGGAAACCAGTACAATTTCCTTTCGGGATTTACCTATTTGATTGGAGATTTGCAGATAGCCCCGAACTTTTTGTGGCAAAAACCGATTGAAGGTCCTATTCCGGCGGGCGTTCCTGCTCCCGGCAGACCGAGAAATATTCTTGACGATCCGTTTGTTGTCAGAGGAAACAGAGAACAGGTCGCAGCGGAAATATTGTTCACCTTCGACCCCACACCCGGCACCTGGATGTACAACTGGGACAGTGACCGCTCGGAAGATTCAGAATTTGCCTTTAACCTTGGTTTTGTGTACCGGCACCTGCCAACTACGCAGGATGCAGCTGTAGGCATTTTACCCGACGGTCGTACCATATTCGCTTTCCCAGGGGCTGCACCGGCACAAGATCTATGGGAAGTCCACTCCAAAGTCATTTCGAAAGTCAACCACGATTTTGGTTTTATCGCCAGCTTGTATGCCGGCGATGCTCAGGCCAATGGTAGCGACGACCGGCTCATCCGGCGCTATGGAATGGACTTACGCATGATTTATAAGGAATTAAAACTCATTTCTTTCGCCAGGATAAACGACTGGGGGCCGTACGACTACCACCGGGATTTCAACCTCACATTCCCGCTTCAGCTGATGGCCGATCTTTCAACCTCACTGCGCAAGCCCGACTGGTTTGACCTTCCTGATACCAATATTGGTATTCGGGCGACTTACCGCACACTCGACAAATATTCCCCGCGTTACGCGCCTACTCAAAAGTTAGATGACGGTGGAATGTTGGTGCCCGATCCCGATGCTATCGGATTTGATAACGGCAACGAATGGGAAATCAGAACCTATGTACGCATAAACATTGGTAAATAAAAAAACTCAATAAGATGAACACAAATATTCTTAGCATTTTAAAAAAATACATCCCTGCTGGTATCGTAGCAATACTTCTGATGGGGTGCGAACGCGAACTAGACGATTTGCAACCTGCTACCTTCCCCAGTAATCCTGAAGTGTTTATCGATGGATTCAGTGCGGGATTAAGCTATTCAGCATTTGGTGGATCGGTACCTACGGCTTTCGATGTGGATCAGGATGTCACTTTCGACAATTCAAAATCTTCCATGCGGTTTGATGTACCCAATGCAGGCGATCCTCAGGGAGCGTATGCCGGAGGAGTATTTTCCACGGAAGTAAGCAGAGACCTGTCGGACTACAATGCATTAAGCTTTTGGGCAAAAGCTTCACAATCTGCCGTTCTCGACCTGGTTGGTTTTGGAAACGATCTTGGAGCTTCAAAATACCAGGTTACCATTTCGGACCTGGCAGTCAGTACCAGTTGGAAAAAATACATCATCCCAATTCCCGATCCATCAAGATTAACGGAAGAAAGGGGCATGTTTTTCTACTCAGTCGGTCCCGAAGATGGCAAAGGCTTTTCTTTCTGGATTGATGAATTGAAATTCGAAAACCTGGGAACCATTGCCCATCCGCAGCCGATGATACTCGATGGAAATGACAAAGTAGAATCAGCTGTAAATGGATTGAAGTTCCCAGTTGGCGGCTTAGGCATGTCCTTTAATATGCCATCAGGAATTGATCAAAAAGTTAATGCAGCGCCTGCCTGGTTTACCTTTCTTTCTTCAGATGCAGCCGTGGCAAGTGTAGATGCTGCAGGATTGGTTACGGTAGTGAGTGAAGGAACAGCGGTTATTACCGCCACTTCCGGCGACGATGATGCCAAGGGATCACTAACCGTTCAGTCGTCGGGTGATTTTACGCACGCCCCGGAACCTGCGGCAGCTCAGGAAGATGTTATTTCCATCTTCAGCAATCACTACGTCAATGTGCCGGTCGATTTTTACAATGGCTACTGGGAACCATTCCAAACCACTACTTCTGCCGATTTCATAGTAAATGATGATGATGTGTTATTCTATAACAATTTCAATTTTGTGGGTATTCAGTTTACCTCGCCAACAATCGATGCCACCAACATGACGCACCTGCATATGGACATCTGGATTCCAAATGAGGTTGACCCTGCCGATAAACTGGCCATCAGACTGGTGGATATGGGACCCGATGGAGCCCTTGACGGAACCGACCCCTCGCTGACCTATGAACTTGCAGGCCCACTGGATGCACAAAGCTGGATAAGTGTGGATATTGACCTCTCAGGCTTAACGTCAAGGAGCAAACTGGCTCAGATTATTCTTGAGCAAGTGGGATCATCCCTGACAGGACTCTACCTGGATAATGTCTATTTATATGGTAACGGCGGTGGTACGGTAACTGAGCCAGCTGAGGCTGCTCCAACACCTCCGGAAAGGGATGCCGCGAATGTAATTTCTATTTACGGTGATGAATATGATAATCTGGAAGGAACCGACTATCCCGACTGGGGTCAGGCAACCGTGGTTTCGGATGTGCAGATAGCAGGAAATAATACCCTGAAGTTTGCAGGACTGAATTACCAAGGCATTCAACTGGCATCCAGCCAGAATCTCACCGGCATGGAGTATCTGCATCTGGACTTCTGGACAGCTAGCTCCGCAGGCCTCAGTGTCTTTCTGATCAGCAACGGACCTGTGGAAAAGGGCTATGCACTTACGGTACCAACAACAGGCTGGGCAAGTGTGGATATTCCTTTAAGCGATTTTTCACCTGTTGATCTTGCTAATGTCATCCAAATGAAGTTTGATGGCAACGGAGATATCTACCTGGATAACATCTACTTCCATACCTCATCAGGAGGTTCAACTGATGGCCCAACGGTGGCTGCTCCAGCACCACCTTCACGAGATGCAGCTGATGTGATTTCACTATTCAGCAATGCATATACCAATAATGGTGTGGATACCTGGTCTGCTGACTGGGATGATTCCGACGTTGCTGATGTACAGGTAGCAGGTGATGATGTCAAGAAATATTCATTTACAAATTTCGCCGGCATTGACTTTAGCAGCAATAAGTTTGATGCCTCGGGCATGACCCATTTCCATATGGATATTTGGACTCCTGATGATGTCATGTCCAAATCCCTGTCAATCAAGAACGTTGATTTTGGAGGCGGAACTGCTGAAGCTTCCAATCATATACTCACCGTTGTGCATACTTCCAGTGGAGATATCCCGGCGCTGGAAACAGGATCATGGGTTTCGATCGATGTTCCGATTTCCGCTTTCACCGGAGATCAGACACGGTCAGACCTGGCACAAATGGTGCTTACCAGTAATCTGGGGACTGTATATGTTGACAATATCTATTTTTATACATCGGGCGGAAGCACTGCTACCGAACCAACTTCAGCAGCACCAACGCCACCTGCAAGAGATGCTGGCGATGTCATTTCATTGTTTAGCAACGCCTATACCAATGAAACCGTTGGTACCTGGTCAGCAGAATGGGATGATTCAGATGTTGCAGATTTTCAGGTAGCCGATGATGATGTGAAGAAATATACCTTCACCAATTTCGCAGGTATTGATTTTAGCAGCAACAAATTGGATGCTTCAGAAATGACACATTTCCATCTGGATATCTGGACACCGAATGAAGTTCTGTCGAAATCGCTCACCATTAAAAACGTTGATTTCGGAGGCGGAAACGCAGAGGCTTCAAGCTATATACTTACCGTAGAACATACTCCAAAAGGGGAAATACCAGCATTGGCTACAGGTTCCTGGGTGTCAATAGATGTGCCAATATCAGCTTTTTCAGGAGATCTTACAAGAACCGATTTAGCGCAATTGGTACTTTCTTGTAATCTGACTACCGTTTACATCGATAACCTCTATTTCTATAAAAGCGGCGGCAGCGGAGCAACAGAACCAACGGAAGCAGCAGCAACGCCAACCGAAGATGCTGGTGGTGTAATATCTGTATTCAGCGATGCCTATACAGATATTGCCAACACTAATTTCGACCCTGATTGGGGACAATCCACAGATGCAACTATTGTGGCTATCGGTGGGAACGATGTCTTAAAATATGCAAATCTCAATTATCAGGGAACTAATATTGGAGGTGCTGATGGTGTGGAACAGGATATTTCGGCTAAGGGATACGTGCACCTTGATTACTGGACTGCAAACGCAACGGCTCTAAAAATATTTTTGATTAGTACCGGACCTGCCGAGAAGCCTTATCCATTGACCGTTCCTACCAATGGAAGTTGGGCCAGTGTAGATATTCCGCTATCTGAATTCTCTTCAGTTGTAGATCTTACGAAAGTCTTCCAATTGAAAGTTGAAGGAGATGGTGACGTTTATCTTGACAACATTTACTTCTACGGTGAACCCGGCTCCGGGGGCGGTGGTGGTGACGAAACAGGTCCGACAGCAGCTGCCCCAACTCCACCGGCCAGAGATGCAGGCAATGTAGTTTCCATTTATAGCGATGCCTATACCAATATCGGTGTCGATAATTTTGACGCCGGCTGGTGTGGAGGAGCTGCAACAACACAAGTTGCGATAGCTGGAAATAATACATTGAAAAAGAATGCCGGAATTGACTGTCATGGAATTGACTTCTCGTCAAACAGACAGGATCTATCAACATTCACTCACATTCACTTCGATTTTTATACGGATGATACAGACTTAACCGGGGATGTATTCAATATAAAATTAGTTGATTTCGCAGGCGGAACCGGGGAAGCTTCTGCATTGGAAGTCAATATTAATACAGGAACAACACCAACAATTGTTGCTGGCTCCTGGGTTTCTGTGGATATTGACATTACTTCATTAGGAGGGATTGTTACCGGTAATTTAACAAGAAGCGATGTAGCCCAGATAGGTATAACAACCGCCAATTTGACTAACGTCTGGTATGACAATGTTTATCTCTATAAATAACATGAATAAGCGATGGCTTCAGCTTAACCATCTGGGAAACTGGAGCTTTAGCTTTTCTATAAGCCAAAAATGTTTGTTTCCATAAAAATTAAAACATGACTAAAATGAATAAGATAGATAAAATCAAAAAAATCCGTATCCCATTAACACTCCTGACACTGGTGGCTTTTTTCTGGGGATGCGAGCAGGACGACTTCCAGAAGTTGGAGGAGCGCAACTGGCAGGTAAGCTGGAGCGATGATTTCGAAGGTGCTGCAGGACAATTACCCGATGCAACAAAATGGACTTTCGATTTAGGAACCGGAGACGGAGGTTGGGGAAACGACGAATTGCAAAGCTACACCAACAATCCTGAAAATATTTCGCTCGATGGCGAGGGGAATTTGGTCATTACCGCAATCAATAACGGAGGTACTTATACTTCGGCGCGAATAAAAACTCAGGGGCTGTTTGCACAGAAATACGGCCGTTTCGAAGCCCGCCTGAAAACACCTTACGGACCGGGTTTGTGGCCGGCATTCTGGATGCTGGGGGAAAACATCGAAACGGTTAACTGGCCACAGTGTGGAGAAATTGACATTATGGAACTGAGGGGTCAGGAGCCAAATATTATTCATGGTACCATCCATGGGCCCGGATATTCGGGCGGAAATCCTGTGACAAAAAAGTATGGTCTTGCCGACAGCCGGTTCGACACCGATTTTCATATCTATGCCGTGGAATGGTTCAAAGACAGGATTGACTTTTTTGTGGATGATTACCTCTACCAGCGCATCGAAAGCAAGGACGTGCCCGGCGAATGGGTTTACGACCAGCCGTTTTTTATTCTCCTGAATGTGGCGGTAGGCGGCAATTATGTTGGTTTTCCGACGCCCGAAACCCCGTTTCCGCAAACAATGACCATCGACTATGTAAAAGTTTATCAGCTGACGAATTAGAAGTTCTTTCTTCGCCAAATCAATAATTCGAAACCAATGGACAAAGCACATTCAGATAACACAAAGCATGCTGCGAAGAAAACGATTGAAATGGAAGTAGTTGAATTTGAAAAAGAACGCTACTTCAAGATGTCAAATCACGATGCGATGCGACCCTTTTTCATGAGCATTGTGAGTGATGCGAATCACTGGATGTTTATTTCAAGCAATGGTGGACTTTCCGCGGGGCGTAAGAATGCTGAATATGCTTTGTTCCCCTACTACACCGACGACAAAATAACTGAATCGGCAGACATTACAGGAAGTAAAACCATCTTCCAAATCCATTCAGGAACCCAAACTCACATTTGGGAGCCCTTTTCAGAGCGGCATACCGGGAAATACACCATCAGCCGGAACCTGTATAAAAGTATTTACGGCAACAAGATTATTTTCGAAGAAATCAACCATGATTTGGTACTGACTTTCAGTTACCAGTGGAGTTCATCGAAACTTTTCGGTTTTGTCAGAAAGGCTTGGCTGAAAAACTCTTCGGGCGACGATTACCAAATCACCCTGCTCGATGGAATTCAGAACATCATGCCGTTTGGTGTGCCCAGCGACTTGCAACGCTCTACCAGCAACCTGGTGGATGCCTATAAACGCAGTGAGCTGGAGCCGGAATCAGGCGTTGGAATTTTTGCCCTCAGCGCCATAATCGTTGACAAAGCCGAACCCAGCGAAGCGCTCAAAGCCAACATCGCCTGGTCGTTGGGCTTGGAAAACCCCAAACACCTGCTTTCCTCTCTGCAACTCAATAATTTCAGGATGAACGGCGAAATTGTTGCCGAAAAAGATGTGAAGGGAGAAAAGGGAGCTTATTTTTTGAGTACCGAAATTTTACTGTCTGCCGGGTCTGAAAAGAGCTGGAAAATCATCGCCAACGTCAATCAGAACCATGCACAAATCATCAGCCTGTGTCAAAGCATAAACGATAAAGGCAATCTTGAATGGGAAATCCAGGAAGACATCGATTCCGGAACGCAAAAGCTCGTAAACTTGGTGGCAGGGTCCGACGGGCTGCAATTCACGGCAGACAAACTGAACGACGCACGTCATTTTTCAAACGTGCTGTTCAACATCATGCGCGGAGGGATTTTTGATGACAACTACCGCATTAAAAAAGCTGATTTTGTGGACTACCTGGCCCAAGCCAATAAAAATGTTTTGGCCGGAAGTCAGGATTTCACAGAGAAGCTTCCAGATGTATTTCGCCTTTCGGAATTAAAAACCTTTTTAACAAGCATTGACGATGCCAATTTACTGCGGCTTGCCACTGAATATCTTCCTTTAAAATTCAGCCGAAGGCATGGTGACCCCAGCCGCCCCTGGAACTATTTTACCATCAACATTCAAAACGAAACCGATGGTTCTGAAATTCTGGATTACGAAGGCAACTGGCGCGATATTTTTCAAAACTGGGAGGCTCTGGCACACTCGTACCCTGAGTTTATTACCGGTATGATATTCAAGTTTCTGAATGCCTCAACCTTCGACGGGTACAATCCTTACCGGGTTACAAAGGACGGCTTCGACTGGGAAACCATTGAACCTGATAATCCGTGGTCGTACATCGGGTATTGGGGCGACCATCAGATAATTTACCTGCAGAAATTTCTTGAAATCATTGAAAAATATTACCCCGGCACCTTACAATCATTTTTCGACAAGGAATGGTTTGTTTATGCTGCTGTTCCATATAGAATAAAACCATACAGCCAGTTGCTAAAAAACCCGAAAGACACCATTGAATTTGACCACAAATGGGATCGTGAAATCAGAAACAAGCGTGAATCGATTGGAGCCGATGGCGCTTTGCTTACTGACGGTAACCAGGAAATCTACCATGTGAATTTCGTCGAAAAAATACTGGCCACTGTGCTTTCAAAAATGTCCAATTTCATCCCCGAAGCCGGAATCTGGATGAACACGCAGCGCCCGGAATGGAACGACGCCAACAATGCACTGGTGGGTAACGGTGTTTCGATGGTGACACTTTATTACCTGCACCGCTTTCTGAAATTTTTCCGCAACGTACTGGAAAAGTGCGCAATGGAAAACATCAGTATTTCGACCGAATTGAATGTTTTTTACCAGGCCATTCAAAATATAGTTACAGAATTCAGTCCGCTGCTGACAGAAAAAATTGGAGATAAAGACCGGAAAATTATTCTTGACCACCTTGGCGAGGCTGCTTCTGAGTACCGGAAGCACGTTTATCAAAATGGATTTGAGGGAACAAAAGAAGAAGTTTCAATAACAGAACTGAAATTTTTCATTGGGGTTTGCCTCGATTTCATCGAACATTCCATCCGCGCTAACCAACGGCCCGATAAGCTTTTCCACGCCTACAATTTGATGACTGCCGCAGATAACGAAGTTTCGGTTTCGCACCTTTCGGAAATGCTCGAAGGGCAAGTCGCCGTTTTAAGTTCGGGGTATTTGAACGCTGAGCAGGCAGTGGACGTGCTGAATGCACTAAAAAGCAGCGCTCTTTTCCGCGAAGACCAGTACAGCTACATTCTCTATCCCAACCACAATTTGCCCGGTTTCCTGGCAAAGAACAACATTCCGCCCGATAGCGCTCAGAAATCAGAATTGATTAAAAAACTGGTCTCCGATGGAAACAAAGAAATTGTTAACCAAGATATTCAGGGCGGATTGCATTTCAACGGAAATTTCAAAAACGCCGGCGACTTGAAAACGGCCTTAAGCAAATTGTCAGCGAGCACTTATAGCGAACTCGCTCCGCAAGACCGAAAGATGGTGTTGGATATTTTCGAGGAAGTCTTTAATCACAAAGCTTTTACCGGTAGATCGGGCACGTTTTATTCCTACGAAGGACTGGGGTCCATTTATTGGCACATGGTTTCGAAACTGAATCTGGCCGTGCTGGAGTGTTGCCAGAAAGCCATTGAAGAAAACGCCGACGAAAAAGTAACCGGACGCTTGCTGGACCACTATTACGAAATTGAAGCCGGAATTGGCGTGCATAAATCACCTGAATTGTATGGCGCCTTCCCCACCGACCCATATTCTCACACCCCAATGCACCGGGGCGCCCAGCAACCCGGCATGACCGGCCAGGTGAAGGAAGATATTTTGGTCAGGTTTGGCGAGCTGGGAGTTTATGTGAAAAAAGGGAAGCTGAGTTTCAATCCCTGGATGCTGAGAAAGCAGGAATTTCCTAATGAAGAACAAGTTTTTAAACACCAAAATTATCACGGCGATTTCAAAGAAATAAAGCTCTCAGGCAAACAGCTAGCCTTTACGTATTGCCAAACTCCCGTGGTCTATTCTTCTTCCAAAACCAACAGTGTCACTGTCTACTACACCAATGGAAGAAAGGAAGAGATAGCAGGAAACACCCTGAATCAGGACATCAGCAGCCTAATATTCAAAAGAACCGGCACAATCGAAAAAGTGGAAGTTTCAATAAACCAACAAGATGTGTAAGAATATGGAAACAAATCAATCCTATCCAATCACTTTTATTCTCATTGTAATCCTGATGAATAGTTGTATGAATTCTAAAAAATTGGACGTTGAAATTTTTGAGACATCGGCTGGTGGCAACAAACTTACCCAGTTAGCTGAATTTCCGGAGGCAGACACAATCGTGAAAATTTCCATTGTACCCGGAGAGGAATTCCAGACCATTACCGGTTTTGGCGGCTCTTTTACCGAAGCTTCGGCTTATCTGCTCAATCAGGTAAGCAAAGAAAACCGCGAAAAAATTATTGAAGCATATTTTGGCGAGACGGGCGCCAGGTATTCATTAACCCGCACTCACATGAATTCCAGTGATTTCTCTTTGGGAAATTATTCTTACGCTCCTGTTGAAGGAGATAAAGCACTGGAGCATTTTTCCATTCAAGAAGATTTGAACGACATCATTCCCATGATTCAAGATGCTATGGCCGTTTCAAAAGAGGGTTTTAAAATCATCTCCTCGCCCTGGACTGCCCCACCTTGGATGAAAGACAACAACGACTGGCGCGGCGGTAAACTACTGCCTGAATACTACGATACCTGGGCTTTGTTCTTCTCAAAATACATCGACGTCTATCAAGCAGAAGGCATTGACATTTGGGGCCTTACGGTTGAAAACGAGCCGCTGGGAAATGACAGCAATTGGGAAAGTATGCATTACACGCCGGAAGAAATGACAGCATTCGTAAAAAACCATCTGGGCCCAAAATTGAAAGCCGACGGCCATGACGTAAAAATCCTGGGGTTTGACCAAAACCGTGACGAAGAGCTAAAAAAGTGGGTGGATGTGATGTTTGCCGATGAAGAGGCCGGCAAATATTTCGACGGAACCGCTGTCCACTGGTATGCCAGCACCGTTGAATATTTTCCCGAAGCCTTGAAATATGCCGCCCGCGAAGCGCCAGGCAAACACCTGATTAACACCGAAGCTTGCATTGATGCTCAGGTTCCACGGTGGAAGGATGACTCCTGGTATTGGTCGAAAGAAGCCACCGACTGGGGCTGGGACTGGGCGCCTGAAGAGCAGAAATACCTGCACCCAAAATACGTTCCCGTTTACCGCTACGCACGCGATATTATCGGCTGCCTCAACAACGAGGTTGATGGCTGGGTGGACTGGAATATGGTACTTGACAAGCAGGGTGGCCCGAACTGGGCAAAAAACTGGTGTGTGGCACCGGTAATTGTTGACCCGGAGCAGGATGAAATTTACCTCACCCCCCTGTACTATACCCTTGCTCATTTTAGCAGATACATCCGACCGGACGCAGTTCGAATAGGATTTGATAATTCCAGCGAACAGGTGATGGTAACTGCTGCCCTCAATCTGGATGGACGCATTGCAGTAATCGTCTTCAATCCCGAAGAAGAAAGGAAAGGAATTCATCTTGCGCTGGATGAAAAATCGATTGAATTTGCCATCAGCGGAAAAGCTATACAAACCATCATGATTAGAAAGCCATAACAAATTCCGGACTACTATTTATAACTTAAAATCAATAAACTATGTCAAAGTATGTAACACCGCTAAAAGACCGGGTCCCTTTAGGGCAAAAAGCAGCGTTCGGCGCCGGCCATCTGGTTAATAACCTATTACCCGGTGCGTTAGGTGTTTTCGCCTTCTTTTTACTTACCGCTTTTGGGATGGATCCGTTTCTGGCTGGGCTGCTTGGAGGATTACCCCGGTTTTTCGATGCCATAACCGACCCCATCATGGGTTATATAACCGATAATACAAAATCGAGGTTTGGACGTAGAAAACCTTATATTTTTATAGGCGCTATTCTTAGCGGTGTTTTGTTTGCCGTGTTGTGGCAACTCAATCCCGATAATTCGCAAGCGTATAACTTCTGGTATTTCCTGATTCTCTCCATGGTGTATCTGCTAGGAAACACGATGTTTTCCACACCCCTTATCGGACTAGGTTACGAAATGACTTCGGATTACAATGAGCGTACCCGCTTAATGGGTTTTTCGCAAACCCTTGGTCAGGTAGCCTGGATGATCGTCCCGTGGTTTTGGGTACTTATAGCCAATCCCAATTTATTCGATTCACAGGCCGTTGGTGTTCGCAGGCTGGCAATTATTGTTGGAGCAATTTGTATGATCCTGGGCATGATGCCCGCTTTGTTTTGCAAAGAGATTGATCAAGCTAACCTAACCAATCGCGACGAACTGACGCTGAAAAATATTTTCAAAAATTTAAAGAGTTTGCTTCACAACATGGTCCTGATTTTTAAAAACAGTTCATTTGTCCGGCTTTGCGGGGCAACATTCTTGGTATTCAACGGCTTTCAAATGGTGGCATCATTCAGTTACTTCATCATTGTTTTCTATATGTTTAAAGGAGACTATGGCGCTGCCGGAACCTGGCCGGCCTGGTTCTCAACAATCAGCGCGATGTTCACTGCATTTCTAATTATCCCGGTAATTACCTGGATGGCAAATAAATGGGGAAAAAGAAAAGCATTCATTTATGCCACCGCCCTTTCCATGATTGGATACGCTCTGAAATGGTGGGGCTTCAATCCCGAAAATCCATGGCTAATGTTTATGCCCCTACCCCTCATGGTTTTTGGTATTGGCGGGTTGTTTACCCTGATGATGAGCATGACCGCCGATGTGTGCGACCTCGACGAGTTAAACAATGGTATGCCGCGCAAGGAGGGTACCTTTGGAGCCATCTATTGGTGGATGGTGAAACTGGGACAGGGACTGGCCCTTGTTTTAGGCGGTTTGGTGCTGAAACTGGTAGGTTTCGACCAGCTTGCCGCCCAGCAAACCGCCGAGACCATTACAAACCTGAGGCTTGCCGATATTATCGTACCAGCATTTACTGCTGGTTTAGCCATTTGGGTGATGTGGGGGTACGACCTCACCGAGAAAAAAGCCAGGGAAATTAAAGATGAATTGGTTAGAAGAAGAGGAGAATTGTAAAATACCTCTTTCTATTAAATCATTGTAGCGTAAATTTTTAATATTCAATCATATGTCATTCAGACCAGATCAATTTTTAAGTTTCAGGGAGTCAAAGAAACTTGGCAAAGACCCCCTTGATGAAAAATCAGATGAAGACATCAGAAACCTGTTTTTGGAAATCCTGTATGGTGGTGTTCACGGTTTTTGTTACAGTTTGTACGAAGATGGGCAAAAGCCCGGCGATATTATTTCAGACGGGCAAATCAGGCGTCGGATGAAACTGTTAAAGCCGTATACCCAATGGATACGTTCATTTTCGTGTATCGAAGGAAATGAGCTGATTCCACGAATTGCCAAAGAATTGGGTATGAAAACCCTGGTAGGTGCCTGGCTGGGAACAGACGAAGAAAAAAACCAGCAGGAGATTGAAAACCTGATTCAACTCGCAAAAGACGGATTTGTTGATATTGCCGCTGTTGGCAACGAAGTGCTCTACCGGAACGATTTGCCGAAAAATGAACTTATGAATGCGATCAGGCATGTAAAAAATGAAATTCCGGGTGTTCCGGTTGGCTACGTGGATGCCTATTACGAATTTGTGCAGCACCCGGAAATAACAGCGCTTTGCGATGTGATATTGTGCAATTGCTATCCGTTTTGGGAAGGCACCAATCATAACTATTCCCTGCAGCACATGCAGCAGATGTATCAGCAGGCTGTTTCAGCAGCTAAAGGGAAAAGAGTCATTATAACCGAAACGGGATGGCCCAGCAAAGGCGAAGCATTAGGAAATGCTGTTCCCTCTCACAGTAATGAACTGAAATATTTTGTCAATACGCAGCTTTGGGCTATTGATGAAAACATTGACGTTTTCTATTTCTCTTCTTTCGATGAATCGTGGAAGGTAGGTGCCGAAGGTGAAGTGGGTGCCTACTGGGGAATCTGGGACAAAAATGAAAAACTGAAATTCTAATATGAACACATTCAAAGCGTTAAATATTCCTCCAGGAAAAGCGTTGTGCTATTCAGGCTTCCGGCAGGGCCAGCAACCGGGCGGAAAATCTCCTTCCTACGATGAGGTAAAGGAAGACTTGTTGCTGCTGCACAAACACTGGAAATACCTGCGGCTTTACGACTGCGACCCGCACTCCGAAACCGTTCTGAAAGTTATCAGCAACGAAAAGCTCGATTTTAAAGTGATGCAGGGTGCATTCATTGATGCCGAAATGAATAATTTTAATTGCCCCTGGGGAGGTGGCACTTATTCAGAAGAGGTATTGACGCAAAACTGTATCAATAATCAGAAAAAGATTTCAAGGTTAATTGAACTGGCCAACCAATACCCCAAAATCATCTTTTCGCTTTCCGTTGGCAACGAAGCTTGTGTTGAGTGGACCGACCACTATGTTCCTGAAAAAAAAGTACTTGAATATGCAAGACAGGTAAAAATAAATGCCGACCAACCGGTAACTTTCTGCGAAAATTATGTTCCCTGGCTTTATAAGTTGGGGAAACTTGCTGAAGAATTGGATTTTATTTCCATACATACCTATCCGGTGTGGGAATATAAACACATTAACGAAGCACTGGACTATTCGAAAGAAAATTACTACTCCGTTGCAGAAAAATTCCCGGAAAAACCAGTTGTCATTACCGAAGCGGGGTGGGCAACGAACTCAAACGGACGGGGAATTAATCCCGAAAATGTAAACGAAGAATACCAGAAAATCTATTACGAAATGCTGATGGACTGGATGCAGAAAAAAAACATCCTCACTTTTTTCTTCGAAGCGTTCGACGAATCCTGGAAAGGTTCACCGGAGCCCCTCGAACCAGAAAAGCACTGGGGATTATTTTACATCGACAGAACACCTAAAATGGCAATCAAGAATTTCATTCGAAAATGAACTATGATGTCTGATTATCTGATGTCTGTACAATAAATACTAATTATTCATTAAAAATTCCACAAAATGTCCTCAGAAATAATTATTATCATCATTGGTGCAATACTCATTTTTATTGCAATTGTTGACAGCATAAAAATTAATGACTCCGCTTTGAACTTAGTGGATATTAAAGTGAGAATTCCGATGGGAATATTGGGTGTTCTATTACTGTTTTATGGTGCTTACGCTTATGGGGGTGCGAACTTGCCAGGTCAAATTGAACAGCCGGCAACAGGAGCCAAGGCGCAAATTGATTATCCTGTGCAACGTGTTCAAGTTCTATACCCGCTTGAAAATGACTCTGTCGAATGCAGGATTTTAACATCCGGCGTTTATCCGGAATCTCATGAAAAAGACATATGGGTTCTTCTAAAACCAACTGACAACCGATATTATCCTCAATCTGACCATACCAATACTTCGTATAAAAGAAAGGGTGAATGGCAGGTGATCACCCGGTTTGGAGGTGATCAAGGAGAACGCTATGAAATAATTGTTTATGAAACTGATTCAGCTGCCTCTCTGTTTTTTAGCGCTACCATTCAAAAATGGAAAGATCTGCTGTCATATCCCGGTTTGGAAATCAATGAAATTCCCAAAGGAGCTCAAGAGGTGGACAGATTAAGCGTCTTTTTAAAGGAGAATTGCAGGGGAGTATATTAATTGGGCAACAACCATTGTTTTATGTGTAAAAATGAATGGCCTTGCTTTCTTTAAAAATAATCGGGCATCACGCTGAAAAGCCGTCATTGAACTGACGGCTTTTTTAATTATATTGCATTGTGTTTCAAACTAATTTCACCCGGTGTATTGAAAACAATTTCATTATATCTTATTCTTTTTTTGAGTGGGGCGTTTGTGAGTCTCGCTCAACTATTACCTGAAAAAGGAGTGCCTCTCCTCGAAAATTTCACACCCCTTCAATACCAAAACAGAGGTAAGATATGGGATATCAAAACGGCTCCCAATGGTATAGTGTATATGGCCGCCGATAAAGGGTTGCTGGAATACGACGGGAAAACCTGGAACAGCTTCAAAGGCAGCAATGGTTTTACCCGATCGGTGCTGGTTGCCAATGATTCGCTGGTCTTTTCCGGTTCCGACCTTGATTTTGGCGTTTGGAAAAAAAACAAATACCAAGACTTCGACTACAGTTCTTTGTATCCGTTCCAGGAAGATATACAAGAAATTAGCGAAGAATTCTGGGATGTTCACCGATTAAACGATGATATTTTGTTTGTCTCATCCCAGAATATTTATTTATACAAAAACCAGCAGTTGGTAAAAATAGCAGCTCCATCGGCATTTACAGGCAATTTCTGGATCAACGACTCCTTGTACTTTGCCGACGAAGCCCAGGGCTTATTTGTCTTTGATGGTTTTTCGCTTCGGAATGTATTTGACTATCCCGAAAACAAAAAATTCAAGATTATTGGTATTTACGGGAATGCAAACGGACTTGTCGTCGTAACCCACGATAGTGGATTGTATCAGTTTTCATCAGGCAATTTGGTCAGGTTGGACAATACACTGTCTGAAAACCTGCATATTGCCAAAGTATTCAGTTTTGAGCGCATTGGGAAAAACCATGTCGCTTTTGGCACAGTACTGAAAGGGCTCTACATCGCTGACTCCGATGGCAACATTCTTCACCACATCAACCGTCACAAGGGCTTGCCAAGCAATACCGTGTTGGCATTGCATTACAGCGAGGCAGGAAAATTATGGCTTGGAATGGATTACGGCGTATCTTCCCTCGACCTGGATAATAATTTCACCTGGTTTTTTGATTACCGCGGCGATTTTGGCACTGGCTACACTGCCTTGCTGGCAGAAGACGAATTTTTACTGGGAACAAATCAAGGCCTTTACCGCTCAAAATGGGAAGGGCTAAATAACAATCTGGAATTTTTCAGAGTTGAGATAATTCCTGAAACCGAAGGCCAGGTGTGGACATTGGAGCATGTTGACAACACCGTGTTTTTGGGGCACGACAAAGGACTGTTTATTGTGAACGAAAATTCAGTGGAAAAGATAAACGGGCAGGAAGGTGTTTGGTCAATCCTTCCGTACAATGATTTTTTGCTCGCCGGAAATTACAACGGCATCTCCATTTATCAAAAACAAGGAAATCAATGGAGGTTCCTAAAAAAAATGGAGTTAATTCTTGGTTCATGCAATCAACTGCTTCTCGAAAAAGACAACATTCTTTGGGTGAACATTCCCAACTTTGGCCTCATCAGAGCAGTGTTAAACGACGAGTTAAACCCGGAAGAGAGGCAAATTTTCCCAGAAGATATTTTCGAAGGAAACGACGCATTTTTATTGAAAAATGATAGCGGGATATACGCTCTAACAGATCGATATCAATATGTTTTTAATGCCGAAAACAACGAATTTTTACAAGTTCCGCAATCAGAGGAAACTTCCCGACTGGAAGGTATCTTGCCCGGTATTTACAAATCTGTTACGCTAAATTCCGACTACCAGTTTTACCCGGTGTACAATGGTTTTGCGCTTAAATACCTCAAATCTGGTCAAGAAACTGAATCAAAAATCAACAGGTTAACGCTCCGGAAAATTGAAGCCTTCAGAAACTGGGAAGAAAAGTTGATTTTCCCCGGTGCCGAAGTTCCATTTCCGTTCAACAATTTTCGTATTCAATGCATTGTTCCGAACCAGGAAAATGTACTATATCAATATAAATTAAATAATGAAACGGAGTGGAGCGATTGGATTTCCGAGAACACATTCGATTTTGTAAACCTGCCACCCGGAGAACAAGAAATCCAGATCCGCGCTTTAATTCGCGGCAAAATTACAGAAGAGCAGTCCATTTTTCTAAATATCACTCCGCCCTTGTATCGCACCTGGTATGCTTATCTTTTTTATGCTATGCTGTTACTTGCCGCAATTTTCCTGATTCTTTCCATGCAGAAAAATGCACTTAAAAAACAGAAATTGAAAATGTTGCGCAAAGAGCAAAATACCTTACGCAAACAGGGTGAAAAACATCGGCAAAAAATTCGGCGCATCGAACAAGATCGGTTGCAGAAAGAATACGATGAACTCAAACACCAGTTAAAAAACAAAACCATAGAACTAGCCACCAAAGCCAGGGATAATGAAGAAAAAAACCGGCTGATTATGCACTTGAAGGAGACTTGCGAAAAGGCTCAGAATAATCCTTCAATTTCGAAGTTGAAACTGGCTGAAATGTCTCGGATTCTGGACTCCTATTTGAACGTGGAAGACAAAACATTTGAAATTCAAATGGATGAGTTACACCAGGATTTTTTCAGAAAATTAAAAGACGAGTTTCCTGCTCTTTCAAGCAACGATTTGCGGCTGTGTGCCTACCTGAAAATTGGACTCAACTCAAAAGAAATTGCGGAAATTCTGAACATACAGCCTTCCAGTGCCTACATCAGCAGGTCGCGGCTCCGAAAAAAACTGAACCTGGAGACAGACGAAGATTTATATACATTTTTAAACAGTAAGTTCTAAAGCTTCATTTGGAAAGTTGCAACCTACAATTCGCCATTGCTGGTACAAGTCTTTCTCAACACCAGCAAAGGCTTAAAAATTGGAGTACTAAAAAAGGTTACCAATTTCTTGACAACCTTTTTTTTAGATACCTGTGAGCTAGCTCAATTAGCTGCCGGTGTAATAATGAATTTGCGGAATTCAATTGGACCATGATCACCCTGAATCATAATCGGTCCCGGTTCTCCTTCATGGCTATCAAGTGAGCCGCCCGTTATTCCGGGGATTGGACGGTTCGAAACAACTTCGATTCCATTGTGAACAACTGTTACATGGCGACCAACCAGCGTTACTTCATAAGTTTGCCATTCGCCAGGTTTTCGAGCCGCATTTACTGCTGGAGCTATAAATCCATAAATACCGCCTATACTTACACCATCAGCTCTTCCTTTAGAATCTTCAATCTGCAGTTCGTAGCGGCCACGAAGATAAATACCACTATTACTGCCTTCGGGATACCTGAATTCTACGCTCAGTTTGAAATCGTCAAATTTTTGATTGGTAATCAGGTTACCACCCTTTTCTTTGTTCACCAATACACCATCGACCATCTGAAATTTATTGTTCTCCGGAATTATCCATCGATCCATGTTTTTGGTTAGTAAATTAATTGGACTTCCCCAAACCGGCGGTTCTTCTCTTTCCAGAGATGGCGCCCGAACACCGGTCCATTTTAGTTTGTTGCCATCGAGCATCTTGTACCCGGTTAGAACATCATCTTTTAACGTGAATTCAAAATAAATATCATCGATATCCATCCACTGAGGAGGAATGGTAAAATGGTATTTATCCTCATCGGCAGAGTAATGCACTTCAGCAATCGGACGGGCACTTCCTTCGTAGCCAACATAATAGCCTACGAGCGTTGAAAAACCTGATAATTTGATTTCCAACCATCCGGGGAAACCATCAGATGCCATTAATCCATGCCTGAAAATTCCGAGATTCTCTAATTGATCCTTCTCCATGCTTATGGTAAGATCCCATTTGCCAATCACATCCGAGTCACTTTCGACGCGTTGTGCCTGCGCAGAAACGAAACCAATTAAAGTAAATACAAATAATAAAAGGAGAGCTTTAATTCTTTTCATCGCGTAGCTGTTTTAGATTAGTAAAATGACATTTTTGCTTTTATCCCTTACAAATCTACTCAAAAACCGTATTTAATTGAATACACTTTTGCAATTTACCCCTTTCCCAAAATTTTTTTTGTGCTAGGAGTTAAGCATTTAAATTGGATTACAGAAATGGTACAATCAATTAACACCGACTTGAGAAAATCAATAACTGGATATGAACTACACACAAATTCATTTTTCGAGTAAATTTGTCTGTGAATTTGGTATAACATTTTTCTTACACATTCCCCCAGAAATGGTCAATTTGATTCTACCCATTTTACAACGAAGTTTCGTTACACTTTGTCCGTTGACTGTAATCCGCAAATAAATTGGGGACAATCCG
>TARA_R110002050_G_scaffold120923_2_pt1 | contig 22475 bp, 32 predicted proteins | sample TARA_R110002050 | Tara Oceans TARA_R110002050 (sample SAMEA4396988) | marine metagenome | biome: Polar Biome; feature: [DCM] deep chlorophyll maximum layer (ENVO:01000326); material: water (ENVO:00002006), including particulate matter (ENVO:01000060) such as... | depth 25 m
ACAAAATAAATAATTATGAATACAATAAACTGGATCATCACAAATGCTGGCACTCTTATTGGAGTGGCTAGTTCTGTTGTAGCAGCTGCTTCCGCTATTGCTGCACTTACTCCTACGCCAAAAGATGACACTTGGGTTGCTAAACTCTACAAGATTGTTGATTGGCTCGCACTTAATGTTGGTAAGGCTAAAGAATAATGATAAAGCTAGTTGTTAGTTTACTAATTGCTTTTCCTAAGATTGCAAATGTATTATTTACAATCCAAAACTCGTATGTTAAAGAAGTTAAGAATCGTAGGTATAATCGTAACAGCAAGCTTATTGATGAATGGGTGCGTGACGGTGAAGAAGAGTCGGGTTCCAGAGTTCCTACAGGAACTGAATAACCACGAATTTAATCAGTATCAGAAACAAACCATAGGAGAAATCCTTGACTACGTAAACACTTTAGAGAATCAGTAATTATGCCAGAACCAATGCTCAGTCCAGCGTCACAATTCTTTATCCCAGCGATGAGGGGTGGACGGATAGCTATTGCTGCTGCACAAACAGTAACTAAGAAAGTTACAAAAGCTCTGGCAGCTAGGAAGGCAACAAAAGTAGCTGCTAAAAAAGCAACAGAGGCTAAAGTAAGGTCGCAGCAAAGGGCTAAAGCAGAACAAGCAGAGAGGCGAAAATTACTTGAACAAAATAAAAAGAAAGCTGGTACAAGTAAAAAACCTGTAGCTGAAGATAAAAAAAGAAAAATGACAAAAGTAGCTCAGAAAAGTACCATAGTGGGGTCTGCTGTAAATAATGAAAAAAGGAAAATGAAAGCTAATGCGCAATAGGTATTGTAAACTGAGAAAAGAACTTGACTTGACTGAGGGCGAAAGAGCTGTCAGTGTCTTGAGGAAAGCAATTCGAAATTGCGAAAGGAAAGGAGATTGTAATTGTGGCGAGAAAAAAAGTAAAAGTATCAATGAGGAAGGAGCATAAGAACCCATCTGGGGGTCTTAGTGCTAAGGGTCGCTCGTACTACAACAAGAAGACTGGATCGAAGCTCAAGGCTCCAGTTACTGAATCCAATCCCAAAGGAAAACGGGCGGGGCGGAAGAAGTCATTCTGTGCTCGTATGTCTGGTGTAAAGGGTCCAGCAAAGGATTCAAAGGGTCGTCCAACAAGGAAGACTTTAGCTTTGCGCAAATGGAAATGTTAATTTATGGCTACTTTTACACTAACTAATTCAGCAGGAGATATTGATAGCGCACTACAAAAAGTGGTAAGTGCAACTACTACGCCAACAGATGGAAGTCCTCTTATGGTTACTAGTGGTGGTGTAAAGGCTTATGTGGACACGCAGGATGCTGCTTTGGAAACTCAGATTCTTGCTAACACAACAGCAATTGCTTCTAGTGGTCTTAAAGCTGCTACTCTGTCTGCTGCTAGCGGATACAAATATTGGTACGATACTAATTTATATATACCTTTTACTGAACAGAATGATCCCGATAATTTAATTTCTGTAACTTCTGGAGTAATTACACTGCAAAGTGCGGGAACGTATCTTATATCTATTGAAGGTTTATTACAGGAAAGTGATGGCGACCCTGCTGATTATTGGAATGTGCAAGTAAAAAAAGGGTCTTCAGTACAAAAAAATGTAAAAGTTGACGAAGGCACTATTGAATTAAGTTATGTTCAGGTATCGTTTGTAGCAAATACAACAACTACTTTTAGTGTAACAGTTTTTAAAAATAGCGACCCCGGCAGACTAACTTATTCAGGTTTTAAGATGTCTGTAGTTAAATTAGCATAACAAAAAATCATGGGAGAATATACTCTAACTAATTCAGCAGCAGTAGTAGATGCATCTATTCAAAAGGTAGCTAATGCAACCACTACACCGACTGATAGTAGCCCTCTTATGGTAACTAGCGGTGGTGTAAAAGCTTATGTGGACACGGAGGTTAGTGCTTTAGGTGTAGCTGCACTGGAAACTAAAGTTGATACTTTTAAAGTGGTCAGTATCAGTACAGCGGGTGCATCATCAGCTACTAACACTAACGATGTAGCTTTTACAACTGCAAATTTTGTAACTGGTGTACAGGATGCTGCCCATAATCTTGAACGTGCATCTACATATAGAATGAAAACACCCACAGGAGGTGTTTCTATGTTATCAGTAAACATTTCTTTTAAAGATCAAGACACTACGCCGACTGATGTTTACACACTAACTTTATATATTGACAATACAGTTGTTGCTGAAACTACTTCTTCAGCAGCTACATATACTGTATATGCAAATTTATGTTACAACAGCTATGTTCTTCCAGATAAGGAAATTAAGGTAACATTTACAGCTGTATCAGCTGCATCGGGAGATGGGCGGGTAATAACCGCTGGAAGTATGACTTGTGTCAATTACCAATAAAGTTTAACAAAAAAACCCAACCTAAATTAAAGGTTGGGCTTCTTTTTGCCTAGTGCGCTGGTTCGTATAATCTTGTTATTAGTCCTTGTTTCTTATGGTACTCGAATCCAGTCATTGCTTGCTGGCTTCCGATAAATCCTTTTGATGCGTGCCAAGCGTCCGTAGCTGACAGGGCTGGTAGGTACTCAACCAAGAGACCGTGGTTCTCTACCCAACCACCATTCTGGTCAGAGGTTACAAGGCTCTTGCCGTTACGAGCATTCTTGTGGTGTACGTGTCCCATTTTTAGGTGGCGCCACTTGGTCTTACCCCAAAGCGGAGCAAACTCAGTTGAGATGATACCCTGCCACTTGGTCATGGCTACGGAGTCTCCGTGTGTCCATACTAGTAAGTTGTCTCCCCAGACCATGTGCTTACGAGCTGATCGTTGCATAACAACTTCAACACGGTCGCATTGGGAGTAAGCTGCTCTTAATACTTGAGCAAGCCAGACTTCGGAGTGCCAGCTGTGGTTGCCTTCCAGTATAACTACAGTAACCTTTTCAGCTACTTCGGAAGCCATAGCTACAACATCGTAGCAAGCTGTGACTGCTTTTTCGACAACCATATGGTAGCGGCTGTCAACGTCTAGTACGTTACCGCTCATCTCTGTCTTATTGCTCCGAGTGTCTGAGTGTAGCATATCACCACCAAAGGTGACAACGATGTGTTCTGGGTTGTTCATGCGACACAGCAGAGCGTCCGTAGTGTTGTGGATACGTTTTACGGCAATGTCCGAGTCGTAATTTTGACTATTGGTTTCTCCTGCTTCGGCATACATACCAATGTGAGCATCGAAGCAGCAGATCTCAGCTAACACATCTTTACGCTGACGTGTTACTTTGGGTGCTGGTGCAATCTTTAGTGTTCCCTTGGCTCGTTCGCACAGGGAGTCAACAAAGTCTGTCATAGCTTCTGCATTTGGCAGAAGTCGTTTCCACTCTCGTTGCACCTCACCATCTGGTCCGTATTGGACAGTGGTCTTAGCTACGGATAGATGGTCGGGTGTGATGGCTCCACTGAGCCAAGGAGCAAATCCTTTGCGCTCAACTCGTTTTAATGATGCTCTAATAGTAGATTCTGCTAAGCCTAAAGCTTTAGCGGCTCCACTCTTACTTTTATGGTATAGAAAAGCGTCAAGTGCGTTTTGTTCTGGTTCTGTTAGCATAATATCTGGGTTAAGAATTAAGAAATGTAAACATATTACATTAACGTGTCGTTTTTGGCTCCTAGTATATCTTTATTTAGTGCATCAATTTGATCATTCAGAGCTGAGTTCTGTATGACCAATGCTTCACAGGCTAGGGTCATTGTGTGTAACCCCCGTTCTAAAATAGTTTCTGGTTTATGATGAAACAAGGATCTGTTGGTTGCTGGTACTTTCATATTTTTTCTGGTTGTGTTTGTGTGGTTCATTTAATTATTTCAATAAGATCGTCAAGCACCATGCTGGACAACTCCTTCTTTTCTTCTAGGCGTTTTAAGATAGCATCATCAACTGTGTTAGGGACAACAAGATCAATGTATGTGCATTTCTTGTTTTGACCAATTCTGTGAATACGGTCTTGGCTTTGTAGTCTGGTTTCAAGGCTATAGTTGTTTGAGTAATATACCATTGTCGATGCACGGTGTAATGTCAAACCCTTTGCAGCAGCGGAAGTAGCTAAGAAAAAGTCTGCTTCTCCTTCTTGAAACTGCCTAACAGATTCGTTTCGTGCAGTGTTAGATACATCTCCATGAAACTCAGCTATCTTTGATTCTGGAAACTTTTTCCGTAATGCTGCTTTAATTTCTTGGACGTTAAATTTATAGGCACAGAACACAACTAAAGGCTTTTGTGTCTCTGCTATTTGCAAGAGCGCAGCTATTCTGTTGTTTTCAATAGCGTGAGCTGTGCCTTCGTCATCTGTCACAAACCCTGTAAGGATTTGGTGCAGCTTGACGATTTTGGTAAGAGCAATTGTAGATGTAACCAATTCTCCATTTTTTAAAAGTGCAATACAGTCGTTTTTCATACTGTCGTATATGCGCTGCTGAGTTGGAAGTAACTGAATAGCTTGTTTAACAAAGGTCTTTTCGGGTAAGTCAAGACAGTCTTTCTTCTCGATCCTTAGTGTAAACGGTTCAAGTAACTTTGTTAGTCGCTCTAGGTTCTGGTATCCAATGATCTTACGAAACGCCCGACTACCCATAGTCATTGTAGTTTCAATGGCAAATGCGTGTTTAAAGGCTGTGTAAGTATTGAAAGGTATTGCATCTTTACTTAGGAATCTGCACTGAGTAAACAAATCTAGTGGACTTTGTGTAATAGGTGTTCCGTTAAGAACCCACTTCCTGTCAACTTGATCCGCTAGCTTGAGCACCCGCTTTGTCTGCATTGCTTTGGGATTCTTAATGCACGTAGATTCGTCAATGATCATGTGTTTAAGACCAAAGCAATACTTCAAGAATGTGTTGACTGTATCAAAACCTGCGGCTGTCCTGAGTGCTTCGATGTTTATCAATAGGATGCGAGAAGCATCTCTAGTCATAAAGAACCGTGAAAGCTCTTGCTTGGCTTTTTTACTCTTGATTGGACCTTTCCAACAATACGTAACAACTGGATTTAAATCTGAGTTACCTAAGTGTTTAGGTATTTCATTGATGTCCCAGTTATGGTGTAAACCATTAGGAGCAATAACAATAGCTTCGAACAGGTCGGCAGAGTTTCTTAAGATGTCTAAGACAATCTTTGTTTTGCCTGTACCCATTTCACAGAACAAAGCACCGTATTCTTTTTCTGCAAATCTATTTACTGCGTCTTCTTGGTGCGCTAATGGTTTTGTTTTGTAGATCATTGGGGTAGTTGGTAGAACCGATTGGTTACAGGTGTGTGAATGTATAGGTTTGTTTTTGCACGAGTGGCTGCAACATAGTAAACACGATGCTCGTTGTCCATATCTTTTAACATACCTTTGTAAGTTGTTTCAGTCATATCTGGTAGGATGATTACGTTGTCAGCTTCACGACCTTTGGTTGCGTGAATTGTACTTAGCTCAACATCTCCACTACGTTCTAGTTTACCTTCTGATTCTGCTTTTAGTAGAATTTCTTTTGTGATATCTGGAAGCTTAAAGATTAAGTCCCACTTAGCAGTAGTCTTTAATCCAAAGTTGTCAACAAGTTGATCTTTGTCAAAGAGTTCTCCGTCTGGCATTGAGTCCAGCAACTTTTTACAACCCCTAGCAATTACACTGCCCGTTGGAAGGAAGTCGTGATACAGCTTTTTAAGCTCAGAAGCTTTAAACTTATAGCCCCGACGAAGCTGTTCCCACATAAGAATGAATTTGATTTGGTTTTGATTGAACAATGAATTTACACCGCTAGATACAAACAACTGTTTCTTACGCATTAGCTCGTGTTCAAAGATTGATAGCATTGCTTTATTCCGACAAAGCAAAAACCAAGTTCCATTGCTCATGTCTATGTCATGCAAACTGTGAATATGCTGAACAGAGCCTTCTTCTTTTCTACTTGTTACTTTGTACTTTTGCTTCTCAGTAATCTTTTTAGCAATTCTTTCTGCATATTTAAGGACTGGTTTTGGTAGTCGGTAGGATACATCAAGAACAACTCGTTTACCTTTTCGGTTGATAAGTGAAGCTGGATCACCGCCAGCAAACTTAAAGATACTTTGTTTGTCGTCACCAGCAATGAATACTTCTTTAGCTCCCTTACATAAGAAATCAACTACGTCCCACTGAAGTGGAGATAAGTCTTGAGCTTCATCAATAAACACATAGTCAAACTTTGGTGAGATATCTTGTTCAATGAACTGCTCAAGCTGATCGGTAAAGTCGTACTTGTTTTTAGTGATCTTAAATTCTTTGTAGAACTCACTGAATGCTGTAAGTTGTTCCGCAGTTACACGAGCACCAATCTGTGCGTTAAGCACTTCTTCGGCAGATACTTTAAGGTTACGTACTAGACTGTCGTAGTATAGGATTTTATCGCCAGCGTTGCTGTTGTAAACTAAGCCATCTTTATTGGAGTATGAAGAACCACCAGAGATGGGATAGCCCGTAAGCTCACCAAGTAGTTTATAGTCTTGTCCACTGAGCATCTGTTTACGCTGGATGCGGCGATAACATAAAGCGTGTAGTGTGCTAAACCCTTCGAAGTCTGATAGGTGGTACTTTAGGTTTTTAGCTAAAGCTCGATCAATCGCTTCATTTGCACCAGCTTTGGTAAAGGTAGTGAAACATATATTGCGAGGTTCTGTTTTTTCTAGGCAATCTGTAAGCAAGTCCATTAGTGTTGTGGTCTTACCCGTGCCAGCACTGGCTACGAAGATTGTTTGGTTTTTGTTAGTAGGCTGATTGTTCATTTAGGTCTGGAAGAGGAACGGATGGGTCGAGGTTTAGAGATTCTTCTCTAACTCGCCAACACCGAACGTTCATCTTAACTGGTTCTTTTATTTTGTGTGTTACTGCGTCAGCTTTAAGTACTTGTTTTAGAGCTGAGAGTATTCTGTTGTCTGGTAATTCTTTAAATCTTTGTTGGCTCAAGTAATCTTTTAAGTCAACCATTCGGAAGTAAAAACATCCGTGTTGTTTGATTGGTCCCAATTTAATGTTGTTTGGGTTATCACTAGCACTGGCTGCAAACATTGCAACATACTCAACAAATTGACCAACTGGTGTCATTTCGAACGGGATGTCAATTTGTGTGCAGTTCTTTAATAGTAGATTTTGCTGATTGATCCAGTCTTCTTGTTTGATTGGTGGATACTTGAACAGCAGCTTCTCCATTACTTTTTGATTAAACAGATTAAAGTTATCAAATTGCTCTGTAGTTAGCTGAAGCTCTTCGTTATCTAAAGCCAAGAACCACAGAGGTGGATCACTCTTTAGTTGCATAAGAGATCTGTTATTGGGTAAGAACTCTTCTTTACCAATGCCGAACTTTCTTTGACCACAAAGACTAGCGTCGCAGTATTTACAAAGAGGTTGATTAGAACACTGATACTTGTAGTCTTTTTTAGAGTAGGAGCTAATGATTGCTTCTACTTCTCGGTCTTCTAGGGGTTCTGAGAACTTCCTATTATACTTCTGCAATAGCTGCTTCCATTCACTAGGTTGTGCTTTCTTTAAGTATACAGCAACATTTGATAGTGTAATGTTTCTGGACTCACTGTGCTGCGCACGGTTTTGGAATATATAATTTAAACACGGTGGTCCTTCTGGTAGTTCTTCTGTTACTAGGTTTGGTACTTTTAATTCTGCAAAAGCGTCTTTTGTTAGTGCTTTGCTGTTGGCGTATTCAATGAACTCTTCTGGGTTAAGGGATACATTCTCTTCTGTTATCCCATACTGAAGTGTTGGGTTGCCGCTATACGGCATGTTTATCCAGTTACCGTATCTAGAGTTATCTTTTCTAGTACCGATTTTTGGTTGCTTGGGGTATATCTCACAAGCACCGTGTCCAAAGAAAGCAGAAAAGGATTTTAGTTTGTCGATTACAGAGGATGCAGATACATCTTCTGTGAAAAATAAGTAAACGTGAGCACCGCCAGATTTGGATCGGCACACAACGAATGGTAGTTTGTGTTCTTTTACTTTTGCTATTAGTTCTTCTAGTGTACTGGATTCTTGGTATACATCTACATCTAGGACTCCCCAACGAACTCTGTCTTCGTTAAATAGCGGAGTACATCCAATGATCTTAGTGCCTTTAAGATGCTCTTCCCAAACGTTTGTTGTGAGAGGAGCTTTAACTAAGAACGACTTTGAATCTTGTTTTCCATCACGGTCACGAGTCTTACCAGTTAAGCTGGTTTGTCCGTGTACTTCTGGATTACAAATAAAAAGGTCGTTGAATTTAAAGGCTAAGTCTGCAATTGGTATCATATAATATAAGGTCAAAAAGCCCCTAGTCTTATTAAAAGACTAGGGGCATGAGGTTGACTACTAGTACGGTAGAGCATCCGCACTCAAGAGCTTAGGTCGCTCTTCAGTTTGGAGGAGGGGTGTATCTGACGCACTGTTGTATGTCTCGGAAGCAAGGGTGAGGATTTCTTCATCATCTTCAAAGTCTAGAACACGGGGTTCTTCGAATGAGAAGTTGAAGTAGTCGTCGCCATTTTTACTTGTTTCCATAACCGAAGCGAGTTTCCAAGCTTGGGCGTAGAGCGGTGGTGCTACGTCCATTCCGTCGTAACGGAAGCGGTTGATGTCTGTCGTCAGCTTACGTGATACACGTAGCTGAGATGATGTGAATGGAATAACTGCTTGTTCCCACGCACCGTTGAGCTTAAGAAGCACAAACCAGTATGTGGTGAACTTTAGCTCGTTTTCACCAAGCCATTCATCATATTGACGATCACGACCTTTTTCGTAGTCTGCATGACTAACGATCGTGAGCGGGTGATTACCCTTGAAACCGCCGCCTTTGGAGCGAGGAACCCATTCTGTGTAGATGGATTGTGTGTAACAAGGGATGATTTCAGCAGGTTGTTCAATTAGTCCTTGCGTCTTAGCAAAGAATAAGTCTCCAGACTTTGAGTCTTCTACGTATTCGTCTTTTTGTGGTTTGAGTTGAGGACTCAAATCTTGGAGGATGCGGATGAACGGCAAGGAAGAACCTGAATCTAGATTCTCTGTGCCTTGACCTGCTACTGTTGTTATGTCGAACGCCATATTTCTTTTTTTCTTTATTTGGTTATTTTCGCTCGCTTACCTTGGTAGATACCAAAGGCTTCACGAGGTAAGGATTCTGCCAGCTCTGGGTTGTCCAGAGCATCACGACAGAAAGACTTGAGAGTTTGATTGTGAATACTGATTTTAACTTCAGCATCAATACCATGACTCTCTTTTAAATTTTGAAGTACTTCTTGAGCCTTATCATCATCACCACGCTCTAGAGAGATTGTGATTTGATTTTTGATAATAGATTCGTTGTTTGTTTGTCGAAGCCAATCGAATGCTGTTGCTGCATCTTTAATCTTAGCGTCAACAAACTCATCAATTCGGATTTTAGTTCCGTTGTCAAGTTGCATTAGTTTAAGACCAGAGCTTGCCATTAGATCTGGTAGCAATTCTTCTGCTACTTGCTTACGCCGAGCTTTTAGATCACTTATACCTACTTCTGCTTGAAGTATGCTTTGATCGAGATCATCCAGAACTCTACCCAAATCTGTAATTTCAGCCAAAGTTCCGTCGGAAACGTTGGCTGTTGTACACACCTCAATTTGTCCAAAAGGTATGATGTTTTCTTCTTCTTGTAGGAACTCATCTGTTGTATTGTTTTTTGTCATATGTTGTTAGTTGTTTAGCACCATGTTGGTCCGAGATCTATGTCTGCGATAACAGGTACTTTTAGTTGTATAGCATTTTCCATTATTAATTTCAAGTCTAAACTCTCTTGTTCTGAGCTTACCATTGCATTAATTTCATCGTGAACTGGCAGTCTCATATCAAATCCTGCTTCGTATGCATCTACCATAGCCTTCTTTGCTTGGTCTGCTGCTGATCCTTGAATGAGTCTGTTTAGTCCTTTACTGGTAAAGGCTCGGTTAATTGCTTTGCCTTTAAACATTGCTTTTGCTTTGCCGTGTCCTTTTACTGGTGTGTCTCCGTAGGAAGAAACCCAAGAATCAAATCGTGCTCTACGTCCTAGAATGGTTTTAATGTACCCTCTAGAACTAGCCATATTCATCACGTTGTCGAATAGTACTTTCAAGAAAGGAGCTTCTGTATTGAACTGCTCCATAGTTTTCTTGCACTTTTCTTCGGAGATACCTAGTGATGTAGCCATTTTCTTCATACCCATTCCGTAACTGATACCTAAGCACAACATCTTACATGTGTCATACGGTAGTCCTGTTGCTTTTTCAAAGAATGTGTAAAGCTTTTCTCCTCGTTCGAATGCTTCTTTTGCTTCTACAGCTCTAGCAAGCGGTCGTCCGAATTCACCAATGAGTGCATAGTGAACTTGGAGACGTGGTTCTTGGGAACTGTAATCTGCTTTACACCAGAGTGAGTCTGGTTCTGCGATGTATAATGCTCGGATGGCTTTACCAATATCACTTCGTTTTGGTACTTGCTGCATGTTTGGGTTGGCTGAAGATAGCCGCCCAGAACGAGTGCCACCAGAGTCCGATGCAGTTTGCTTGAAGTCTGCGTGGATTCGTCCCTTATAATTTTTGTGTAAGATAATGTCCTCAACGAAAACTTTTCTGAGTCTGTTAATGCTTCTTGCTTCATGGATTAATTTAATTTTTGGGTGATCACAAGATACTAAAAAGTCTTTAGTCACTGATGGGTTACCTTTTTCTGTTTTTGGTACTAAGATTCCACAGCTTTCTACGTACTTTGCTAGTTGTGGTGGTGACCAAATGTCTAGGTTTTTAAAGTTTTGCTTAAGTATAGCTTCTCTCTTTTTTAGCTCTTCATTTAATTGGTCTGCTTTGTCTACGTTTACTGGCACACCTTTCATTGACATGTGTACAAGGACTGGTGTCAGTTTACACTCAAGTTCCCAGACAGTCCATAAGCCTTGCTCTTGTAGCACTGGGATTTGATATTGATACACGTCCCAAGTGTTTCTAGCATCCATCTCAGCATACTCACCTACGTGTCTAGCAGGTAGTTTCCACATCTCTGCTTTGGGGTCAATGTCATATGCGTATGCTGCTTCCTTTAGTTTCTCTTCGAACTTAGTTCGCTTTAGGTATTTCTTAGATAGATTGTTTAAGCTGTAAGAGAACTGTTCTTCGTCAATGAGTGCTTCTGCAATTTGTACGTCACGGATTGGGCAAGAGACGGAAATCCCCAGCGTCTCAAGCCACCCGAGGTCGTAAGCAGCGTTTGCAAACAAGATCTCGCTGCTGTTTTTTACTAGATTACTTACATAGCTTAGTACTATTCTTTTATCTATGTTGTCGCCACCTAAGTGGTCGAAAGGTAAGTATATTTCTTGGTGTTCGTCTGCGATTGCAATGCCGACAACCTTTCCATCATTTCGTTTATATCCTGGTCCATGTTGTTTTAGGTTTGGGTCGCAGGTCTCTAAGTCAATTGCTATTATTTTTTCAAAGGTTGGTAGTTGAGACGGTGGTCTCCAGCTAGATTGAGGTACAAATAGTGGGTGTTGCATATAGTTAATTAAGTATTGGGCTTATTTTATTCCAGTAAGCTTTTGTTGATTTCTTTTTGTAACCATTCGGACCACCGTTATGAATTCTTGCGATGTCTTCTGCTGTGGCTATTCTGCCTAGCCGCTTGGGAGTTGCGTAGCGAGACATATAAGCTGTGAAGATCTCGATAGCTGTGTCGGGATCGAAGGCGTCTTCATGTGACCAGCCAATGCCTGCATACTCAGCGGCGTCTGCAACGTATTCTGCGTGAAGCTGGAGGCATCCGTAGGCTTTTCCGTTGTCACCTACAGCTGAGTCGTCGCCATTGGATTCAATTAAGATTAAAACAAGGATTAGTGTTGTGTATGACATAATGTGTGCGCCCTATTGGGCTGAGTTGAGTGGGTATTCGCCGTAGTGGTCACCATCGTGTTTGCCATTGTGGTTGCCTTCGTGGTTGCCGTAGTGGTTGCCACGGTGTTTGCCATGGTGGTTGCCATCGTGTTTGCCGACGTGGTCGCCGTGGTGGTCGCCGTAGTGGTCGCCACGGTGGTTGCCTTCGTGTAAGCCAATAAAGTCAGCAGCAAGCGATGTCAGGATAAGTTCGCCGTCCTCGTCGAACTCAAAGGATGCGATTTTTAGGATGTCTTCTAGTGTTGGTGTTTTCATAATGTGTGTGCTGGACTTATAGTGGCTGTTCTTCGTTCTTACGTATGATTTTGTTTGCTTCTAACCAAGGTTTAGTTGAGTGTTTGTGGTCTAGCTCATCTGTTGTTAGATTCCGAATTAGGTGGTTTCGTCGTCCCCACTCTACTGCTCGCCTATACTCAAGAAGAACATCTCCTTTTAGTAGTAGATCTGATTTTAGATCCACCATGTCGTGAAGTTCTTTGCGAGAAGAACCTGTGCTGTATGTGGGGTCAACTTCGAATACGTTTATGTTTTGCATTTTATTATGTGTTTAGTGAAATTGGTTGGGTAGGTTCCCCTACCCAATTATCTAGGATGGACGGTGGATACAGACGCAACTGGTGATCACGATGTCGCCTAGTCTATGCAATTTGGCAAGCTGATAGAGTCGCTTGTTTTATGTATGACGGGGTTATGGTCCTGTGCTAGCGACGCTACCGTTTAACTATAAAGTGTTTAAAAATTGATTAAAGCCTTCTTTATCTAGTGAGAATGACCACTGGTTTTCAGTTACAATTCCTTCTTCGGTTATGGATAATGAATCAAACTCAAGAACTACAAATCTCTTGGTTTTTGGGTAGGCTGAGAGTGTAAGACATTTATTAACGCTTCCTCTGATTGTCTCATTTGTTTTAATTTGGAAAGATGCTTGTTCAGGGCGTAGTTTTCTAGTTTGAAACTTGCTTTCAATAAACAGGATTTGATTTGGAAGGATAGCAAGGATATCAGGCACTCCATTAGACGTAGTGTTTTCGATACGCTGTATAATAGCTTTTGTTCCAGATTCACGAAACATCCTCCGTAACCATGTGTTGAATTGTTGTTCGTTCTTCATTTCCGAGTCCATAGATAAGGTCGTTGATTGTGAAGTCAAGCGATTTGGCTTGATGTTCTTGTATATAGTTGTTAACGATTGCAAGCATTTCATTACCTTCTTCTGTGTTGCAGTACTGGTAATTTGATAATACTTCTTTGAGTTCCTTTCTAATATCGGCATCAGGGACATCCGAAACGTAGAGTCTCTGTAGGCGGTCGTTATAACCGTAGTGACTATAGTAGTTAGCAAGTAAGTCTTCATATTCGTAATCTATTTTAACTGCGTCAACAAAGCTATCAGCTAGATCTTCTATTGATGTAACTTTGAAGCTTTCGTGGTCTGTTTGGTTTTTTTTAGGTGTTAGATCTTCTTCATCATCCCAAGTCCAGTGTTCTTGAGAGCCGCTATACGTCCCAGTAGCTTTGCCACTGTTCCATTGGTATGTGTTGCCCAGTGATCCTGTAGCTTTTGGGTATGAGTAAGTTCTTTTTGTTACGTTTGCAAGATCTTCTTTGAAGTCGTCGTTAGCCCATAGATGTGGTAGTGCTGCAACATCAAGGGAATGTAGTTGCTTGGTGACACTTTTACGAATAGCATTTGTAATGTTAGCTGTTTTCTTGAATGGATCTGGAGCCATACTAATGTATGTTTCTGCTGGGATTTCTGCGTGTAGTCCACCCAGTGTAATCCTACAATGTAAATCAAAAGCGTCATCTTGGTCTAGGTTGCCGACAGTGAAGTGGATACCCTCACGGTCAACTTCGTCTGCTTCGTCCGTGCCTGATTGGAAAGCAGAGCTAGAGCAGTGGTGGTGAACAGTGCCAAACATAGTGTCTGGGAAGTGCTTACGCTGCTCAATGAAGTCTTTAGATTCTGGAGAAGACTTGACTGTCATACCAGATGTTTCTTGTGGTGGAACCCACCAAGACCAAGGGTTTGCGTCAGCTACGTCGTAGAAGAGATACACAAGAGTTTCTGATTTAAACTCGTCGTAGGATTGTTTCATGAACGAAAGGATTGATTTCCACATGCCTCGCGGAATCTTGTGACCTTTCCAGATGGGAGCAATAGATGATGTTTCTTCTACATCTTGTTTGCGATACGTTACAAAGAGTTCGTTTTCTACGCAGTCGTATAGTTCGTTGTCGTGAATTACTTTAGTTACTTGATTCATTTGTTCTTACCTCCATTTTTTGGATGTCTTCCATTGTGTATGTTTGTATTCTAGAGAATGTGCTTTGAAACTCAACTGGTGTGTACTGTATTGGTGCGTCTTGCTTTTTTCCGTGCCAAAGCCACACCAGATAATTTCCAAAACTTGCCGCTACTTGATTTGCTATTGCGAGTTGTGGATCTGATTCAAGGGCTAATCCTTGACAGCTAACTGGGTTTCCGCTTCGGTCTGTTGTAATCGTGGGGTAACGACGAAACGGATGCATGTTAGGGTGGCTTTGGTAGTACTCTGGGTCGTAGTAGTATGATTGGCTTGTGTGATACTCGTTGGCACATACAACGATTGGTGTTTTGAATTGGTCGGCAGCTTCAATTGCTGCTTTCCGTGCGGGGTGGTTATCTACTGCACAGATAATGATGTCTGCAATAGAAAACAATTGTTTATATTCAGTCTCTAGTAGTTCGGGTGTGAAATACTCACACACTGCAATACCGTCTGCTTTGCGAAACGTGTATAATTTTAGTAGTGCTTCTGCTTTGTATGAACCAACTTGATTGTTACGGAACAGCTGTCGATCAAGGTTGTGTTTTTCTAGCTTGTCACCATCAAAGATTGATACTGAGAGGTCAAAGCTGTTTTTAAGAGCTGGTAACATATAACTTGTTACGCCGCCAGCACCGATGATTACTGCATTTAATTTTGGTTTCATTATGGTATTCTATTTAGGTGTCTTAATAGTTGAGAACCAATTTCTGGTTCTGGTTCTTTTTTGAATGAAGCAATGTATCGGAGTATTGCTCCACGTTTGCGACCTACGTCTGGTAATTCTTTTGCAACGATTTTTAATAGTATGCGATGATCTTCATCACTAAGTCCGTGATTTATTTCATATGTATCATCTACACGGGTCATGTTGATTGCTATGTTTTCAATAAGTCTGTTCTGTAGGTATTTGTCACTAGTATGATCTATAAGCACAGATTCTCTGTGATACCGATACAACGCTGGTCTTGATTCATTGAGTGTGTCTAGAACTGAGGTTGGTGTTTTGATGTCATCCATGATGTAAAGTCTATGATTTGTGAGTTTGTTACAGGTTGATAGAAGGAAGAGTCTGATTCCGCAATTGGTCGATTATCTAGTGTGTCAATGGTCTCACCAGTTGCTAGGAACTTAACGTATTTGTTGTCTTGCGCTGCATCACGTAGATCGTTATTGCAATAGCTGTCAAATAAGTGATTTAGCTGATCGGTGACTAACCCTTCAAGGTCGTCCCAGTCTTTTTGTAATTTGTTATTTGCAGTTGTGGAATAGCACAATGGGAACCTATCGCCAGTGCAGATACCACCTCGATCATATACGTTTGGTAGATTTGGGATATACGACATACCTGTTCGTTTATCCATAACAAATAAAGACGGTGAGCCTTCTGCTTCTAGTTGTGTCATTTGCTTGTATGACTTGAATCGAAGCATAAGGTATACATCAAGGTTTGGTGGACTCCAGCAAAGTGGTGTATTTAGTGTCCGTGAGTCAATGATTTCTAACTCATCTGTCTTAAAGTTGTCTTGGTATGGAGTACTGGCAATTGATAGGTCATATGCTGGGGCAACATCATCAGCTGTTTCTGGGGTGATGATTCGGATTAGGCTTGCGCCGCGAAGGTAGTAACCCCTGAGTGGGACAAAGACTGAGAATGACGAACTGTGTTCAGGTTTGCTGTGTACGTAGCTAGTGATAAAACTTGGGCTGTTGTTGGTAACTCCGAAGTAGTTACTGATTGCATGAAGTTTGGCGGGAGAAACAGCAAACACTGGTTTGGTGCGTACAGCAGAGAGTGCTGCATTAGCATCTTGAATCACTGTTGTTACTGTGCTGCGCTTGTAAAATTTACCGTCGTTGTCTAAGACGATCTCTTGTGTATATGGTGTCATAGTATATATTGTTGGAAGGGTAAAAAAAACCCTGCCACCTCAAAATCGCATAAGAGATGACAGGGAACACATTTTTATTTCTGCGATACAAACAGAAAGGTACTACGCTTTACTAGATGCTTGTGGCTCTAGGGTGATGGAATTGTAGTGGGACACATACTCTGTTGAGTTGAGTGTCGAACCGCCTGATACGGCTACTACGTTTTCTGGGGCAGACAGGGCTGCACGAATTGATGTACATGCAAGCATGTCGCCAATTGTTTCGTTGTCTTCGAAGCTACGTGTGATTGAGTTGGTCATACCGCAGCGGATTGTTACTGTTGTCATTGTGTTATTTGGTTCGTATTGGTTTATGTTGTGTTCCTGTGCGAGATTTGCACAAAAGTGTTTGACAAAGGTAAGTTATAACCTACTGTTATCACTACAACCTCTCTGATGGTTGTTTTTGTTCTGTTCTGTCTTGGTGTTGCAGCCTCTTCATTTACTTGGAGAGGCTGTTTCGTCGGCAGATTTTGTTAGGATTCGTAATGCTTTTGGACTCCGTAGTATTTTTAATGCGTCTTGTTCTATTTGTCTGATTCGTTCTCTGGTTAATCCGTACTCTGTTGCTACTTCCTGTAGTTTCATTGGTTCATTTCCTCGTAATCCAAAACGACATATCACTACGTGTTGTTGCATTACACTTAATAGATCAAGTGATCCATCTATATTGATTTCTTTAAACTGTTTCATATTTAGTATCTATTGTTAAAAGTTACCGACACACTCGGAGATGGTAGGAGCTAACTACCTTGGAGCCGAGCCGCCACAGGGTCACTGAGTTCTATTCAATCGCACTGTATAGTGTGGATAGTTTCTCAGTAACCGTGTCGGTATTGGTTAAATTGACAATCTCTCTGCTTGACAGAGAGACTGTTTTTGTACTATAAGTTCTGATGTCGTCTCCGACGTTTATCTCTTGATACTTTATATGCATACTTAGTGAGGACACACCGTAGTACGTCTAAAGCGAGTGGGACGATTGCGCTCAGAACTATCTTTATTCTTTTTTTGGTCACTATGTTTTTTGGGATTTACTATAATGGTTAGCCCTACAGTTAGTAGGGTGAACCAAAGTCCAGTAAAAAAGGCTGTTACCATTCCAGAGAATGTTCCTACGAATAGGAATGGAATACCGAATGTGATTATGATGTCAAACAATTTGCTATACTTAAGTAGTCGCATGATACCTAGTGTTCTAGTGAGCACGATTAGGATACCTATTGCTGTGAATAGTGAGAATAGTATGATTTCCATTGGATTAGACTGTTGCTAGTTTTGCGAGACGATTAGCGATTAAAGCCTCTCTACGTGCTTTACTCATCTTGAACATATGTGCTCCTGTGCGGATGAAGCATTCGGAGTCTGAATCTAGGTAAGACATTCTCATACGATTGAATCTCTCTTTACTATAGTAAGTAGGTTCTGGTAGTGAGTTTTGGTAGAGTCCACCGAGTGTGCCACCTGAGCCACGCTTGCGGTCAACATAGTTGGATCGGAATTTGGCTTCCCATGTGTCATTCTTAGGTGGTGTACCGATGAATCGCTGGTCATCTGGATCACATTCTGCGTCTTGGTAGAAGGACTCATTGTACTCATCTTGTATAGCTTGCTGGTCTGCTGCGTCTAGATCTTCGTATTCGTCAAAGCGTAGGTGAGTACGTTGATTGGTTGTGGCGTTAGCTGAGTGAGATGTGATGTCACACTGTGAATACTTGATGAGCTTTGGTATGATTTCGTATGCATTGTCTGCGAGCCATTCGTCTGCTGCCATCTTTAAGTAGCTTGATAGACGTGGGTTAACACCTACTGATTGTTGTACTAACCATGTACGTGTGCGTTCACGGGCATGGTGATCATTTGATTTGAATACTGCTTCAACTAGCTCTGCTGCATTATCTCTTGCTTGTTTTTCTAGAGACTGTGTGCAGGACATGTCGTCAGCTAGTTGATTGTCTGATGGATTGGAGTGTGCTTGGTAGCCGTCGTTGCTGTGTGCAAGCCATTCGTCTACGATAGTTTGGACTACTACTTCGTCTGCGTCGCGTAGGTATGTATTGTTTGCGATCTTGGAGCGTTGACGGCGGCGATTTGCCTCCGTTTTTGCTAGTTGGAAGAGTTGTCTCCATCCACTTTTGTTTTCGTCTGTATACTTTTCAGTGTTGTAGATAGTAGAGATAGCTTTTGCGATTTGTATTTCCATATGTATTTGTGTGTTTATGTTAGTATCTGAATATTCCTAATACCTCTCCTATTGTTTATGGGAGATGACGTGGTAGATGTATGGTTTTTTACCATTGGCAAGCCATTCTTTAAACATCTCTTTGGTGTCAAAGGATTTTGTGTAGTTGGTGCTGTAAGAGTTGTGACCTGTGTAGTCGTATGTAACTGTTATCATAGTATGTATTGTTAGTGGATTAGCGTTCTTGAGTTCCAGTGAGTTCTTTCATGTCTATCATGTCGTATAGTAGCCACATTTCTGCACAGTCGATTTCTCTCTCTTCGTTTGTGATGGTGTCGTATTCCATTAGTACGTGTGTGCCTTCTGATAGGTCTGCGATTATTAGTGCAGTTGTTAGTGCGTCTAGTTCTGTGTCATGTTCTCTTTCGTATGTGAAGTCGAATGATTCTGATGGTACTGTGTAGGATAGGATGTATGTTTTGTTTTGCATAGTTAGTATGTATTGTTGGTTTTTGTGTGTGTGATTGACACCAGAAAGCAGGGGGCGGTTGACGCCCCCTGCTTTGATCGGATTAGCAAGTCACTAGGAATGTGTCCTGCCATCCGTTTGCCCATGTTACTACGTCTACTGTGACAGCAGTTCCTCGGCGGATTGCTTGGTCGTGCCAGACCTTGAAGTACTCTCCGTCCTTGGTGCGGATGGTGTACGGGTAGTCTTTGTCGGCAGATTGTGGACCGACGGCAACGATGTCCGCTTCGTAGTGGGCGACTGATGTATCTGATGTTTTAGCTTTGTTACTCATATGTTTTTTAGGTTGTTGAGCGGGATTGCTCACGGAATAGAGGTTCCGTCAAGGTGGAGAAGACCCATGATCCTCGGAGCTTGCTCCGTAAGGAACATGAGGGCTTACTACCTTGATGGGTTCTCAGTGAGCAATCCCGATCAACAACCGTATAAAAAAACATCTGCGGAACAAAGCGTTAAGAAACAGCAGATCCATCAGTCGCGGATCCACTACGAAGCAGAGGACATCGGTGACGGCGGTACGCAATGTGACGGGAACAAAGACAGCCCGTATGCCAGCCGTACCAAGGACGGATCTCAGTGCTCCTAGGTCTGGTGCGGCTGAGTGATACGACGAGGGACTGATGTTACAGTAGACGTGCTGTTAGTAACACGGGTGAACGGGTGGCAGGGTGCATTGCTCGTTGACTTGCTCCGATCAAAGTGGGGGGTGGCAACCGTCCCCTGCTGTATGGTGTGGTTGTGGTGTGTGGTGTGGATTGGGTGGCTCTAGGCGTGAGGGTTGGCGATGCAATGAGCAAGATAGGGTAACTTTATAGCCGTGCCTCAGGAACACGGAGCTTGGGAGCGAGGTAACTGTATGATGGTCAAGCAGATAGGGTGACTAGTTTGTGCATGAAAAAGGCTTCGATGTCTGTAGGTGCATGGATATTAGGTTATGTTACGGCGATTTGCATAGAATCTGGGACTCAATGGTTCAGGAAACTGGTTCAAGACACCCCAATGGGGGAAAATGAAACAGGAACAAAGAAGGAGTCCCTACCAGCGCATCCAATTTTCAATATTTGAGATTTTGGGCAATAAACCGTTACACTAGTGAACACCTTAGCACTGGTTTTCAGTGTTTGGTCACACTTGGCACACTTGGGTCACACTTTATTTGTCATTTCAAATGTTATAAGTCAGTACCTTTATCAACGACTTATGTATTTGGTCACACAAATCACACTTTTTTAGCCCCCATGAAAAGTAAATTGATTTTCTGGAAATAAAGTGTGACTTGTGTGACCAGATTCATAAGTACCTTATAATCATATAATAAAAGTAGGCACACCCCCCTAAATATAGTGTGACCTAGGTGTGCCAAGTGTGACCAGCTGTCAACTAATGCTTGACAACTGCCGCGTGTTACTACACTAACATGGTAGTGGAAACAAAGAAACCTGATGGAAGAACTTATGCTGCTGGTAAGACACCAAAGCAAGTTGTTAAACAACAGAACGCAAAGCGTACTAGGTGTCACCGAAACCGTATGAAAGCAGAAAAGGATATGAAGGTAGCCAAAAAGGAGCTTGCTAAGGTAGAGAAGGATCTATCAATCAAGCAGCAATTTCGTGAGATGATGGGAAGTGCTCCAACACCCGCTGAACAACGCAAGGCATTGCTTGCTATGTTTGCAGAGCGTGGGATCAACCCAATTGAGGAGCTAATGAAGTTCACCGAGGATGGTGAAGTACCGTTAAAGGAGAGGATAGCTATATGGAAGGAACTCGCCAGTTATACACAGCCGAAGCTTAAGAGTGTAGACGTACAGCAAACTATCACAGGGGAGATGAAGATTATGACAGTAGACTACAGTAAGATCAGTAAGTCAGATATTCTTGACGCAGAAATAATTGACAAAGAGCCAGAGTATGATGAGTTCTTAAGTGACGAAGATAAAAATGCTTAGCCCAATCGAACAAGCTCAGGCAGTACTGGGCGAACACTATCGACACTACGTAATCCTAGCGACACTGGACGAAGAACCCCTGTCCTTTGAGGCAGCGTTTAGCGATCCTTATGCCGCAAAGGGGATATTGTATGCCGCACAACACCACCATGAATCATATTTACTTGGTGAAACACACATAGACACAGATGAGTATTAGAGTACCAGCGCAGGGCTGGGAGCCGAGAAAGTATCAGCTTCCATTATTGAAATATATGTCGCAGACTAAGCGTTCTTTGCGGGCGGTAGTTGCGTGGCATCGTCGTGCTGGCAAGGATTTGACATGTGTTAACGTCATGGCTATCAAGTCTTTACAGAGAGTAGGGACTTACTGGTATGTCTTGCCCTATGCAAATCAGGCTCGCCGTATCGTATGGAACGGCATGACTGGCGAGGGCAAGAAGTTCATCGACTACTTCCCCAAGGAGATAGTCGAGAAGAAGAGTGAGCAGGAGATGCGCATTCATTTGAAGAATGGCTCTGTAATCCAGCTCATGGGATCTGACGATCCCGACAAAATGGTTGGTGCTAACCCTATCGGCGTGGTGTTCTCTGAGTATAGTATCTCAGATCCCAGTGCGTGGCAGTTAATCAACCCGATTCTAGCGGAGAATGGCGGCTGGGCGTTGTTTAATGGAACACCTCGTGGCGAGAATCACTTTTACAAGATGCTATTAAAAGCTAAGGCAGATGGCTCTTGGTACAGTAGTCACCTGTCGGTTCGTGACACCAAGGTAATTCCAGCAGAGGATTTGCGTAAGGCGCGTAATGAATTGAACAATGAAGCCCGATTCCAGTCGGAGTACATGTGTTCCTTTAAGACACCTGTTGAGGGTGCGTACTATGGTTCGCAGATCAACAAGGCTCACAAGGAGAAGCGCATTTTGGATAACATTGCGGTAGATCCCCTGCTACCTGTGTACACTGGGTGGGACTTAGGCATGGATGATGCAACCACAATTTGGTTTGTGCAACTGTTTCGTAACGAAGTACGTATTGTGAACTACTACGAGAACAGTGGCGAGGGTTTGCCGCACTACGCAAGAGAGTTGCATATGTGGGCGGCAAAGAGGGACGTAACTTACGCCAAGCACTTTGCACCTCATGATATTAAGGTGCGTGAGTTGGGTACTGGTAAGTCCCGAATAGAGACCGCAAGGAGCTTGGGGCTGAAGTTTACTACTGTGAAGAAGCTGCCAATCATCGATGGAATCGAGGCAGTGCGTAATCTTTTACCAAGGTGTTGGTTCTCTAAGAATGACAGCTACGCAGGCATTGAAGCCCTAAAGGGTTACCACAAGGAATTTGATAGTTCTAAGGGGGTTTTCAGGAAAAGCCCTGTACACGACTCAAATTCGCATGGTGCGGATGGGTTTAGGACGTTGGCTGTTGGTTTGAAGCAACCAACAATGGGAAAGAGCAAAAAAGTAAATCATGAGTACCAAGTTACAAACATCAATTGGTGAGTACCACAGGTTGTCCCTATTGGATGAAGCAGTGGTTCTTTACCACTCTATGGGTGAGGATTTCATTCAACTACTAGATTATTACAT
>TARA_R110002050_G_scaffold57866_6_pt1 | contig 22435 bp, 19 predicted proteins | sample TARA_R110002050 | Tara Oceans TARA_R110002050 (sample SAMEA4396988) | marine metagenome | biome: Polar Biome; feature: [DCM] deep chlorophyll maximum layer (ENVO:01000326); material: water (ENVO:00002006), including particulate matter (ENVO:01000060) such as... | depth 25 m
CTGGAGTTACGTATACTTTACATTTTATTTACTACTCGGAATTGTGTTATTGTTTTTAAACAACGATCTTTCAAAAGCAGTTATCACTTTAATGAATGTAATCATTGTATTAGTTCCTTTAATAGGCACCATTTTTGGTGTGATGTACTATTATAATTCTAAAGAATTTACAGAACTTTTATTGGCACAACCGCTAAAACGTTCTTCTATCTTTTTAGGACAATATTTAGGTGTAGCCTTATCACTTTCTATGAGTTTAATTTTAGGCCTAGGAATACCGTTTATATTTTACGGTTTATTTAAAAGTAATGCCATTTGGGATTTCTCTTTACTACTTATTACAGGAACATTTTTAACGTTCATATTCACAGCATTAGCTTTTAATATTGCATTGTCAAACGAAAACAGAATAAAAGGTTTTGGTTATGCTATTTTATTATGGCTGTTTTTAGCCATAATTTATGATGGCATCTTTTTAATGTCTTTAATTTTATTTGAAGATTATCCTTTAGACAAATTATCATTAATAGGAACCATGCTAAACCCAATAGATCTGTCAAGAACACTCATTCTTTTAAAACTAGATATTTCTGCTTTACTAGGGTACACAGGAGCCATTTTTAAACAATTTTTTGGTACTAATTTTGGATTGATAGTATCATTCCTAGCTCTATCCTTTTGGGTTATTTTGCCAGTTTTAAGAATAATTTTTAAAGCAAAAAAGAAAGATTTTTAATACTGATTTAAATCTAGTCTAAGAAACACAAATCGTATAATCAAGCAAAGTCTTCACCAGCGAAAATTATGACATTTGTCATGTTTTTTAAAAATCATTAAAAGTATTTTTATCATTCCTTAATAAAAGATAAACTTATCCTTTATTAGAAAATAACCACTAATTAATTAAAATAAAACAAATTATGGTAAAATATTTAAAGCCTCTATTCGGAATGATGCTATTATTACTTTTTTCAGCATGTGCTGATAATGAAAAAAAGGAACATACAGATGCATCAGATATTCCTGTTAGCAGAGAAATGATAGCAGAATTAACATCTCCGCCTAATATTCCTACCCCAATTGGAAGACGTAAAGCAAAAAAGCTTATAGTAAACATGGAAATTCTTGAACAAGAAGGCACCATGACAGACGGGACAACGTATAATTATTGGACTTTTGGAGGAACGGTTCCCGGAAGTTTTATCAGAACAAGAGTTGGTGACGAAGTAGAGTTTACTTTATCTAATCACCCAAACAATAAACTACCACATAATATAGATTTACATGCTGTAACTGGACCAGGAGGTGGTGCTACATCTTCATTTGTTGCACCTGGACATGAAAAAACATTCAGCTTTAAAACATTAAACCCTGGTTTGTATGTATACCACTGTGCCACTGCACCTGTAGGAATGCATATTGCTAACGGTATGTATGGTTTAATTTTAGTAGAACCAGAAGGAGGCTTGCCAGCAGTAGATAAAGAATATTACATCATGCAAGGTGATTTTTATACTAAAGGTGAAAACGGAGAACCCGGATTACAACCTTTCGACATGCAAAAAGCTGTAGATGAAGATGCTGATTACGTAGTGTTTAATGGTAAAGTTGGTTCATTAACAGGCGATAATGCTATCACAGCAAATGTTGGAGAAACAGTTCGTTTATATGTAGGGAACGGTGGTCCTAACTTAGTATCATCATTCCATGTTATAGGTGAAATTTTCGACAAAGTTCATGTAGAAGGCGGCTCTACAATTAATGAAAATGTACAAACAACTTTAGTTCCTGCTGGTGGCGCTGCTATAGTTGAATTTAGAGTTGATGTACCTGGAACTTTCATTTTAGTAGACCATTCTATTTTTAGAGCGTTTAATAAAGGTGCTTTAGGTATGCTAAAAGTGGAAGGTGAAGAAAATAAAAAAATATACTCTGGAGTTGTTCAAGAAGGTATTTATCATCCTGAAGGAGGAGGCATTCAAAACATGCCAGAAGATAAAAATCAAAAAGCTAAAGTTTCAAGTTCAAATAAAACCCTAGCTGAAAAAATGGAATCTGGAAAGCAAATATATATGCAAACCTGTTTTGCTTGCCATCAGGCAGAAGGTCAAGGTATTCCAAATGCCTTCCCTCCGTTAGCAAAATCAGATTATTTAAATGCTGATGTTAATCGTGCTATCGGCATTGTGCTTAAAGGAAAAACTGGAGAAATAACAGTTAATGGTGAAAAGTATAATAGTGTTATGACCAGACAGTCTATAAGCAATGATGAAATAGCAGATGTGTTAACTTATGTATACAACTCATGGGGAAACAACAAGACCAATGTTACTAAAAACCAAGTAGACGCTGTTAAAAACGGTCACTAATTATATATAATTATGATGCAAACTATTTTAAGACTGGCAACAAGAATCTTGTTCATTTTATACCTATCGACAACTTATTGTCAGTCTAAAATGGTTTCAATTAAAGGCGGAACATACACACCCTTATATGGAAGAGATTCTTTGCAGGTTACCATTTCAGATTTTGATATGGATGTGTATCCAGTAACTAATAAGGAGTATTTAGAATTTGTTAAAAAACATCCTAAATGGCAACGATCTCAAGTAAAGAAACTATTTGCAGACGGCAACTATTTAATCGATTGGGTTTCTGATACTGAATTAGGAAAAAATCAATCTTTAAATGCACCAATCACAAATATTTCTTGGTTTGCAGCCAAAGATTATTGCGAGTGCCAAAACAAAAGATTAGCAACAATAGATGAATGGGAATATGTAGCCATGGCTAACAAAACCATGCCTGATGCAAGAAAATTAAAGAATTATAATAAATACATATTAAGCTGGTATGAAAAACCAAAAACATTCAACAATAGCATCGGTTCAACCTTTAAAAATTATTGGGGTGTTTATGATTTACATGGTTTAGTATGGGAATGGACTTTAGATTTCAACTCTGTTATGATTTCTGGTGAATCTAGAAAAGATGTTGATAATGATAGTAATCTATTCTGCGGAAGTGCAGCCATTGGCGCAACCGATTTAATGAATTATGCCGCGTTTATGCGATATGCAACTCGTGGTAGTTTAAAAGCAAAATATGCCATGAAAAACCTAGGGTTTAGGTGTGCTAAAGATATAGTAAAATGAAAACATTGAAATCAATTTTTATACTCCTATTTGTTATGATGTCATTCACATCATGCAAAAATGATAAATCTAATTCGGGTAATAACGATTTAGGCGCCTACCAGTGTCCTATGAAATGTGAAGGCGAAAAAACATTCAATCAACATGGCAGCTGTTCAGTTTGTAAAATGGATTTAAAACCCATCCAAAAACCTGCCAAAGCATTAAGCAATACTAAAATCTCAGAGGAGTCTATTTTCAATTTAACATCAAAATGGAACACAGAAGAAGGTAAAACCATTCAACTTGAAGACCTAAAAGGAAAAACTTTAGTTATGGTTATGATTTACACAACCTGTAAAGCAGCATGCCCAAGGCTAGTTGCAGATATGCGAAATATTGAAACTCAAATACCTAAAGAAAATCTTAAAGATCTTCGTTTTGTATTAATAAGTATAGACCCAGAAACCGATACACCAGAACGTTTAAAAACATTTGCCAAAGAAAATCTTATGGATGGTGAACAATGGACATTCTTACAAGGAACCAAAAGCAGTGTTAGAGAATTCGCTAATGTGTTAGCTGTAAAATACAAACAAATTTCACCAATGGATTTTTCACATTCAAACATTATAAGTGTATTTAATTCTGGTGGAGAATTAATCCATCAACAAGAAGGTTTAGGAGTTGATAATAAAGAAACAATTAAAACTATAATTGATTTAACAAATAATAAATAATACTAATCAAAACTAAATAAATATGTTATCAAAAAAACACTTCATGAAAACCGATCGACTTTAGTTGGATTGCACAAAATACTAACAACGGTTAACAACAAATACCAGCAACAAAGACGACAAACACAAGGTGAGGAATTTAATATTGATGCCATAACAGACTTGTATATTGATGTTAAAACGAGCCATACATCTTCAGAAAAATATATGTATCAAAACGGAAAAAGGTTTTGATGATAATTAGGATACCGCAAAACATAGAGAGTTGGCGGTATAGAACCATGTGGATATACCCGTATTGGCACTGCGTTGCGACACTCTGGTGCTTTGTTAGACAAACGTAATACAAAAAACAAATGGGTGATTTTAATATCAAATGGAAAACCAAATGACTATGATAAATACGAAGGCAATTACGGTATTAACGACGTAAAACAAGCTCTTAGAGAATTAAACGAACGTCAAATAAATTCGTATACACTAGCCATTGAAGCCAACGCTAAATATTACTTACCGCAAATGTTTGAGCAAAATCACTATCAAATCCTTACAAATCCACTAGAGTTACTTCAATCTTTAGTAAAGCTATATGAAAAAATTAAACATCAATCTTAAAAGGCAATCATATGTCTTTCATGAAAATAATAGCATAAACAGTTAAAAATATCAAAATAAAATGAACTCATTTTTACCCACAGTAGAGACATTACCCGAAGGACATCCAGTAAAAGTTTATTATGAAGAAAGTGCTTTAATTCAGCACTTAATAATAGAATTGAATGACGCTAATCCCTTTGATGATTTTCAAAAATACTACAATATATTCAATCAAGTAGCAACCATTGAAAAGCGTTTTGTACGTAAAGAAAACCAATTATTTCCTTATTTAGAAAAACACGGTTGGGAAGGCACAAGTCAAGGTATGTGGTCCTTTCATGATAATTTACGGGAACAAATAAAACTGATAAACAACTATAATTCAGAAAAAAATATTCAGAAAGTTTATGAAAACACTTACTACTTAATACAAGGTATTGAACGCTTATTAACTATTGAAGATACACGCTTGTTTCCTAATGCCATGGATTTGATAACCGAGGAGGAATGGAAAGATTTTTATATTGGCGATGAAGAAATTGGCTGGATGCTAGAGGAAAAACCAACACCTTACCCTGCTCTTGAAAAAGCAGTATATATACACCCTAGTGAAGATACTATCAAAAGAGATTTGTCTTTTTCGTTAGAAAATACATTTCATTACGATGAAGGTTACATGACGCCTGAACAAGTAAATTTATTATTGCGCTTTTTACCCATAGATATAACCTATGTAGATGAAAATGACAAAGTAATTTTTTACAACCGTGGAGATGATCGTGTTTTTGCTCGCAGCAAAGGTATTATTGGTCGTGAAGTGCGCTTTTGCCATCCACCAAAAAGCGTGGATATGGTATTGCGTATTGTTGAAGAATTTAAGGCAGGCACCAAAGATGTTGCTGAGTTCTGGTTCAATTTTAAAGGCAAGATAATCCACATTAGATATTTTGCCATTCGCGATAATGATAAAAACTATAAAGGAGTTATAGAAATGTCTCAAGATATAACAGATATTCAGAAAATAGAAGGTGAAAAACGATTATTAGATTGGGATTAAATTATGAGTATTCAACAAATTAATTCAAAAAATATTTGGCATCCTCCTGAGGGCATACTCATGTGGATCATTATATTTTTAGAACTTTTCACTTTCGGCGCTGCATTAATAGCCATGTCCTATTATAGCAATCAAGACATTGAACTTTTTCATGATTCAAGCTTAAAACTGAATACTACTTTTGGTATGATTAACACCTTGTTTTTACTTACTAGTGGTTACTTTATGGCGGTTTCAGTTACCGAATTAAAAAAGTGCATCCGTTTTGGAAAGGAATAATTATTGGATTCGTTTTCTTTTTTGGAATAGGATTATTGCTTACTATTTAAATAGTGAAAAGAAAAAACTAGAGCCAAAACGCATCATCTAATTTATCTTTAAAGTCATCTTCCTGATGAATTTTTTCAATAAAATTCAATTGATCTTTAGTAGCTATTTTTTGTATTTCTGGAAATAACACGCGTTCTTCAAAACGGATATGTTTATCTAATTCTTCTTCAATTTGACTTAAAGCTTTAGCGTCATCATTAGTTTCTTTGGTAAACAACCGTTTCAATCGTCTGTGATCTACCAATGCCTGCTTAATCAGTTCATCCTTTTCATTTAAAATAGTAAAAACATGAGCTTCTTCCATTTCAAAATGAGGGATTAAATGTGTTTCAAAAAACCAATCTGCATATATTTTTATTCGTTTTGGTTCAATGTTTTTACTAAACCCTGTTCTTATTTTCCAAGATAATAACAACCCATGATGATGTTCTCTACTTAAAGGCTGAAGTGCTATATGTCTTTTTTGTGGTTTCTTATTCATGTGTTTTTTGTTTTTAAAATATTAATGATAATCAGTATAATTCCTAATGGTAAAAAAATACTAGAAAGAAATAGAAAAAGATAATAGTTTGTTATAATTCCTTTTCCGAAATAAAACATACTTCCTTGAATTATTAATAACAATTCTGTTAAAAGAAAACCTAAAACAAACATGAACACCCCAAAATGCATCCACGTATTAACTATAACTAATGTACTTTGTAAAATAAAACCAATTAGAAAACCTGAGATAACGCCTAACATGGTTAAATGAATAAAGCCTATAACAAAATTACGATGCTGATAAGCAACTTCTGAAACTTCTGGAATAAGTGATAATAATTGTAACCCTATTTTTAAAACAAAGCAAAATACAGCAAAACTATACATGTAAATAGTAAGTTTAGAATGATGCTTTAAAAGTGAAATTTGATAAGGCTTTATTATATTTAAAAACAATAGTAAAGCAAACAATTGAATTAAAACGCCTAATCCATTTGCCCATAACAAAGCTATATGAGGTGCAAACCAATACACTGGTAAAGCCAATGTAAATAGGGTTGATACTATTAAAAGTTTAAAAAACAACCTGAACTTTATGGAATCTTCAACTTTTAAAACATGAAAAAACAAAACAATAACAGCTAGTATAAACCAGCCATTAAACTGAAAATGCAAAAAGAATTGAATGGCTATTTGATACCATGCAGAAGCCTTACCTAACATAGATACTGCCGGTCCTAAACACCAAACTCCTATGGTAGATAAAAGCATAAAAATAAGGGATGCTTTTAATAAATAACGAGTAACTATAGATTCTGTTTTATGCTGTTTCCAAATTAGATACACGAAGTAATAACTGCAAAAAATATGCAAGGTTGAAAATGATATTGAAACAACAGCATAGCCTTGGAAGGGAAAACTAATCATCATGCCAACTACCGCAAACTGTGTTAACCAAAACAACTTATTATATATAGGCTTTTTATCAGGAACAAAATAATGTACAATACATACATAAAGCATTAAATATACCCAGCCTAACATAGCTACATGAGAATGTGCATGCGTTAAAAACCGATAATTAACATCAATAGGGTTAATAAACGAATAGCGTAATGCCAACCCCATAAGGGCTGCAATTAAAAAATTAATTAAACATATTACGACAAGCTTCTTTGGCATTTTTAATCTATTTCTAAATAATAAATATAATCACTCAATATAGAATATTGATAATTAAAAATTCCAGAAAGGGTTGCCTTTCTGGAATTTAATATTTATAAAACTAGACGATACTATTAACTAAATTGTTGTTCTAGTTTTATGGCTCTAGGGAATAAAATGTTGTTTTCTAAATGAATGTGTAAATGCAAATCTTTTTCAAACTCATCTAACATAGCAAAAGTTACTTGATATGTATTACAAGCATCTGCTGGTGGCGTGTAATTATTTGATAATTCAGCAATTTTTCTAAAACGTTCACCTTCATTGTCATGTTCCTCCTTCATCATGGCTATTGGGTTTTCAACAGTACCAAATTGTGGCGACTGTATGGTGCTATTTTCTGATTTTGCATTCACCATTTTCTTTACAAAAGGAAATAAAACTAACTCCTCTTTTTTCATATGAGCAGCTAACTCACCTGACGATGCTGTAAACAATTCATTTATTTTAAATAACTCTGGGTGTCTTTCTCCATGAACTTTACATAATTTATCTAAAAACTGGCGCAAAACTGGTATCTTTTCTTCCACATAACGATGATGCTTTTTTTCAATATAATCTGCCAATAAATCTAATGGCCAAGATTTATAATCTATCGACTGGTCAGTTTTAGAATTTAAAATGGCATAAAGTTCTTCTAAAAGGGTATTTGTTTCTATATTCTTTTTTTCACAAACAGCACCTATAGTTCTGTCACCATTACAGCAAAAATCGATGCTATATTTACTAAATACAGCTGCAGTTCTAAAATCTTCTGCAACAAATTGTCCTATTTGTTTTTCTGAATCTTTATTTAATACTTCCATAATTAATTTTATTTCGGATAATTTTATCCTATTTATATTAAAATTTTTTTTTAGACCTTTAAAAATGATGCACCAGATTTTATATTAAGTGCCAATTCTTCAAGACTTGTGTTTTCTAACATATGCTTTAATTCGTCTCTTACAGTTTTAAATTTATCGTGTACCGGACATGGGTGATTTTCATCACAAATATCAAGTCCTAAACCGCATCCATTATAAATTTTATCACCATCAATAGCTTTAACAATTTGAGATAGTTTAATAGATGCAATATTATTTTTATCTAATTCAAAACCTCCATGTGCCCCTTTAATTGAACAAACAATATTATGCCTTACTAAATCTTGTAAAATTTTAGCTGTAAAAGCCTGTGGCGAACTAATTTCTTCTGCTATTTCCTTAGGGCTTACTCGCTTACCCTCATAAGATTTGGTTGCAATAAAAATTGTTGCTTTAATACCATATTCGCAAGCTTTAGAAAACATATAATAGTTTTAATTTAATACAAATGTATCACTTTATTTTAATTAAGACAAATTTATCTTAATTAAAATTTATTTTTATACCACACTTTTTGCCACTCCCTTTTTAATATTAAAAACGACACCTGTTCTGATAGCTTAAGCACATCATCTCCGTCTAAATCTCTTACCTGTTTTTCAGGAACATCAATAATATATAGCAAGCTTAAGTACTCGGTAAATTTTTCTTGAATAAGTTTATAAACCGTTTCATGAAGCATCAGTTTTAAACTAGATGGTAAAACTTCTTCATGAAAATCTAAGTCGATATTAGCTAATAGAAAGTCTTTATTTAATTGCTGTATAAGCTTTTTATATAAATCTAATTGATTAGCTTCTTCAATTAAATTTTCAAAGGTTGTTGGTAATTTCATTAAACGGTTCTATTCATTAAACTATTACCAAAAGCTTTTAATAATTCCTTTTTCTCATCAGAGATGTTTAATGACTCTAAAACTGTAAAAGCTTTTTGAGTATAATCTTCAATGGCTATTTTAGTAGCTTGAGCAGAACCCGAAGACACAAAATATTGTTTAGCGACTTCTATTTTAGTAGAAATATCTTCAGGGTTTGATGAAAAAAGTTGTTTTAACTCGACTTTATCACTTTCATTTGAAAACTCTAAAGCTTTAATATATAAATATGTTTTTTTGTTTTCAATAATATCGCCTCCTACTTGTTTTCCAAACGTTTCTGGATCGCCAAAAGCATCTAAATAATCATCTTGTAATTGAAATGCAATACCCAAGTTTTTACCAAACTGGTAAATATTGCTTTGATTTTTTTCTGAAGCATTGGCAACAATAGCCCCCATTTGCATAGCGGCCCCAACCAAAACAGCTGTTTTATATTCAATCATTTTTAAATACTCGGCAATAGTAACATCGTTTCTCGTTTCAAAATCAACATCATATTGCTGCCCTTCACAAACCTCTAAAGCTGTTTTGCTAAACAGTTTTGCTAAAGCTTGAAATGTATTGGGGTCATAATTTTCAAATAATTGATACGCCATAATTAACATAGCATCACCAGAAAGAATTCCAGTATTCACATCCCATTTTTCATGCACCGTTGCTTTTCCTCTTCGCAAAGGCGCATCATCCATAATATCATCATGAACTAACGAAAAATTATGAAAAACCTCAATGCTTAGTGCAGCATTTAAAGCTTTTTTATAATCTACATTAAATATATCAGTAGTTATTAAAGTCAACACAGGTCGTAAACGCTTCCCTCCTAATTTCAATATATAATTTATAGGGTTGTATAAATTTCTGGGTTCACGATTTTTAGAAAATGTTTCTAAATACGTAACAAATTGCTCTTGATAAAATTGTACATTTTGCATCAAACAAAAATACAAGAAAAGCCTGCACAATAGCAACAGATTATATAATCAAATTTAAAAAACATTATTTTCTAAATTCTTGATTACTTTTAATTTCAAATAAATAAAGTAAAATCCGTTTTGATTCGTCTTACGATATATGAAGCCGATTGAAATCTTTGCAATGTCTAAAAAAGAAAAGGAAAACATCATTTCACACACGGTAAATAAATATGGTGAAAAACTCATGGCTTTTATTAAACCAAAAGTTAGAAATAATGAAGATGCAGAAGATATTTTACAAGAAGTTTGGTTTCAATTTAGTAACCTCTCCAATATATCAGACATTGTAAATATAAGTAGTTGGCTTTTTTCGGTAACTAGAAATAAGATAACAGATAATTACAGAAAAAAAAGAACAGAAAACTTAGAAGATTTCACTTATGAAGATGATAACGGGCTTCTTGTTATCAAAGATATTTTACTCATGGATAATGAAAAAAATCCTGAATTAAAACTCTTTCAAGATGATATTTGGGAAGAACTCTTAAATGCTTTAGATGAACTTCCTAAAAATCAACGATTAGTTTTTGTAGAAAATGAATTTAATGACAAAACACTACAACAAATTGCTGATGAAGAAGGTCAAAATATTAAAACAATTATTAGCCGAAAAACATATGCTGTAAAACATTTAAGGATAAAATTAAAAGAATTATACCACGATTTAAAAAACGATTAAACATATTAAAATGAAACAAAAAAGAAAATTTTTATTCATAGTTCCATTCATACTTTTTGCTTTAACCGCTATTGTTATGTGGCTATGGAACAGTATTTTACCAGATGTAATAGCTGTTCAATATATTAACTATTGGCAAGCTATGGGGATTTTAGTGTTAAGTAAAATTTTATTTGGAGGTTTCTCTGGTTGTGGTAAACATAAACATTCTATATACAAAAGACACTTAATCAATAATATGAGAAATATGTCGCCAGAAGAAAGAGAAAAATTTAAAGAAGAATGGAAACAACGCTTTAAAAATAAAAACTGGTGCAAAAAAGACTAAACCAATCTCTACAAACTTACTTAATTTAGAGTAATTATTTCATAATTGGTATTATTTCATTAAAACTTTGGAAACTTTTTTGGTTTTTACAGTTTCCTGTTGTAGTTTTGCAGCCAAATTATGAGAGAAAAAATCACACATAAAGCAGCAGAAATGTTTTTAACCTTAGGGTTTAAAAGCGTTACAATGGATGATATAGCTAACGAATTAGGCATGTCTAAAAAAACAATCTATGTTCATTTTAAAAATAAAATAAAACTTGTTGAAGCAGTAACTTTTGAAGTTTTTGAAGGTATTTGTGAAGGTATAGATGGCATTTGTAATACATCTATAAACCCTATTGAAGAACTTTATGATATAAAAATGTTTGTAATGCAGCATTTAAAAGACGAAAAAACATCGCCTCAATACCAACTTAAAAAATACTATCCTCAAATATATGAAATACTAAAATTCAAACAATTTGAAAAAATGCAAGTATGTGTTAAAACAAGTTTGCAAAAAGGTATAGACACAGAGTTATTTAGATCGAACATTGATGTTGAGTTTATTTCTAGAATGTATTTTAATGGTATGACTGGAATTAAAGACGAAAGATTATTTCCTCAAGAAATGTTTAACATGAATTATCTCATGGAAAGTTATTTAGAATATCACTTAAGAGCTATAGTTACAAAAAAAGGCATACAAATATTAAACAAATTTATAACATCAAATCAATCATAAAATGAAGAACAAACTAATTTTAATTTTTAGTTTACTATTAATAATCAAAGGATTTTCGCAAGAAACCACGCAAAGTTTCAGCTTACAAGAAGCTATTGATTATGCTTTAGAAAACAACAGAACAGCAAAAAACGCATCAAGAGATATTGACGCTGCCAAAAAACAAAAATGGGAAACCACCACAATGGGATTACCACAAATAAGTGCTAGTATAGATTATAACAACTGGTTAAAACAACAAGTTTCTTTAATTCCTGCAGAATTTTTTGGTGGAAATGAAGGTGAGTTTGCCGAAGTAGCATTTGGTACTAAGCAAACCATGAATGGAACCGTAAAATTAGAACAATTAATTTTTGACGGTTCTTATTTAGTAGGATTACAATCTGCAAAAGTATATTTAGAAATATCTAAAAATGCTAAACAAAAAACAGATTTAGAAGTTCGAAAAGCAATCATCAATGCTTACGGAAATGTACTTCTTGCAGAAGAAAGTGTGAAGATTTTAGAACGCAATATTGAAGTTCTAAAAAAGAATCTTAATGAAACTACTAAAATATATGAAAACGGTTTAGGAGATGAAGAAAGTGTAGAACAACTACAAATTACATTATCTGGAATTGAAAGTTCTTTAAACAATACGTCTCGCTTAAAAAAACTAGCATATCAAATGTTGAATATCACATTAGGGACGGATATAAACACTAAAACAACTCTAACCGACAGTTTAGAAAGTTTAACAACTCAAAATATTGTTTTAGACTTACTTGAAGTAGAAGACAATATTGATAACAACATCGATTTTAAAATAGCTAAAAACGACAAAACATCTAAAGAACTTCTTTTAAAATTAGAAAAAAGTAAAGCATTACCAACCTTAAAAGGTTTTGTTAATGGTGGCTACTCAGGCAACAGTAATAATTTCGACTTTTTAAATAAAGACCAGAAATGGTTTGGTTCATCTTTATTAGGTGTTAGCATGAACATTCCTATTTTTAGTTCGGGAGGCAGAAGTGCTGCAACACAACGTGCTAAAATAAATCTAGAAAAAGCAAAAGAAGACTTAACCGAAACCGAGCAAAAATTAAAATTACAAATTGCATCTGCAAAAAGTGATTATCAATTTGCTATTGAAGATTATGATAATAAAAAACAAAACTTAAACCTAGCGGAACGTATAGAAACTAAAAACCAAACCAAATTTTTTGAAGGTATTGCTACTAGTTTTGAATTAAGACAAGCACAAACACAATTATATAGTTCGCAACAAGAATTTCTTCAAGCCATGCTAGATGTTATAAATAAAAAAGCAGAACTAGAAACCGTATTAAATACAATAAACAACCAATAAATATCAATCATAAAATGAAAAAAATATATTCACTAATAATCGTTACAATTTTATTGACTTCTTGTGGAAGTGATAAGAAAAAATCTGTTGAAGATATAATTGCTACTAATAATTTAGAGAAAATTAGAGAAAGAAAAACAACTTTAGATGGAGAGCAACAAGTTATTGCTGCTCAACTAAAACAACTTCAATCTAAAATTAAAGAATTAGATCCTCAAGAAAGAATTCCTTTAATTACAACTTTTGAAGTAAAAGAGTCTGTTTTTAATCATTATGTAGAACTTCAAGGAAGCGTAAGTACGAAACAAAACCTTGTTATATTTCCAGAATATTCTGGAACCTTAACGCGTGTTTATGTAAAAGAAGGACAAAAAGTTTCTAAAGGACAAATATTAGCCAAAATTGATGATGGTGGTTTAAATCAACAAGTAGCACAATTACAAATTCAAGCAGATTTAGCAAAAACAACTTTTGAGCGTCAAGAACGTTTATGGAATCAAAAAATAGGTAGTGAAATTCAATATTTACAAACCAAATCTTCATACGAAGCACAACAACAAGCTGTAAGCCAAGTTGAACAACAAGTAGCAAAAACAGTTGTTAAAGCACCTTTTTCTGGAACAATAGACGATGTTATTACAGATCAAGGTAGTGTAATTGCTGCTGGACAATCACAACTATTTAGAATAGTAAATCTTGAAGATATGTATATTGAAACTGATGTTCCAGAACGCTATATTTCAACCATTAAAATGGGTAAAGATGTACAAATAGAATTTCCTATTCTGGGAGAAACTATGGATGCTAAAATTCGTCAAGCAGGAAACTTTATAAATCCGGCAAACCGATCTTTTAAAATAGAAGTAGCTGTTTCTAATAAGGATAAATCTATAAAACCCAATTTAACAGCAAAATTAAAAATTAACGATTACACAAACAATAAAGCCATATTGATTCCGCAGAGTATCATTTCAGAAAATGCCGAAGGACAACAATATGTTTATACTATTGCAAGTAAAACTAATAAGACAACTAAAGCCAAAAGAGTTATAATAGAAACAGGTAAAACTCAAGGTGATTATATAGAAGTACTTTCTGGTTTAGAGCATGGTGATGAAATTATTAATGAAGGTGCTCGTAGTGTTAAAGACGGACAAAATGTTAAAATTCTTGTAGCTGAATAACAAAATAATTCAAACCGTTAAAAAATCAAAAAATGACAAAAAAGAAAAAACAAGTAGATAAAGAGTTTGGATTATCATCTTGGGCAATTAATAATAAAACAACCATGTATGTTTTAATTGCTTTAATCCTATTTCTTGGTGCAGGTGCCTACTTTAATATGCCAAGAGAAGATTTTCCTGAAATTAAAGAAACCAAAATTTACATAAGTACTTTATATCCTGGAAACACAGCTGAAGATATTGAAAAGCTAATTACCGATCCTATTGAAGACCGATTAAAAACGGTTAGTAATGTTATAGAAATTACCTCAACATCGCAAGAAGATTACTCTATTGTAATTGTTGAGTTTGACGAAAACATAACTGTTGAAGCTGCTAAACAAGAAGTTAAAGATGAAATAGATTCAGAAACCTCTGGGGAAGACTGGCCTACATTTAACGGTGCTAAAGTAGAACCCAATGTGTTCGATTTGAGTTTATCTGAAGAAGTTCCAATCTTAAATATTAATATTTCTGGAAATTACCCTACAGATAAGCTAAAAGAATATGGCGAATATCTTGAAGATGAAATAGAAAACCTTCAAGAAATAAAACAAGTTGATATTCGTGGTGCACAAGACAAAGAAGTTGAAGTTGCTGTAGATATCTATAAAATGATGGCTGCACAAGTAAGCTTCGACGATATTATAAATAAAATAAACGGGGAAAACTTAACAATGTCTGCTGGTAATTTAATTTCGAGCGGACAAAGAAGAACCATCCGAATTATTGGAGAAATTAATTCACCTAAAGAATTAGAAGATTTTGTTGTAAAATCTGAACACAACAATCCCATTTATTTAAAAGATATCGCTCAAGTAACCTTTAAAGACGAAGATAAAACAACTTATGCTCGAGAATTTGGAGAACCTGTGGTTATGCTAGATGTTAAAAAACGATCTGGAAAAAACATGGTAACTGCTGCAGAACAAATTCAAGTTATTGTAGATAATGCTATAGCAAATGTATTCCCTCCTGATTTAAAAGTAACTATTGCAAACGATCAGTCTTCAAAAACAATTGGTCAGGTTGACGATTTGGTAAATAATATCATCTTTGGTATTATCCTAGTGGTAACTGTTTTATTATTCTTTTTAGGTTTTAAAAATGCCATTTTTGTTGGCTTCGCCATCCCAATGTCTATGTTCATGTCACTAATGATATTAAATTTACTTGGCTATACCTTGAATACAATGATTCTCTTCGGGTTAATTATGGGGCTTGGTATGTTAGTAGATAATGGTATTGTAGTTGTTGAAAATGTGTACCGTTTAATGGGTGAAGGCATGCCACGTATTCAAGCTGCTAAAAAAGGAATTAGCGAAATAGCTTTCCCAATTATTATTTCTACATTAACAACTGTAGCTGCATTTGTTCCTTTAGGCTTGTGGCCTGGTATAATGGGGCAGTTTATGAAATATTTCCCAATAACATTATCTGTTGTATTAGGGTCTTCCCTTTTTGTTGCTATTTTCTTTAACTCGGTTATAGTTTCTCAATTTATGACTACTGAGGACAAGGATATGCCTCTAAAAAATATTGTTAGATTAACAGTCGTAATGGTTGTATGTGGTCTTCTTATTTTCTTTGTTGGTGGCACCTCAAAAGGCTTAGGAACACTAATGATTTTCACAGCTGTTTTACTTTGGGTTTATAGACTTTTCCTAAGAAAATGGGCAAACGCTTTTCAAAACAATGTATTACCACGCTGGGAAGGCCTTTACGAAAGTACGTTACGCTTTGCTTTAAGTGGAAGAAAACCTATATTTATTACAATCGCAACCTTTGTTTTACTTATAATAGCATTTATTGGGTTTGGCGCATCGGTAGGAAGTCAACGTACTAAAGTAGAATTTTTTCCAGATAATACCCCCAATCAAATAATCGTTTATATAGAATACCCTGAAGGTACCGATATAAAGAAAACCAATATTATTACCCAAGATATAGAACAACGTGTATATGCCATTATTAATAACTCAAAGTATTTTGAAGGCGATTTTAATTTCCTAACAGAAAGTGCTGTGTCTCAAGTTGGAGAAGGTGCTGGAAACCCTCAAACCGATGGTGGATCTCAAGCAGAAATGCCACATCGTGGAAAAATCACAGCCACCATGCGTGAATATAAATATAGAAATGGTGCAGATAGCCAGCTCCTTCTTAAAGAAGTACAAGAATCTCTAAAAGATATTTATCCTGGTGTTGCTATTTCTGTTGAAAAAGATGCCAATGGTCCCCCTGCTGGATACCCTATAAATGTTGAATTAGAAGGTGACGATTATTCCGAATTAATAGTAACTGCGGAAAAAATGCGTGACTTCATTAATTCTAAAAACATACAAGGTATCGATGAGTTAAAAATTGATGTTAATAAATCTAAACCATCAATGCAAGTTCATGTTGATAGAAAAAAAGCTGGAGAACTAGGAGTTAGTTCTGGACAAGTAGGTCAACAATTACGTAATTCTATTTTTGGAGCTAAAGCAGGTATTTACAAAGAAGATGGAGAAGATTACGATATTTATGTGCGTTTTAATGAAGAAAATCGATATAATACCAGCGCTCTTTTTAATCAAAAAATCACATTTAGAGATATGGCATCGGGACAAATAAAAGAAATTCCCGTATCTGCAGTTGCCCATCAAAACAACACCTCTGGATTTAGTGCTATAAAGCATAAAGATGTTAAGCGCGTTGTAATATTATATTCTGCATTATCACCAGGGTTTACTGACGCTGGAGCTATAGTATCTCAAATTCAAAATGAAATGCAAGGCTTTACAGAAAAGCCAGATGCTGTAAAAATTGATTACACAGGACAAATTGAAGAACAAAACAAACAAATGGCCTTTTTAATGGGTGCTTTTTTTACCGGTTTAGGGTTAATTTTCTTTATTTTAATCTTTCAATTTAACTCAGTATCTAAACCAGGAATCATTATGTTGGCTATTTTCTTAAGTTTAATAGGCGTGTTTGGTGGTATTGTTATAACAGGAAGTTCATTTGTTATTATGATGACTATGATGGGTATTATATCACTTGCTGGTATTGTTGTAAATAATGGTGTTGTCCTTTTAGATTACACACAATTATTAATTGACAGAAAGAAAGCCGAACATAATTTAGATGAAGATCAGTACATCGAAAATAGCGAACTCTTTGAAGCTATTGTAAAAGGAGGAAAAGCACGTTTACGCCCTGTTTTATTAACGGCAATTACTACCATTTTAGGATTAATTCCTTTAGCTACAGGGTTAAACATTAACTTCTTTACACTTTTTAGTGAATTTAACCCACATATTTATATGGGAGGTGATAATGTTATTTTCTGGGGACCACTTGCTTGGACCGTAATTTACGGACTATTCGTAGCAACATTTTTAACATTAGTAGTCGTACCAATACTTTTTTACTTAGTTACCAAATTTAAAATGTGGCTATATAAAGATAGAGTTGCTACATACGAAATAGCACCTCAAAAAATATTTAATATGGATAAAAAATTAGAGTAATTTAATTGAGTGACTAATTAAGATTACAGAAAAAGGCTTCAATAAAATATTGAAGCCTTTTCATTTTAATGATTAGGGAAACTTTATAATTTAAAATTTAGTCTCGCAAATAAATAACGTCCTAAATAACCAAACTGAGACGTTCTTCTTGAATATACAAATTGATCTCCAGAAGTACCGCCTGGTCTATTTTCATCAGGATATACATCTAATAAATTATTAGCTCCAAGGGTTACTGTTAAACTCTCGGTTAATGCTGTAGAAACAGTTAAATCTGTTACTACCTTGCCTCCGTAAATTGCATCAGAGCTAACCGCTGTACCAGCTACTCTAGCATCTCCAGAAAAATCATCTGGATCTGTAACTTCTCCAAAGAAAACATTTCTTAATAAAATATCCCATTTACCAATATTTGCAACATTTGTTAAACTAATTTTAGTTCTTGGTTGTGCTATAGTTAAAAAGGCTTCTTCTTGTCCATCGAAAAAAGAACCACTTTGTCCTGCTGCATCTATTTTAGAAGGCACTCTAATATCCTCAACTTCCGTTTTAGAAAAAGTTCCAGATAAATCACTTTGAACCGTAACTTTATCTCCAATGTTGCCTTTATGAGCAACAACAACTTCAATTCCTTTAGACTTCGTATCAATAGCATTTACAAAAAAACGAGCACTTGTAGCTCCTGCTGAATCAAATATACCTTGAAGTTCTGGATTAGTTCCTGCACCAAAACTCCCACTATAAACAATCCGATCATCAATATCAATAATATAAGCATCTGCAGTAATTTTAAAATTACCCAACTTAGCTGTAGCACCTAAACTAAAACTTTTAGAAGTTTCTTCTTTAAGTTTTTCAATTCCTATTAAGTTTGCCGCTCTACTATCATTTGTAAATGTGCCTTGTTCAAAAGGTTGATTGTCTACAAAAACAGTACTCGTTCTACTAAAAAATTGTTGATGTAATGACGGTGCTCTAAAGCCTGTACTATGAGCTGCTCTTATGGCTACATTTTTATCTAATTTATAGCGTGTTGCTATTTTATAATTAAACGTTTCTCCAAAATCTGAAAAACTTTCAAATCGTCCCGCAACACTAACTAACCAATCTTCTGTAAAATCAACTTCTAAATCTACATAAGCAGCAATACTATTTCTATATTTATTAGTCGCATTTTTAGGATCATATCCTCTAAAAACTTGTGCGCCTCCTCCAAGAACTGCTCCTGTAAAGTTATTAGTAACTAATAAATCGTTAGGTGTAATACTGTTTACAGCATTACCATTAATATCATAACTTGTAAAAGAGGCTTCTTCTCCTGCTTCTATAATATAATTTTCAACTTTATACTCGGCTCCAAAAGCCACGTTTAAACCGTTGAATATATCTTCATTAAATTTATTAAAATCTAAATTTGTTGTATTCTGTGAAAAACTTAAATTACCCGCATCAAATGTACGTTGAGTAGCGACTCCTAATGTTCCATTACTTGAGTTTCCAACAGTAATACCAAAAGCATTTTGTCCGTATGTATTTGAAAAATCTACATTCCAATCATTCACTTTTCCTTTAATACCAACAGATAAAGATTTATCTATAATATCACTTCCAATATTTGGTAAAAATCCATTTGGAAATGCCGGTGTATTGGCACGTCCATCACCTTGAGCTGGTCTTCTATAAAAACCAGAAGCCAAACCTTGCCTGTAACTAATACCTCCAAAAGAGTAAATCTCTGCATCATCACCTACTGGAATAGACATGTTAGCAAAAAACTTTCCTTCTCTTAGTTTTGAAGTTCCAACTTTAAACCTATAATCTGCCCTTGTTTGTCCTCTTGCAGCTAACTCTTGTTCGTCTGCATCAAAACCAAGTAAATCTCTAAAAGTAGCAATATCATCATCTTGAGTCACATCTAAACCTGCTATTTCTGAAGCTACCGCTGGATCTAAATAAGATATAGAAGCTGCTGAATCTTGATAATCAGTCAATGACATATCTGCTACAACACCACCGTTAGCAGCAAAAATTCTTTCTGCGGCATGAAACCCACTAAAAATATCTCCGGAATAATCTTTACTTCTTAAAGCAGGCTGCCTTGTAGATAAAGACCCTGTGAAATTAATAAATCCTCCTTTATCTCCAATTGGCAATCCGTAATTTGCATCTATTTGAACTTTTTCACCATCACTACCACCTTCAAAATGATTTGAATTTTCACTAAAGTTAGCTCCTGTTGTAAGTGTTAAATCCAATACATTTGTTGCTTTCTTTAATACAATATTTATAACACCAGCAATGGCATCCGATCCATATTGTGCCGCAGCACCATCTCTAAGCACTTCAATTCTTTGAATAGCAGCCGTAGGAATAGAATTCATGTCTGTTCCAACACTACCTGCTCCAACTGTACCATTTGTATTAATTAATGCGGTATTATGTCTACGCTTACCATTAATTAATATTAATACTTGATCTGGCCCTAAACCTCTAAGAGAAGCAGGATCAATATGATCAGTACCATCTGAAACGGTTTGCGTTTGTGAGGTAAACGACGGTGCTACATAATTTAAGATTTCATTTATCGAAGTCTGTGCTCCTTTTGATGCTAATTCGGTAACATCAATTACATCAATAGCTACAGGTGTATCTATAGCTGTTCTACTTGGGTTTCTAGAACCCACCAAAACAACTTCATCTAAAGCAACACCAGATTTCATTGTTACGTTTAATTTACTTCCTGTTACTCTTAGATCTTGAGTATCGTAGCCTACATATGAAAACACCAACACATCTCCATTACTCGCTCTTACCGAATAGTTTCCATCAAAGTCTGTAATAGTTCCTGTAGTAGTACCTTTTACTATTACAGAAACACCTGGTAGTAATTGTGAATTGTCATCGATAACTGTCCCTGAAACATCTTGAGCATTAATAAAATTTGATGTTGCCAAAAACATTAAAAACAGCATTAATTTAAATTGTAATAATTTTTTCATAATTAAATAATTTTGAATTAGTCAATGCAAAGGTATGATATTTTAAAACAATGCTATGCGAGCATAATATTATTTGGCAAAAAAAGTATTAATAAAATAAGATATTGATAAAAAAACACATCTATTGTTGTGAATATATTAATATATGTTGATTCAACAACAATGATGAACAAAAGGCAAAATCATTTTATGCAGCTACTTTATAAATAAAGAAAAGTAAAATACTTTTCTATTTTGAGTTTACATAAAATGTGTAAAAAAAACATGAAAAAAATTGCACTCCGTTCTATTTTACTAAATTTGCACTTCAATTATACAACAATGTACAGAAGTCATAATTGTGGCGAATTAAGAGCTACAAATATTAATACAGAAGTAACCCTTTCAGGTTGGGTTCAAAAATCTAGAGATAAAGGTTTTATTGTTTGGGTAGATTTACGTGACCGCTATGGTATTACGCAATTGGTGTTTGATGAAGAGCGCACTTCAAAAGACATGATGGAACAGGCTCAAAACTTGGGTCGAGAATTTGTAATTCAAGTAAAAGGAAACGTTATTGAACGTGCTTCAAAAAATCCAAATATTGCTACAGGAGATATTGAAATATTAGTTTCAGAGCTAACCATTTTAAATGAAGCTTTATTGCCTCCTTTTACTATTGAAGACAAAACCGATGGTGGTGAAGATATCCGTATGAAATATCGTTACTTAGACATTCGTCGTAACCCGGTAAAAAATAATTTAATTTTCAGATCGAAAGTATCTCAAGAAGTTCGAAACTATTTGTCTAAACAAGATTTTATAGAAGTAGAAACACCATATTTAATAAAATCGACTCCAGAAGGCGCAAGAGATTTCGTGGTACCTTCAAGAATGAATGAAGGCCAGTTTTATGCACTTCCGCAATCGCCTCAAACCTTTAAGCAATTACTTATGGTTGGTGGTATGGATAAATATTTTCAAATTGTAAAATGCTTTAGAGATGAAGATTTACGTGCCGACAGACAACCAGAATTCACACAAATAGATTGTGAAATGGCATTTGTTGAACAAGAAGATATTTTAAATGTATTTGAAGGTTTAACACGTCATTTATTAAAAGAAATAAATGGGGCTGACGTTGAAAAATTTCCAAGAATGTTATACGATGATGCCATGCGTTTATATGGTAACGACAAACCAGATATTCGTTTCGGGATGGAATTTGGGGAACTTAACGACGTGGCTCAACATAAAGATTTTAGTGTTTTTAATAATGCCGAATTGGTTGTAGGTATTGCTGTTCCTGGAGGAAATAGTTATACAAGAAAAGAAATTGATAAATTAATTGATTGG
>TARA_R110002050_G_scaffold111014_6_pt1 | contig 22326 bp, 16 predicted proteins | sample TARA_R110002050 | Tara Oceans TARA_R110002050 (sample SAMEA4396988) | marine metagenome | biome: Polar Biome; feature: [DCM] deep chlorophyll maximum layer (ENVO:01000326); material: water (ENVO:00002006), including particulate matter (ENVO:01000060) such as... | depth 25 m
AGGCTGGCAACCATTCCTGTCAATTTTATTATGTCGCCATTCACTTCAGAATAACAACCCACCGGGACCTGACAGCCACCTTCCAGTTCGCGCAAGAGCGATCGTTCGGCCAGCGTCGTTGATCGGGTCATTTCGTCGGTAATGGCGTCAACCAGTAGCTGGATGCGCTCGTCGTCTTCCCTGATTTCGATTGCAACAGCTCCCTGGCTCACTGCTGGAAGCATCACGTCAGTATCTAAAAATTCAGTGATCACTTCATCGTAACCCAGCCGCAAGATTCCTGCTCCGGCCATAATTAAGGCATCACAATGGCCGTCATTCATTTTCTTCAGGCGGGTTTCCACGTTCCCACGGATATCTACAATTTGCAATTCCGGATTGTAATGAAGCAACTGCGCTTGTCGCCGCAGGCTGGAAGTCGCAATTTTATCGTTGGCTGTAAAGTTCGCAAGTTTACGCCCGTCTTTTGAAATAAAAACATCGCGGACTTCAGCCCGTTTCAGCATGCCGCCAACAATCAGGTTTTCGGGTAGCTCCGTTGGCAGATCTTTTAGACTATGTACCGCCAAGTCAATGTTGTTGTCGTATAAGGCCTGTTCTATTTCTTTGGTAAAAAGTCCTTTGTCACCAATTTTCGACAGCGCCACATCCAGTATTTTATCTCCTTTTGTTTTGATGATTTTCAATTCGAATTGAAGCTTCGGATGTGCTTTCTCCAATTCACTTTTCACGGTTTCGGCTTGCCAAAGGGCCAATTTACTGCCTCGTGTTCCTATTTTGATGGTCTTTTTAGTCATGGGAAGGGGAGAAAAGGTCATTGATTACTTTGATGTATTCTGTCTTACGGCCGTTATCGCTGATGTTTTTCAGGTTGCGAATCATGGACTTAACGAGCTTTTCAGCGATGTGTTTGCCGTATTTTTCCATGTTTTGGTATTCTTCTTCGTTGTGAAATTTTTTGAAGACGGCCAGCTCCGACTGGTTAATTTCATTCACACCTAGAATAATGTTTTGAATAGCCGGTGATAGGTTTTGAACGCTAAGCCAATCCGAAAATTCATTGGTCTTTCTTGTAATGATCTTTTCGGCAGTAGCCACGTAAGTCTTCTTCTTTTCCATATTTTGAGCAACCACTTCTTCCAGATCATCGACATTATATAGGGTAATGTTTTTTTGTTCTGCAATCCTGGGATCGATGTTGCGGGGTACGCCTAAATCGATAAAAACAGTCTGCTTCTCGGTGTTCGAGCTACTTAATACTTGAGGGGTGATTAAAGGGGTTTTGCAGGCGATCGAACTCACCACAATGTCAGCATCACCAACGGCGGATTCCAGGTCCTTGAAATTATGCGCACTGCCGCAAAAACGTTGGGCGAGCTCTTCGGCTTTTGAGGTGGTTCGGTTGGTAACCACAATGTTTTGACAGCCTTTCTTATAAAGGTTTTTGATAACTAATTCGCCGGTTTCGCCAGCGCCAATCAGTAGTATTTTTTTATCGGGAAGTTGCTCGAAAATGCTGCTGCACTTTTCTACGGCGGCATAGCTGACGGAGAAGGCGCCTGTGCTCATGGCGGTTTTCGTGCGGACTTGCTTTCCTGTTTCGAGCGCTTTATGAAACAAGCGGGTGAGTATTTTTCCGGCCGATCCAATTTCTTCGGCGTGGCTGATGGCTTCCTTGATTTGCGAAACAATTTGATATTCGCCCAGCATCATCGACTCCAGACCCGAAACCACCCGAAACAGATGATTAACGGCCATCTTGGTTTCGTATTGATAAAAATGTGATTCGAATCCGTCTTCTTCGTCAATGTGTTTTTTCAGGTAGTGAAAAAGGATATGAAAAGCTCCGGGAGAACAGCATTCTTCGGCGGTGAAATACAATTCGGTGCGGTTGCAGGTAGAAATGATGACGAGTTCACCAATATTCTTATTTTTCAAAATGGTTTGTGATAAATCGGTGTACTCTTCCTTATCTAATGCGAATTTTTCGCGAATATGTACAGGTGCCGATTTATGACTTAAGCCTACTACTCCAATCATGCGTGTTGAAAATAAATGAACGTTTGGTTATTGATTTCTTGAATGAATGTACTAAGAAATCAACGCCGGTGGAGACAGGCCACAGTAGGTGTGGTAAGTTTCAAATGAATAGTTATGATGTACTAAACTAAAGGTCGTTTTGCCCCTGGGGTAGTATGCCAGAAAGTCGGAAGGTTGTTGTATTTCAGCCTGCGATCCGGTCTGGTCGTTATAGCTGGGTTCATCCGTTTGGTGAAAATGACAACAGTTATCCGTTTTTATTTCTTGCTTGTTGGGGTTTTGGTATTCGATTGTTTTGTCTACGATCACTTCGGTTTCCTTATCAGACTTCATGTTCACCCCCAATGTGAGGACAAACAAAGCCCCCATCAACAACAGGTAGGGCATGAATGAACCGGCTAATCCAAGAAAAAACATAGCGATCGTTTAAATTTGCAGCAACAAAATTAACAATGTCTGTCGAAAATCAGGCATGATTCTGTTGATATTAATCAATTAGTTGACATGTTTCACAATCATGTTTTGTCTCCTGCCTTCCTTATTCTCCGACAAATTTATACTTAGCAAACAAAACAGCACGACTTAAGTTTTTTAAATTGACTCATTTTTTCTTTTTGAAAAAGAAGGTGGGATATTAACTGTACATGCGCATGCCTCCATTGGGGTGCATCATTTGTCCGGTGGTGTATGAACCGTCTTCCGAAGCCAAGTATACATAGGCCGGGGCTATTTCACAGGGCTGGCCTGGCCGTTTCATCAAGGCTTGCTTCCCGAAATCTTCGTTGTCATCAAAGGTCGATACGATAAGAGGCGTCCACACAGGTCCGGGAGCTACGCCATTCACCCGTATTTTCCGGTCGGCAAGATTGCGTGCCAGTGCTCTTGTAAAAGCGGTAATCGCGCCGTTTGTTCCGGAGTAGTCGAGAAAATGACTGCTGCCGTAATATCCGGTAACGCTGCTGGTGTTAATAATACAGTCGCCCTCGCCCATGTGCTTCAATGCTTCTTTTGCCAGGTAATACATCGCAAAAATGTTGGTATGATAGGTTTTTTCCATCATCTCCAGATCCATCTCGTCAAGGTTCTCGGCAGGGTGTTGTTCGCCGGCATGATTGACCAATACATTCAGTTGCCGGTAATGTTGAAATGTTTCGCTTACAGCGTTTCTGCAGAAGGATTTGTCGCGAATATCTCCTTTAAATAAGAGGCATTCGAGGCCTTCGTTCTCGACCAGGTTTTTGGTGTCCATCGCATCTTTATCCTCGCTCAGATAAATAATGGCTATGCTGGCTCCTTCGCGGGCAAAATGAACGGCTACAGCCCGTCCGATGCCCGAGTCACCACCCGAGATCAGGGCTACTTTATCCTTTAATTTGTCTGTTCCTTTGTAGTTGTCACGAATGTAAACGGGTTTTGGATCCATTTTATACTCATCTCCGGGAAATGGTTGCGTTTGCTGGTATGTTTTTTCTGAAGCTTTTTTATAATCATTCATAGCATTTTTGTTTTAGTTAAAACGTACGATTATTTTGGCTATCAACAGAAAATATCATACCAATTTTCCATGAAATGGTAATGGTGACTTGATTTTTGGATTGGCTGGAATATTTTGTGAAGAGGTCCGGTTGCACAGGTTGGTGACCTTTATTTCTTAAGCGAAACTTGTGTTAATCGCACTGCGAAAGCCTTTTTGCCTATCATGATTGTTCTATCTTTCAATACTGATTTGATATAAAATCGTAAGGGCAGTTCACTTCGCGACTACGATGACTAATCTTCGATTTTAGCATTGAGGAAAAAAATCATCAATTCATAGAAATAGCTGGGTAAGCTTTCTACAAGTTTCGGTTTACAACAAACCTCTACTTTTGCGGAACTTTGTACCATTTGTTGATCGGAGTTGGCGGCGTGTAGTTTTGTAAATAGTTGATCGCCTCCTGGCTGTCTTTGGCCACAAAGTAGAGCTCACGGTACGAGGGTTTGGCGAAGTTTTCTTCAAAAGAGCGTTCAAATTGTTGAAACAAATGGTTATAAAAGCCATTGGTATTGACAAATACAATGGCCTTGTTGTGATAGTCGAGTTGTTTGAGGGTGATCACCTCCAGAATTTCTTCCAGGGTGCCAAAACCTCCGGGTAACGCAACGAATGCGTCTGATAATTCGCGCATGATGGATTTGCGCTCCATCATATCTTTCGAAATAATGAGTTTCTGCGCATATTCTGAAGCCAGTTTGTGGCCGTTCAGTTTTTCGGGTAAAATGCCAATGGTTTGTCCTCCGGACGTAACGACTTCTTTTAATACGGTTTCCATCAGTCCCACGTTGGCGCCACCATTTACCAAGGTCATTTTATGTTGGCCGATGAGGTGTGATAATTGAATGGCTTCGTCGATATAAACCGGATCGATGGCATTGCTTGAGGATGAGAAAACACAAATTTTCATTTTGTTGGAATGTGGAGAAAAGAAGAATGCCATCTTTGAGGACGGCATTCTTCTTTTTATCAGTATTAAACATCAATATTAGCATATACCGCATGATCCTCGATAAATTGTCTGCGCGGCGGAACTTCATCGCCCATGAGCATGCTGAAAATATGGTCGGCATCGGCTGCATTTTCAATGGTTACCTGGCGAAGGGTGCGGCTTTCGGGATTCATTGTGGTTGACCACAGCTGCTCAGCATTCATTTCACCCAAACCTTTGTAGCGCTGGGTATGTACTGCCGATTCCTTTCCGTCGGCCCACTCACTAATCAGGTGTAAGCGTTGCTGGTCGTTCCAGGCATAGGCTTCCCGTTTCCCTTTTTTGATTAAGTATAAAGGTGGAGTAGCGATGTATAGATAACCAGCCTTAATCAGGTCATTCATGAACCGGAAGAAGAAAGTCATGATCAATGTGGCGATGTGGCTTCCGTCCACGTCAGCATCGGTCATGATGATAATTTTATGATAGCGAATTTTCGACATGTTCAAGGCTTTGGAATCTTCTTCAGTCCCGATCGACACACCAAGAGCGGTGAAAATATTCCGGATTTCCTCGTTGTCAAAAACTTTATGCTGCATGGCTTTCTCCACATTCAGAATTTTACCTCTTAATGGCAGAATGGCCTGAAAGCGCCGGTTCCGGCCTTGCTTGGCGGTTCCTCCTGCCGAGTCACCCTCAACCAGGTAGATTTCGCATTCCGAAGGGTCTTTGTCCGAACAGTCGGCCAGTTTGCCGGGCAGTCCGCCTCCTGACATCACATTCTTACGTTGCACCAGTTCGCGTGCTTTTCGTGCTGCATGGCGCGCCGTAGCTGCCAAAATTACTTTGTTGACAATGGCTTTTGCGGCTTTAGGATTTTCTTCCAGGTAGTTGGAAAGCATTTCACTCACGGCCTGGTCAACCGGAAGACTAACTTCGGAGTTTCCCAATTTGGTTTTCGTCTGTCCTTCGAACTGTGGTTCCTGCACTTTCACCGAAACAACCGCTGTCAGTCCTTCCCGGAAGTCATCACCACTGATGTCAAATTTCAGTTTCGAAAGCATGCCTGATGTTTCGGCATATCCCTTCAGGGTTCTTGTTAGTCCGCGCCGGAAACCTGTCAGGTGGCTACCACCTTCAATGGTGTTGATGTTGTTGACATACGAATGAATGTTTTCTGAAAACGAGGTATTGTAATGCAGGGCAATCTCAACAGGAATGCCAGCTTTTTCGGACGAAATATGGATGGTTTCATCAATCAGCTTTTCCCGCGCACTATCCAAAAATTCTACAAACTCCTTCAATCCTTCTTCTGAGAAATAATCATCTCTTTTGAAATTTCCATTTTCATCCGTTTCACGTTTGTCGATTAGTACCAACCGGATTCCGGCGTTCAAAAATGCCAGCTCGCGCAGACGTGCCGAAAGAATCTCATATTTGTATACAGTGGTAAGGAAGATGCTGTCATCGGGCTTGAAGGTGATGATAGTCCCGGATTTTTCGGTTTCACCAATCTGTTTCACTTCATCCTGTGGAACTCCTTTGTGGTATTCTTGCTTCCAGATTTTTCCATCGCGGTGAATTTCAGCCGTTAACACTTTTGATAGCGCATTCACGCAAGATACGCCAACGCCGTGCAGACCGCCGGAAACCTTGTAGCTCTCTTTGTCGAATTTACCGCCAGCGTGCAACACTGTCATGACCACTTCCAGAGCCGACTTATTTTCCTTGGTCATTTTTTCAGTAGGGATACCGCGACCATCATCGGTTACCGTGATCGAATTATCTTCGTTGATGATGACTTCAATGTTGTTGCAATACCCAGCCAACGCTTCGTCGATCGAGTTGTCGATGACTTCGTAAACCAGGTGGTGAAGTCCTTTCTCATTTACATCGCCAATGTACATTGCCGGACGCTTGCGTACAGCTTCCAAACCTTCCAGTACCTGAATACTGTCTGCTGAATAATTGCCGTTTCCTTTGCCGCTATTCTGCTTGTTTTCAATTTCACTCATCTATTGTATGTTTGGTTTATTCAAAACTTATCCTATTTATCGCAGTAAATGATAAACACTTCAATTGCGTCAGATTTCGTATGCCAACGCTAAAATGCCATTTTTTTATATAGGGCTGATATGAGAAAAGAGTCTAATTTTCAGTTGATTAAATATCATTCTGCGCATCAAGTTCATAACGAACAAATATAGAAAAAATATGCTTAAAAACGATCAGATTTCATGATGGAAAAAATGAAAGTTTTCAACAAATTTTCAAGTTTTAAAAAGCTGTTAATTAGTTTGTTGTGTTTGTATTTTTTGCAGGCAATTTTTGGGCTCTGCTTTTGGCAAGTCTCTCGCTTCTAAAATGAAAGGCTTGCTCCGATAAGCACATTGAATCCCTGTTGAGCATAGCCTAACCAGTTCTCATATTTTTGAAAAGCGAAATTGTTGGCACGCCCGAAAAAACTTAACTGAGGACTGTATTGGTATTCTACGCCAAAGTTAAAATCAACGTATGAAGAGAGCGTATAGGTTGTTTCTTGCAGGTCATGCGGTGCAGCAGCATTCGCGTCCATGTAGTAAAATTCATTGTGCACAGGCGCCTGTCGTTTGCTGACGAAGAAGATGTCAGCATTGAACCTCACTGGTCCTTCGGGATTCAGGATGGTCGAAATTCGCCATTCAAAATCGGGTTTATGCCAGGCCTGGTCCAACGAGTCTAGCTCGTAGCTGAAATGTTTTCCCTGTACGTGAAAATTGACCAGATCGGAGGCTGTGTAGTAAAATTCAAAGCCTAACGTCAATTGCTTGAGGTCATCGTAAAGAACATCGAAGGTATTCGAGCGGGGTATTAGAAGTGGATCTGGTATAGGTGGTTCCGTTGCCAGAAAATTTATAGTATTGAATCGATAGAAGTGTTCATCTTTGATGCTGGCGTAATCCACCTGTGCCCGGTAATTGAAACGTGGCGTGAATTTACCTTTAATTCCGCCGGTTAGGATGTATTGGTATTCTGTGTTCCGGATATCATGCGTAGGGGTCACAAAGCGGTTTTCTGCGGCAATGGCCGAATAGTGGTTTTGCTGTAACCGGCCGTCAGCACCTGCAAACAAAGTCATCATATTTTCAACCGGTGACCATTCTGCTTTTATGTTTGGCGTAATCAAAATCCGGGCATCATCGTCGTCGTCAAGCAGAGTAAAGGTATGGATGCCAGCCTGCAATTTGGCTACGTCGCCCTGCAGCAAAATTGCCGGGCTCAGGTTGATCAAAATTTGTTGTTTGTCTCCAACAGTACCATTAATTTCCTTGACAATGCCGTCGGTTTTCAGATAACCCACTGATGCATCTAAAAGGCCTTTGAAAGTATCGTAATCTTTCTTGAAGCCTGTTCCCACTTTGATAAGATTTTCGGTCTGGTCGGTCTTGGTTCCAAAGTGATGGAAGTACAAATTCAAATCGTAGTTCAAATCAGCCCTGGTATCTTCATCGTTATTTAGGTTCAACTGAAGTCCTCCTTTTGAAAATGCTTGCTGCTCGTTCCAATATGGAAACAGGACTTCTTTTTCTTCGTTGGAGAGCTCCTCGCCAGCATAGCCATAATAACGGTGCGCCTGCCGGTCGAAAAAGAGTTTCGTGCTGAGAGCCGATCTTCTGAAAAAATGTTTGGTGAAGAGCTCCGCTACATTTTCACTGCGGGGGGCATCCACTTTATCGTCATTGATCAGCTTGACTGTCCCGTGTGATGACAGGTGTTTAAAATGCAATCCCAGAATTGAGTTTTTACCCGCCTCGGTGTTAAAAAAAAGTTCGCCATAAGGAGTTTGGTAATTGCCAACACCCGCTTTTAATAGCCCTTTACCCAATTCGGCTTTACGTTCGCCAACCATTTGAGCGGCTTGTACGGGCTCAATTTCAAATGTACTGAACACGGGTTGAGTATTGATTTGATATTCAAACACGGGCTTATCTCTTTTTTCATCCTGAATCTTAGGGATATCGTTGATTTTAAAGACATCCGAAACACTAGGTTCGTAGGCTTTTACCACTTCAACCTCCTGTTTGAGACTCGTGCTGTCCTGCTGTGCTGAGGCAGTAAAGGAAACCAGAATGATTAAAAGAATTGCGGAAATATATTGAAGAAATAGCTTGCTCATGTTGCTCGATTTTACTGTTCATTAATGTTGATTTGCATTGGACTTTTTCCTTCTTGCTCTTCTTGCTCATCCAACTTTTCCAGGTGTTGTAGTTTGGCCAGGCCGGTCTCAATGATACCGTCATCGGTTTCCGGATAATTTTCAACAATACTCTTGAGGGTGTGTCTGGCCTGAAAGCGGTCCCCCTGGCTAAGGTAAACATCAGATAAAAGAATAAAACTTTTGGCCAGCCAGTATTGGTGGGGGGTATTTTTCGAAATAAAATCCATTACTTGCTCTTCAGCTGCCGTAAGCTTGTTCTGGTTGAACAGGATTTCGGTGAGTAGATATTTCGCTTCAGCGCCTTCTTCCGACCGGGTGTCTTCGGCCAGGTTGCCTAAGATTGGTAACGCTTCGTCAAATTGCTTGCGTTGATAGTAGGATTTTGCCAGTTTGTAGTTGGCTTCACGTTTCAGTATATCTGTTAGCTTATCAGAACCCAACAGCATTTTTGCAGCTTCAATACAGGCAGAGTAGTTGGCCAGTTGGTAGTGGCATCGCATTTTTCCGGCCCTCGCTCTTAGCAGGTTCCACTGGGTATTCGAAAGGCTTTCAAGTTGTTCATAGTAACTCAGAGCCTGTTGGTAGTTGGCCGCATTAAATTGTAATTCCGAGGCTTTTTCCAGGGCAGGTTCGGTGAAAATATTGTCACCCTTTCCAAGTACAAATTCATAGTCCTTCAGGGCCAGTGCATATTCTTTATCTGCATAGCGTTGTTCGGCCAGGTAGAAGTGGGCATTCAAACTAAAACTTCCGTTAGGATACTGGCGCAGGTAACGCTGCAATTGTGATTTTGCTTGATCATCGCGGGCCATATAGGATTTTTCGGCGGAGAGGTAAGTCAATGAATCCTGTTCCGAAACCGACACCTGAATGCCAGACCCAAGTCGTTCTGCATAGGCAAAGTAGGTGTCAATATTATTGAGCTCGATGTAATTATTTTTGATTCCAAGCAGGGCTGACTGTGCTTCCTGGCTGTTGGGGTATTCTGCTACGACTTGTTTGTACGCGTCGAGTGATTGATTAAACTGCGACTGGTTATAGAGCACCAACCCCAGTTGTAGAATGGCTTTCGGGCGGTAGCTACTCTGTGGATAGTCGCTGATGATGTCGCGGTAGTAGCCTTCGGCTGTTTTGGCCTGTCCAGTCCGTTCATAGGAACGCCCCAGTTCGTATAGGGCATCATCAAGCAGACCTGAGTTGGGGAATGTTTGTACCAATGTACGCAGGTTGCTTATTTTTTGATCCTGGTCGCGTTGAAGGCCCAGGCAGATCGCTTTCTGAAAAAGAGCATAATCGGCATCGTATTGTTTGAGTCCAAAAGCTCTTTCGTAGTTTTTGATGGCATTGCGATAATCACGGGTCACAAAATAAGAATCACCCAAGCGGTTGAACGCATCGGCTACTTTTTGATCCTGCCTGCTGCTGTTTTTATCCAGATAAGCTTGGAATGCCTGGCTTGAAGCTGTGTAGTCCTTCAGTTTAAAATAAGCGTAACCCAAGTTGTAATGCACGGTCTGGAATTCAGGGCGGGCATTGGCTCCGGGAGTTCGTAAAAACTGGTTAAATCCACTAACAGCTGGCTGATACTCTTCAAGTCGGTAATTGGCCTCCGCTTTCCAGAACAGGGCGCCGGCTTTATACTCGCTACTTTGTTCGCCATTGGCAAGCGACTGGTCGAACAGGCCAATGGCCGATTCGTAATAGAGGTTGTTGAACAGTTCCAGTCCGCGATAAAAAGTGACCCGTTGGTACGCCCTTTTTATCGAATTGCTTTTTACCTTGATTTTTTCAATCGACTCAATGGCTTCCTTGTAATTGTTGGTTCCCATATAAACATTGACCAGGTAGTCGTAAGCAGCATCATTTCGTTCCGAGTTTGGGTAAAGGGCGATGTATTTGTCGAATGCTTTGATGGTTTCGTTGAAAGGCGAATAGGAAAGTTCGTAGGTGATTTTGGCATAATTGAACAGCGCGTCCTCCTTTATTTCCGGGTTGAAATCCAGTTCCGATGCTGATTCAAAAGCCACACGGGCTTTATCTTTTTGTTCGGTTTCAATATAGCTGTCGGCTAGATGATAGTAAGCATTTTGCGCCAGCTCGTCGTTTCCGCGCGAGGCGACTTCCAACGGAGCCACAGCTTTGCTGTATTGGCCGGTTGCATGGTAACAGTAGCCCAGCATGTAGTTTTCTTCGCGAACCTTGCTGTTGGTGAACTCAACATAGGCTTCGATGTAAGGAATTGAGTTAGGGAAATCATTCAAATGAAAATAGCTGATGCCAATTATTTTCGCCAATTCGGGTTTTTTGTCTTCCGAGACTTCATCCAGCAAAGGAATGGTGAATTCAATCACCTGACCATATTGACCCCGTTTGTAATAAATCTGACTCATGTAAAACGGAATAACCTCGGCAAAGGCAGGGTTGTTTTTCAGTTTGTTGAATTCGGATAAGGCAGCATCGTAGTCTTCGTTTAAATACTGAATATGTGCCCAGTAGTATTTGGCCGGTCCGGCATATAGGTTGTTGGTGTCTTTAATTTTCTCAAATTCATTTTCGGCCAACTGGTATTTCTCGGTCTGAAAATACGCGTAGCCCTTCTGATATTGAACTTTTATTTGATCCTGCTTGTCCAATGTTGCGGGTCTCAATTTTTGATACGATCGAAGCATTTGAGCATATTTGCCATCGTTGAACTGGTTGCTTCCCAATTCAAACCAGGCTTTGTTCGCGTATGGACTGACTGGATGTTCTTCAATGAACTTTTCAATTAATTCTTCACCGTTTTTGGTTTCCAGGCGTAAGGCGCACAATGCTTTATAAAACATGGCTTCCGACTGAATTTCAGAGCCGTTATCGGCTTTTTTTGAGATGGCTTCGAATTGTTGTTGGGCAACAATGAATTTATTTTTGGTGAAAAGCTCCTTGGCTTGGTGAATCTGGGCTTCGAGCGAGGGATAATAGGCCGTTTCCTGCCCGTATCCGGTTATATAGATGCAGCCCCACAACATGATGAACAGCAATATTCTTGTTCTCATAGACTTTGTTTTATTTTTGGCTAAAAATAACGATTCTGTTTTCTTTTTAAGCGGATTAATGCACTGATTTCTTAACAAAAAACTGTTTGTTTCTCCGCTTTATTATCTGGTTGTTCAAAAAAACTTAGATTTGTAGTCCGTAAACAAATGTTAGCTTTATGAGTGCCGATTCAATTATTTCACTTCAAAACGTTGATGTGTTTCAGCAGGACCAATTGATCTTAACCCATGTTAATCTGGAGATTAAGACGGGCGAGTTTGTGTATTTAATTGGAAAGGTGGGGAGCGGAAAGTCTAGTTTGATTAAGGTTTTGAATGCCGAACTGGAACTTTATTCGGGTGAAGCCATGGTTGCTGGTTTTAACTTAAGGAAGCTAAAAAGTTCCGAGGTTCCTTTTCTGCGTCGAAAATTGGGCGTGATATTCCAGGATTTTCGCTTACTGACCGACCGCAATGTGCACGATAATTTGTCGTTTGTGTTGAAGGCAACAGGATGGAAGATTGAGAAAGCTATCGAAAACAGGATCAACGAAGTGATGGAGCGGGTAGGGATGAAGTCGAAATTGAAAAGTATGCCACATGAGCTTTCCGGCGGAGAGCAGCAACGTGTGGTGATTGCCCGCGCCATTTTGAATGATCCTGACATTATTTTGGCTGACGAACCCACGGGCAATTTGGATCCGGAAACTTCGGACGATTTGATGGGTATCTTCAAGGAAATCAATGCGCAGGGCAAGACCATTCTAGTGGTCACACACGATTACCACATTTTAAATCGTTACCCTGCACGCACCTTGGTTTGCGCTTCCCATAAAGTTAGCGATTCGTCAAAAACACAGCAGGAAGTTGACTTTTCGGAGCTGTTGGAAGAATAAATGCTGGTCATTGTTGGTTACTCGTGGTTGGTGCTTAGATGATTGAAGTTTGGGGTTTCTTTTACCCAAAGCTGCCAGATTCAAGTAGTAATTTCTAACCACTAATTACCAATCCCTACTGCAACTTCTCAAAAATTTCAAACAGCACTTGTTCTTCATGTTCCCAGCACAGGTCGTGTGCGGCTAAGGGCAGATTGTTATACCATTTCTCTCGGAGTTTCCAGTTAAACAAGGCTACATGGAATTGCGCAGCCATTTGTTGTGGGTCGTGGCTTTCCAGGATCATTCCGATCTGGTAATCGTCTACAATCTTTTTCATTTCAGGTAAGTTGCTCACCAAAACCGGTACTTGTTGCTGGATGTAATCAAACAATTTGTTGGGCAGAGCAAAGCGGTAGCTCAAGCCCAAGTCTTCTTCAATTGACAGGCCTAGATCGGCCTGAGCGGTGATAAACTTCATCTCTTCCAGCGGAATTTTCCCCAGAAAACTAACGCGGTCGGCCAAGTCCAGGTCGGCGGCCAATCGTTTCAGCGGCAGGGTAATGTCTCCATCTCCGGCAATCAGCAGGCGGGCATCATCGAGGTATTGCATGGCTTTGATGGCGTATTCCAGCCCCCGCCCAATGTTCAGGGCACCTTGATAAAGAATGATCTTGCGATTGTCGGTGGCCAGGCTTTTCTCGTGTGGCACAATAATAAGCTCTTCGCGGTGAGGCAGGTTACGTACCACCTTGAATGGTGTGCCGTATTTTTCCCGGTAGCTGGCAGCAATCGATTCAGAAACAGTGTAAGCATTTTTTAATTTAGGCAATATGGCCCGCTCAATGCGCTGCCAAATAGCCCGTTTTACGGGTCGGTCAAGCAATTCCGGAACCTCGGTGAAAAATTCGTGACTGTCGTAAACCAATGGCTTGCCTTTCAGTACCGAAGACAAATAGTTGGCCAGCAAACTGTCCAGGTCGTTTGCCAAAAAAATGTCGGCTTTCCGAACCCGCAGGAATAAAAACAGGCGAAGATTATATTCAGCGTAAAATAGCGGGCCCTTTCTGAAAAAAAGCTTCATCCGGCGTGTTTTGTAAGGACGTGGATCCAATTTTTTGCTTTTCGGAAGTTTACGACCAACAACCAACACTTGGAAAGACATCTTTTGTAAGGTCAGGGCCACTTTGTGTACCCGGCTGTCGGTTACCAAATCATTCGTCACGGATAGAATAACTTTTTTCAAGGCGGTTTTTTACTTTTGTACAAAATAAACGAAATTGAAAGAGGTTCTATTATCTTTGCGCAAAAAATTCTATGATCCGTTTTTTTGAAGATTACTCCCTCAAAAATTACAATACGTTTGGTGTTGAAGCCAAATCCCGCTACTTTTTCGAGTTTACCGAATTGGAAGATCTGACAGAATTTCTTCAGGCAAACACTTCGTGGAAAGATGAGTCCTTTTTTTTACTCGGCGGAGGAAGCAACCTGCTTTTTGTGAACAACTTTGATGGTTTGATCATTCACCCGAATGTGCCGGGGGTACAGGTGGTGCACGAGACCCGTAACCAGGTTTGGCTCGAAGTTGGCGCAGGCGAAGATTGGGACCGTTTTGTAGACTACTGTGTGAAGTCGGAGTACTACGGATTGGAAAACCTGTCGTTGATTCCCGGTACCGTCGGTGCAGCTCCGGTACAAAACATTGGCGCCTATGGTGTGGAAGTGAAAGATTTTGTGGATACCGTCAATGGTTTTGACTTGGAAAGCATGAGCACGTATTCCATTCCAGCCGAACAATGTCGCTTTGCCTACCGGAACAGCATTTTTAAGCAGGAACTGAAAAATCGCTTTGTTGTGACTTCCGTTGTTTTTCGTTTGGAAAAGTTTCCTGAATTCAAGCTTGATTATGGCACGTTAAAAGCCGAGGTAGAGGCACGAGGCGAGCTGCACCCGATCCATGTTCGCGAAGCGGTGATGGCTATTCGCCAATCAAAATTGCCGGACCCGGCCGAATTGGGCAACGCTGGAAGTTTCTTCAAGAACCCGGTAGTTGACCATGAGTTGGCAGGGCAGTTGAAGGCTGAGTTTCCTGAAATGCCAAGCTATCCGGCTGAAGACGGGAAGACTAAGCTGGTTGCCGCTTGGCTGATCGAACAATGCGGATGGAAAGGGTTTCGTGAAGGCGATGCCGGAGTACATAAACTTCAAGCTTTGGTTCTGGTTAATTATGGGCAAGCAACCGGACAGGAGCTGTTTCTGCTTTCACAAAAGATTAAAGCTTCCGTTGTCGAAAAGTTTGGCGTTGAGCTGGAGCCGGAAGCCAATATCCTTTAGGAGCTAGCTTGGAGCTTCCGACAATAGGTATCAATCTTTATTTAGTCATCCATGTCATGCGTTATTCATTCGTGGCTGACTATTGGCTGAGTTCGGATACCCCATCTTTTATGTAGTACCATGTATGGATGACAAGGGAAAGTCCCGTCAGCGATTTAATATGGGTAGAAATCGGATTGGTGATCACAATTTTGTCCCATACGGGGCGACAGGTCTCACTTAGATTTTTTACCCATATTTGGCTCCTGATGGAACGATTTGCAAATCTGTTATTGAAGTTTTTTCATTCGCATTAAAGCTTCCACATAGTAGTAATCGGCATAGGTCAGCGGGACGTCAATTTCAGTTCCGTTGGGCATGTGCCCGACACTGTGTTTGAGAATAAAGTTGCCGCTTTTTCCAAGATCGGCTAAGTATTCCCGTGAGCTTAAGGTGCGGAGCTGCTTTTCGGCAACGGCCAGGTAGTCTGCCGATTTTTTACCGGAAACATAGCCACTTAACTCGATTAGAGCCGAACAGATGATGGCTCCGGCCGAAGCATCGCGCAGCGCCTCCGGAATATCAGGCGCGTTAAAATCCCAGTACGGGATTTTATCTTCCGGCAGATTGGGATGATTCAGGATGAAGTCGGCAATATTGACTGCTTGCTTCAGATAAGCCTGGTTTCCCCATTCGCGGTACATCATCACATAACCATACAAGCCCCAGGCTTGTCCGCGAGCCCAAGCCGATTCGTGCGAATAGCCCTGAGCGGTGTGTTTGGCTTCGGGTTCACCCGTCAGCGTGTCGTACGAAATCACATGATAACTGCTGAAATCATCCCGAAAATGATGCTTCATAGTGGTGTTGGCATGCGTTTCAGCCACTTTGATAAACTCCGGATTGTCGAAGGTTTTGCCAGCCCATAACAGCATTTCCAGGTTCATCATGTTATCAATAATCACCGGGAATTCCCACTGTTTACTCCAGGGCGCTTCGTCCCAGGATCGGATACAGCCCACCATTGGATTGAAGCGGGTGATCAGCGATTCTGAAGCAGTTTCGATCACTTTCTTGTAAGCTTCGTTATTGGTGAGCCGGTAGGCATTTCCAAAGCTGCAAAAGATCATGAACCCTACGTCGTGGTTGTCAGTGGTGTATTGTTGATCTTCTACACGCAAGGTGTAGTTGGTGGCCCAGTCTTTTAGTTGTTTATCGTTGGAGTTTTCATACAAATACCAAAGTACTCCGGGAAAAAATCCACTAACCCACCATTCAGAACCGCAGGTTTCCAGCTCGCCTTGCTGGTCAATTGTTTTGGGTAAGCGGGTTGGTTGATCTTTGAGCGATTGCGCCATCAGTAAGCTTTGTTTTTCGGCAAAGGCCAGCGATTCGTTGACGACTTTCGAAAGAGGTTTCTCCGGTTTTTCTTGTGGAGTGCACCCGATGACAAATGCAAGGATGAGGATGCTAATTGTTGTTCTCAGATGCTTCATATTATAATGCTTTGTCGGCTTTCATTTGTTCGCCATTCCAAATTTTCGATGAAGTCCACGGAGAATCGTTGGCGGCCCAAAACAGGTTTTCAGGTGGCAAGCCCAGCGGCAATAAAGCTGTTGAACAGAGATATAAACTGCCGGTCGAAATATAGTGTTCACCTAACGCATTTTGATGACCCACCAGTCCGATTTTCAGCCAGCCATCCTTATCGTAGGTTCCCGGTGCGTCCATCAGTCGTTTCATCAGGGAAGACAAGGCACAGCGCACCTGTGCGGGGTGAACATCTTCCGGTAGTCGTTCCTGTAAAGAGGCTTGCGCCAAATGCTGAAAAGCGCCCATCCGGTAGGCAATGGAGCGCCCGATGGCCGGGAAGGTTCCTTCAGGTGAAATTAACCGCTCCTGAATCGCTGCATAGCGGGTGAAACGTCTGGCAATGGTTTCCACCTCTCTTGACCTGATTTTTTTCTTGTCAGCCATCACAGTTACAATGTCCATCAACATTGGTTGTATCACATAGCTGTTGTAGTAGTCCCAATGAAAATCAGGTCCGTCGCCATATAGGCCGTCGCCAAGGTACCATTCCTGGTGTTTTTTCACTGGCAGGTCCAGTCGCATAATATCAAAGGGCAAGTCATTATCAAGGAAGAAAGCTTCGATCATAGCACTAAACAGAAGCCAGTTGGAGTAGTATGGCTTTACCTCGCGGGTTGCTGTAAAGGCGCTGACAACCTGTTGTTTTGTTTTGCTGTCGAGGGCCAGCCAAAGCTGTTTTGGTGCACGTAAGAAAGCATGAGCCAAAAAGGCAGCATCAACCAGCATCTGGGGCTCCATGTGGTCGAACAGGTAATCTGGCGATTTTGGATCGACAATGCCCGAAATCGTTTCAAGAGCTTGCTTGCGATAGCCTTTCCGCAGTTTTATTTCGTTTGAATTGCCGGGCTCCAGTTCCAGCCAGGGCGCCATGCCAGCTAGCAGCCGGCCAACGCCTTCGAGGTAGGTCGACGGTTTTTCTTTTGCTCCGGTTGTTGTTTCAACCGGCATGCTTGCTTTTAACTTGCGCTGGCTTCCCGCTTTTAGCAATGGTCCGGCCAGCTGATCCATAAGCTCGAGCCAGTATTCGCGGTGATTGGTGATGGCTTTTTCTTTTTCGGTCGCTGACAGCCCATTGCTCAGGAGTGCTCCGGCACCGATTAAAGGTACGGTTTGTAGAAAATTTCTTCTTTTCATAGTGAGTAGTAGTGAATTTTACCGATTATTCACGGCGGATAATATTTCAAGAAATCAAAGACAAAAATAAGGATTTGAGCCGCTATTCAAAGGAAGAACGGAATTTAGATGGATGATTTTTCTGGGATTCCGCATAAATTTATCTTTTCTGTTAAATGATTGTGTAATTTTTAATCAGAAGACCTATTTTTGATATTAAAAATTTTACTTAAATAAAAAAAGAGCTGAATACTTGTAACAAACTTCAAATAAAATCAACCTATTTAAAAATTAAATTTTAGTCGGATGAAACAACAAATAACAATGCTTTTCTTCCTGTTTACGCTGGTTGCTTCGGCGCAAACCGGTTTTGATCTGAATAGTCTGGTTCCTGAAGAGCCAGCTATACGAAAAGGTGTGCTGGATAATGGTTTAACTTATTATATCAGACACAATGAAGAGCCCAAAAACCGGGCAAGTTTTTACATCATTCAAAATGTTGGAGCATTGCTCGAAGAGGACAACCAAGATGGACTGGCTCATTTTCTGGAGCATATGGCTTTTAACGGAACTGAGCATTTTGAAGGTAAAGGCATTTTAAACACCCTTGAAAAGCATGGTGTCGCGTTTGGGCGCAACATCAATGCATATACCGCTTTTAATGAAACTGTTTATAACCTGAGCGAAGTTCCTACAACACATGAGGGGCTGGTTGATACCTGCTTGCTAATTTTACACGACTGGTCGGATTTCCTGCTGTTGCAGGAAGACGAAATTGACCTGGAGCGTGGCGTCATCAGTGAAGAGTGGAGGACGCGTCGTAACGCCAATTTTAGGATGTTGAGGCAGTGGCTTCCGGTGGTGCTGAAAGATTCAAAATGGGCTGAGCGCGATATCATTGGAGACACTACCGTTATTAAGTACCACGATCCGGCAACGCTGCGTCAGTTTTATCACGACTGGTACCGCACTGATTTGCAAGCGATCGCCGTTGTGGGCGATATCGATGTAGATGAGATAGAACAAAAAGTGAAAACGCTGTTTTCAACCATTGAGCCCATTCAAAATCCGAAGGAACGACCAACATTTAAGGTGCCTGATCACGAAGAAACTTATTATGTGTTGGCTACGGACGACGAAGCAACCCAGTCGCAGATCAATATTTATATTCTCGATGAAAATAAAGATGGACAGAAGAAAACCTATGCTGACCTGAGAGATTCCTATATTACCTCGTTGTACAACGCCATGGCCAGCATGCGTATCCAGGAGTTGTTGCAAAAAGGAACACCTCCTTTTGTTTCGGGCCGTACAGGGCGCGGAGGATTGGTGCGGGGTTACGATGCCTACAGCATCAGTGTAACCGCGAATACGAATGAAGAAGCGAAGGCGCTCGAAGCTATTATGATTGAAACTGAGAGGATTAAAACACATGGTTTTGGCGAAGGAGAGTTGGAGCGGGCCAAAACCAATTTGCTCACGAATATGGAGAATCGCTTCAAGGAGCGGGATAAAATATCGAACGACCGCTATGCTCGCGAATATGCACAAAATTACCTGGTAAAAGAGCCAGTGCCGGGCATCGAAACAGAATACCAATTTGCCAGAGAAGTGATTCCAACGATTACGGTTGACGAAATTTCGGCGAAAGCCAAAGAATGGATCAAAACAGAAAACCGTGCCATCGTGATTACTGGCCCGACGGATGCTGAGCACCTTTCAGAAGAAGAAGCGAAAAGCATCATCGCCAAAGTTGAGGCCATGGAAATTGATCCCTATGAAGATACTGTTTCGGGAGAGTCTTTAATCAGTGAGGAGTTGGAGGGCGCAGAAATCGTTGACACTAAGAAGCTGGAAGACTTTGATGCGGTTGAATGGACTTTGGCAAACAATGTGAAAGTGATCTACCGCCACGCGGATTACGAAAAGGACAATGTGTCATTGTTAGCCTTTAGCAAAGGAGGAGCATCGCTTTGGTGTGATGAGTATGTTCCTTCGGCTGATATGACCCCTACTTTTATGAATGCCTATGGGGTTGGTGATTTTGACGCTATTGCCTTGCAGAAAATGCTGACCGGGAAAAAGGTTTCTCTGTCGCCAACTATTGGCTCCTTGACGGAAGGTTTCAACGGATCGACAACGCCGAAGGATTTTGAAACCATGATGCAGCTGACTTATCTCTATTTTGAACAACCCCGTTTCGATGAAGAAGCACACAATGCGCTGATGTCACGCTACATGGCTTTTGTGGCCAATATGGAAAAAGATCCGGCCAAAATTATGCAGGATTCGATGTCCTTCATTATGGCCGATTACCATCCTCGTGTGAGACCCATGAATACAGAATACCTTCAGGATGTCAAGTTTGAAGAGATTCAACAAATATACCACGACCGAATCCAGGATGCCGGAGACTTTACCTTCTTTATAGTTGGGAATATTGACGAGGAGACCGCCAAAACAATGGCGCAAAAGTATCTGGGTTCGCTGGCTGATTCCGAAAGGGAAGAAAACTGGAAAGACCATGGTATTCGCTCTCCAGAGGGATTAACGAAGAAAGTCATTTCCGTGCCGCTAACGACTCCAAAAGCCAACGTTAACGTGCGTTATGAAAATGATATGGATTATACGCAGGAGAGTATTTTGGCCATCAAAGTTCTGGAAGGAATTCTTGACTTGCGTTTTACCGAAACCGTTCGCGAAGATGAAGGTGGTACATACGGTGTGGGGATTGGAAGTGGTGTGAGTCAGTATCCTGTCAGTAAGGGCAGCATGCGTATTTTGTTCGATTGCGATCCTGTTCGGGCCGATGAGCTAAAGTCGATTATTTATCGGGAGATCGACAGGGTTGTTGCCGAAGGGCCAAGCGCAATTGATTTTGATAAGACGATTAAAAACTTGCTGAAAGACCGCGAACAGGCGCGCGAGCACAATAGCTTTTGGTTGAGTTCATTGTACAACTATTATTTCAATGGTATCAACTCGGCTGACCCTGCAAACTATGAAGAAATCCTGGAAAAGATGAGCCGACAGGATATTCAAAAATTCGCTGCCGATTTTTTTGATGACGCTGATTTAATTGACGTGGTCTTTGTTCCATCAAGCTTATAGCTCGAACTTTAAAAAGAAAACGAAGCATCTCTTTGAAATGCTTCGTTTTCTTTTTATGCCCTTCATCGGTAGGTATTTGTTCCTTGAGTTATTTCGAGTCCTGCTCTAATTGCTTTACCAGGCGTTCTGCCTCGCCCATTTGTTCGTATTTCCCCAAGTCCATCCAAACCGATTCTTCATCCACAAAGGCCTTGATGACTTCGGTTTTGGCCAGGCGCAGATACAAGTCAATAACCGAAAATTTTCCTTGCTCTCTGATCTGTTTCAGTAAGTCGGGTTGAATGATTTGAATGCCGCTAAAAGCATAGGGAGTGGACTGCGGAAACTGTTCTGGCCTGGAAATCTTCGTGGCACCAGTTTGTTTATTTTTCCAACCGGTCAGCTGCCGTTTGCCATCAAATAGGAGGTAGCGCGACGTTTCCCGGCTCCTCACGACCAGGGTGGCCAGCGCCTTTTCGTGCTGATGAAAGTAGAGTAGCTCGCGAAACGATAGGTTGGTGAGCACGTCCACATTGAGGATTAAAATAGGGTCTTCGGGATTGAATAATGGTCCGGCATTCAAAATACCGCCTCCCGTGTCCAGCAATTCATCGCTTTCATCCGAAATTTGGATATTCATCTCGAAGTGGTTGTGTTGCTTCAGAAAGTCAATCAGCTGATCAGAATAGTGATGCACATTGATCACGACATCGGAAATGCCCTGCGATTTTAGATTTTCGAGACTTCGTTCTAATAAACTTTTTCCGTTGATTTCGACCAGTGCCTTGGGCTTGCTGTTTGTGAGTGGTTGAAGCCGCGTACCAAGCCCGGCGGCAAATAGCATTGCTTGCATGAATTTACTTTTTTTTGTAAAAATACTGCAATCTTTCAGGAAAGAAAATCACTCCGCATTAAACGAAACGCTTATTCCGTAGTCAATAGGTTGATCATCAAAAAATAACCGATGAAACAAGCTCGGTAAATTCTTCTTGAAAAAGAACCAATTGAAACCAGCTTGTTCCATCAAATTCAAACAACACTAAAGTGAAATAAAATGAAAAAGTTGTATGTATTATTTGTTGTACTAATTGCGGCAATTAGCATGAGTAACGCTCAGCCGGGAGGGCAGGGCCAACGTATGAGCCAGGAAGAACGAGATAAGCAGTTGATTGAGACGCTGGGCCTGGATGAAGCTCAGCAAAAAAAGCTGACCACGATCAATGAAAAATTTCAAAAGTCTTTTGGTGAACTTCGTGAGCAAATGCAAAACGCTACCGACGAAAAGCGACGCGAGCTTTTTCCAAAGATGCGCGAACAAATGGAGGCCAGAAATAAAGAGATTCGCGCGATGCTGACCAAAGAACAAGCTGAAAAGTTTGATGAAATGCAAAAACAACGTCAGGAACGGATGAACAACAGGCGCGCTCCGGGTGAGCGTGGAGGAGATAGCAGGCCAGGAAGATAGATTTAAGGACTGGTGGTTTTTAGTTTAATTAGTTAGTTAGCAACAAAGGGGATCTGGTAATCCCCTTTGTTTGTTTTTATCGTTTTGTGTTTCGAGATGTCAAAATGATAGAGTCTGACATAGGCAGCCCGTATATCAATTCCATTTTTTTTTTTTTTTT
>TARA_R110002050_G_scaffold75144_5_pt1 | contig 22325 bp, 20 predicted proteins | sample TARA_R110002050 | Tara Oceans TARA_R110002050 (sample SAMEA4396988) | marine metagenome | biome: Polar Biome; feature: [DCM] deep chlorophyll maximum layer (ENVO:01000326); material: water (ENVO:00002006), including particulate matter (ENVO:01000060) such as... | depth 25 m
TGGTTTCCGGTTTTTGCTATATAGAAAAAAATGCGGATTGGATATTGGAAAATTTAACCAGAAAAGATCATATTCGTGGCGCTTTAAAAGCTTATAAAAAAGATTGCTTTTTGCAAATTGGAAAATTAAAACCGTCTATGGGCTGGGACACCGCTGATGAGTTACTTGCCAAATTTTATGGATGGGAATTATTAACTGATGAATCTCTTCATGTAAAACACTTGAAACCTACAGGAATGAGCTACAATAAAGCTTCAAAATATTTACAGGGTGAAGCTATGTATAAAATGAGGTATGGATTTACAATCACCTTAATTTCCGCATTAAAATTGGCTTATAAAAAAAGAAGTCTTTTGTTGTTTATAGATTATTTAGCTGGGTATTTTAAAGCAAAGAAAAACAAGATTGCTTTTTTGGTAACTGAGGATGAAGGTAAATTTATAAGGAATTTACGTTGGAAAGGAATGCTGAATAAATTCCAATAATTAAAATCCAAAAAAACCAGATGCTTCGGCTCGGCTCAGCATGACAACCAACCAACAACTGAAACTATTTAAAACTCCAATCTTTATAGCTACTTGAAGATTCTAGTTTATTTTCTAACGAATCTTCTAACTGCGGAAAGAAATCGATACCGGTTAATGTTTCAATAGAATCTACCGAAACAACAAAGTCATATAACGGTTTATTTGAATTTTCATGAGGCATTAAAAACGCTATCATTTTAATGTTGCCCTTATTATTATCAAGCAAAACCTTGTAAAACTGATTTGGCACTGCCACTCTTTCGTATCCAATGGTTTTCATTTTACCTTTTAAAACACCTCCTGTTACTACAAAAACACCATCATATTTACTCGCCCAATAGCGCACTTTTTGCTCAAGTGTATTCCATATACCAGAATTAAAGTCATGCTTTTGCGGACTTATATTACTAGTTAAAAAAGTTTCATCATAGGCAAATTTACTGTAATTTCTATCTCCTGCCGGACAAAGATGCCCTCGGTCATAGCCAGATTTTTTATAGTTTTTCCAATCGGCAGCACCCGTTTTTACGGCTTTATCAATTTCAAAATAGGGCCTTTTAAAATTGGTATTTGACAAATGCGATTTCTTCAATTCATAAGCTACCCATTCTGCTTGCTCAAAAGGTTCATCATAAGAAAGTGAATACCCTTCATGATGTACAATTTGCCCCGTTGTACTTGTAGGCAAAAAATATGCATTAGTATTTTGCTTTACTGTTTTTCCTTCATCAACAACTTCCTTTTGTTCTTCTTGTTTTAAAAAATACTCATACCCATAAACCCCAATCACAATCAGGACAGCCAGTATTGCGTATAGTTTTCTTTGATTCAAACTAATTAAATACAAATTCTAAAGGTTTCCCCATATTTCCGCTTGGATAACCAATATTTAACAGCGCTGACATAGTTGGTGCAATATCGGTAATTTCTGTTTTTTGTAAGGTACTTCCATGCTTTATGCCCTTACCAAAAAACAATAGAGGAACGTGGGTATCATACTCAAGTCCCGATCCATGTGTTGAACCTGTTTTGCTATCAGAAATAACTGCTGGATCTAGGACATAAACAACATCGCCAGAACGCTTTTGATTAAATCCGTTTTGAATCAATCTTTCTATTCCAGTAGAAAAAGATGTGCTGGTCAGCGCCGTTGCTGTGTAAGCTTTATCAATATATTTATACGTAATAATTTCATTGACGATGGCTTCTTGTACATCATCCAAATCTAAATCCAACTCTTGCAACTTGTTCATGTTTAAAAATATTTGATTGTTACTGATGCTTTCAATCAAATCAGAAGCTCCGTAATTAGTTTCCATAAAACTATTTATTTTCTTGTCAAAACCCTTAGAATCAAAATACCCAGCAGGAATTTTTACACTTTGCAAATAGGCTGGTACATTAACCGCTGCATGATCGGCTGTTAAAAACACCGTATAATTATTTTTTCCAACCTTTTCATCTAAGGCCTTAAATAATCTTTCAAGGTCTAAATCCAAACGCAAGTAGGTATCTTCAACTTCTTTTGAATTAACGCCAAAATTATGTCCAACATAATCTGTACAAGAAAAACTTATGGTTAACACATCGGTAATATTATCCTTTCCTAATTGTTCTCCCTTAATGGCCTCAATAGCAAAATCAACAGTTAAGCTATTACCATAAGGGGTAGACTTTAAAATATCATACCCACCATTGTCATTCTTTAATGTTGCCAAATCATACGGAAAGGTTGCTGTTTCTTTTCCTTTAAATCCTTTTTCAAAAGTATTTAAATCACTGCCGCTTTCAGTATACGTAGCCATATCATATAATGTGTTCCACACTTTTAAATATGATTCCCCGGAATGTTTTTTATTGAAATCCGTCACCCATTTTGGAAGTTCAGTCATATAATAGGTGCTTGAAACCCAGTTGCCTTCATTTTTACCTTGAAACCAATAGGCTGCATTGGCCGTATGACCAGCTGATAGAATAGACGCTCTATCTTTAATTGAAATACCGATTGTTTTTCCTTGCATCTGTGTAAACAATCTGTTTTCATCACCAAAGGTGGTTGTTTTCATTCTAACAGGCGACATTTGTCCTAAGTCGCCACGAGTTCCAACAGATTGAACCGCTGTGTCTTCTACACAATAAATGTTTCTTTTTAATTCTTTATCATACCAGTCATTAGCAATAATACCATGGTATTTAGGTGATGTTCCTGTATAAAGTGATGCATGACCGGGTCCCGTGTAGGTTGGGATATAATTAAAATGGTTGTTTTTACAATTAAACCCTTCATTCATCATACGCTTAAAACCGCCTTCGCCATATTTGTCATAAAAACGCGTTAAATAATCATAGCGCATTTGGTCTACATCTATACCAATAACCAGTTTAGGGCGTTCACTATAGTTACTGAATTTTTTATTTTGGGCAATGCTTGTACTAGTTACAACAAGTAATATAAACAAGGATATTAACTGCTTCATTTTGGTGTTTCTATTTGATTTTTCAAAAATACTGCTTTTAAAACGTCTTAATTTAAAATTAAGGTTAAATACCTATAACTTTTTTTTACTTTAGCGTCTACAAATATCCATATGACATACCTTCAATATATAGGAACATATTTTTTAATGATTGTTGAAATGTTTCGAAAGCCAACCAAATGGTCGGTGATGAAACAGCTTATTTTCAAAGATATTGACGACTTAATAATTGGTTCTCTTGGTATAGTCGCCTTTATTTCATTTTTTGTGGGAGGTGTTGTTACCATACAAACAGCTTTAAATATTGACAACCCATTAATACCTAAAAGTTTAATAGGGTTTGCAACCCGACAGTCTATTATATTAGAATTTGCACCTACATTTATGTCTATTATCATGGCTGGAAAAGTAGGTTCTTTTATTACCTCAAGCATAGGTACCATGCGTGTTACTGAGCAAATTGACGCTTTAGAAGTTATGGGGATTAATTCCTTGAATTATTTAGTGTTCCCTAAGTTTATTGCACTTATGTTTTACCCATTTGTGATTTCAATCTCTATGTTTTTAGGGATTTTTGGAGGCATGATTGCATGTGTTTATGGTGGTTTTGCATCGCTTGACGAATATATTTTAGGCATTCAAACTCAATTTGATCCGTTTCATGTTACTTACGCCTTTGTAAAAACCATTGTTTTTGCATTTGTTTTAGCAACCATTCCATCATATCATGGATATTACATGAAAGGAGGTGCTTTAGAAGTTGGAAAAGCAAGTACCACGTCATTTGTATGGACCAGTGTGGTAATCATCCTTTTAAACTATATACTAACCCAAATGCTTTTAAGTTAATGATAGAAGTGAAGAATTTACATAAATCTTTTGGGAACACAGAAGTCTTAAAAGGAATCAGCACCTTATTTGAAAAAGGAAAAACCAATTTGATTATAGGTCAAAGTGGATCTGGAAAAACGGTTTTTATTAAATGTTTATTAGGCTTATATAATTATGAAGACGGAGTTATTTCTTATGATGGGAAGGTGTTTTCAGAATTATCAGAAGACCAAAAACGTGATTTACGTTCTGATATTGGTATGGTTTTTCAAGGTAGCGCTCTATTTGATTCCATGACTATTGCAGAAAATGTCATGTTTCCATTAAAAATGTTCAGCAACCAGAGTATGAGTGAAATGAAAGACCGCGTTGACTTTGTGTTAAAGCGCGTCGATTTAATTGATGCCCACGATAAAATGCCAAGTGAAGCATCTGGAGGTATGCAGAAACGCGTTGCTATTGCCAGAGCCATAGTTAACAATCCTAAATATTTGTTTTGTGACGAACCTAATTCGGGCTTAGACCCAAAAACCGCCATCATAATTGATAATTTAATTAAAGAAATTACTGAAGAGTATGATATTACCACTGTAATTAATTCTCATGATATGAACTCAGTTATGGAAATTGGCGAAAAAATTGTGTTTTTAAAGAATGGATTAAAAGCTTGGGAAGGTTCAAAAGAAACTATTTTTAAAACTGATAATGAAGTAGTTACTGATTTTGTATATTCATCAGAACTCATGAAAAAAGTACGTCAAATGTATATTGAAGAAGAGCAATAGTTGACCGGATTTATAAATTTATCTGGCAAACAAAGTCCCTAATTAGATTGTTTTACCACTAAAGTATCTAAACCCAAACGTTGTTTTAACCACATCTCCAATTTTTCTTTTTCCTTTGATATTTCCACTTTATTTTCAGCAGACTTATTCCATTTTACCTCAAAAATAGGGATGGTATCGGTTTTTATAAAATTGGTTTTAATTTCAATGGCATATGAAAATTGCTCTATGCTACTATAATTGATTTTTACTTCTTTGGATATGTTATCAAAAGGAATTTGATTGTGTTGGAATTTTGACAATGATTTTACCTTTTTTTCAAGAAAGGCAATTTGCTGGGTTTGTGATAATAAATCCAAAGAATCACGATACCTTAATTCTTGCATATATTTAAAGTTATCTAAATTTTTGGATTTATTTTGATTGAACACCAACTGAGTGTTTTCTAAAGCGTGATAATCAGTCATGCGCTTTTTAAGAAGATCTATAGTAGAGTCCGGTATGTCATCTAAACCAAATGTAGTAAGTTCTAAAGAATGTGTTTTATTATCGGTATAGTTATAAATAGCATTTTGTTTTATATATTCAAAATGCGGTAGTCCCGATAATTCATTATTAACAAACGCTTTGGCATCTCTATTAAAATTACTTTCTTTTAACACATTTACAAATGTCCATACTGCAGGAATCATAACTACAATGGCCAATAATGAAGCAAATCTGCCAATTCTTTTACGTTTAGTAGAATTAACATATTTAAGCATTGGGAAACGTAAAACCTTAAGAACTATAAATGTAGCCAACGCAATAAATATGGTGTTGATGGTAAATAAATACATAGCACCGCCAAAATATTGCCAGTTTCCTTTTGCTAAACCATAACCGGCGGTACATAAAGGTGGCATTAAAGCTGTTGCAATGGCAACTCCAAAAATAACCGAAGCAATGGTACCTCGTTTCGTTCTTGCAATTATTAACGCTAAACCACCAAAAAAGGCAATGAGCACATCACGAATATCTGGTTTTACGCGGCCTAAAAGTTCTGATGTATCTTCGCTTAACGGAAATAACCAAAAGAATAAAAAGGCGGTTAATAAACTCAGGACTATCATAGTCCCTAAGTTAATGAGCGATCTTTTTAACGTATCAATATCATTGATGGCAATGGACAAACCAACACCTAAAATAGGCCCCATTAGTGGAGATATTAACATGGCGCCTATAACAACTGCGGTAGAATTAGCATTTAATCCAATAGAGGCCACAAATATGGAAAACACCAAAATCCAAGCCGTTGCTCCTTTAAAAGGAATGTCGTTTTTTATAGCTTCAATGGTGGCATCTCTATCAGTATCTGCTCTAAAATCCAATAACCCGCTTAAAAACTTTTTAATACTATCAAATAAGCCTTGAGCTCCTTTTTTAATATCTTTTTTGGATTGCTCTACAGATTCCTCTTTACTAGTTTCTTCTTTAGAAAAATTGGATTTATTTTCTTCCATAACTGTTTAAAAATCTCAAATTAAAAATTCCAAATGCTTCAAAATAATAAATAATTGGTTAACTACTGCAGACTGCAACTGAACACTGCCCCTGGTTTTATCCATACTGTTCACCAAACTTACCTTTCACTTTATGAAGCACTTTTTTTATATCCTGCTCTTTTGATTTTGGAAAAATAAGTAGCACATCGTCCTTATCTACAATAATATAATCTTGTAACCCATCAACAACCACTATTTTATCTGTTTTGGTTCTTATCAAATTACCTGATGCATCTTCAGCTAGGACTCTTGCATTTACAAGGGCATTTCTTGACTCATCTTTATCAAGTTTATCATACAAACTCCCCCAGGTTCCTAAATCATTCCAATCAAATTCAGCAGCCAAAACATACACATTTTTAGATTTTTCCATGATAGCATAATCCACAGAAATATTTTCTGCTTTACCATAATTATCTTGAATAAAATCTTTTTCTAAATGTGTATTATAAGCACTCATTCCTTTTTCAAATAAACTAAATAATGCTGGTTGATTCATTTGAAAAGACTTAATAACACTTTTGGCAGTCCACATAAAAATACCGGCATTCCATAAAAAATTTCCTTGTTTTATAAAAGATTTGGCCGTTTCATAATCCGGTTTTTCTCTAAATTGTTTTACATTCTTGATATCCTCCTTTGATGATTTATCAAATTCTATATACCCAAACCCCGTATTTGGAAATGTAGGTTGAATACCCAATGTCATAAGCGCATCATTTTTTATACAAAAATCAAAAGCCTGTTGGACATTGTTTGAAAAGATAACTTCATCTTCAATCCAATGGTCACTTGGTGCCACAATCATTACAGCGTTTGGATTTTCCTTTTGGATTTTTAACGACGCATATAAAATACAAGGTGCTGTATTGCGCATGGCGGGTTCTAAAACCACTTGACGTTGGGTAACTTGTGGAAGTTGCTCCAACACCAAATTGTTATAACGCGCATTGGTTAAAATGAAAATATTTTCTTGCGGAATTAATTTTGCAAGTCTTTTAAACGTTTTTTGAATGAGCGTATCCCCTGTTCCAAGCATATCATGAAACTGCTTGGGAAACGCTTCCGTACTCACAGGCCAAAAACGTGACCCAACTCCTCCTGCCATTAATATGGCGTAATAATTTTTATTCTTCATAAGCTTCATTCCTTCTAATGAGCGATTTTATTTATAATTCTGTTTTTTGCCTTTAATACACGAATTAGTAAAAAAACAATATTTCATAAATATTTTTAATTACAATATTACTGCTTCATTTTAAGAGATTCCTGCCTTCGCAGGAATTAATTCTACTTCTACATTTGGATTGAAAAGATACAACTTTCCAGTGTTTACCTCAACACATTCATAACGTTTTACACGTTTATTGGCTTTTTTAAATATTCTGCCATTATATGTTTTGAAATTAACACCTAAAGGTACTTCAAAAATATATGATTTATTATTAGGCTCGTCAAACTGCTTTAATGCCAAAGCTAGTTTTACATCTGTATCACTAGTGGCTTTTGGGTTTTTGAAATGTTTTGCCAACAGCGGTAATAAGTCATTTGGGAAAACTGCCGGATTTAAAAAAGGCAGCATTAAATGCTGAAAGCTTCGTTTCCACTCTACGCCATGTGGTTTTATAAATCTGCCATAGGCTTTGTAGGCCTCAAAATGGGCGATTTCGTGAATGAGCGTGATTAAAAATCGATATTGATTTAAGTTTGTATTAATGGTTATTTGATGCTTATTATTTGGAAGTGTCCTGTAATCTCCATGTCTGGTTTTACGTTCATTTTTTATTTTAACTGTAAGATTATCATGTTTAATTAAATCTAAAACCTGCCATAAAGCATTGGAAGGCACAAAGTTTTTAAGGGTGTTTTGCATAGAAACAAAAATAATGGATTTCTAAGATTTCAAGTAAGATATTTTGTTTTTAAAATAAATTAATTATTAAAAAGAGAGACTAAAAAAACAATAATGAAAAATATTATTATCTTAGTATCACTAATATGAATCTGATAGTCAATTATTTATAATTTAAATAGATTCATTTTATTAACCAACCAAAATATTGAAAATGCAAAGAAGAAACTTTATTCTTTTGTCTGCAGCTGCTGTTGCTGCAGTCGGAACATCCTATTGGTACTTAAATTACTACAATCAACAGTGCAATAGTTCAATTGTTGAACCTAAATCTTTATCTTATATATGGGATCGAGATACAATTATTTCTGTGGGAACAAATTACCGAAAACAACTTCCTGAGGAAAACAATGAAAAATATTTGATCAAGCTTTTATCAGATAATACTAACGATGACATTAGCGCAATTGAGGTCTTAAAAAAAGAAATTAAGAATGATTTTGAAAAAGGAAACACCGTTATGATAAATGGGTGGATTCTCTCAGTAACAGAAGCGCGGCAATGTGCTCTTTTTTCTATAATCCAACCTAATTAAGAAACTATGCATATTGACGCAAGAACATTAGAAAACAATACGATTATTGAAGGTGATATCTGCATTATTGGGGCAGGAACGGCAGGCATAAGTATAGCGCTTGACTGGAAAGATTCACCATATAAAGTAATACTTCTTGAGGGTGGTGGTTTTGAATACGATTATCAAATTCAGGAGTTAAACCGTGGAGAATCCACAGGGCAAAAATATTATCCACTACAATCAACTCGACTTCGTTATTTTGGAGGAACAACCGGCCATTGGGCAGGAATGTGTTCACCATTAGACGAAATTGATTTTATGAAAAGAGATTATGTACCACATAGTGGATGGCCCATAGAAAGGAAAGATTTGGATCCGTTTTATGCCAGGGCAAATAAGACACTAAAACTTGGACCGTATAATTATGATTTTAGCTACTGGCGGAATGAATTACCTAATTTAAATCCATTTCCCTTTGACGAAAACGTTGTTTGGAATAAAATGTGGCAATATAGTCAGGCTCACTTTGGCAATCTTTATAAGGATGATATTGTAAATGCAAAAAACATTCATTTGTATACTTACGCCAATGCAGTAAATATCTCAGCTAATGAAAATGTGTCCTCAATTAAAGAGGTAATCGTAAAAAACCATGCCGGTAAAATCCATAAGGTAAAAGCGAAACATTTTATTATGGCTTGTGGAACGATTCAAAATGCACGACTTTTATTAGCATCTAAATCCCAATCAAAACAGGGTTTAGGCAATGATAATGATAATGTAGGGCGTTATTTTATGGAACATCTTGAAATTGCATCAGCTGAATTATGGTTATTTAAACCTTTTTCAACTGATTTATATTCATGGAAATATGGTATCACCAAAGCAAGTGCAGAGCTAGCTATTACTAAAAAAGCTCAAATAGAACATAAAATTCTGAATGGCACAGCATCTTTATTACCTCTTGCGATAGGTCGAAATCAAAAGCCTAGAATGGAAACATGGCAGGATGACGACCCCAGAAAATCTGGTGAAAACACGTTTAAAAATTGGGATAAAGCCGATGAAGCTGCAAAGAATGAAAAAGGAAATATAGAGCGAGCATTTCAGCTTAATACACGGATTGAACAAGCGCCAAATCCGAATTCTCGAATTAATATCGGTACTGAAAAGGACGAGCTTGGAGTACCCAGAGCAAATTTGCACTGGCAACTCACAGATTTTGATAAGAGAAGTATTCGTAAAATTTATCAAATTTTAGGTCAGCAAATAGGAATCGCAGGAATAGGTCGACTTAAATTAATGGAATTTTTACAAGATGAGAATGATAATTCATGGCCGGATGGAACCAATGGTGGTTGGCATCATATGGGTACAACAAGAATGAGTGAAGACCCTAAAGATGGAGTGGTAGATGCCAACTGCAAAATACATGGAATTTCCAACTTGTTTGTGGCGGGGGCAGCCTGTTATCCAACATCAGGAGCGCCTAATCCAACACTTACTCTAGTCGCACTATCATTGCGCCTTTCAGATTTTATAAAGGAAAAAATGCAACTTCCTTTATAAAGGAATAATACAATAATTAATTTTATTTTATAAAACCAACACGTGAATTTTCTCAGTCTACCATTTCGCTTAACTTGATTGCAATTTTAGAAAAAGCAAATTAAAATCGTCAAGAGAACGAGAAACAGGATCAGAAGAAGAAAGAAAAAGGGTAAACTAAACAGATGTTTATTATAAAATCAAAATTTTAGGGTGTTAAAGCATCTCTAATAAATCACTCATGTCTTTAAATATTTTGGTCGCTTCATTTTCCAACTCCTTATTATAGTCATGAGCTGTAAAACCAAACACATCAAAACCGCCATTTTTTGCTGCTTGAACTCCTAAAATACTATCTTCAATGACGATGCATTCATACGGTTTAAAGCCCATGGTTCTTGCAGCCCATAAAAAAACACTGGGGTCAGGCTTCCATTTTTGGATGGTGTAACAACTAAATATATTACCTTCAAAGTAAGGAAGCAACCCAATTAAATCTAAATTGAATCTCATTTTTGATTCCAATCCACTGGAAGCCACACAAAAAGGAAGTTTTAGATTTTCAATTACTTCTATTACACCTTCAATTGGTTTCAAATCCTTTTTAAATGCTTCAAGAGTTCGAGCTCTATAAGTAGCTTCAAAAGAATCAGGAATAGGTTGTGTAACCAATTTTGAAATTTTATCTATACACTCTTTAAAATGACTGCCCTTAAAATGTTTCATGGCATAATCAAAATCAGTATCTGCACCTAAATCATTAGCCATATCCACTATAATTTGATTGCTTATAGGTTCACTATCAACCAACACACCATCACAATCAAAAATGACACATTTGTATTTGCTCATAAACTAAGGTGTAGAATTTGAAACTTGTAACAACTTTCCGTTATAAAACTTGTTCCCGTTTAAAGAAAATTCATAAATATATTGCGCCATTTCTATGGCTGAAATAGTTGCTTTGTAACCTGGAAAGGCTTCTTCCAACATTTCAGTCTGTACGGCACCAAGCGCCAATACATTAAAACTTGGCCCTGTTTCTTTATATTCTTCTGCTAATAACTCCGTAAGTGTAATAACTGCCGCCTTACTTGAGCTATAAGCTGACAGCCCAGGAAACTTCACGCTTCCCTGAACGCCTCCCATAGAGCTGATTGCAACCACGTGGCTTTCCTTTTCCATAAAAGGCAATACGGTTCGAGTCATTTCAGCAACTCCAAAAACATTTGTTTTATATATAGTTTCAAAATCCTGAATCGTGGTTTCTGTAAAAGGTTTATTGAGCAAAGCACCGGCATTATTGATTAAAATATCAACCTGTTTCCAATTATTTAAAATGAATTTTTCAACCTTTTTATAAGCATCCGTATCACCTAAATCAAACGGAAATGTTGCTACATTTTTTAGGTTTAACCTTTTTATTGGCGCTTCATTTCTAGATAAAGCCAAAATATGATGACCTCCATTAGCAAATAGTTTAACTAATTCAAATCCAATACCACGGCTGGTTCCTGTAATAATGATGTTTTTACTCATTAATTAATTTTATTTCTTTAGTGGCCGTATTGCACATAACTTTAATAGCAGGAATAACTTTATTGACAAAACTAGCCATATGTTCATAATCTAATTTATCAGCTTCATCATTAACGTGGTGATAATAATCGTAGTTTGATAAGTCACAGGTTGAAATGGTTTGACAGGGTAATTTAAATTCTAAATAAAAGGCATAATTATCTGATTGCCTAAATAAATTATATTTTTTTGATATTTCGGAAAACCCCGTGAAATTAGAATTTGTGTACTCATTTATTTTATCAGACATATTAGACAGCTCAAAACCTGTTAAAAAAGACACATAATCTCTATCTTTAAACGGAACACCAATCATTTCAAAATTTAGCATGGTGTATAAATCAATGTTTTGTTCATGTAATTTTTTTGCCAAATGATATGATCCTAAAAGACCCATTTCTTCAGCTGAAAAAAGGGCTATGAGTATACTACGTTTATTACTTTTAGTTGTTGCAAAATATTTAGCTAATTCCATCACTGCACTGGTTCCTGCGGCATTATCATTAGCGCCATTAGCAATGGAATCATTATCTACTTTTTTTCCAAAACCAATATGATCATAATGTGCGCCAAGAATTATAAACTCATGTTTAAGTTTTGGGTCTGTCCCTTCAATAATGCCCACTATATTATAACCAACTTTATCCTTAATATTAAAACTATCTCTGTAAGTTTTAAAATAAGGTTTCACCCCAAATGCTTTAAATTTATTTTCAATATAAATAGCTGCCTTTTCAATTCCTTCACTGCCTGTATTTCGTCCCTTCAATTCATCAGAAGCCAAATAGGTGACAAGATCCTCAAGTTCATTACTTGTAACAGTGGTGGTATTTAAATCGGAATGCACTGAAGATTTACATCCAAAAATTAATACTACAAATAATACTCCAATTACTTTATTCATTCAATATGTTTATTTGAGCTTAAAGATAAAAAAATATTAAAGTTGTAAGTTATATATTATCACTTTATACAAATATACTTTACCCTTACTTCGCTGGTTGTGTAATATATTAAAAATCATTAACTTGTATAAAATTACCAACTATGCCTATTTACATGGATCGTCATGAAATACCGAAAGAAATCACAGCTGAACATGTAGCTCAAATGCATCAGGCGGATTTAAAAGTAGAGCATTTGTACGGTTGTAAAGGAATGACCTATTGGTGTGATGAAAATAGAAAAACAGCCTTTTGCTTAATTGAAGCACCAAACAAAGAGGCTATTCAAAAGATGCATAACCATGCACATGGTGAATTTCCTCATAGTATTATAGAAGTAAATAAAAATATAGTGGAATCTTTTTTGGGACGCATTGAAGATCCTGAAAAATCACAAAATACAGAATTAAACATTATAAACGATCCGGCGTTTAGAGTTTTAATGGTCATAGAAACCAGTAATTATTTAAATAGATTGGAGGCAAATCAATTTACCATATTTAGTCAAAAATTTCATAATAGCGTAACAAAAACTCTGAATAAGTTTAATGGCCGTATTGTAAAAAAAGACAATAATAGTTATTTGGTATCTTTTAAATCTGTCACTGATGCCGTTTTATGTGCACTGAAAATTCAATTTCAATTTAAATATGTAACCCCTAAATTTGATCCTGACAACCGTAAACTGAATATTGCATTAAGCTCTGGCACACCAGTAAGTAATAAAGATAATATTTTTGAAGAAACCATTTCACTTGCAACACGTATGTGCGATTTTGTTAATGAACAATTAGTAATTACTACAGAGGTAAAATCTTTATACGAGAGTGAAAACAGAAATGCATTAATTGATGACAAAATTGTTAAAATATTAAAGCCTAAAGAGGAAAAATTTTTAACACAACTAATTGATTTTATAGAGAAAGTTTGGAATAAGCCAAATTTTAATGTTAATGAGTTTAGCAAAAAATTAGGTATTAGTAAATCGCAACTTTACAGAAAGCTAATTAACTTAACAGGGCAATCTCCCAATACTTTTTTAAGAGAATTTAGATTACACAAAGCGTTAAATCTGCTACACAATCAACAAGGAAACATTTCTGAAATTGCCTTTGAAACAGGTTTTAATAGTGCCGCTTATTTTTCAAAATGTTTCCATGAAAAATATGGAATTCTACCTTCAAAATATATTCAGCAGCATATTAACTAATTAAGCTCAAAGTTTCTCCATAACCAGTGGTCCAAAATTATCCTTTATTGAATTAAATGTAGATGTAGATCAGCGTTTAAAGTCATAGTTTTGATACATAACCAAAATTAAATACTATGACTAAAACACTTTTTGATCGATTAGGAGGCACAAACGGCATTTCAAATATTGTTGATGATACCGTTGAAAACCACATGAACAACCCACATATTAACGCCAGATTTCTTCCATTTAAAGAACGGCCTGAACAAATGAATCTGATAAAAAAAAACACTATAGATTTTTTTAGTGCTGGAAGTGGTGGACACGTAACCTATTCTGGAAAAGATATGGTGAGTGCACATACAGGAATGAATATAAGTCCTGCCGAATATATGCATGTTATGGATGATATATTTAGTGCTTTAGATAAAAACGGTATTGATGAAGATTCTAAAAAAGATGTACTGACCATTTTATGGTCGCTAAAAAATATGATAATCTCACATTAAATAATATTAACAAATAATAAACCAACCAATTATGAAAACACTAGTTAAAAATGTAGATACTTCACTTATTGAAGGATTTGCATCTCAATTAAGAGGGAAACTTATTACACCAAAGGATGTAAAATATAATGAAACCCGTAAAGTGTATAATGGGATGATTAATAAACATCCAGGGCTATTTGTAATGTGCGTAGATGTAGCTGATGTTATGGCTTCAGTAAATTTTGGAAGAGAAAACAACCTGTTAATTGCCGTACGTGGTGGTGGACATAATGGTGGAGGTTTGGGTTTATGTGACGATGGATTGGTAATCGATTTATCTGGACTTAAATTTGTACGTGTGGACACATCAAATAATACAGTTAGAGTTGGAGGAGGAAATCTTTGGGGTGAAGTTGATCACGCTACGCATCCGTTTGGATTAGCAGTTCCAGCAGGAATAATTTCTACAACAGGAGTTGGTGGATTAACACTTGGTGGGGGCGTTGGACATTTATCAAGAAAATATGGATTAACCATTGACAACCTACTAGAAGCAGATATGGTTCTGGCTGATGGCTCTTTTGTTACTGTAAATAAAAATCAAAATATCGATTTATTTTGGGCGATACGTGGCGGAGGTGGCAATTTTGGTATTGTTACTTCCTTTAAATTTCAGGCGCATCCAGTAAAAACAGTTATTGGAGGTCCAACTTTATGGCCTATTGAAAGAACTGAAGAAATAATGGCTTGGTATCATAAATTCATCAATAATGCACCAGACGAGTTAAATGGATTTATAGCAACCATGATTATTCCGGGTCCACCATTTCCCGATTTTTTACATGGAAACCAATATTGTGGTATTGTTTGGTGCTATACGGGTAGTCAGGAAGAATTCAATAAACTAATAAAACCAGCAATGGATTTAGAACCTGTTTTTGCTCATGTTGGTGAAATGCCTTACCCTGCAATTCAAACATTGTTTGATGGATTATTGCCTCCAGGTATGCAGTGGTATTGGAGAGCAGATTTTTTTAAGGAATTAGGTTCAGAAGTTAGAAAGCAACATTTAAAATTCGGATCCAGTATACCAACACCTTTATCTCAAATGCATTTATACCCAATTAGTGGAGCAGCCAGTAGAATAGGCCCTGAAGAAACCCCTTGGGCGTACAGAGATTCTAAATATGCAGGCGTTATTGTAGGGGTGGATCCAGATTCAAAAAAAGCGGTTAAAATCACAAACTGGTGTAAAGATTATTATAATGCTTTACATCCCTACTCCTCTGGGGGAGCCTATTCAAACTTTATGATGGATGAAGGACAAGAACGCGTAAAAGCAAGTTACAAACATAATTACAATCGATTAGCTAAAATTAAAAGCAAGTATGATGTAAATAATTTGTTTAGTGTGAATCAAAATATAAAACCTGCCTAGCCAATTCTAATAATTAATTTAATAACTATAATTAAATATAACTTAATATGAAGACGACAAAATTTAGATTGAAATTTGCTTATTCCTTTTTAACTGTTTATATGTTTTATGGCTTTAGCCTTAGTGCCCAAACATCAACAATGGTTAATTCAGAAATGTCAATTGCAAATACTATAAGTGATGCTGATCTTATATGGAATCCAGCACCAGATTTTTTTCCCAATTGTTCATTTACTATTTTAAATGGAGATATGTCTAAACCTAATTTAGATTTTTTCTTTAAAATTGAACCTAATACCGACGTTGTTAGTCATACTCACAATTCACCGGAACGAATGATTCTAGTTACAGGAGAACTTGAAGTAACTTATGAAGGTGAACCAACTCGAATATTAAAACCTGGAAGCTACGCCTATGGTCCAGCTGGTAAACCTCACAAAGCAAAATGTCTAGATAGTGGTCCCTGTGTCTTATTTATAGCTTTGGTAGACCCTTTTGATGTTAAGCCAACTGAGTAAAAAAAACCCATGGTCGGAAACCATGGGTTTTTAATTTATCGTATTACTTGATTTATTAAACCAACATAGTTACCGGATTTTCAATATATCCTTTTAAAGTTTGCAAAAATAGTGCGCCTGTTGCGCCATCAACCGTTCTATGATCACATGCCAAAGATAATTTCATGGTATTACCAACTACAATTTGTCCGTTTTTAACCACTGGCTTTTCTACAATATTTCCAACGGAAAGAATGGCGGAATTGGGCTGATTGATAATAGACGTAAAACTTTCTATACCAAACATGCCTAAATTAGAAACAGTAAACGTACTGCCTTCCATTTCTTGTTGCGTCAATTTTTTAGTTTTAGCCCTTCCTGCAAAATCCCTGACCGCAGCACCAATTTGTGGTAAGCTTTGTTCATTTGCAAATTTAACTACAGGAACTACCAAACCATCTTCAACTGCAACAGCAACTCCAATATGCACGTGATTGTTTAAGCGCATTTTATCAGGAAACCATTGTGAATTTACCTGCGGATGTTGTTTTAATGCCAAAGCACAAGCTTTTACAACAATGTCATTATATGATATTTTTGTGTCTGGTATAGAATTATACTGTGCGCGAAACGCCATAGCATTTTCCATATCAAACTCTACATTTAAGTAATAATGGGGTGCTGTAAATTTAGAATTGGTTAAGGATTTTGCAATAGCCTTGCGCATTTGAGAATTTGGTTTCTCATCAAAATCTTCTTGACCGGTGGCAACAAATTTACCAACTGAAGCTCCAGATGGTGCAGCCGGTACAAAATTTTCAACATCTGATTTTACAATACGTCCGTTTTCACCAGATCCTTTTACCTGTGATAAATTGATCCCTTTTTCTTCAGCTATTTTTTTTGCCAAAGGTGACACAAATAATCTTCCATTTGTAGATCCCGTTGAAACTGTTTTAGGGACCTCAACTTTTGGTGCTTCTTTCGCTACTTCAACTTTAGATGTTTCTTGTTTTGGTTCAGCTTCTTTGGTAGATGACCCAGAACCAGAACTGAAATTACTGGCTATCCCAGAAACATCTGTTCCTTTAGGGCCAATAATTGCTAATAAAGAATCTACTTTCGCCGATTCCCCTTCCTTTAAACCTATATATAATAACGTACCAGCTTGAAAAGATTCAAACTCCATGGTCGCCTTATCAGTTTCTATTTCTGCTAAAATATCGCCTTCTGAAACAGTATCTCCAATTTTTTTTAACCATGTTGCAACAGTACCTTCTTCCATGGTATCACTCAAACGTGGCATGGTTACAACAGTTACACCATCCGGTATTTTTGCTTCACTAGTACTAGTAGCAACTTCTGTTTTTGCTTCTTTTACAGTCTCCTTTTCTTCCTTTTTTGGTGCTGTAGGAGCTCCCTTTAAAAGCCCGGATATATCTTCTCCTTTTTCTCCAATAATGGCTAATAATTCATCCACCTTCGTAGTTTCTCCTTCTTTAACTCCAATATAAAGTAAGGTGCCTTCATGAAAGGATTCAAATTCCATAGTGGCTTTATCGGTTTCAATTTCGGCTAAAATATCACCTTCATTTATTTTGTCCCCAACTTTTTTCAACCAAGTAGCAACGGTACCTTCTTCCATAGTGTCGCTTAAACGAGGCATGTTTATAATTTCGGCCATAACTTATAATTTATGTTGTAAAAATGGATAATTATCTTGTTCATAAACAACATCATACATCACACTTTTATCTGGATACGGAGATTCATCAGCAAATTTTTCACACTCACCAACCAAATCTTTAACACGCTTATCAATAACTTTTAAATCAGCTTCTGAGGCGTATTTATTTTCTAATATGATGCTTTTTACTTGATTAATCGGGTCTATTTTTTTATACTCTTCAACCTCATCTTTAGTTCTGTAATGTTGCGCGTCACTCATGGAGTGGCCACGGTAACGATACGTTTTCAATTCTAAAAATGTAGGTCCTTCACCTCGTCTTGCCCTTTGAATGGCTTCATCAAAAGCTTCTGCCACTTTTATTGGGTTCATCCCATCAACTGGTCCACATGGCATTTCATACCCTTTTCCCAGTTTCCAAATATCCGTATGACTTGCAGTACGCGCAACAGATGTTCCCATAGCATAACCATTGTTTTCACAAACAAATACAACAGGCAATTTCCATAACATTGCTAAGTTAAAGGTTTCATGTAACGACCCTTGACGAGCAGCACCATCACCAAAACAGCATAACGTTACGGCATCACTTCCATGATATTTATCTCCAAAAGCAATACCAGCCCCTAAAGGAATTTGGCCTCCAACTATACCATGACCTCCATAAAAACGAAATTCTTTAGAAAAAATATGCATAGAACCACCAAGACCTTGCGAAGTTCCTGTAGCCTTTCCATATAATTCAGCCATGACGCGTCTTGGGTCAACACCCATACCAATGGGTTGAACATGGTTTCTGTAAGCTGTAATCATTTTATCTTTAGTCAAATCCATAGCGTGTAATGCACCTGCTAACACAGCTTCCTGACCATTGTATAAATGAAGAAATCCTCTTACTTTTTGTTGTATATATACTGCCGCGAGTTTATCTTCAAACTTTCTCCAAAACAGCATATCTTCATACCATTTTAGGTATGTATTTTTAGTGATTTTTTGCATCGACTAATTTTAAGTTTTTTTTAAGCCAATGACAAAAGTAATACATTGATTGTTATTGCAAAAACGTAAATTGATTAAAGTAAAAAAAATATTAAAAAAAGTAGCCATAATCTTTAGTTATCAATATTTATCAAAAATATAAAGATAAACTAACAATTATGCAAATCTATTTCCTTGATAATATGGTAAAATTTCTAAAGAACAGATTTGTCAAAAATTAACGGAAGTAAATTTGCCAAAGAATCTGATTTTGCGACTTTGCCCGTTTCTCCCATAAAATAAATTTCAATGGGTGCACCTTGTTTTACTTCATATTCTGCAATTGCTTGTCTGCAGGCACCACAAGGTGGAATAGGTGAGGTTGTTTGAGTATTTTTTGAACCCGCTGAAATAGCCATTCGTAGTATTTTAGTATCAGGATATTGTGATCCTACATAATAGATAGCGGTACGCTCTGCACATAAACCAGAAGGATACGACGCGTTTTCTTGGTTATTGCCTGTGATTATTTCATTGTTTTCTAAAAGTACGGCAGCACCAACATTAAAATTAGAATATGGGGCATATGCTTTTTCCCTGGCTTTTATTGCTTCATTCATTAAGAAGGATACCTCTTGTGGTAATTCATCTAAACTATCAAACAGGTACAAAGTAGATTCAATTTTTATTTTCTTCATATAATATTCTCTTCAATAAAGTTAAGAAACTATTTCATACAAAAAAACTATTACTCAACGATTAGAATAATAGTTTTTTCTGTATTTGAATACACATTTTAATATTCGTTATAGGTCCCTGGCCCTAAATTAAAGGTTAAAGAAAAACGCAATGTATTTTCTAATGGACTCTGTATTTTAGAGGCTGAAAACAAATAGGATAAATCAATATTAACCACATTATATTTAAATCCGGCACCCAAAGCTAAAAATTTTCTAGCCCCCTTTTGCTCACTTTCATTAAAATAACCCGCTCTAAAAGCAAATGAATCCTGGTATACATATTCTGCACCTAATGCCCATGTAAACTCTTTTAACTCTTCACTAAATCCACCTGGGGCATCACCAAAGGATTGAAAAACTCCTGATAGAAAGTCGACATTATCATCTTTGCCTTTATAAATAACCCCATTGGTATCAGAAAGTTGATTTCCTAATTCATCAACACCCTCATCATATTTACCATTTCCGTTGGTATCAGTATATTCATATTCTGTTCCCAATATAGGTGGTGTTGGCACCAATAGTTTAGCAACCTCAGCGGTAACTGATACTTTATTATATTCATCAAAAATAAAATCAAATCCCGCCCCTAATCGCAAGTTAGTAGGTTGAAAATTCTCTACCCCTCCTTGGTCATATTTAAATTTAGGTCCTAAATTTTGAATGGCAAATCCCATTCTCCAACGGCCGTTAAAATCAGTATAAGCTTCTTCTTCACTTTGATAATACCCGGAAATATCAACGCCAAAGGTATTTGCGGGCGTTGCATCACCATCAACACCATCTAATCTTAAATCTGAGCGTAAATAATTCATGGCAACCGACATACCAAATTGATCTGTTAGCCTTAAAGCATACGATGCATCAATTTTAAGCTCATTAGGCCTTTGGATTAATGCCGTAGAAAATTCATCAGTTACAAATTCAATATCCCCTAAAGAAAAATATTTTAAACTTGCTGCAAAGGCACTACGTTCATCCAGCCGATTAAAATAGGTGACATTTCCTAAAAAAATATCATTTACCAATTTACTTAAATAAGGCGTATAACTTACTCCTATTCCTGACTTCACTTCAGAAAACACATATTTTGATGCATTCCATTGTTGCGAATATGCATCCACTGATGTCGCGACACCCATGTCACCCAAAGCAGCCGCACGGGCATCTGAAGCAATTAATACAAACGGCATTCCAGTGGTTATTACTCTACTATCATTTGAATTAGGAATTATTGTTGTTTGAGCATTTATTTTTGCAACCATTAAAAAGATTGCTAGGGATAAAATGGAAGTTTTCATTTAATTAATTTAGTTTACAAATATAAATTATTATTATAGTATGACAAGTTTTTCAATTTTTTCGACTTTTTTATTTAGTAATGGTGATCTCACTGTTAGTTTGTATATATAGACACCTTTGCCTATTTTATCGCCAAAATCATCTCTTCCATCCCAGACTATGTCCCTTGAAAGTGAACTGTTTGTAATAAGCCCTCCGCTAGTTTGTCCGTTTAAGGTTCTAACTAGCTTTCCTGACACTGTGAATATCTGTATAGAAACGTCTAAAGGGTCTGAACTATTGTGATTAAACCAAAATTCAGTGTAATTTACAAAGGGATTTGGATAATTAAGAACATTGTTAATTACCAATTCTTGATCTTTGTCATACACAATAAATTGAATTTCAGCAGTTGAGGAATTATTATAGACATCCCATGCTTTAATGGTTAAAGTATGAAGCCCCGGTGCTAAATCCCTAAAAGGGAAACTTACAATGCCTTTTTGATAGTTATCCAACTCTGTTTGATAATAATCATTTAAAATAAAAGGATTGGTTTCATCTCCATCAAGAATGGCTACTATATCATGACCAATTCCGCTAGCCGTATTAATACCATTACTGTCTTCCAATTTAACCAACAATGTTGGAGATTCATTGGTTATGCCACCAGAAACAAAATTTTCATCGTTCATATAAAGCAATATTAATGGCCCTATGTCATCTGCCAGGGCATTTTCATTCACTCCACCAATTTTAACGGTATTGATGCTTGAACCTGCCTGATCCTCCAAAACAGTACCATTTTTTGCATAAAAGCTCACTTTTCCAAATCCAACAGGCACACCTATATCTTTAGGCACTACAAAATCGAAATTAAAAATACCGTTGGTCACAGAAGCTTGACCCCTGAATATAATTTCACCAAGTGTGGTAAAGTCTAATTTTACAAGCTGCCCATTTAATGTGGTGCCATCATTTGCAAGGGTTTGTCTATTTATTTGTTTATCATAAATGGTTGTTGAAAGCGCACCGTTATAACCAGTTAAAACATTTCCTGAAATATCTGTTACTTCTCCGGATAGTTTTATATAGCTCAATGCCTTTAAAGTATCTGTTGCCTGACCAAGTGGGACATCATTAATTTTTGTTAGCCTGATATTGGGTTTGGGAAATGCGAGTTTCATTGCCGGGTCACCAATAAAAAACACCAAACGCCTTTGGATATTGCCAGATATGGCCGGATCGATTTTTGTTAACCTTAATGCTTCGGCCATAGTTGGATATTCATAATCTTCATAGGAATCATTATCACTAAATGAAAACAAATATGGTTCTAATATATTATTGAATGCAAT
>TARA_R110002050_G_scaffold97654_2_pt1 | contig 22303 bp, 33 predicted proteins | sample TARA_R110002050 | Tara Oceans TARA_R110002050 (sample SAMEA4396988) | marine metagenome | biome: Polar Biome; feature: [DCM] deep chlorophyll maximum layer (ENVO:01000326); material: water (ENVO:00002006), including particulate matter (ENVO:01000060) such as... | depth 25 m
CTATTGGATAAATGAAAGACACGCTATATACCAACGGAGAACTATGGGATTACCTGTTGCTGACAATACTCTGAACCAGTTATGGACAAAAGACCCCATATTCCAAGAGTATAAATTTACAAACCCTTTCCGTGAAAATGATAGGGTTACTTTGTGGATGCGTAATAATTGGACTAAACCTAACGATAATAAATCCCATGCTGAAATAATTTTTAATTGCTGTTTGTTTAGAATGGTAGGCACGATTGAATTTGCAGAAGAGCATAGTTGGGTTAATTTTAGTGCAGGTTGGGATCCTGAAAAAACTAAAGATATTATAAAAAACAGAATAGCTGATGGTAAGCGTACTTTTACTGGGGCTTACATCATTACAAACCAAGGGCTGAAACTACCTAAAGCAGATGTTGTTGTTGACCACTTCCTTAAACCTATATGCGAAGCATCTGAAGGTATTGCTGTTTCAGCAGGGTTTTCACAATCCTTACAAACTACCCATAGCAAGTTATCCCAGTACAGGGGTTGGGGAGGTGGTGGGTTTATGTCTTACGAAGTTGTAACTGATTTAAACTACACGCCTGTTTTGAAAAATGCCGTAGATAGGTTCTCATGGGCCAATGCAGGTCCTGGAGCCAAACGTGGTTTGAATAGAATTTGGGATAACCCTTTAACAAAAAGCATGAACCAACAAGTAGCGAACGAAGGTATGCAAGAGTTATTGCATTTGGCTAATGTAGAATACCTTGTGGGTGACCATGTTCCTGCCGACCAAATAGATATGCGTACTATAGAGCATAGCTTGTGTGAATGGGATAAATATGAACGAGTAAGGTTAGGCCAAGGTAGACCTCGCAGTAAATTTAAACAGAGCAGTGAGCCATTACCACAAGGAGTTGTAAAATGAAAGTAGATCTTTTTTATAATAGCCCTAATACTTATGGAGGTTGGGTTACTTATACTTCTCATTTGATAGATACATTGCAAGCAGTGGGAGCAGAAGTAAGTTTATTTAAAATTAGACCTAGAAGCGAAAAAAGAACAAGAAATTTTGGTTACGATAAACGATACAGAAACATATCTATAGAAGAAGCTCTTGCCCGATCAAATGCTAAGTTAATCGTAGCAGGAGCTAAAAACTTTAAAAAAACTACAGATACACTGTACCATGAAGGTAATTCTTTTATAGTTATTCACGACCCTACTGAATTAAAAAACCTGCCCGAGCCATTGGACATGAACAGGTGTGTGGTTGTTCGCAAAAAAGGAGTGGAAACGTTACCCTTAGCAAACAACTCTATATTGTTGCCTTACAGACCTACCTTTATAAGACACCCATATGTAAGAGATGTAGAAAACTTTATAACTTCTAAACCTAACGTAGCTATAAGCACTTCGCGCATTGATTTTGATAAGCATACTGAAATTTTATTAGATGCAAATAGGTTGCTACCTGAAAACAAACAAATAGAAATAAGAGGGTTTGAAAACAGGTTGTATACCAAGTTTAAAATAGTTCCTAAGTACCCAGAGTGGGTACAATCTAAAGCACATTACCCAAGAGAAAAAGGTTATGCGTTTAATCTAATGTGTAGCTACACATTTAATGTAGATATGACGCTTATAAAGGGCGATGGGGGCGGTACTCAGTATACTTGGTTAGAAGCATGGGATGCAGGGTGTATTCCCATTATTCATAAAGAATGGCTTTTAGATACTCCTGATGACATGCGAGAAAATTATAACTGCATTGTTATAGAAACAGCAGAAGAACTTGCTAAAGTTCTGCAAGAACCTATGAGTGAGACAGTGTTACAAAACTTTAGACAAAATGGTTTTGACAGTTTAAAACAACATGAACCTAAAATAATTGGTGAACAATATTTAAGCTTTTTTAAAAGTTTAGGATGAACGTAATTACAACCCCGTTTTAACGCCCTATAAGGTTGTCTTAACTTATTAGGGGGGCTAACCTACCCTTTAACTTTTAAAAGGCTCAGAAAGGCTTTAAATGCAGTATATAAACGCAAGAAACGTAAGTGAAGCTTTGTACTTAGCAGTACAAGCATTAGAAAACATTGGTGTTGAAGTAGATACACGCAATGGCAAAGCATTAGAATTCCCTTGCCCCGTTATGACTTCTTACAGCCATAGCAGGGAAAGAGTACTGTTTTACCATATGCGTGACGCTAACCCTTACTTCCATTTAATGGAATCGTTTTGGATGTTAGCAGGTAAAAACGAAGTTGATTGGATTTCTACTTACAATAGTAGGATTAACAGCTATAGCGACGATGGTAAAACTATTAACGGAGCATATGGTTACCGATGGAAACATTGGTTTGGTAAAGACCAATTAGAAATAGCTATTCATCGCTTACTTAATTATGAAAACGATCGTCGCACCGTAATTGGTATGTGGGATCCTATAAAAGATTTTACTAAAGAAAACACTGGGAAAGACCACCCATGCAATACGCAGATTATGTTTTGGGTTCGTGATAATACTCTACACATGACTGTATGCAATAGAAGTAATGATATGATATGGGGGGCGTATGGAGCAAATGCCGTTCACATGTCGGTGTTGTTAGAATACATGGCGGCAAGGATAGATTGTGCGGTGGGTACATATTATCAATTCAGTAATAACTTACACGCTTATGTAGATACATTAGAAAAAGTAAAAAACATACAGCCAGAGTACGACCCTTATTTACATTTAGGTGATGATAAGCATTACAACCCTAAACCTTTAGTAGATGAACCTGCTTGTTTTGATAAAGAATTAATGCAATGGGTTGAAAATCGTGAAGATATTAAAACACTTAGTTTCACCAATACATATTTTTCAGAAGTTCTTTATCCTATGCACTTTTCATGGCTTTCTTGGAAAGAAAAAAACATAGACAAAGCAGTGTACCATGCTGAAGATATACAAGATTTAGCATGGAGAAAGGCGTGTATAGAATGGTTGACGCGAAGGTGGTAGAAAAACCTTGGGGCAATTACCAAGTGCTTCAAGAGGGGCTTCATTACAAAGTAAAAAACATTTTAGTAAATGCAGGAGAGCAGTTGTCTTTACAAGTACACGAGCATAGGGCCGAAAATTGGGTGGTTGTTCATGGAACGGCTAATGTGATTAGAGGCGCTAAACTTTCAAATTTGAAAACAACACAACTTTCAGTGCAAGAATCTATAACTATACCTAAAAAATGGATACATAGTTTAGTTAATGTAGGGCTTCAACCATTAGTTGTAATTGAAGTGCAACATGGCTCCTATTTAGGCGAAGACGATATACAACGGTTTGAAGACAAGTATGGGAGAGCATAAAATGCAACGCGAGTTAAGCACAATACTTACAGCAGTAAACGAGATAGCCCACAAAGATGTAGAAGGGTTGGATGTAGCCGAAAAAAGTTATGGTAACAGTTGGAAACAACGTGGAGGGGTTGGTGCTTTTATGATGTTGGCGCGTAAGTGGGACAGAATAGAAAACCAAGTTAAAAAAGAAAACTACGATGTATTTGAAACTATTCTTAAAGACCCTAGGCAAGAAGGTATTATAGATGATATACGCGATTTAAGAAGGTATTTACTATTAGTAGAAGCAGAAATGATATTTGTTAAAAGAAGAGAAGGAAGGAAACCCAATAGTAAATGAACCCCAACTCTTTGACAAATAATATGGATGAAGAGGTAGAAGCTGTTTGTGAATGCGGAAAGTATAAAAAAACAATTACCTTCCGTAATTTAAAAAACAAATGGCCTCGCTGTAAATGTAAATTATCTATGAAAGTGAAAAGCAATGCAGTTTCCTCTGTTTAAACCGCCTGTTGAATGGGTTGTTCCTGATGGTTATCCTGATTTAAGTGAAGCAAAAGAAGTTGCTATAGATTTAGAAACAAAAGACCCTAACCTTACAACAATGGGATCAGGTTGGCCTAGAAAAGATGGGCATATAATTGGGATCGCTGTTGCTGTAGAAGGCGACCAATGGTATTTTCCTATACGTCACGAAATAGGTTCTAACTTAGACCCTAAAATGACAATGAATTGGTTACGAGATGTCTGTTCGGTTAATAGGAATTATATTTTTCATAACGCTCCTTATGATGTTGGGTGGTTGCTCGCAGAAAATGTGCCTATTTCAGGACGGATCATTGACACAATGGTTATTGCGCCCCTGTTAGATGAAAACAGATTTAGTTATGCTTTAAATGCTATTGGGCGCGATTACTTACAAGAACGCAAATCAGAAAAAGAGTTACGCGAGGCCGCTGATGCTTTTGGTGTAAATGCTAAAAGTGAAATGTATAAACTTCCTGCAACTTATGTAGGGGCATATGCAGAACAAGATGCGGCTTTGACATTAAAGTTGTGGAACTTTTTTAAGTCTTTAATAGTAAAGGAAGATATACAAGATATTGTAGAGTTAGAGCTAAAAGTTCTAAAAACAATAATACCTATGAGACAAAAAGGTGTACGGGTAGATTTAGATAAAGCTGAAATAATACAAGGCGACTTACTTAAAAGAGAACAACAATTAATTGTTGAAATTAAAAAGCAAACAGGTGTTGAAGTAGAAATATGGGCGGCAGACAGTGTAGCTAAAGCATTTGATGCGTTAGACCTTACTTATAGTAAAACAGAAAAAACAAGTGCTCCATCTTTTACTAAAGGGTTTCTCGCTAACCACCCACACAAAGTACCACAAATGATAGTAGAAGCTAGAGAGTACCAAAAGGCAAGAGGTACTTTTATTGAAACTATTTTAAAGCACCAACAAAATGGCAGGATACATGCAGAGCTCCATCCACTACGCAGTGATGATGGTGGTACAGTTACAGGCCGATTCAGTTATAGTAACCCGAACCTGCAACAAATACCCGCTCGGCACCCTGAAATAGGGCCGTTAATACGAAGCTTATTTTTGCCCGAAGAAGGGGCCTTGTGGGGGGCATTTGATTACTCTAGCCAAGAACCACGCATAGTTGTTCACTATAGCAAGTTGATGGGCTTTAAAGGGGCTAATACGTTTGCTGAACAGTACAATGAAGACCCACGCACAGATTTTCACCAAATGGCGGCAGATATTGTGGGCGTTCCACGCAAACAAGCTAAAGACATAAATTTAGGATTGTTCTATGGTATGGGTTCTAAAAGATTAGCGGCAGGGTTAGGATTAGAAATAGACGATGCTAACGAGTTGTTTACCATTTACCATAACTCAGTGCCTTTTGTACGCGAGTTAAGTAATTACGCAATTAATCGTGCAAGTAATAAAGGGGTTATCCGTACTGTACTAGGCAGACGATGCCGTTTTGATAAATGGGAACCAACTAAGTATGGTAGTTGGAAACCAATGAACTACCAAGAAGCATATAATGAACATGGCCCAGCGATTCGTAGGGCATTTACATACAAAGCATTAAACAAATTGATTCAGGGCAGTGCCGCAGATCAAACTAAAGCCGCGATGGTAGCTTTAGCTGAAGAAGGTATATTGCCTATGATACAAGTACATGATGAATTAGATGTCTCCGTAGAAAGTGAAGACCAAGCTAAGAAAATTACGGAGATAATGGAAAACTGTGTCAAGTTAGAAGTTCCCTCCGTAGTTGATGCAGAGTTTGGGCCTAATTGGGGGGAAGCAAAGCAACCTTTAACGGAGGATTTATGGGAACGAAAAGGAAAACACACAAAAACGCCAACCTGAAACATTTGTATGAAAAAATTAGGGGTGGTCATGTAAGCCGATACCATACGAGGCCCGAGTTAACTAATGGACAAAACGTAGCTGCTCATACTTGGCGAGCAATGGTGATACTCCATACGCTTTGGCCTGAAGCTAGTAAAAACTGCTTACTGCATATGATGTACCATGATGTAGCTGAAATAGCAGTGGGTGATTTACCTGCTACAACTAAATGGAATTACTCAGAAGTCCACTCCATACTTAAACGTATAGAAAATGATTTTGAAAATTCTATTGGTATTGGTGAACTGTTTATACCGATTACTGTGGAAGAGGCAAAAGCATGTGATGCCGCAGATAAATTAGAACTCGTGCTCCATTGTTATGAATTAATCACACAAGGCAACAAATCTGCTACAGACGTAATGAACAGAGGTATAAAATACCTTAAAGAAAAGTACCCACACGAGAAGCAAGTAAACAGGGCATTAAAAATGATAATACGGTTATATACTATGAACAAATAACCTTAGTCTTTTGTGTTTTGTACGGTATATTACCATAGTAACCAATACAACTTAGAAAGGTGTATACTATGGCAAAGCCAAGAAACAAAAACGTAGGGGTTAGCTTTGAACTGTATGAACAGTTACAAGTGCTACAACAAAATCTTGAAATTAGTTTTGGGTTTAAACCTAGTTTTACTCAAATTATTGCATATTTAGTAAACGAACACGAACATCTTGACGAAAGACCGTAGCATTAATATTTTTTTGCTAGACTATAACGTTACCCAATGTGCTAAGTACCATTGTGATAAGCATGTTGTAAAGATGCCACTAGAATCTACACAAATGTTATCTACTGTGCATTGGCGTTATGAAAACGAAGGGCCTTACTTGCCCGTACATCAAAAGCACCCTTGTACGTTATGGGCAGGACAAACAGTAGAAAACTACATTTGGCTATGGAAACTAGGCATTGCATTGTGCAAGGAGTATACTTACAGGTATGAAAAAGTCCATGCTTGCGAAAGAGTTCTTGCCATTTTACGGAGTCCACCTATATTGCTCAAGGAACGGGGCGTAACAAAACATCCGCAAGCGATGCCAGATGAGTACAAATGTAGTGATCCTATACAGGCTTATCACGATTATTACATAAACGAAAAAGCAAGGATATGCTCATGGAAAAAAAGGGAAATCCCGCCATTCATGGCGTTGTAAAAAACAATATTATACCGTTTAAATCAAAAGAAACTGTTACTGAAGAACAAAAGTATGCAGAAGCGACTTTTAAACAAAAGAGTAAAGATACAGACCCAGTAGATTATATAGAAAAAGATGTAGAAGTATTAGTTTGTTCTCTTTGTGAAGGCAACAAATTCTTTTTAGTGAATGATGATAAACGCACAGTGGGTTGTTCTCAGTGTGGTTATTTAACTTCAACACATTGGATAATTCCTGATGGGTTCTGAGTTTGATGTATTTGATTTAATTAATACTGGGATGGCTATTTTTGCCATTCTTTCTGGTATGGTTTATGCGATCATCAAAACTAAAATAGATGTAGAACATCTCACCAAAAAAGTAGAAACATTGTTTAATTTGTTCAATGCGATGCGTGATAAAGATCGCGATAAGTAGCGAACACTTTTTGCTTAACAACGACTTTTTTATATGTACAATACATATAGTTACAACATAACCTGTAGAAAGAGGGGCTAATATGATTATTATTGCAAAAGAATATAAGTACCACAAAAGCGAAAAATTGTTCCAGTGTTATTGCAATGCTCGCAGAACATATTTTGGCGCATTAGGGCATAACAAAGCAGAAATGAATGACCGCATTGCTAAAGATTATGCTGAAGAGCTAACCCGTAGAGAATTTGATGTGCCTACTGATGATGACGTTGAAAAACGTGGTATATTTAATGGAGATGGAGCATGGTAAAAAAAGTTAATGCTCACCTGCAAAAAACAAGAAAATTACAATCAGCGAGTGAAGCACCTAAACGCGATGTATATGATGATCTTCTTGATGATATGAGTACTGAACAAGGTATACCCTTTGAAGCATTGCTTAGACCTTATGCTTGGGAAAAACAGGGTGACCAATGGGGGCGTAAAAAGGAGAAATAGTAATGTTAGAAACAATTACTTGTCTAGCAATAGCTATTTACTTTGAAGCAAGGGGTGAACCTGTAGATGGGCAAATAGCCGTGGGCAATGTTATACTCAACAGGGCTAAAGACCCACGGTTCCCCAACGATGTATGTAGTGTTATTACTCAGGGGCCTACACACAAATGGAACCAAGCTTACCCAGTAAAACACAAATGTCAGTTTAGCTTTTATTGTGATGGCAAAAGTGATGAGCCTAAAAACGATGCGTCGTTTAGGAAGGCTGTATACATTGCGAGAGAACTCGTAATGGGTAAACCAGATTACAGCAGAGGAGCATTGTTTTATCATGCTGTATATGTTTACCCGAACTGGGCTACAAAAATGAAGCCAACTATTAAAATCAGCAAACATATTTTTTATGTAGAAAGGTAATTATATGCAGACCGAAGAGTGGATGAAACGAAGAAAAGAAGAGCAACGAATGTTAAGAGCTCATAATACTCTTACGAAACAAGTAAATGAAAACATAGAAGAGTTGGAAAATAGAAATGGTGACTTATTTAGTAATAACGAGTGTGATTCCAGCACTGAAAATTTGCATTTATATTTTAAATCTCATTTAAATTTTAATACACGCATAATGTTAAAACTTGAAAAACGTATAAGCGAGCTTGAACAAAAGTTAGCGGAGCTAAACCTATGATCAATTACTCAAATGTAAGGGGCGAAGTAGGCGACCTGTTGCGGTTAGCTGAAATAGAATGGAAGCTAGAAAAAAGCAAAAACCTAAATGTTAACTTAGAGTACACAAATTCTAACAGTGTAGGTGTTTTAGCTTTCGCATTAGCTACTATTTGTTTTCATATACCCCAAGCAAGGAAACGGTTATTGCGTATGATAGAACTAAAACAAGACTTTATTGCGACTTTACATAAAAAAAGGTAATTTATGGGGATGTTGTGGGTCTATATCATTAACTACACAGGAAAGGAGCATCCCCATAAAATGAAAACGATAATAGATATGGCTAAACATGTGAAAAATCAGTACTTAGATCTTCCATATTTTTGGCAGTTCGCAATAGGTTGTACTATCGCTTTTTTTATCATTGCCCTTGGCATTGCTATTTTTAATTGATAGTATGTAACAACCACTCCCTTGTGAACTCCCCCCAACATATTTTTCTAGTCATTTTTGTGTTGGGGGGTTTTTTATGAGATTACGAAGAGAGAGAGAGCGTAGATGTTAACCACAAAAGAATTAAAAGAAGAGTTAAAAAGAAACGGAGAAAAAGCAGTTGAAATTGGACAACCGATCGCACTTTCAATTGTTAGGAGACTCGGCGGTGTAAAAGCAATAGCTGATTTAATTGAGATGACGCAAGTAACTCCTATCACAATACATAATTGGATTCATAATGGATTACCTCCTAACTATACAACACGAGAAGCATTAAAAAGAATCGCAAGAAAAAAGTACAAAAAAGGTGCGGTATTGACAAAACTATTAAATGATATTCAAGAAGCACGAACAATTAAGACTAAAAAAGGGTTGCACACTTAAAAGTTGACTTTTATACTGTACCCATAACTTAATTGTAACCCACATAGAAAGGTGGTTATTATGACAAAAGTAGTAGCAATAAAAAATGAGGTTCCTAATACTACAAAGGCATCCTCTAAAAAAATAGTAAAAGCCGTTGCCAAGAAAAAGCCAGTTATTGCTGAGCTAATGCTTAACGGCGAAGAACTTACTTATGATGATATTATAAGTTTTGTGAAGGTTGAAGCAGGGGGCAACGAAAACAACGTTGAAATACAGTGCCTTGTAAAAAGCCCTGATGATGTACCGTTTGGATGGGGTGGTAAAAAAGGAGGTGTACGGCACTTCATACAAACTTCGTTTCTAACAGGCATAAAAGGTGACAAACGGTTAGGGTTTATCCTTAACCAATGTGCCAAGCTCGGGCATTCACGCAAAAAGCCTAACGTTCTTCTCGCCTTGTTAAATGGTGGGTATTCTCCTAGTAGTAAATATTGGGGGACGCCATACGTTAAATTAACTGTGAGCAAGTAAGACTAAGTAAGTATAGCCCCTGACATTGTTAGGGGCTATTATTTATATAGTACTAACTAAACCGAGAAAGGGTTTACACATGTTTGATTTAACCAATACTAAACAATTTCAAGCAACCACTACACATACATGGATTACAAACCAGTTTGCATGGGAGTTCGGCAGTGATGAAGAAAAAGCAAGAGGCAACACTGTTGAAAAATTACTTGTGCCGTTTATCAAAACAGTACTGCCCATAAACGAGGCATGGTGTTACCATGACCGTGAAATACATGACCATGTTGTTTACCGTGATAACCTAGACGGCAACATACAAGGCATGAACAATTACCTGTTGTGTGAAATGGGTAGGGGTAACACTTATGATAAGTACCGCCTTGATGAAAAGGGTGGCGTGTACCACGAAGCTAAAGTGTTTCGCACACACCATTACAAAATTGTTGAATTAAGCTGGAATAACTGCTTTATGGCAAGCGCAGGTTCAGCGTACTTTGTGCAATTACACATGACCACAAAAGACTAAATAGGTATAGCCCCTGACAATGTTAGGGGCTATTATTTATATAGTAACAAATAAACCGAGAAAGGGTTTACAAATGACACAAGACAAAAAGCCTTACAAGCACAATAACATGAACCTCACTGTAAAAAAAGAGGACAAAGAGTATTGTGACAAATTGATGCAAGAAATACAGGAAACACACGGATTTAAAGTTACCGTAACTGAACTATTTTCTCACATTTTATTAATTTATAAAGATAACAAACCAGATTGGGTAAATGACCCCCCAAAAGCTAAACCAAGAATACGAAATTGAGAAAGGGTTTACACATGACACAGTACCCCAAATTTGTTCAGCCTAAATACTGCCCCTACGCACTGAAGCAAGACGAAGCTGATGCGTTGTTAACCGAAAATAACAGCATGGACCCCGAAGAGTGGGAGATGTTTGCAAACAGCCCCCTTGCAGGAGGTGATACCACCTACGAAAATTATATATATGCAGGGCTATTTAGAGATCTTGTTACCTTGGCTAAAAAAACCAAGGGCGACATATTTTGGCACAACGACGCCCCTGCCCCGATACATAGCACTGGGTTTTACCCTGACACGCAAGGTAGCGAAATAGTACGATGGGAGACGCCCAACTGGTACGGACTAAGCCAACCACAAAGACGAATTGTGGTTGCAAGTAACGCCAACAGAGGCACACCGACTAACACCTATGTAGTGACGGTAAGGGTAACAGATGGCCGAGGACCATGGACCTTTATGAACCTCGCCGTTGTTTGGCAGTAACATATCATTAGGGGGGCTTCACGTCCCCCTATTTTTTACGCAGAGCAATCATTATTGATCGTATAAAAAAATGCCCTACGATGTACTCAAAGTATAAAGGGTATATACCTATACATAAATGTATTGATAACATCACAGGGGCTTTAAAAACGTCTGTAAAAATTATCGTATATACAATTTTGCCGTGGGGCAGGTAACCATGATAAGAACACAAAAGATAAACTAAGGGTAGCCCTTGATTACGGCTTGGGCTACCATTTATATAGTAACAAATAAACCGAGAAAGGGTTTACATATGACACAGGTATTTGGTTGGGACGCAGTTTACGATATCAACTTATTAACACCCACGGAAGCAAAACGGCTGTTAACCGAAGAACACAGAATGCTACCACGACAAAGAACTTATGACGGTTTTACGAGTATGCAGTACGGGCCGTTAAACGATAACGAAACCATAGGGAACGTATTTAAACAAATCATAAGTTTAGCAAAGAGCCGTAATGCAGAAATATTTACAGAAGTAGATAGTAAAAACGGTGGATGGCATTTTGACGAAAATGTTGAACCTTTACTAACGACGACATGGCAAGGGTATAAAGCAGATCATTGGGTGCATGATGAAGTCGCAACAAAAGCCACATGGCAAGACAAATACACCGAAGGCCGCATTACAGATACATCAAAACATACACTTACAAATACATATTGCGTGACTATTGAATGCAAATATAAACTTTGGCCTGAACCAATGTACATGAACATCGCAGTAGTTTGGTAACCCGAACATAAAAGACAAAATAATGGTAGCCTTTGATAAAATTAGGGGCTACCATTTATATAGTAATAACTAGCCGAGAAAGGGCTACCATGACACACAAGTTTTTTCACTACTGCAACCTCCCTACACCCCAAGTCGCTACATATGGGTGGGAGTTCAAAAGCCTTACCCAAGTTGCCAATCGTGCTTCATGGTTAGGGACTATCAATGACCCCGATACAAAAGCGTTTATTAAAAGGCATTTGCATGATTTACGTGGTGGGTATGACAATGGCAATAATTACAAACCCGTGATTTTTGCCGTGTACGACCCTGAAATCAACGACTGCCCAAAATTGCACGACTGGGTTGAAACTACCCCACGCAACGAGGTAAAACTTGTAGGGATTCTCATGTACAAAAATGTGACCAGTAAAGTTATTACCTATCATGCAGGGCTAGGGCAGAAAATGTGTAGATTAGTGCTACACGAAACACCAAGCCAAGCAGGACAAGAAATGTTTATCATACCCCTGCCCCAATAACCCGAACACATAAGAGGTAATAATGGTAGCCCTTGACTACAGTTTGGGCTACCATTTATATAGTACATAACAAACCGAGAAAGGGTTTACAAATGACACAACAACCACTTTTTGATAAGTTTATTACTGACGCAGGGTTAGCCCCATACATTGACAACCACCATGATAACCTGCTTGGTGGCCCAAACAGTAGTGACGATCGTTTTTTACCTGTGCCTACACACACCCCTGACATGGACGCATACATACACCACGTTGACGATGGTACAAGGCTAGTAATAACGACAGCTAGGGGCATTGTTACCGTGATGGTTTACCAACGTGTTGACACCCCAGTTACACTAGTGCTTGACGCAAAAAACATAGCAAGCCGTGACTACATCAGCCAAATGCACGTTATAACGACGCCTTACCAATGCGCTGTAGCCGTTGACGCAGTAAAACCAATACTGAACCTATAACCCTTGAAGGTGGGGGGCTTATTGCCCCTCACTTTTTACCCACACATCTCAACTTAACGACGCACCAATAGCCCGAACACAAAAGACATAATAACATTTGTCCCTAACAATCACAGCTAGTACTGTATATATATTAACAAATAAACCGAGAAAGGGTTTACACATGACACAAGCAACAATGTTTGATAAAGTACTTGCCGAGTTAAAGCTATTGCACCTTGACGCACACCACGACCATTTACTAGGTGGCCCAAACAGCGACGCAACAGGCTATAGCCAAATAACACCGACAGGCAACAATAACAACGAGGTATACATACACCAAGTTGACAGCACCACACGCCTAGTTATTACGAGTGTGCGTGGCCTAGTTACCGTGATGGTATACCACATTTATGATGACCCGCAGTTGTACATGGACACGGCAAGCATGGACTATCTCAGCCAAGTACATACCATAACCACCGACCACCAGTGCAAAACAGTTTGCGCTCAAATTAAACAGCACTTAGCTGACCATATTAAACTTGACCATACACCTTACCCAATTATATACAACGCACCCAGTTAACCCTTGAAAGTGGGGGGCACGTTGCCCCTCATTTTTTTACCACCAACAATCAATAATAAAAAGCAACCATACGACACTCGTATTTAATAGGGGTATGCTACTATACCAAATTACTTTAAACCCATCACAAAGGCCTTAAAATAGTCCATAAAAACCCTCAATAAATGCAACTTTGTATAATAGGGGTAAATACGAATTATGATGAAATGGTTTTTTGACATTTAATAATATACGATATATGACTATACACATATAAACAACGACTTAGCATGGGTATTGAGATATTGTACATGGTCAATGGTTCAATTAGTCAGTAACTTTCTCGGTACGCGCGATTAATTTGGAATTTTTTTAAACTAGTAACTTTTCGTAATTACTCCTATTATAGCAAAGTAGTAAAACAAAGAGGATAATCACAATGGCCCTAGCCAAAGCGACCCACAAACCTACGCTTGAAATTGTAGCCAACCCACGAACAGAAAAGAACATCACACCGAAACAAGAAGAGTTCGCAAAACTGTATGTATGTGAAGACATCAGCCAAACGGAGGCAGCAGTCAGGGCAGGGTATTCGGTAAAATCCGCACATGCCATTGCCTCGCAATTATTAAATGGTCAACGCTACCCCCATGTAGTTGCGAGAATAGGCGAGTTAAAAGCTGAACTAGCTAAAAAGTATGAAGTCGGTTTTGAAAGCCATGTAAAAAAGTTAGCTGAAATAAGAGATGCAGCTATGACAGGGGGTAACTTCGCCGCCGCTGTTGCCGCTGAAAAATCACGAGGTCAAGCCGCAGGTCTCTATATTGATCGTAAAGAAATACTGCATGGAAAAATAGACCAGATGGATAGGGAGCAAGTGATGAAAGAAATACAGAAACTCCAAAAGGAGTTCCCTGCACTTGCCGCTGTTGCTGATGGCAATTTACTGATAGAAGGCAAAGCAGACGACAAGACAAAATAAGACACAAAAAAGCTTACTCATTGTAAACGCTGTTGCTATAGTAATTATAGTAAATAAATAACCGAGAAAGGGTTAGACAAATGGGTACAAGATGTAACATAGTTTTAAAGTGTGGTGACCAAACTAAATATATTTACAGACATTACGATGGTTACCCTAGTAGTGTGTTGCCTGATATAAAAAAATATGCTGAGGCTATACGTTGGTATGCAGACAACTACACCACGTTTTGCCAAGAGCTTGCAGGAAGCAAGGCCAAAGCAGGGGCTGAAGCACTGCAAAACGACCCAAAGCTGTTACTAGGTTTGTATGCCGACGTGTTAGTTAAGCATAAGGCATGGGACGAAACGTTGCAGACTTTGTTAGTTGCGCCCAAAGTACGGGATGCCCACACACATTACGAGCCTATGCAGTTAACAGGCAAGTATGAAACCACCAATAGCTTACATGGTGATATTGATTACTGTTACCACATTACCATTGATGAGCTAAACCATCTGGTTAACACTGTAACTTATTTTAAAGTGGCTAATGAGGGCAGTTGGTCAGCACCACACCATGTGCTAAGGGGACAGTTTGGTTAGTAAACCTGAAAGTAAGCTTTGGCATAAACTAAGAGAAGGGACACAAGACCTAGGCGTGTTTTGGACGCGCTTAGAGTCTTGGGCAACTCCAGGCATACCTGACTTACACGGCATACTGAATGGTCAGGCCTTTTGGTTAGAATTGAAAGTCCACAGGTTAAAGTCATTAAAAAACATCGCGCTACGCCCTCACCAAATTGCGTGGCAAACCAGATATTTTATGAATAAAGGTAAAGTCTACAACTTGGTTCATCATCCTTCCTCCTCTACCCTAAATATATTTGGGGGTGGTCGTGCGATTAAGATGGGAGAATCCAAGGTCCGTGAACCATTGATCCCTGACTGGAGTTGCGAGTCCCCGTTTGACTGGCATGGAGTGATTGATCATATTCTATCATCCTCGGATCATCGTGACAAGGAAGATTACGATGGAGAGATTACGACAGAGAGAAGATGATAGACGATGATAGATTACGATAGAGAGAGAACTATAGATTACGACAGAGAGAAGATGATAGAGGATGATTGATCTTGATTTAAATCAGCATTGATCGTTATTGATCAACATTGATCAACATTGATCGGGGCCGATCAAAAAAAGAGAAGAACAAAAAGTACAACAAAAGACAACCCTTGACTATTGTGGTAGGGTATACAATAACCATTGTTAACTAGCAAAGGGATAGACCAATGGTATACATCGTTGTATGTGTTGTTGTTTTGATGATCTACTACCATTACCATTACTAAATGGTACGACGAGAGAAGAGGGTGTGCATTGGTACGACGAGAGAAGAGGGTGTGTACATTGATCAATATTGATCGTAATGTGTGCATGTGTCATATCATGTCATGGGCAAGGCCCAAAAATAAATTTAAAAAAATGCTGTATGGGGGTTTACATATATAGGCCCCTACATTAATATAATAAACATACCAGCAACCGCTGGTTGTTAACTGCCTAAAAAATAGGCACCATTTTAAAGGGTTAAAAAAATGGCATTACCAAATACCACTACCACACCAAGTAACGCAGTTGTTACAGGTGCTACACTTAAAGGCCCATTGCTTACTAGTACTGGGGCTTTTAATTACAACGCTGTAAACCAATGGGTAGCAACACACGCAGGGGGCAACCCTAACAATGTTGCAATAGTACCTTGCAAAGGTGTTAGCTTTGGTAGCTTTACAATGGGCAAGGGGGGCAAGGCCCCATGTAAAACGTTAGGCGGTTACATGGTAGGGGCAACCCCAAACCCTGCAACCCCAACCGGCTTGCAAAGCATTTATGGTGTTAGGCAAACTATGTTATGGCATGCGCTTAATGGGCAACTAACATTAGGCCAATGGTTAAATGCCGCAACTAGCGCAGGTAACGCCCCTGCTAATTGGGTTAAGCCTAGCACAATGGGCATACCAAGCGGGGGCCAAAGTAAAACCAACCCTATTGTTTTACTGGCCCTACTTAATGGCGGGTTTAGCCGCACCGCTTTAACATGGGGCAACCCACAAGTGCAGTTAGTAGTTAAACCGCAAACTGCAATTGCAACCCCTGCTAAAAAGGCCCCTGCTAAAAAGGCCCCTGCTAAAAAGTAGGTTTTAATTTGGGGCCGGTTTTTTACCGGCCCCTTTTTTATAAGGTACCCCTAAAACTTGGCACGGCAAAAACCGTGCCAACTTTTTTGGCCCCCCTTTTGGGTAAAGGGTGGGTTTCGACGCACACTTTACCCTGTTCCGAGCATTTCAACATGTTCCAAAAACATTTTACAAAAAGTCAACTACGAGGAACCTTTAACAGTTGACCTACCCCCCTTTATGGTTGTTATTGATTATAGGTTCATTGTGTTTGAAAAATTATCGATATATAAGAAATTATTGAATATTGAGGAGAGATGTTTTGTTAGTTGAAAATGGTTTTGAAATTTGTGAAAAGTGTGGTTGTGAAAAGAACCCTTTGGGAAACCATTATGTTGGAGGACATTTGCAGTGTGCTTGTGGAAAGAATATAGATGAGTGTTGCCAAGGAGAGGTTGCTAATGAGTTGAATGATTAGTTTATGATGGATAGTGGTTTAGAGTATGTTCCTGAAGAGCATTTAAAAAAGTTTGCTACGTTATTGGATCGTGCGAGTTTTTTGGGTAAAGCTGAAGCTGCGCAGAATGATTTTATGACGTATTGTAAAATGGTTTGGCCTGAGTTTGTGAATGGACGCCACCATGGAATTATGGCTGAAAAGTTTAATCGTTTGGCTACGGGTGAGTTAAAGCGTTTAATTGTGAATATGCCCCCCCGACATACGAAGAGTGAGTTTGGAAGTTACTTGTTGCCTTCGTGGTTGATGGGTAAGCGGCCTACGTTGAAGATAATGCAGACTACGCATACTGCGGAGTTGGCGTTTAGGTTTGGACGTAAGACGAGAAACCTGATGAATTCGCAGGAGTACCGTGGAATATTTGATGTTGAGTTGCGAGCGGATAGCCAAGCTGCTGGACGATGGGAAACGTCTAAGGGTGGGGAATATTTTGCGGCTGGTGTTGGTGGAGCGGTGACGGGCCGTGGTGCGGATTTGTTAATTATTGATGACCCGCATTCCGAGCAAGATGCTTTATCCCCTACGGCTTTGGAACATGCGTATGAGTGGTATACTTCTGGACCTCGTCAGCGGTTACAGCCTGGAGGGAGTATTGTAATTATAATGACCCGTTGGGCAGAGAACGATTTGACGGGGAAATTGTTGCGTCAACAGGCGAGGGATGTATTGGCTGATAAGTGGGAGGTTGTGGAGTTTCCTGCTTTGATGCCCGAGACGAATAAGCCGTTGTGGCCTGAGTATTGGAAGCAAGAGGATTTGCTGGCGGTAAAGGGAAGTTTGTCTGTAGGTAAGTGGGAAGCGCAGTGGCAACAAAACCCGACGAGTGAGGGAGCCGCGATACTTAAACGTGAGTGGTGGCAGGAGTGGAAGAAAGAGGATTTGCCTAATTTGGATTATGTGATGCAGTCTTATGATACAGCGTATAGTAAAAAAGAGTCTGCGGATTATAGTGCTATAACAACGTGGGGAGTTTTTTATCCATATGATGGTTCTCCTGCGAATATTATTTTAGTTGATGCGCAGAGAGGCAGATGGGATTTTCCGGACTTGCGTCGTAAGGCATTAGAGGAGTATAAGTATTGGGACCCCGAGTGTGTGTTAATTGAGGCGAAAGCTTCGGGTATGCCATTGACTCAAGAACTGCGGAATATGGGTATTCCAGTGCAGAATTATAGCCCGTCGAGAGGAAATGATAAACATACGAGAGTGAATTCTATTGCACCATTGCTAGAATCAGCATTAGTATGGGCTCCAGATACTCGGTGGGCAGAAGAAGTTATTGAAGAGTGTGCGGCGTTTCCTGCTGGAGAGCATGATGATTATGTTGATACAGTGACGCAAGCGTTAAGAAGATTTAGAGAGGGCGGTTTTATTCAACATCCTGAAGATTATGAGGATGAAGAGTCTGCCCCTAGGATAAGGAGTTACTATTAATGGCATTGTCTCCTAAGGTAAATAATGTAGATCGGGCGTTGATACAGGCTCCAGTAGAAGATATGAGTTTTGAAGAAGAGGATCTACAGGCTCAACAGGATGCGTTTTTTGATGGCGAGGTTGAAATTGTAGAAGATGAAGATGGTGGGATAGAAATAACCACGGGTATTGATGAAGATGTTTTTGGTGCAGAGCCAGAAAATTTTTATGACAATTTAGCGGAAAATTTAAAAGATAGTTCTTTAACCGAAGTGGCTAGTTATATTACTTCTTCTGTTGAAGAGGATAAAAACAGCCGTAGCGATTGGGAAGATACTTATGTAAAGGGTTTAGATTTACTGGGTATGCGGTATGAACCTCGCACTGAGCCGTTTGAAGGTGCAACTGGTGTTATCCACCCATTACTGAACGAGGCTATTACACAGTTTCAAGCCTCTGCGTATAAAGAGATGTTGCCAAGTGGAGGCCCTGTCCGCGCGAATATTATTGGTAAGCCTACCCCTGCGATTGAGCAACAGGCCCAACGTGTACAAGAGTATATGAATTACCAGATTATGTATGAAATGCAGGAGTACGAGCCTGAGTTTGACCAAATGCTTTATTACTTAGGTTTGGCAGGAAGTGCGTTTAAAAAAGTTTATCGTGATGAAATATTGGGTAGACCAGTAAGTAAGTTTGTTCCTGCGGAAGAAGTAGTTGTCCCGTACATTGCTACGGATTTACAATCGGCAGAACGTATTACCCATGTCATAAAAATCTCACAAAATGAGTTGAAAAAGCTACAACTTTCTGGTTTTTACATGGATATGGATAGCGAAAGCAGTGCTTCGTCATCTACAGATGAAGTACAAACGGCATATGATGATATAGAAGGTATAAGCCCTACATATAATGATGAACAGTTTACTTTGTACGAATGTCATTGTTTCTTAGATATAGAAGAGTACTCAGATAAAGATGAAAGTGGTGAAGAAACAGGATTAAAACTGCCATATATAGTAACCGTATGTAAAGATACGGGTGATGTATTGTCAATTAGGCGTAATTACCTACAAGAAGACGCTAATAAAGATAAAATTCAACATTTTGTACAGTATAAATTTACTCCAGGATTAGGTTTTTATGGTTTTGGGCTGATACATCTGCTTGGAAATTTATCTCGTACGGCAACGGCTAATTTACGACAGTTAATTGATGCTGGAACGTTGGCAAATATGCCAGCAGGGTTTAAAGCTCGCGGTTTGCGGATTGCAGATGAGCAAAACCCATTAAGTCCAGGAGAATTTAGGGATGTTGATGTTCCAGGAGGTGATTTAAAAGCCTCGTTGATGCCCTTACCGTACAAAGAGCCGAGTGCTACCCTGTTTCAGCTGATGGGTTTTGTTGTGGATGCCGCGCAACGCTTTATTGGTACGACGGATATGGGTGTTGGCAATGGTGGTAACCAAGAAATGCCTGTTGGAACAACTATTGCTCTACTTGAGCGGGGTAGTCGTATTGTTTCTGCGGTACATAAACGGTTACATGCGTCATTAAAGCATGAATTGAAAATGTTAGGAGAGCTTTTTGCCCAAGACCCACGACCTTACCCTTATGATGTAGGTGTAGATGGGCAAATAAAGAGCCAAGATTTTGATGGTAGGATAGATATACTACCTGTAAGCGATCCGAACATCTTTAGTATGTCACAAAGGGTTATTTTAGCTCAAGAGCAGTTAAAATTAGCTGTAGCGGCCCCCGATATGCACAATTTGTACGAAGCGTATCGCCGTGTGTATGAAGCGTTAGGTGTGAACAATATAGAACAAATGTTAAAACCCGAACCGCAACAAGTGCCTATGGATCCTGCTATGGAAAACATAGAAACAAGTAATGCGGCTAATGGACAAGGCACATTACAAGCGTTCCCTGAACAAGACCATGATTCGCATATTGCGGTGCATTTAGCTTACATGAATAGTAAAGTAGCGCAAATGCAACCGCCTGTAATGATATTACTTGAAAAACATATATACGAACATTTAGGTTTAAAGGCTAAAGTAGCTGTTCAACAGCAAATGCAGGGACAACAAGTACCGCCAGAGCAACAAGAAGCTATGGTTGCCAAAATGCAAGCACAGTTATTTACTCAATTCCAACAAGCACAACCTCCTGCACCAGACCAAGACCCCTTAGTACAAATAAAACAGCAAGAGTTGCAGTTGCGTGAACAAGAAATGGTAGCAGACCAGCAAACAGACCAAAGAAAACTACAGCTTGACCAACAAAGGCAACAGCAACAGTTCCAGTTAGGCCAAGATAGGATTAACAGCACAGAAGATATTGCTCAAATGCGAGCAAGGATTGCACAACAGAAAAATGCTAACACTAGAGGTTGATAGGTAATGTCCTATCTTATTAGTAACATCCCACACTTTAATTGTTGGGTGCGTAGAGAATTTACTTGCAACCATACCAATTATCATGGTGAGTTTCTTCATGCTATTGCTATTGCTGTAAATACAATACCTGATAGGTCGTTAAGTTTTCAGGTTGTATTTACAGGTTGTGAAGAGCTAGAAGGTAATGATATGGGTCAAAACTTACATGGTGGAGCTATGTGGGCAAGGATGCCAATAGAAGGTTTAGTTGCCGATATACCTGTAGAAGAGTGGCCTGAACCTATGTTAGACCATTTGTGTCAACCTTGGGATTGTGAGTCTAGAGACCATAGTGTAATAACAATGGATAGGGTTAGTTCTTCCCCTTGGCTTTGTAAAATAGATGGTGAATTTTATACAGGTAAGTATATGTTTACAGTAGATTACACAGGAAACGATATAGCAGATGACTCTGCACAACATAAACAATCTCATGTAATATATTTAACAGATGCAGGTAGCTGGACAGGTAATTTTGTAGCTTTACCAAATAATAGAGTGCGAGCTACAAGCCCTGCTTTATGGAGAACAGGTGAAGGTGCGCCAGATTTTGCTCCTTCACAATGGGTACATTCTGCAGAAGGGCATGAATCTTACTTAGACCCTATGACCACCTTTAATAATTTATATTCAGAAGGTAAAAAGAAAGGGAAGAAAAAATGACACCTATAAAAGATATAGATGGTGATGGTAACATCGATGCTGATGATATCGTTTTACAAGAGGCAAGCGATGCCCACGATAAACAAGAAACCCAAAGGTATATGGCTATTTGTGCTTTTGCGTTGATGGTTTGTATGACTATTGTTTTGTGTACACCTATTATTGGTGATGAACGGGTGATTGCACTTAGCGGTTTAATTAGCTCTATGTACTTTGCACTAGCTAGTCTTTGCGGAGCGTATATGGGATTTAGTACATGGGCGAATAAAAAATGATCCCCCTACTGGGCAGTTTAATCGGCCCTGTTTCTGGGCTGTTAGATAAGTTTATTGAAGATAAAGATGTAAAAAACCAGTTAGCGCATGATTTATCTACAATGGCTGAACGCCATGCTCAAGACCTTGCCAAAGGTCAATTAGAAATAAATAAAGCAGAGGCACAATCTAGAAACATATTTGTTGCAGGATGGCGTCCTTTTATTGGTTGGACATGTGGTTTTGCGATGGCATATAATTATGTGTTACAACCGATTTTAATTTTTGTGTTAGCCCAATTTGATTACCTTGTCCAACTTCCTGGATTAGACCTTTCTGAAATGATGCCCGTGTTGATG